>Ga0233449_1000264_pt1 | contig 71508 bp, 64 predicted proteins | sample SI_124_October20_FD_183012 | JGI IMG/M metagenome (GOLD analysis project Ga0233449, IMG submission 183012) | Seawater microbial communities from Saanich Inlet, British Columbia, Canada - SI_124_October2016_200_MG | ecosystem: Environmental > Aquatic > Marine > Inlet | place: Canada: British...
GCCGGCAGGAATAATGAAAATCATCATAATAATAATCAGCATTCCATAACGTTCAAGGCGGCTAAGGGGGCGGGCTAAAAAGTTAGGCAACAGTCCAACGGCCACCCTTCCGCCATCAAGTGGCGGAATTGGCAACATGTTAAAAACAGCAAGTATTGCATTAATCAAAATCATGTTAACCAGATTATCCCGAAGCCATATTTGGGCAAATTCAGGAATAAGTCCAAGAAAATTTAACAAAAAAGCCGACATTAAAAGCAGCAAAATATTGGCCCCCGGTCCCGCAAGGGCCACCCAAACCATATCCATACGGGGATTGTTGAGCCTAGCGAAATTTACCGGCACTGGTTTAGCATAACCAAACATAAAACCTGATCCTGATATAAGCAGCATCAAAGGAAGCAGCACTGTTCCAAATGGATCGACATGAACTAAAGGATTAAAACTTACCCGGCCCATTGATTTTGCCGTATTATCGCCAAGCTTCCATGCGACCCAGGCGTGAGCGGCTTCATGTAAAGTTATTGCAAACAGGAGCGGCAAGGCCCAAACTGATATATTTACCATTATGTCTGACATTTATGACGAGTACCCTTTAATAACTTCTAATAGCCAATCATATAACATTTCCTGATTGATATCTCTAGGGGCACGTTTCTTTTTCAGGATATTAATGATCCGGTTATCTTCACCAAGCAACTGATCTTTCGTTGCCGCAAGCACAGCCCGTCGTTCTTCAAACGTGCCATTACAGTGAAGGGCCAGATCGCACCCTGCCTCAAGCGCCTCAAGCGCATTTTCAGCAGGTGTCCCCCTAAGGGCTTTCATAGATATATCATCGGAAACAAGCACACCTTCAAAGCCCATTTCACCGCGAATGATATCGTTAATTACCTTAGGTGAAATGGTGGCGCACTTATCCGCATCAATAGCACTATAAATAACATGAGCCGTCATGGCGCACGGCATATCGTTAAGATTAGTGAAGGGGATAAAATCTGTTTCTCTTAAAATATCGAGCGGCGTTTCAACGACAGGCAATTTCAAATGACTATCCACATCCGCGCGGCCATGACCGGGAATATGTTTGATAATCGGTATAACACCGTTTGAAATCATGCCTTCTGATGCGGCACGGGCCAAAAAAGACACTTTGTTGGGCCGGTCGCCATAAGAACGATCACCGATCACTTTATCGGCCCCTTCAAAAAGCAGATCAGCGACCGGATAACAGTCAATATTTATACCGACATTGGTAAGTTCCGCAGCCATCAAACTGGCATGGACCTGTACTGCCGTTATAGCAAGATCAGGACTTGTTTCATAAATATGTGAATAAATTTCTGCACTGGGATATTTTCTCCAGTGCGGCGGGCCAAGCCTTGCTACCCTTCCGCCTTCCTGATCGATAAGAATGGGAACATCAGCATTTCCAGTAATGTCGCGCATCTGATCCGTCAGTGCCTTTAATTGTTCGGGAGTGTCGCAATTTCTTTTGAATAATATAAATCCGAAAGGACGAAATTCATTAAAGAGTGCCTTCTCTTCGGCATTTATCTCAAAACCCTCTACATCTATGATGACGGGATGATACATTTATTTGATTACCACCAAGCAGTTCTGATTATTGCTTTTAAGTTTTGCGCAGACATCATCTGCTGCTTTTCTTGTCTCCAACATGCCACCGCGAACCCGGTAAAGCACACCCTTGTCACCCAAATCAACCGCCATATAAGTCGGGGCAAGTTTACTTAAGGCAGAACTGTTCTTTTTCTTTACATCTGCCCAGATCGCCTCGGCTTTACTTTTATCACCGATCGCCGCAATCTGAATCATAAAATCACCCTTAGTAACCACGGCCTGTTTTACTGGTGCTGCAGCAGGGATAATTTCTTCCGCTTTTTCTGCGGCGACCTGTACTTGTTCTTCAGTTACTTCGGGCACTGGTCGCTTTAGGGGGATTTCTGAACTCGGCGCAATAACGTCTTCTTTTTCAGTGGCCATATTATCGACCCGGTCAAATATTTCTTTATCCTGAAAAAGTATTTCTTTTCCGCCGGGATCATCGGGTTTTTCTTTGACCACACTATTATCAGCGCGAACCACAGGTATCGGGCCCATAGGGGTATTCTCAGACGTATAGCTCATCCAGACAAGAGCACTAAATCCTGCAAGCACGGTAAATGTAATTGATGATAAAATAAGCCGTCTTTTGGATGTAATACCTTTATTATTTGCAAATTCTTCAGGCAGAGGCCGCAACCAAGACGCGTTATCAACATTTTTTTTGGTCAAATTATTCCACCTCTTATTTGCACGTTACATTTCATCTAATGGCTCAACACCCAGTATATTAAGGCCGGACGCGATAATTTTTGAAAATGCTTTAATCATCGCCAAGCGGCTAAGGGTTACCTGCTTATTATTATCAATAATAAAACGTAGATCAACCCTGTCGTTACCTTTATTCCAAAGTGCGTGAAACTCAGATGCCAAATCATATAGATAATATGAAATTCTGTGTGGCTCATAGGCAAGGGCTGCGCTCTCAACAATGCGCGGCCAATTGACCATGGTTTTGATTAGTTTAAGTTCACTTTCATCATTAAGTAAGCTTAAGTCAGCTTTTGCAAGCGATACCTCTGAAATATCCAGATCCGCAAATGCCGCCGCCGCTTTTTTCATGACAGAAGAAACCCGCGCATAACCATACTGAACATAAAATACCGGGTTATCCTTGGATTGCTCGGTAACTTTAGTAAAATCAAATTCCAGTGAGGCATCATTTTTACGTGTTAACATAATAAAACGCACCACGTCCTTGCCAACTTCATCAACAATATCGCGCAGCGTGATAAAATTACCGGAACGTTTAGACATTTTTACCGGCTCACCGTCACGAAGCAGTTTCACCATTTGGCAAAGCCGCACATCCAGCTCCGCTTTTCCGTCAGAAAGTGCCGTGATAACTGATTGAACACGTTTTACATAACCACCATGATCAGCGCCCCACACATCGATCATCGTGTTAAAGCCGCGGCTTACCTTATCGCTATGGTACGCCACATCAGCGGCAAAATAAGTCCATGCCCCATCAGATTTCTTAAGGGCACGGTCAACATCATCACCAAAATCCGTAGATTTAAACAGCGTTTGCGGGCGTTCTTCCCAGTCGTCAGGCAGTTTTCCTTTTGGTGGCTCAAGCACACCTGTGTAAATAAGGCCTTTTTCCTCGAGCTGTTCCAGTCCTTTTTGGATGCCGCCATTTTCATGCAGGCTCAGTTCCGAGAAAAATACATCATGCTGAATATCCAGTGTATTAAGATCCTCACGAATTAAATTCATCATCGCATCAGTGGCAAAAGATCGAACCGGAAGCAACCATTCGCTCTCGTCGCGGTCTTTCCATTTATCACCGTCGCGCGCAGCGAGCGCCTCACCTACCGGGATAAGATAAGCGCCGGGATAAAGTCCTTCGGGAATTTCACCGACCACTTCACCGAGCGCTTCAAGATATCTTAAATATGCTGAGCGCGCGAGCACATCAATCTGCCCGCCGGCATCATTGATATAATATTCACGCGTAACATCATACCCCACATGATCAAGCAGGGTCGCAAGCGCATCACCAAATACCGCACCGCGGCAATGGCCTACATGAAGCGGGCCTGTTGGATTAACCGAAACATATTCAACATTGACCTTTTCATTTGCACCAAGGTCACTTCTGCCATAATCAAGGCCTTGATCCAGAATTTCGGAAATTTGATTTTGAATAAAATCGGCATTTAGGCGAATATTGATAAAGCCCGGGCCGGCAATTTCTACACTTTCGACCGTGTCAATTTTGATCAGTTCACCTTCAATCAACTGCGCAATATCACGCGGCTTCATTTTGGCCTGTTTAACCAAAACCATAGCGGCGTTTGTGGCAATGTCGCCGTGACTTGCATCACGGGGCGCTTCGGTGGTGATATTTTTCAGCTCCAGATCAGCGGGCAGTTTACCCGCATCACTTAAAGCAGTAATGATATCTTTAATATTATTTTGAAAGTTTTTAAATATATTCATAATTCAAACGTTGATGTATCAAATAATCTTTTATGTTCCAGCAGTGCAAAGCGATCCGTCATTCCGGCAATAAAATCTGCCACTAATCTGGCTTTTTCCATTTCCGTATTATTTTCAAGTGCTTGCTGCCACTCCGTCGGCAAACATTCTGTCTCAGATATGTAAAGATTAAATAGTTCTCGAACCACTCTTCTCGCCTTACTGGACATCCTGTTTACTTTATAGTGACGATACATATTCTTCATTAAGAATTTTTTCAATGCTTTATCTTGATTTCTCATATTTTTAGAAAAACCAATGGTCATTTTACCAGCCGCGCGGATATCCCCTACGGACTGTGGCTTTAACTCATTTAACGATATTCTGCTTGCATCGATCACATCATTTATCATCTGGCCGATCAGGCGTCTTATAATCTCATGCAGCTCGCGGCTCTTATCTAGTTTGCCGTATTTATCACGGACCAGTTTTATATTATCCGCGACCAGCGGCACGACCTCTAGCTGCTCTAACGTAATAAGTCCAGCCTTAAGCCCGTCCGCCACATCATGACTGTTATAAGCAATATCGTCAGCAATGGCAGCCACTTGAGCCTCCGCACTGGCATAAGTATGAAGCTCAAGATCATGCTGATCGTTATATTCTTTAAAATTCACATGAAGATTTGAATAATCATCTTTTTCGCATAAAGGCCCGTTATGTTTGGCAAGTCCTTCTAGCGTATCCCAGGTCAGATTAAGACCTGAAAAACCGGCATATCTATTTTCGAGCTTTGTAACAACCCGAAGCGACTGTGCATTATGATCAAAACCGTCATATGGTTTCATAACTTCATCAAGCGCCTCTTCACCAGCATGACCAAAAGGTGTGTGGCCAAAATCATGGGCTAATGCCAACGCTTCGGTTACATCTTCGTTTAGACCCAACGTTCTGGCAATGCTGCGACCTATCTGCGCTACTTCAATGGAATGAGTAAGTCGGGTTCTGTAATAATCCCCGACGTGATGAACAAAAACTTGCGTTTTATGTTTAAGACGGCGAAAGGCCCCTGAATGGATAATCCTGTCCCTGTCCCGCTGATAATCCGAACGGCTTTTGGTGCTTTGTTCACCGTGCAGCCGTCCTCTGGATGTTGCAGGGTTAAGGGCATAGGGCGCAAAAACCGCTTGGGGATTAAAAATTTCAAATTCTGACATCAATAAATCACATATATTTTAAAAAAATTAGTTATAAAATACTATCATAAGCATTTTCTATTGGTATTGACAAATCATTCATATAACATACATATACTATGAAACCTTAAAGCGGTTAAATAATTGAAGGCATATTAAGCATGACAAACGATAACTCACCAGTGACATTAAGCGAAAGTGCAGCACGTCGCATTAACACTTTGGTGGATAGCAAAGGCAATAAAGACCTTAAATTCCGTATTTCCATTAATGGCGGCGGATGCTCGGGTTTTCAATATGATTTTGCTCTTGTCGAAGATAGCAAAGATGATGACCTCGTTATTAAACGTGACGGTGCTACTATGCTGGTCGACGGCTTATCCATTATGTATCTTATGGGGTCCGAGGTTGACTTCACCGAAGAGCTCGCCGGTTCAATGTTTGTTGTCAAAAATCCTAACGCCACGGCCTCATGCGGCTGCGGTTCTTCCTTCGCGGTATAAAGGGTCAGTACCTGTTAATTTCATCCATTCTGCTCGTGCATAAGACAAAATATGTGCGAAGAACAAACTTGCCAATGGAATTACCATTGTCTGCGCTTGTTTTCTACCTATTTTGCCTTATGATGCGACAGAATTGTATGAAATTAACAGGTACTGACCCTAGATGAAAATTGCTTCCTGGAATGTGAACTCGATCAAAGCACGGCTTCCTCGGGTTACCGAATGGCTGACTGAATTTAATCCTGACGTTGTCGTGCTACAGGAACTAAAATGCACAGATGAGAACTTTCCGCGCATGGAAATTGAGGACCTCGGTTATAATGTCGAAACCCACGGCCAAAAAACATATAATGGTGTTGCGATCCTTTCCAAATACCCGATAGAAGACGTGATGATCGGCCTGCCAGGCGATGACAGCGACGAACAGGCACGCTATATAGAAGCAACAGTTAACACCGTTAGGGTTGGTGGTTTATATCTGCCTAATGGCAATCCGCTACCGGGGCCAAAGTTCGATTATAAAATCGCTTGGATGGACCGACTGATCGCACGGATGAAAGACCTTCTTGAACTGGAAGAAGATTTCGTCTTGGGCGGTGATTATAATGTCTGCCCTAAAGACGAAGACTGCTACGACATGTCAAGATTTGCTGGTGACGCCTTATGCCAGCCGGAAAGCATTGACCGCTACTTCACCATGCTAAACCTTGGCCTTACAGATGCGCTGAGGGTATTTTATCCATCCGGCACCAATTATACCTACTGGGATTATCAGGCTGGCGCGTGGCAAAAAGATAATGGTGTCAGGATTGATCACTTGCTACTCAGCCCCACAGCCGCCGACAAACTGATCAAATGCGACATCGACCGAACTCCGCGAGGCCGCGAGCGCCCATCGGATCACACACCGATCTGGTGTGAGCTTGATGTTTAGCTTATAAGCTTGCACTTAATTATTTAAATTTTCCAATTCTCTTTTAGCCTGATCATTTTTCGGATCAAATTCCAGCGCCAAATTAAACTGCGCGCGCGCATCATTATTGCGATCCGCCGAAAGATACGCCCTACCAAGCTCAAACCGTGCGTCAGATTGATCCGGATAATCCTGTGCATTTTGTTCCAAAAGGGCAATGGACGTTTCAATTTCCCCCATTTTTAACATTTGAAATCCTGCAAAATTGCTCATTTTATTAGTATTTATCTCGGGGTAGGATTGACGGAAATTCTTATATGTCCACATGACGGAATTAATATCTGAGCGTTGCTCATATAATTTTTCGGCAAATTGCTGAGCGGGTTTTTTGTCAAGCTCAGGCGGTGAAAACCAGTCCTCAGCAAGTGGCGTATTTGCTTCAATCTTACCCCACTGCATAGACGATAAGACATTACCTTCCGGCATTTGAACGGCTTCGAAGCGATGGGCGATCATCACGCCGCCGATATTACGGTAATCCGATATTTTTGTTATTTGTGAGATGGCTTCTCCGAATGCGTGAATGGGGATAACGGCACTCGATGCTTTTAATTGATAGTTTTGCTGATCAATATAAAAAAATTCTTCAAAGCCGTCCATTCTGGTTAGCTTGATCACGACAACGTCGCTTCCTTCATACTGAACTTCGCTGACAATTTCCGCTTTTGAGCCTTTAGCTCGGTAGTTTACCAATGGATGCTCAACGCCGGCATAATGGCGGATGGCTTCAGAAGGAGGGCCGACCGTTCTAATGACGACACCCTGAGAACTATAATATTCCCATGCGGAACCATCATATCCTTCCATATAACTATCCCGGGCATTTTTATTCCCCACAAGTTTAAAATATGGTCTGGCGAGCGACATAGAAGCATTGCCATTACCAGTAAAGTCACCTTCCTGATAAGTACCCCCACTATAAACCAGATTATTTAACTCTTTTATATTTTCAATGCCACCTATCGCTTTAATATGCCCTTCAATGATTTGATCCACTGTTAATTCTTCGGCGCTATAGGCAGCATTAAAAATTGTCAAAGTGACCATAAATATAGCTATTTTTAAAAAAAACCTCATAATTCAATCCTGATTAAAATTGGCAACAATAAACCTATAATATATACTGTTTATTGAATTTGTTAGAGGGTTTTTTTATATGATACATTGTTTTGAATTCAGTCGTTGGCTCGTCGTTATTGCAATATTGGCCTCTTCTTCGTTTATTGGTTTAAAGGCGCAGGCGCAGGAACGGCCAAATTTTGTTGTTATTTTCACTGATGATCAGGGATATGGTGATTTGGGAAGTTATGGATCACCGGATATTCGAACACCAAACATTGATGATATAGCCGCAGAGGGCATGACTTTTACCAGTTTTTATGCCGCCGTTTTTTGTGGACCTTCACGGGCGGCGTTGATGACGGCAAGTTATCCACCGCGAAACGCGCTTGATTTTAATCATTTTCCAAACGCTAAAACCGGGATCAATAGTGGTGAAGTAACCATTGCTGAAATGCTAAAAGAGCAAGGCTATGCTACAATTCACCTCGGCAAATGGCATCTAGGTGATGTGGCTGAATTTATGCCTCTTGAGCACGGTTTTGATGAATATTTCGGCATACCTTATTCAAACGACATGTGGCGATTTCATGATGCTATAACCCGCACCGAAAACTCAGACCCGCGCTTGATTGCAGCAATAGAAAGGGCAAACTATACTGGTTCTCCTGATATAGGGCATCCTTTCGATGAATCCCTAGGTAAGAACGATCTGCCGCTTTATCACAATTCGGAAATTATTGAATATAATCCCGACCAAACCCTGCTCACCAAACGATACACCGAACACGCGTTAGACTTTATTGAAAAAAATAAAGACGGGCCATTCTTCCTCTATCTCGCCCATGCCATGCCGCATATGCCGATATTTGCATCGGAAAAATTTAAAGGCAAATCAATTCGCGGCCTTTACGGTGATACTATTGAGGAAATTGATTGGGGCGTTGGTGAGATTATCGCTAAACTGAAAGAGCTCGGCATTGATGATAACACTGTAGTCGTCTTTACATCCGATAATGGCCCGTGGCTTCAGTACGGTATTGATGCCGGCTCCGCAGGACCACTTCGGGACGGTAAAGCAACCGTTTATGAAGGAGGCATTCGCGTGCCCGGGATTGTCAGATGGCCTGGCAAAATACCTGCCGGCGCACGCTCATCGGAAATTGTGTCAAACATGGACCTGATGCCGACTTTTGCCCACCTTGCAGGGGCTGATCTTCCATCGGACAGGGTGCTTGATGGCCGCAATATTTGGGATCTTCTTTCAGGAAAAACAATGAAAGGCCCCCATAACGAATTTTATTATTATGGTGGTAATCCGGCAGAAAATGAAGCAAACCTTATGGCCGTTCGTCAAGGTCGCTGGAAACTTCATTTTAAGAAAGAAAACCGAAGGGCCGTTATGCCGCTAAAGGGAGTGGAGCTTTACGACCTTCACCGCGACGTAAGCGAAAAATATAACCGCAGCGAAGATCATCCGGACGTGGTCGCCAGACTTGAACAATTAGCCAAAGAATTTAACGCAAGCCTAATAGAAAACATCAGACCGCTCGGGCGAGTAGCGCAGAATTAGCTTCCTTACTCAGGCACCGCCTCTGGGTAATAGATAACGTAAATTTTTTCATATCCTTCGGATTCCCAAATACCGGTCCATTCCTTGGGGATGGTTACCGCCTCACCAGCATTTATGGTTTGCACGGAGCCATCGGATGAGGTCAGTTATACACTACCTTTTATAAAATACATAAATTCATCGACGCCGTAAGGTTCAGTTATTTCAAAACGGCTCGCCCCGGCTTTATACATGCCTGTATCGAACTTCCGATCGCTTGAAAGCATAGTGCGCACATCAAGTGCGCCGCTTTCCTCGGTGATCATACCCGGTCGCTCAAATATCTTTCCCGCCACTTCGTCTTTGGTGATTTTTGAAGGGGTGATCACATCAGCTGCATGAGCCATGCTTGAGATTGAAAATAGTGTTATCAGACTTATTTTTATAATTAAACTCATCGTTAATTCCATATTATTTAACTCATATCAGCAATAACACGTTTCATCAGGGCAATCGTTGCGTGGATGCCGTCAAATTCGCTTAAAACATCGCCCTCATATTCAATGCCTAGATAACCTGAATATCCCGCATCGGCGACTATTTTCAGCAGACGGTCAAAATCAATGTCCGGCTCGTTACCGTCCGCATCAAAGTTAAATGATTTAACACTAACCGCTTTGGCGTAAGGCATAAGTTCTTCAACGCCGAGGTATTTATCATATTCTTCCGTGTCAGATATAGCAAAATTACCAAAGTCCGGCAAAGTCCCGACCCGTGGATGGTTTGCAGTATCCATCACTGACGCCAGCCATTTGCCATTACTGGACTGACCACCATGATTTTCAACTATTACATTGATATTTGATTTATCAGCATAGTCGGCAAGGCGAACTAATCCTTCCGCGGCAAGCTCACGTTGCTCATCCCAGCTGCCCGCACTTTGCGCATTCACTCTGATAGAATGACAGCCAAGATAGGCCGCGGCATCAACCCACTGATAATGTCGCTCGATGGACGCCGTACGTTCCGCTGGATCAGGATCACCAAGTGCCCCTTCCCAGTCGCACATAATAAGAAGGCTTCTTACCCCTTCCCCATCAGCGCGGGTTTTAAGTTCAGCCAAATAATTTTTATCACGGGCCTTATCAAAAAAGAACGTATTTACATATTCAATGGCACCGATATCAAATTCGTTTCTCGCGACAATTGGAAAATCAAGATTTGTCAGATCGCCGACCAGATATTGTGACAGGTTCTCCCGGTACGCCATACGCCTTGCCGCTTGATTTTCAAAACGACCAGCACCACCGCCAAATATATGTCTGTGAATAGACCACTCAGCCAATGAAAATTGAAAATCTGGCGCATTATTTTCAGTAACTTCCTGCGAACATCCGCCCAGTGACATTAACGCCCCCGCACCAGCAACAGTTAATCCGGCATTTGATATAAAACGGCGACGTGTGTAATTATTGTTCATTTTTGATCTTCTTTTTTAATCCGTATTAATTTTAAAGGGTGAGAAGTCAGTTTCTTGATCGAATATATCAACATCCTCTGCTTTTTTAAGAATGTCCACCAATTTATAGGTCACAGGGGTAAGAATGGCTTCCCAAGCAACCTTTATCAAGAAGTTGGAGAACATTACCGTGAGCAATATTTCATTGCTCCAGATGCCGTAAAAAGCCACAGGATAGAATATCAGGCTATCAAATCCCTGCCCGACAATGGTTGATCCGATGGTGCGGGTCCAGAGGTGCTTTCCGTTTGTCCAGACTTTCATTTTCGCCATTACATAGGCATTGATCATTTCACCAACGAAGAAAGCAATCATTGACGCAAGAACGATGCGTGGCACCTGCCCGAATATAAGCGCGTAGGCTTCCTGCCCTTCCCAGCCGGGGGCGGGTGGCAGCTCAACAATGATGAAGCTCATAATGCTGGCGAAGAATACACCGATAAAACCAACCCAGATTACTTTTCTGGCCCGGGCGTAGCCGTAAACTTCGGTAAGTACGTCACCAAAAACGTATGATAGTGGGAAAAACAGCACCCCGGCACCATAAATAAAACTTGTCCCAAAGATATCGATAGTAGCGAGTTTGGCCGGGCCAATAATGTTTGAACAGATGAGGACCACCACGAAGGCGGCCATCATCAAATCATAATATTTAAAATTTCTCTTCAATTAGAACCGTGAGCTAGTCAGCTTAACATCGGAATTTTCCCACATATCATTATATCTGACAAGAAATTCTTCAGCGCGCGCATCTTTTTGCTGAGCTTTTAAGGCCTGATACATACCAAACAGCGAGTAGGCGTTTTCAGGGTTATGTTTAAGGTCTTCCCAATAAACCACTTCCGCTTCAATCGGGCGGCCAGCGTCTAGCAATACGGCCCCTAAAATGTGTCGGGTTGGGAAATACCATGATGGTGGTTCGTTATAAGCAAGACTATCTTCCATACGTGCTGCCCGACCAAGATGATAAAGCGCCATGTCATAGTCGCCTTTTTTAGCGGCAATCTCACCGTCAACTACTTGCTGAGCTATACTAAGAAGCCCACCGACATCCTGGAAATCCTGATATCCCGGCATACCTTCCCTTAAATTTACGACAAGCTCACTTAGCGCTGCTGCTTCTTTATCAGCTTCAGCCATATTACCTTTATGAAGGTTTGCCAGTGCGCGGCCATAATGCCAGACACCAGTCATGAACTGGGCGCGCATAAACGGTTTTTCCACTTTTAAAAGCTCATCCCACATACCGAAACGAGCCATAACAAAAATTGGTTGTGATCGAAACGTTTCATTGGAACCCCATGTGTTTGTGCGTGATCCCGCCTCAATTTTATTTTTTACTTTCCACGCCGCGTCAATGGATTCTCCACTACGCCCCGTATACATAGATGACCAGGCGAGAAAATGAAGGTTATGGGGATAGTAAGCCAGCGGATAGAGCCCCTGTGCATTACACTGCATAATATAATCTTCATCAACTGAAGCCGCCACAATATTAGTATCATAAGCATCCTGATAACGACCAAGGCGCATAAAAATATGTGACGGCATATGAACCAGATGGCCGGCGCCAGGTAGCTGAGGTGCTAGATTGTCTGCGCTTGCTTCGGCAATTTCCGGACGCATACTTTCGGCTATATGAATATGATAATGAAGGGCTGCGGCATGATTAGGATGTTTTGCAATTACACTTTCAAGAACATCTATGATTTGCTCGGTACGTCCTTTTGGGGAGCCGTCAAGGTTCCAATAATCCCATGGCTGAGTGTTCATGGAAGCACCAACAAACAGCACAGCCGCATCAGGATCATCAGGGTATTTATTCATCAATTTTTCCATTGCAACGGCATAAGCTTCATCGAGCTCTTCACGAGCAATGGAAAGATCAGTATTATAACGCGCGGCAAGGGCGTCGATATAATCGGCTTCACGCTCGGACACCTGATCCTTTAACAATACGGCCATGCCGATAGCATAGTTCGCTTGTTCCATCGAATTAACCAGCATAGGCAGGTTCAGATTACGACCAAGCGTCAGTGACCAGCCCCAATAAGCCATGGCATTATTCGGGTCTAACCGGATCGCTTCCTTGAAGGATCGCATGGCTTCCGAATGATTGAAAGCAACCCATAAACGAAATCCCTGATCAAAGAAATACTGCGACTCAGCATTTGATGTACTGACAGCGAAACTGTAATTCCCAAGGCCCTCAAGCTTTGGAGATAACGGCCCGGTTGCCGTCTTAGGGTCTGCATTTAATGCTGTCGGATCAAAGACCTGCGCATTTGATAGTGATGATAATGAAATGAGGCATAGCGCCCCCATAATGATAAATTTAATCATGATACCCTTCCCTGAATATAGTTATGATTACAATTAACCTTGTTATACAGGCTTAAGGTTTCCCTTACAATGCAAGGAAATAAAATAACAAGCTTCAATCGTTTATTACTTAATACGAGTACTTGTCAGTTTAATATCCGAATCTTTCCATTCTTCTTCATAAAGGGCCAAATATTCAGCTGCTTGGGTCTCTTTACCCTGCGCGGACATACTTTGATATAAACCATAATAGGCGTAGGCATTTTTTGGATTATGCTGTAAATCCGCCCAATAAACGGTTTCAGCTTCCCTTGCTCTTCCCGCTTCCATCAATATTGCGCCGAGCACATGACGAGCTGGGAATTGCCATGCTGGTGGTTCAGAATAAGTATCACTGTCTTCAAGTCTAACGGCATTACTTAAATGAGCGACCGCATCGTCATAATTTCCTTTAGCAGAAGCAATTTCACCCATGACATATTGTTCCCCAATGAGCAGAGTGTCGCGGGGAATACGCAGGCCGGTGGTGTTATAACCAGGGAGGCCATCTTTAAAGGCAGCGGCTATTTTGCTAAATTCTGAAAGCTCAGCTTCAGCTTTTTCCATCTCACCCGTATGAAGATAAGCCAAACTGCGGCCATAACGCCACATACCGGTTAAGAATTGCGCCTTCATAAATGGTTTAGGCATAGCAAGTATCTCATCCCATTTACCGAAACGCACCATTACGTAAATCGGTTGCGATCTGAAATATTCATTGCCGGAACCCCAAGACGTTTTACGAACCCCTTCTTCAAGATATGATTTTACCTTCATCGCAGCGTCGATTGAATTTTGACTTCTGCCGGTAAACATGGAAGACCATGATAGAAAATGAATATTATGGGGATAATACATTAGTGGGTACATGCTTTGGCTTTTGGTTTCTTCGATATATTCTTCGTCAACCTTCACCGCTTTGATATTAATATCATAGGCGTCCTGATAGCGGCCAACACGAATATAAATATGAGACGGCATATGCACAAGATGGCCTGATGCTGGAAGAAGTGGATGAAGTGCATCGGCACTTGCTTCTGAAAGCCACGGTTTTTTAAATTCTGTCACATGAATATGATAATGAAGGGCTGCTGCAAAATCAGGATCTCTTTCAATGACGCTTTCCAGTACTGAAATGACTTTTTCTGTATTTCCTTTTGGTGTGCCATCAAGTTGCCAATAATCCCACGGCTGTGCATTCATCGCCGCTCCGGCATAAAGCACTGCCGCATCCGAATCGTTCGGGTATTTATTCATTAATTTTTCAGTTGAGGCCACCCAGGCAAGATCAAGAATATCTCTCGAGATTGAAAGATCATCATCATATCTCTCTTCAAGTGCTTCAATATAATCCCGCTCCTTTTGAGATACTTTACCCTTTAAAGAACTGGCCATATTCATTGCATGGTTTGCCTGTTCGGCTGAATTCATCATCATGGGAACATTAAGGTTACGACCAAGTGAGAGCGCCCAACCCCAATAAGCCATGGCATTATCAGGATCTATCCTTGCCGCTTCTTTAAAGGACCTCAACGCTTCCGAATGATTAAAAGCAAAAACGAGCCGCATGCCCTGATCAAAGAAATACTGTGATTGCTCATCAGATGTTGTGACCTCAAAATGATAATCACCCAAGCCACCTAATCGAGGTGCTAATGGCCCTGTTGCCGTTGTTGGATCAGCATTAAGTGATACTGGATCATATATCTGTGCTGTTGATATAGCTGAAATAGAAACTGTTAGAATTAAGCTTAAAAATACCCTGTTTAACATTGTGGTTCTCCATCATTTTTTTATCGATGGGCACCTTATCATATAAAGTATATTTAAAATAGTCTTTCTAGGTTACCGCGCCGACCTTTTTAAATTCCGGCTTATCCCAGGCGTTCGTTTCCATAATATTCTTTAATCTTTCCACCGCATCCCAGACATTAACGTATGACACATAAAGCGGTGTAAAACCAAAGCGCATAATATCTGGCGCCCTGAAATCACCAACTACATCAGCAGCAATAAGCGCCTGCATGATGGCAAAACCTTTATCAGAATAAATTGAAACCTGACTACCACGACGATCATGTTCTTTCGGTGTGGCAAGCGAGAAGCCATAACCACCAAGTCGTTCATCAAGGAGCTGGATGAAAAGATCACAAAGCTTAAGTGATTTTTTGCGGATTTCCCCCATATCGGCGCGCATAAAAATATCAAGCCCCACTTCGGACATAGCGAGCGACACAATTGGTTCTGTCCCTGTACTGAACTGACGAATATCCTTACGTGGCCTATAATCGCGTTCAAACCCGAACGGCGCATCATGCCCCCACCATCCGGTGAGCGGCTGCATGGCTTTGCCGTGATGACGCTTTGCCACAAACATAAAGGACTGCGAACCAGGTCCGCCGTTAAGATATTTATAAGTGCATCCAAGGGCAAAATCCACATTACAGCCGTTCAGATCAACAGCAAGTGCGCCGGCGCTATGACACAAATCCCAAACCGCTAGTGCGCCAACATCGTGCGCTTTTTTGGTAATCGCTGCCATATCATGAAGATGACCGGTTTTATAATGAACGTGCGTGATGCATACACAGGCAACATCATCCCTAATCGCATCCAGAATTTCACCGTCTTCGGCAAACCTGATCTCATGACCGCGGTCAAGCTGCTTGATCAGCCCCTGCACCATATAGTTATCGGTCGGGAAATTGCTGCCTTCCATGACGATCACTTTACGGTCAGGCCGCATTTCAAGTGCCGCAGCAACCAGTTTATAAACATTAAGCCCCGTGGCATCGGCATAGATCACTTCGCCTTTATCCGCGCCAATCAAAGTAGCCGTTTTATCGCCAAGTCGTTCCACAAGATCAAACCAGCCCGCTTTATTCCAGCTTTTAATAAGGTCCGTGCCCCATTCCTGCTCAATAACATGTTTGGCACGCTCCATCGCCGCCTTTGGCATAGCGCCAAGGCTGTTACCGTCCAGATAAATCAAGCCTTCTGGAATACGAAACTCATCGGCAAAAGGGGCCAATATATCTTGCTCATCTAAAGCTAAAAAATCGTCACGGGTAAGTGTCATGTTGTATAAACTTTCAATTTAATTTAATGAATGAAAGGGACACTAACATTGTTTAAATGTGCTCGCTATTAAAATTTAAGGAAAAATTGATGAAGCCCTATCACAATATGGACCATGAAACACTGGAACGGGAATATAGTCCAAGTAGCTGCATTGATGACATTATGGTCTTCATTAATGAATATGAAACTGAAAGTGAAAACGCCCGTGATCTTCTTAAACAATCAATGCAGCGCGATATTAAATATGGCCCCGAAGATCGCTCCTATTTTGATATGTTTTTGCCTGAAGGTGATGGCCCCCACCCTATTCATATTTTTATTCACGGCGGGTATTGGCAGCTGCTATCCAAAAACGAAAGCGCCTTTGCTGCGCCTAACTTTATAGATCATGGCGTAATATTTATTGCGCTTGATTATACACTGGCGCCAGAAGCCTCATTGCATGAAATAGTTGATCAAGTAAGGCGCGGTATCATTTCAATCCTTAAAAATGCCGATAAATTTGGTGGGGACGCCGATAATATCACCATTTCCGGCAGTTCCGCTGGGGGCCATCTGGTGGCAGAAGTGATCAGTACAGACTGGCAAAAATACGGCTTCGACAAATGCCCGCTTAAAGGCGCGCTGGCGATCAGTGGCGTTTTTGATCTGGAACCACTTGTAAAGACTTACGTTAATGATCCCCTTAAAATGACCTTGAATGATGCGCACGCCTTAAGCCCACTGCTTCATATACCTGATCAGACCTGCCCTATAGCCTTTAGTGTCGGCGAAAATGAAACATCGGAATTTCACCGACAAACGGCCGAATATATGAAAGCCTGCGCTGAAAAAGGCATTGAAACCTCATATATAGAGAGCCCCGTCGTTAATCATTTCGATATCGTAATGAACTTGAACAAAAAAGACAGCCCGTTATTTCAGGCTGTCCTGGGTCAGATTAGATCTTAGGCTGATTTTGCACTCGCTATAATTTCTTCGGCCATTTCATCGGCGACTATATTTGTCGGGCGGCCTTCTTGGTTGGCGCGTTCGAAAATATGGATCAAGGTGTGATAGATATTTTCAACCTTTTCATTAACCCAGTTCACGTCGTAATCACCGGTAGTTTCGCCGGATACGTTGATGATCCCACCCGCGTTAATTACATAATCCGGGGCAAATAAAATATCCTTATCCATCAGGCGTATTCCGTGACTATCACTGGCGAGCTGGTTATTAGCACCGCCGGCAATGATAGGCACCTTTAAATGCGCAATGGTATCATCATTTAATATAGCCCCAAGCGCGCACGGCGATAACACATCAGCCTTAACAGATAAAATTTCATCCGTCGCAACTACAGTTGCGCCGAAATGCTCCACCGCATAATCAAGATTTTCCTGGACAATATCGCTAACCAATAGCTTGACGCCGTCTTTATGAAGATGGCCGCATAAATACTGACCAACATGACCAACCCCTTGAACAGCAACAGTTAATCCCTCTAAACTGTCTTTATCGAGCTTATATTTCACCGCCGCTTTGATGCCGTTATAAATACCTTTTGCTGTAAAGGGCGACGGATCGCCGCTAGCATGATCGCCTTGAGGAAGACCTGCTACATAATCAGTTTCCGTCGCGATCATCATCATGTCTTGCTCAGTCATTCCCACGTCTTCTGCGGTAATATAAGCGCCACCAAGGCTATCAATACAGCGGCCAAGTGCTTTAAATAGCGCGTCGGTTTTGTCGGTTTTAGAGTTTCCAATAATAACGGCTTTACCGCCACCAAGCGGCAAACCGGCCATGGCATTTTTATAACTCATGCCGCGCGAAAGGCGAAGCGCATCATTAAGCGCGTCCATTTCATTATCATATGGCCACATACGGCAGCCCCCGGCTGCGGGACCAAGCGAGGTATCATGCACTGCGATAAAGGCTTTAAGTCCGCTTTCTTTATCATGGAAATAAGCTAGTTGCTCGTGTCCGCGAAACTGATTTTTATCAATCATTATTATTAACTCTATTATTAGGATGCTTTTTTCAGATCAATATTATGATCAAGCTTATCCAGTAGTTTATTTAACTTTATTTTGGCGGATTTTATATTCTTTTCTTTTACATGTCCGTATCCTTTATAGGACATGGGCAGCTCTAAAATTTCAAGACATAACTGGTAATTGGCTTTATTTAATTTGTCGAGCACTAAATGGACATGCTCTTCATATTCACCAATTAGTGCCCGTTCCATCTTACGCTCATCGCTAAACCCGAATATATCAAGCGACCCACCGCGTAGAAACTTTAATTTAGCCATAACTTTTAAGGCGCCCATCATCCACGGGCCGAACTCCCGTTTTAGAACCTCACCAGTTACTTTATCACGCTTTTCAAATAATGGCGGCGCCATATGGAACTTTAATTTAAAATCGCCGCTAAATTGTGCCTCAAGCTTTTTATGAAAATCGCCGTTAGTGTAAAGGCGGGCTACTTCATATTCATCCTTGTATGCCAGTAGCTTATAATAATTACGGGCGACAGCTTGATAAAGTTCAGCCTGATCTTTTTCCTTAACGCGGTTCATTAAATTCAAATATTTATCCGCGTATTTTTTGTTCTGATATTGGATAAGGTTTTCTACTCTTTTACCAATGACGTCGCCTATCGTTTCGGAAATATCATCATGGAAGGATGCATTGATGTATGGCTTTACGAAACTTTCCAGTTTTCCCATATCATGTGCCGCAAGCCTACCGCAGGCAAAGGTCTTTTTATTTTGCGCTATAGCAACCCCGTTAAGTTCTATCGCCCGGTCAATAGACGCAAAAGATAGTGGGATAAGCCCTTTCTGCCAGGCATAGCCCATCATAAAGACATTGGTCGCTATACCGTCACCAAGCAGCACAGTGGCAAGCTCGGTTGCTTCCACATAATGACGGTCTTTATCAAGGGTATGGGCTTCAAGTGATCTTTTTAAGTTCTCTTGCTGAAAATCAATGGCGTTATTTTCAACGAAATCCGAAACTGGACTATTATGAGCATTGATCACTGATTTTGTCCGGTCGCTTCTAACGCATTCAATGGAATCCGGACTTGCCGCCACCACAAGATCGCAGGCAATCAATAGATCCGCACATCCGGTCATGATATGCGGCGTGCGTAATATTTCAATATCTTTACCAAGTCTCACATGGGAAAGTACCGCCCCACCTTTTTGCGCCAGCCCCGTCATATCAAGCAGGTTACTGGCCAGCCCATCTATATGGGCGGCCATGCCGAGGATGCCGCCAATGGTCAGCACCCCCGTGCCACCAACCCCAGTCACCAGAATATTATATTCCGTTTCCACCTTGCCAATATTCGGTGTGGGAATGCCGCCTAGCAATTCATCCAGCCCGGTGACTTTCGGTTTTTTAAGCTCGCCGCCGATTACACTAACGAAAGAAGGGCAAAATCCTTTAACGCAGCTATAATCCTTATTACAGCTCGACTGATTAATGATCCGCTTGCGGCCATATTCGGTTTCAAGTGGCTCAACCGATACACAGTTTGATTTATCGGAACAGTCCCCGCACCCTTCACAAACCGCATCGTTAATGAAAATCCGCTTGTCCGGATCAGGGAATGTTCCCCGTTTGCGGCGGCGGCGTTTTTCTGCGGCGCAGGTCTGATCATAGATTATGATGCTGCACCCTTCCACGTCGCGGGCCTTAAGCTGGACCCCATCCATTTCATCACGGTAAAGGATGGGGATATCAGCCGGGATCAGTCCCCGGTTTTCATAGCGGTCCAAATCTTCGGTGACGATCCAGATTTTCTTAACCCCTTCGCCGCGCATCTGCTGGGCAATCATTTCGACCGTCAGGCCGCCTTCAACCGGTTGACCACCGGTCATAGCCACCGCATCATTATATAAAATTTTGTAAGTGATATTAACTTCAGCCGCAATGGCCGCGCGAATAGCAAGAATACCAGAATGTTGATAAGTGCCATCACCTAAGTTAGTAAAAATGTGCTTTTCATCCGTAAAAGGAGCCTGGCCAATCCACGGCACACCCTCACCGCCCATCTGGGTAAATTCTGAAGTGCTCCGGTCCATCCACAGCGCCATAATATGACAGCCAATACCGGCCATAGCCCGACTTCCTTCAGGCACTTTGGTTGATGAATTATGCGGACATCCTGAACAGAAGTACGGTTTTCTAAGTAGTGGTGACTTATATTCTGCTTGCATCGCTTCACGGCGATTAAAATAATTCCGCGCATATTCAACCATTTCACCTTTATAAAAATGCGAAATCCGATCAGCAATCACATGGGTGATAAGTCCGACAGAAAGCTCATTTTCCGGTGGAAGTAACCACTGGCCTTTTTCATCATATTTTCCGACGACCACCGGGCGTTTATCAGCGTGCCAGTTAAAGAGCTGCTGTTTTAGCTGATTTTCAATAAGCTCGCGTTTTTCTTCAACAATAAGAATTTCATCAAGCCCTTCACAGAAATTCCGCACCCCTTCCGGCTCAAGCGGCCAAGGCATACCGACCTTAAATAAACGAAGTCCGATTTGTTCAGCAACTCGTTCATCAATACCCAGTTCATAAAGCGCCTGACGCACATCGCCATATGTTTTACCGCTGGTGATGATACCAAAGCGCGGCTTGCTGCTATCCATTACGGTACGGTCGAGCTTGTTTTTCTTACCAAAAGCAAGTGCGGCGAAAAGTTTATAACGCTGAAGGCGATAATCCTGTTCGCGCCACACATCATGCTGTCTTATATGAACGCCGCCTTCTGGCATTTCAAATTCATCATCACCGGGGATCAGTATTTGGCGTCCTTCCCGGTTTAGATCAACAACACCGGTGCTTTCTGCCGTATCACTGGTTACCTTAAAGGCGGTCCAGCAGCCGCTATAACGCGACATAGCAATACCGAGCAGCCCATATTCAACAAATTCCTGCATATTTGCTGGATATAGCATCGGCAGCATGGTTGAATAAAAACTGTGATCAGATTGGTGGGGAATGGTTGATGATTTGCAGGCGTGATCATCACCAGCGATGGCTAAAACGCCGCCGTGGGGCGACGTTCCGGCCGCGTTGGCATGGCGAAATACATCACCACTTCTGTCAACGCCCGGTCCTTTACCATACCACATACCAAACACACCGTCGTATTTAGCACCTTTATAAAGATTAGCCTGCTGGCTGCCCCAAACGGCAGTGGCACCGAGCTCTTCATTGATGCCTTCTTCAAAATAAACATTTTCAGATTTTAAATATTTATCAGCTTTTCTAAGCGCCGCGTCATAGCCGCCAAGAGGCGAGCCACGGTATCCGGAAATAAATCCAGCTGTGTTGAGACCGGCCGCTTTATCACGCCATCTTTGCACCAGTGGAATACGCACCAACGCCTGGGTCGCGGTCATAAAAGCGCGACCATGTGCCAGTTCATATTTATCATTTAAACTGATATTAATGCCCATGATGAAAAACTCCAAAATATTCGTTTTTAGTATAGGGTATATTTTTACATAAATTAGGCGAAAAATGCTTTCTATTTTAAGCTAAATAGGCTAATTTAAGAAATACTAATGCCTATTTTGACATTTTTGGGAAATATTAATGCTCATCGATTTAAGTGATATTGACAAGAAAATACTAGCCGCCATCCAGCATGATAGCACAATTACAAATTCTGAACTAGCAGACCTTGTCGGGCTATCATCTGCCCCCTGCTGGCGCCGCATAAAAAGACTAGAGGAAAAAGGCATCATTTCAAAGCGCGTCGGCCTGCTCGACACCAAAGCGCTCGGCCTTAACATCACCGCTTTTGCCAATGTAAAACTTTCGCACATACAAGAAGACGCGCTTGAGGAGTTCGAGCGCGCCGTAATAAAATTCGCCGAAGTAACAGAATGCTACACCATCAGCGGCTCGATGGATTTTATCTTAAGAATTGTAACAGAAAACATGCAATCCTACGAAAGCTTCCTACGCAAAAAACTACTTCGCCTGCCTATGGTTAGTGAAGTAAATACGCACTTCGCGGTGACGCAAGTGAAATACACCACGGCTGTGCCGCTTGAATTATCGAGTTAAGAATTAAGGTCCGCAAAAAACGGTTTAAATTCCAAATCGGCAACGATGGGGTCATTGACAAGGAAAAATATCAGGGCGTCAAAGGCGATAACGCTTTCTTCTCCACCTTTAGCAAGATTGCTAATTTCTTCCCTTAGAAGATCCACTTTTTCGACTAGATAGTTATGATACATAGAATGTTTTTCATAATCCGGATAATTATATCTCTCGAGAATTTCTTCTTCTCTTTTGAAATGTGCTAATGATTTATCAAGCATTATTGATGCTTTATCTGCAGCACCTTCATATTCACCGGCGCGTAGATTATTTCTGATATCATTAGCAATGCTAAACAGTTCCTGATGATCGGCATCAATATCTTTTTGTCCCACAAAAAAATTCTTTGGCAGTTCTAACGGCAACTCGCCAATTTCCGACCAGTCAACAATGGTTGTTTTTTGTTTTAATAACCAAAATCTGTAATTTTCAAGGGCCTCAGAAAGTTTTTCATCGGGCTGGAGTAACAGCAGATATACAAGTCTTGCCTCAAGCGTTCTCGCGCAGGTGTTCCATTTTTGGATAGCATTATCAACAGATGCATATTTCTCTAAAGAATAATCTCTCCAACTGGATACGGCATCTTCAAAATTGTCTTTATAAACATTATTCAAAACATTTTCAAAACTCATAAATCACTCCACACTAAACCCCATGCTCATCATATCAGATCATGACCAATTAGTCTATTCTAACCTTTCCGCTAACACCGCCGCTATAGTCGCTATGCCATCAATAAAATTACCGACGCGGATATTTTCGTTGGGGCTGTGTTGGTTATTATCGGGGTTTACGGTTGGAACCGATAAAGCTGGGATATCAAGCGTATCGACAAACGGTGATATGGGGATGGAACCGCCCATTGTTCTGAGCATAATCGGTGTGCTGCCATTTAGGTGCGTCATGGCGCTTTTTGCAAAATTTCCTGCTAGACTATCAAAATCAGTGCGAAATGCCGGATAGGAAATTGAATAATTTAGCTGCACGAAACGTTTCTGTTCGGCCCGCTCCATGTCTGTCGGTTCGTGATCTATGATGGTATAGCCCAGTCCTTCAATATGTTCTTTAATAATGCTGATCAGATATACCGGGTCACTTTCCTTCACAAGCCGCACATCAATTTCGGCGGTTGCCAGCGGCGGGATAATGGTTCTGACCTGATCACCAACCCATGCGCTATTTAAGCCGCGAATATTAAGGGATGGGTATTGAATTGACGCCTCAAGGCTATCCGCTACCTGATCCGGAATTGAAAAGCCCATAGCCGCCCGCATTTCAGCTTCGTTATTGGGTACGGCGTCGAGTATTTCTTGCGCTTCCTGTGAAATATCTACCCCTTTATAAAAACCAGGAATGGAAACAACGCCATCCGCAGTTTTCATGGAAGAGAGTATCCGCGCCATATGAAATGCCGGATTGGGAGCATAATTTCCAAAATGGCCGCTATGTTGGGCTACTTTTGCGCCAAAGGTTTGCAGGGTAATTTCCGCAATGCCGCGCGCACCGAATGATAACGTCGGGCCACCTGACCTATGAGGCGGACCGTCAAATATCATCAACATATCTGATGCTAGCTCTGCGCGATTATCAATGACCGCTTGCGGCAAATGAGGTGATGAAAGCTCCTCTTCGGTATCAATGACCACTTTTAAATTAAAATCGGTAGTAATGCCGAGATTATCCAAAACATCAAGCGCCATCAAAAACTGAGTATTGGGCCCTTTGGAATCAGACGCGGAGCGGGCATAAATGCGCCAGTCAGGATTGATATTACCTTTTAGACTATCCCAAGGAATATCGCGCCAGCTTCCGTTTTCCCATGTGTTTGTATCAGATGCACGGAGCACCGCGCCGTAAGGATTAGGCTGATACCAAGCGCTTAAGTCCACCGGCTGGCCATCCGCCTGCAAATATACAAGCATGGTTTTAGTGGCCCCCGGCACCATACGCTTAGCATAAAGCAGCGGATTTTCCGGCGCGGCAAGGCGCGATACTTCAAAGCCCCGGCTTTCAAAGGCGTTTTCCACCCAATTGGCAAGCTTGGCAATATCATCCGCCATATGACCATCATTGGGAATAGCAAGATATTCTTTAAACGTATCAAGCGCCGTCAGTTTGATGCGGTCTACTTCGGCTTTAATTTGATCTGGTGTTAATTGATTTTCAGCATTTGCGGATAAAATCATGCTGATCATAAAAATTATAAATAAATTGAACTGTTTCATTATCATTCCCTTTTATTATTTATGCCACCCTGCTAGTGTGATTTCAAACAAATTATATGGTGAAAAAATGTTTCTTAGAAAAGCCTTGGCCCTCAGTTCAATCCTTATACTCTCCGCCTGCGGTGATGATGTCGCAGAAGCCCCTTACGGCAGCTGGGCGTCTCCCATTAGTGCGGAGCTAACCACAAGGAACGCCGTTGGCCTGCGCAGTGTGCGCCTTGATGGTGATGATTTATACTGGATCGAAAGCCGCCCAGATGAAGGCGGACGCAGAGTTATAGTGAAACGTGATGCTGAAGGCACCATGGCCGATGTCATTCCTGAAGGTTTTTCAAGCCGGACCCGGGTTCATGAATATGGCGGCGGTTCTTATAATGTCTGGGACGGGGTAATTTATTTCTCTAATCATTCTGATCAACTGCTTTACCGCCTTACACCAGGCGGAACACCCGAAGCGCTGACCGAAGACGGCTATCGCTATGCCGACTGCATCATGGACGGCGGTCATAACCAGCTGATCTGTGTGCAGGAAGACCACTCTCATGACGGTGAACCAGTTAATACGCTCGTCTCCGTATCCCTTGAAGGCGGCGCTAAGGTAAGAACGCTTTTTTCCGGCACTGATTTTGTTTCCTCCCCTGCGCTAAATCCTGATGGTGATACGCTGGCCTGGATTACATGGGATCATCCCAACATGAACTGGGACGATACTAAAATGTGGATGGCCACTATTAGCGATCAGGGAAGTCTATCCGGTACCGAAACAATCGTTTCTAGAGATAGCCTTTCTGTACAAGAACCGCGCTGGACCGATGACGGAAAGCTTTATTATATTTCCGATCCTGAAGGCTGGTGGAATTTCCAGACTTATCAAAACGGTGAAGCCGTTGCCGTTTCTGAAGAAGAAATGGAGTTTGGCAAATCTGGCTCGCTCGGGGCTCATTCATATGCTTATCTTAGCAATACAGAAGTAATTGCAAAATTTGAACAAGGCGGCACATCTCATCTTGCCATCGTTGATCTTGAAGACGGCGATGTCGATGAAATTGACACGCCATATGTTGGCATCAGCAAGGTTTATTCAAATGGGGGGAAAATATACCTGATCGGCTCGACCACAACATCTTCATCAGAAATTGCGCAGTATGATGACGGTGATTTTATAACCATCAAAAAATCACAGGAACCGATTGTTGACGCGGCCTATATATCAGAACCCGAAGCAATTACATTCGCCAATTTAAAGAGCGAGCCTACCCATGCGTTCTATTACGCACCAAAAAATCCTGACTTTTATGCACCAGACGATGACCTTCCACCGACTATCGTTCGACTTCACGGTGGACCGGTTGGTGCAACCAATCCATCATTTCGTGCCAATAATCAATTTTGGACCTCACGCGGTTTTGCCATTATTGACATAAACTACGGCGGCAGTACCGGATATGGCCGCGAATACCGCGAAAGATTACGTGGACAGTGGGGTATTGTCGATATTGACGATACCAAAGCGGCGCTTGATTATCTGGTCGATGAAGGTCTTGCCGATCCTGACAAACTCCTTATCCGCGGCGGCAGCGCCGGTGGTTACAGCGTTCTTGTTGCCCTATCCCAGCATGATATTTTTGCCGCCGGCGCCAATTATTACGGCATCAGTGACCTTGAAGTGCTTTACCGCGACACTCATAAATATGAAAGCCGTTTTCTCGTCAGCATGATCGGTAGATACCCCGAAGATAAAGACATCTATGAAGAACGCTCGCCAATAAATCATCTTGATGGTTTTAAAAGTCCGTTGATTGTTTTTCAGGGTCTGCTTGATCCGGTCGTACCGCCAAACCAATCAGAACTGATCGTCACCGCACTGCGTGAAAGAAACGTCCCCGTAGCCTACTATCCCTACGAAGGCGAATATCACGGCTTCGGCAAAAAAGAAAACATCATCCATAGCCTGGAAAGCGAACTGGTTTTTTACGGCAAAATATTAGGTTTCAAGCCAGCGGGAGAACTGCCAGAGATCGAAATTGATAATTTTGACGGGTGATAAATCATCTAACTTGAGAAAATACAATTTGATGATATAGTGTTAACATTATGCGTAAATTAATTATAACTTAGAAGCTTAATTTTCTTGGAGGGGACTAATGAAAAATTATTCCATTTTTGTTTTGTTATTAATAACAGCTTGTAGCAGTACTGGCGTTGTACCAATAAATGGTGACACTTATATGATAGCCAAAAGAAGTGCTCAAGTTGGCTTTGGCCCGCCAGATGGCGTAAAAGCAGAAGTCTATAAAGAAGCAAATTCATATTGTTCGAACATGCAGAAATCGGTCGAGACTGTGGACTTAGTAGTAACTAATTCTGGGTTCGCAAAGCCAGGAAACGTTTCACTAGAATTTAGATGTAAATAAAAAATAATTAATCATCTGTTTTATTAACTCATTATCCAAACTAACATGGGAATTGATAATTTTGTTGAGTAAAGCCAAATTCGTCATTCCGGCGAAGGCCGGAATCTAGTCCTCTTATAAAATAGTCCCCGCAACGGGCGGAGTCATCTTTTACTGGTACTGAATACCCGCCTTCGCGGGTATGACGAGATTTATTAGACTATTCGGTTACTGTCCCTGAATGAAAAGAATGAGATTTGTGTTTAGACTTCCTCATACTCTTGCGGTGTATCAATATCCTGAAAGATCGCTTCGGTGTTTAGGTCTACTTCGATAATCTGTTCAGGGTAATCTTTGAGCAGTTTCCTTGCGCCCTTGTCGCCGGTAAGTTCTTCGAAATTGGTGAAATAATCGCGGGCGAAAATTAGCGGATTACCGATTTTGCCATTTGTGGTCGGTGCAATGATTTTAGCGGGGGCGTAGGCGTCGATCAGTTTATTATAATCGTTCGCCGTAATGTACGGCATGTCGCCAAGGCAGATCATAACGCCGTCTATATCATCAGGAAGCGCCGCTATACCCGCCTTAACTGACGTGCTGAGACCTTCGGCGTAATTTGGATTGTGAATGAAAGTAACTTTTTCTGAAATGCTTTTCTTAACCGCGTCTGCCTCGTTACCTGTTACGACATAAATGTCATCAACATTACTACTGGCAAGCTGATCAACAACGTAACTGACCATGGTTTTATCATTAAATTTTAGAAGTAATTTATTATCATCCCCCATGCGCGTTGAACGTCCAGCGGCAAGAACCAGTGCTATAATATTCGCGCTCACGCGATACCCCGTATATTTTCGGCGCGTCTGATCGCCACTAGTTCCGCAAGGATTGAAAGAGCGATTTCTGCTGGCTCAAGTCCGCCAATATCAATGCCGGCTGGGCCGTGGATGCGGGCAATTTCCGCGTCCGTAAAACCTTTATCCTTAAGCCGTCCTACACGGTCAGCGTGGGTTTTGCGGCTACCGAGTGCGGCAATATAAAAAGCTTTAGAGCGAATGGCAATTTCAAGCGCCGGATCATCAAGTTTTGGATCATGGCTTAAAGTGACAATTGCTGTGCTGGAATTAATGCCGATTGTTTCAAGCGCCTCATCAGGCCAATCGGTAAGAAACTTTGTGCCTGGAAAGCGTTCTTCAGAAGCATAGGCCGTTCTCGGGTCCACCAGTGTCACATCGATATCGAGCGTCCGTGCCATGGAAACGAGCGACTGCGAAATATGAACGGCGCCGACCACGATCATTTTCAAGGCCGGCTTATAGACATGGGTAAAAAATTCGCCGTCGCCTATTTCAATTTCGCTTCTCAATTCTTTTCTATCATTAGGATCGCTATCAAGAAGCAAGGCCGCCTTTGCCTTAATATCCGTCAACGGTTCAACCAATATATGAACTTCGCCGCCGCAGCTAAGACCCACTTCCCATGCCTGATCAGTGGCCACTTCAAATTTTAAAAGCTCGCCCTTCCCTGTATTGATACAGTCATGGGCCGATGTGACAACCACACCATCAACGCAGCCACCCGAAACGGATCCTTCCATATGACCGTCCGCATCAATCACAAGGTGACTGCCGACCGGGCGCGGTGATGACCCCCAGGTTTTAACAACCGTGGCCATTGCCATTTTGCGGCCCTCACCATCCCAATCGCGGATGGTTTGCCAAATATGTCTCCAATCAGTGCTCATGGGGCGGACAGTATCAAATAACTTTTCAAAAATCACCCCTTAAAATGAAACAATGTAACAAAATATTGCTCTGCCGCTCAATTTATTGCTATAAATACCCATTGAAATTAAAGGGTATATTATGGATCCATTCACACAAGCCGTACTCGGGGCGGCCTTCGCACAGAGTTTTGCAAAGAAAAGTAAAATACCACTGGCCTGTCTTGCCGGTGCGGTAGGTGGTATGGCACCTGATCTGGATGTACTGATTAAATCTGCAAATGATCCACTTATGGGCATTGAATTTCACCGCCATTTCACCCATTCACTTTGGTTCATTCCTTTTGGCGGCCTGATTGTCGCAGCGGCCCTCTGGCTAATCTTCCGAAAAAAATGGGATTTTAAAAACCTTTATATTTTCACCACTTTGGGGCTTGCCACCCACGCGCTGCTTGATGCCTGCACAAGTTACGGCACCCGGCTTTTCTGGCCCGTTTCAAACGCGCGGGTATCGTGGGATACGATAGCGGTCATTGACCCGGTCCCGACCATCGCGCTTTATATTTTTGTTACGATAAGCCTGCGTATGAAATCGGCCAAGATGGCGCGCTACGGCATGGCTTGCATGATCGGTTATTTGTCACTCGGCTTTTTACAAAATAGCCGCGTCACCGCTACAATAGAACAACTCGCCAGTAATCGAGGACACGAGGTTGAACGCATAAAGCTAAACCCTACCATTGGAAATTTAATTGTCTGGCGCAGTACTTATCAGTATGACGGTAATTATTATGTCGATGCGGTGATCGCAGGGACATTTTCAAGCCCCGAAATCATTAAAGGCTCATCAGTGCCAGCCATTGACCCGGAAGCAATATATCCCATGTTAAGCGCACAAAGCGTACAGCGAAATGACATCCGCCGCTTTGATTATTTTGCCCAAGGTTATTTATTTGAATTTAATGGTGCGATCGCTGATCTGCGCTACAGTGCAGAACCCCATAAAATCCAACCCATATGGGGCATCAGAACCAAACCTTTTACCCCGGACACACATGTTGATTATGTAGGCTTCTCACGTCCAAACGGTCGCGCGCTTGGCACCACATGGGATATGATGGTCGGGAATTATAAAGCTGAAGAAGAAACTCAAATAGCCCCTTAGCCACGCATATTGCGAAGACGCAAACGAAGCGCGTTTAGTTTGATAAACCCTTCGGCGTCGCGCTGATCATAAACTTCGTCTTCTTCAAAGGTCACATGTTCCATAGAATAAAGTGATCTTGGTGACTTACGTCCTACCAAATGAGCACCGCCTTTATAAAGCTTAAGACGCACGGTGCCGTAAACATCTTCCTGTGATTTGTCGATCAGTGCCTGCATCATTTCCCGTTCCGGCGAATACCAGAAACCGTTATAAATACATTCGGCATATTTCGGCATGATCTCGTCTTTTAAATGCATAGCGCCGCTATCAATGGTAATGCTTTCCATACCGCGGTGAGCAACAAGCAAAATAGTTCCGCCCGGTGTTTCATAAATACCGCGTGACTTCATTCCGATGTAACGATTTTCCAGCAGATCAAGGCGGCCAATGCCGTTGATGCGGCCAAGTTCATTTAATTTAGTCAATAAAGTGGCCGGACTCATACGCACGCCGTCAATGGCCACCGGGTCACCCTTTTCAAATTCCACATCAATATAGGTTGGTTCATCCGGGGCATTTTCTGGTGAAACTGTACGGCTATAAACATATTCTGGTGCCTCGATCCATGGATCTTCAAGCAGCTTTCCTTCTGATGATATATGAAGAAGGTTGGCATCACATGAAAATGGCGATTCACCGCGCTTATCTTTAGCAATCGGAATTTGATGTTTCTCAGCATAATCAATCAGCTTTTCACGGCTGTTTAAGTCCCACTCACGCCACGGGGCGATCACTTTAATATCGGGGTTAAGAGCATAATAACCAAGCTCGAAACGTATCTGGTCATTGCCTTTACCGGTCGCACCATGACAAACGGCCTCGGCACCAACTTGGGCGGCGATTTCAATTTGTCTTTTAGCGATAAGAGGACGCGCAATTGCCGTGCCAAGCAGATAAGTGCCTTCATAAAGCGTATTAGCGCGGAACATAGGAAATACAAAATCGCGGATAAATTCTTCTTTCAAATCATCAATGAAGATTTCCTTGATACCTAACATTTCGGCCTTTTTACGGGCTGGCTCAAGTTCTTCACCCTGACCAAGGTCAGCCGTAAAAGTTACCACTTCACACTCATATTCATCCTGTAGCCATTTTAAGATAATGGATGTATCAAGACCGCCAGAATAAGCGAGTACGACTTTGTTAATTGACATTATAATTTCCTCTAATCTATTAATTGCGGCGCAGTATAGGGGAAAGTTTTACAAGCGCAAGCCTTGTGAGAGCTATTTTACAAAAAAAATGCACAAAAAGACACCTTAAACAGAATTTATGGGTGAATTATAATAAGTAAACCGAATATTATTCGGCTGTACCTTTACCCTTCTCCCTAATCATTTCTAAGATCAAAGGAGCTTACTTAAAATGCTCAGCTTTGTATTGATAACAGTAGTCAATAGTGTTGAAAAAGAAAAAATCTAAGTTTAAGGTATTTAAATTGCAAAATTAACGGGATAAAGTTCCATACTGTTTTGGATTAATGCAGTTCAATTTACTGAGGATAATTTTATGAACCAAAAAATAAACCGACGACATATTCTTCAGGGGACTGCTGCTGCACTTGGCATTAGTGCTGCTTCGCCACTCTTTATGGCCATCGCCGCCTATACTGAAAACGCACAGGCACAAACAAACACAATGAGCATTTTTAATGCTTCAGAACGCAAAATGGTCGATATTCTAGCGGAGCTTATTATCCCAGAAACTGACACGCCAGGCGCAAATGCGGCAGGTGTACCGGATTTTATCGATATGATGGTCTCCCAATGGTATACCCCCGAAGACAGAAAAGCGTTTATTCATGGGCTTCGCAAGCTTAATCATCACTCGCTTATTTCCTTTGATAAAAACTTTCTTGAATGTAAGGAGCCGCAGCAGATTATTGCACTTGAAGATACTGAACAAAATGTAGATGGAACCATGAGTGATGGTATATCAGGCGGAACCAGTAAACGTGTTGCAGTTACAGCGGAAGACCCGGCAGCATGGGGAGATATTCCCCTTGAAGGAAGGTATTTCTTTGACCAAATCAAAAGCCTTACCGTGCTCGGGTTTTATACTTCAGAGATAGGCGTTGAACATGAACTTATTTATGATCCACAGCCGGGATCGTACGACGGTGGTCTGGATTTCAACCAAGTCGGCAAACATTATACAAGCTAAAACCAAGAGTAGGAGAATTTTAAATGGCTGAAAGTCAGGATTTTGACGTAATTGTTGTAGGTTCCGGTGCCACAGGCGGGTGGGCTGCCAAGGAAATGTGTGAGGCAGGTTTTAAAGTACTAGTGCTTGAGCGCGGAAAACCAACCACACACCGTGAAAGTTATGAGAATGAATTTGTTGATCCATGGGATCGGCCCTTTGCAGGACAATCGAAGTCGGGGGAACTGGAAAAACTATATGGCCCGGCATCCTATATGATGGGATTTAGAAATAAAACCTTCATGGCAAAATTTGAAGATGCTCCTTATGATGTAAATACTAAAAATCCTTTTATGTGGATCAGGCCGGGCGCTGTTGGCGGCAAGTCCCTCATCTGGGGTCGTCAGGTTTATCGCTGGAGCGATCTTGATTTTGAGGCAAACAAGCGTGACGGTCACGGTATTGACTGGCCAATTCGTTATAAAGACATTGAACCGTGGTATTCCTATGTGGAAAAATATATTGGTGTTCAGGGCTCCTATGAAAATCTGCCGCAGCTTCCCGACAGTGAATTTATGCCAGCCATGGAACTTAATCATGCAGAAAAATTCGTCAAAAAACGCATTGAAAGAAATTTTGAAGGACGTAATTTGATCATTGGTCGTTCGGCCAATATTACCGAGGCCATGCCGGATCAGGACCGCACCAACTGCCAGTATCGCAATCAATGTGTAGGCGGCTGTTCGTTTGGTGGATATTATTCATCAGTCGGCGTGACGCTGCCGGCGGCAGAAAAAACCGGCAACATGACCCTAAGGCCTCATGCTGTGGTGGCATCCCTTGAATATGACGCGGATAATAAACGGGTAACAGGTGTTAGAGTATTTGACGCAAATACCAAGAAAGAAGAAATCATTAGCGCCCGTGTTGTGTTTCTTTGTGCCTCAACGGTTGCATCAACGCAAGTGTTGATGAATTCAATTTCCGAAGCCACCCCAAAAGGTCTTGGTGGCGCATCGGGCGCACTTGGTCATTATCTGATGGATCATACCTGGGGAACAAGAATTCAGGGAACGGTGAAGGAAAGCTTTGGTAAGATCCAGCGTGGCAGAAGACCTACGGGTTCATATATACCACGTTTTAGGAATATTAGCGCGCAAGATGATGACGGTTTGGACTTTATCCGAGGTTATAATTTCCAGGTTGATAGTACAACAGAAGGATGGGCCGGGCGGGCATCAAACACCCCAGGTTTCGGTGCTGATTTCAAGAATGGTGTTAATACACCGGGCGACTGGACCTTTACCCTTTACGGATTTGCAGAATGTCTTCCCTACCACGAAAATAAAGTCGAGCTCTCCAACAAAAAAGACCAGTTCGGCCTTTCAATGATCAAATTTGATATTGAGTTTAAGGATAACGAATTTAAAATGGCCCGTGATATGATCCGTGAGGGTGAAAAAATGCTTAACTCAGCGGGTCTTGAAAATGTCAAAAGCAAATTGGGCGAAATGCGTCCGGGCCTTGGTATTCATGAAATGGGTACGGCCCGCATGGGAAATGACCCTAAAGAGTCCGTTCTAAATAAATGGAATCAGGTTCATGAAGCGCCGAATGTGTTTGTCACTGATGGTGCCTGCATGACATCTATTTCATGCGTTAATCCGACACTGACCTTCATGGCCATAACCGCCCGCGCAGCAAACTACGCCATCGAACAACTAAAATCGGGTAAATTATAAAATTGAGAGAGAGTGAAGCTATGGCATTATCAAGACGAAATATGTTAATGGGCACTGGCGCACTTGCGGCATTAAGTATGATCCCCCATTCTATAAGTTCTGCACAGGATAACGCGTTTGATATGAGCTTTGGGCCCCATGAGGGAATGTTTAAAGCAATGGCAGGGGATGATATCGTCGATCAGATTAATTTTGCCGCCGCGCAGGGTTTCACATCATGGGAAGATAACTGGATGAAAGACCGCCCGGTTAGTGAACAAAACCGTATCGCTAAAGCTCTTGAAGCCAACAACATGACCATGGGCGTCTTTATCGCCAGTGATATAGATTGGCAAAACCCAACAATGTCGCTGGGTAATCCAGATTACGTCGAGAAATTCGCAAACGATATGGAAAAAAGTTCCGAGATTGCAAAACGTGTCGGCGCAAAATGGGCGACCGTCGTGCCGGGCGTTGCTGACCGCAGACTTCATCAGGATTATCAGATGGCAAACTTAACGGAATGCCTAAAACGCGGCAGCGAGGTTTTGGAAAAATCAGGTCTTATTATGGTGCTTGAGCCTCTTAATAATTACGAAGATCATCCGGGGCTTCTGCTCAAGGAAGTAGCGCAGGCATATTACCTTTGTAAGGCGGTGGACAGCCCGTCCTGTAAGATACTGTTTGATATTTATCATCAGCAGGTCACAGAAGGTCGTCTGATTGCCAATATGGACCGGGCATGGGAGGAAATAGCCTATTTCCAAATCGGCGACACACCGGGCCGAAATGAGCCAACAACAGGCGAAATTCACTATAAAAACGTCTTCAAGTATATTTATAACAAAGGCTATAGAGGCGTCATGGGAATGGAACACGGCAATTCAATAGCAGGCGCGAAGGGCGAACAGGCCGTGATTGATGCTTACCGCGAAGTGGGTAACTTTTTATAACGGGATACGTTAAAAAAGCACATCGGCAACCCGTTTTAACTATTTTTAACCAGCAAGGGCAATGCCGCCGCGCGGCAGGCCAGCTTCAACATTACGCCAAAGAATTTCATGATCTTGCGGTAAAGACCTGCTGTTGGGGACCGTGAGCCACAAACGGTATAGGTCTCTTACATATCCGCTCGCAGCGTCATCTTCGAATGCACCGCGTGAATGGTAAATAACATGATTATTGACGAATTGAATATCGCCGGGCACGAAACGCATTTCAAAACTTAACTCATCAGCCAGTTCAACGAGCATATCAATTGCTTCCCACTGTGCTTCGGACATTTTTGGCACACCTTCATGAAGCTGCGCCGCTTCAATGTACGTCCGCGAATAATGGCTGGTGAATTTCCCGTCTCTATATCCAAAGACAGGCAGCGGGTAAGGCATATTTTCACCGCCCTCTTCTTCGCCGAGGCGCGAGCGCCAAATGGGCGCGTCTAATAATTCAAGTAAATCGGGGCGGCGTTCCATCATGGCGTTTCGCACACTGACAGAACTAACAAGCTTACTATTGCCACCGGTTTTGGCTTGCCCTGCACATAAAAGTGCGACCACATCAGTGCGGTCCGTATGAAACCGAAGTTCCGCAGACGTCAGCGTACGGGCATGGGATGACAAGAAAACTTCGCCTTTTTCATTTGTCTTGATCTGACCGTGGCGTTTACCTACATCACCACCTTCATTACGAATGCGGCGCATTAATTCACCGTCATGCCCCTGATAACAGGCCGAACCAACATATGAACTAATCCCCATCCACAGCGTGCGGAGTTCTAAATCGGAGTATTTTTCAAGATTAAGGCCGCGTAGTCTAAAAATACCGCTGCCTTCTTCAAGTTCTTCTGATGCCTTTTTAAGAATTTCGGCCAGCTTATTCAGTGGGAAATGTTTTTTTCTTATTTCCTTCCAATTAACTTTAAGATCAAGCGCAGTGGTAAGCGCAGCATCAATTTCTGCTAGCTCTTCATCATCCATATGATGTTGCCAGACGGTATCATCCACCATATTTTGACCAAGCCAGGCACAGCGGCCGGTTATTTTCTCATTACTCATTACTTTATTCCTCTAGAATATTATTTTTAACGGTCATAAAATTCCCGCTATAAAATACAGTATTGTTGTTATTCCACCGGCGACTAACGCATATGGAAGCTGTGTTCTTACATGATCCATATGGTCGCTTGCTGCGGCCATTGATGCAATAACACTCGTGTCACTAATCGGCGAGCAATGGTCGCCAAATACGCCGCCACCAAGCACCGCACTAACCACTAATGGCAATGATACTACTGCCGCATCCGCATTGAAAGAAGCAACTAGCGGCACGGCCAGTGATATCATAATGGCAAACGTGCCCCAACTTGTTCCTGTTGAAAATGCAATCGCTGCGGTGACCACAAACACAAGCGGCGCAACAAGCACAGGCGTGAGTAAAGGTTGAATTTGCGCCGCGGCCCATATTCCAGTGCCAAGAGCGTCACACACATCACCAATAGCGAAAGATAACACAAGCAATATTGCGATGGGAAGCATGCCGCTTGAGCCTTTCAAAGAAAGATCGCCTATTTCTTTTAAGGAAAATATTTTTTGCTGAAGTGTCAAAATAAGATTGAGGAGCACAGCCGTAATAACGGCCCATAGTACGGCCGTTGACGCGACCGCATTATTGAAATAATCCATTATATCAGGGTCAACAATACCTTTGGCTTTTGCGCCAGATATTCCTGTTATAGCAAGGCCGATTATCAACATCATTACCATTCCAACCAGCGGAACCATCATATTGCGAAGAAGCGGCTCCACGCCTTCTTTCATATTAATTTTGATAATTTCATCATCAACCATTGGCATTGCGCCGTCGGCAAGAACTTTTCCTTCTTCGCTTGCTCTACGTTCCGCTTCTTTCATCGGGCCAAAATTCCAATTGGTAAGAACAACGATAAACACCATCGGCACCGTCACAAGTACATAAAAATTAAGCGGAATTGTTGCAATAAAAATAGATAAAGGCGTTTCATCACCAAGATTTCCAGCCGCGGCCTGCCCAGCAAGCAACATTAGAATGAGCGCGCCCCAGCTGTTGAACGGAATAAAAAGGCTAACGGGCGCAGACATAGAATCGCAAATATAAGCCAATTTTTCACGGGAAATTTTAAGCCGGTCATAAAGCGGACGCGATACAGTCCCCGATACCAAGCACGTGATAGAGCCATCAAAAAATATTCCAAGACCAATAAAGGTCGTTAGTAACTGAACCCCTTTGCGGCTATTTGACCACGCCCAACGACTGACCCATTTTATAAAACCGTCTATTCCACCGCTGCGTTTCATCAGCAGAAGCAGCGTTCCCATTAACATTGTAAAGATAATTATACGCGTTTCACCGGCATCGGTAAAAACATGGATCATCGCTTCTATTGTTTCAGCACTTCCGACAAGGGGGTTTCCACCAGCATGTATTACCCACCCCGTCCAAATGCCGACAAGGAGCGATATAATTATTTTTCGCGTCGCAATCGCCATACCAATAGCAATCAATGGCGGTATTATTGAAAGCACACCATATACTTGGTTTTCCATTCTTATCTCCCTTATCCAAAATAACTATCAGAAGATATATTAGATGTATAGTGTAATTGCTTCACAACATAGCGGGTAACTTATTGTGATCTACCTTCGCATTTGACAAGAATACTATTGCTGACTATCGTACTTCTTTTTCACTCAACCATAATAAAAGCGGGAATATCATGTTTATTAAATCACCTAGCCTTAAAATCACATTACTGTGCAGTGCAATGCTCTTAACGGCGTGCGATAATGCATCAGACACAGCGCAGCCATCCGCAGAGATGGAACAGGCCGCAGCTGAAGCCACAACAAATGAAGCGGCGGCCATGGAAAGCGAAGAAGCAATGATTGCCCGCGCCATGGGAATTCATGAGCGCGTCATCACCCTTGATACCCATGATGATATTAATGTTAGCAATTTTACCGATGATCTCAACTACACAATGGATACAAATTCCCAAGTGAACCTTCCCAAGATGGTAGCAGGCGGCCTTGATGTTGCCTTTTTCATTGTCTTTACCGGACAGGGCGAAATGAACGAAGAAGGTTACGCCGCCGGCTACGCTAACGCTATGGCAAAATTTAATGCCATTCACTGGCTTACAGAGGAAAAAGCACCAGACCAAATAGGCCTTGCGCTGACTTCCGATGATGTACGCCGCCTGAATAGTGAAGGCAAAAAAATCGCCATGATCGGCATTGAAAATGCTTATCCGGTCGGTACAGATCTGGATAACATTAAAAAATTCGCTGACCTTGGCGCGCGTTATATGTCACTAGCCCATAACGGCCACAGCCAATTCGCAGATTCTAACACCGGTGAGCGTGTTGACGCAGACGGTAACCCGACCGAACCGTGGCTTTATAACGGCCTGAGTGACCTTGGTAAAGAAGCCATTCCCTTAATGAATAAATACGGCATCATGATCGACTTGTCGCATCCATCATACGAGAGCAACATGCAGGCAATCGCCCTTTCCAAGGCCCCGGTTATTGCTTCACATTCCTCTGCGAGAACCCTTAGCCAAGCCGTAAGCCGCAACCTTGAGGACGATGTACTCTTGGCCATTAAAGCAAACGGCGGCGTCGTGCAAACCGTCGCATTCGCAAGCTATCTTGACCGTGATAAAAATAGTGCTTACAGAGAAGTCTTGAACGCGCTACATGCTGAAATAGCCGAAAGTATAGGTTTTGAAATTTTAGGCTTTGGCCCTAGGAGAAGCATGTCCGAAGCAGGACGAGCCGCATATAACGAAGGTTTTGCACAAGTGACAAAACTGGCCGCTCCGCGTCTAGAAGCCGAAGTATACGCCGTTGCCCCACCGGTTGACGTAAATGATTTCGCCGACCACATTGATTATATGGTCAATAAAATGGGCATTGACCATGTTGGCCTTAGCTCAGACTTCGATGGCGGTGGCGGTATCCATGGCTGGAACAGCGCCGCAGAAACCCACAACGTAACAATAGAGCTCGTCCGCCGCGGTTATACCGAAGCCGAGATTGGCGCAATGTGGAGCGGTAACCTGCTGCGCGTACTTGATGAAGTTCAAGAAGTTTCGCGGGAAATGCTAGCAGCGGAATAGAAAGCTAGAGGGAGAGAGCTTCCTTTTATAACCACTAAAATCTCAAAAAAAACGGGTTCAGATCAAGCAATTGGTTTAGAGCCCGTTTTTCCAATCATTGAGCGGCGGCTCTGGCCGAAACAGTCATTAGAAAATGACTTCTATGAACAATTTCAGCTGATAATTTTATTTTGTATCCTTGATTAAACGCAATCAAAAGGTAATGATGCTTCAAAAGTGCAGATCAATTGGGATTGGACATCATGCAGAAACCTGTCAGTTTTCGTTCTATTATTCAGTTTAGTCTTAAAAAATACGCCATATGGTTCGGCGGCTGGACCTTTGCTGCCCTTATGCTTGCCAGTAACGAATTTTCAGATGCTTATCGGGCAGGTTTTGAAGGGGACACATGGGAGCCATGGGTATGGATATTCAGTGGTGTATACGCCCTGTCGCTGGTTACGCCTGTTATTATATATTTTTGTCACAGGTGGCCACTTGATCATGAAAATTGGCTCAGTACGATTTTAAAATTCATTCTGTTGTATTTCCCGGTAATGATTACATTTGTCACCATTATGCATTCAATTAGGCACGTGGTTTATTTAATGGTAAGGGGGACATATTATCCGATCGATGATTATGTAGGACGATATATCTATGAGTTAAATAAAGGGATCACATTATTTCTTGCCATATTATTTTTAACCTACACTTATATTTCATTAAGACGGATACAGGAAAGCAAAATAGAGGCGGCGAGGCTTCAGGGTGAATTAAATCTTGCCCGGCTTGAAAACTTACAAAGGCAACTACAGCCGCATTTTCTGTTTAACACCCTAAATGCCATTTCAAACACCATGTATGAAGATGTGGATAAAGCCGATAGCATCATTGGCAGGCTGTCTGAATTGCTTCGTTTTTCACTCACCACCAGCCAGCAACCCTTTGTTACTTTAAAGCAGGAGCTTGAAATAACCCGGGCATTCCTTGAGATTGCTCTGCTGCGTTACGGCGATAAATTGCAAACAAAATATAACATCGATCAAAGTTCAGTTGATATAATGGTACCAAGCATGATTTTGCAGCCGCTGGTCGAGAATGCCCTAAAATACGCCGTCGAAGTATCAAATGGCACCGGAACTATCGAAATAATCACCAAAGTCCTTGGTGAAGAGTTGCAGATTGATATCATCGATAGTGGTGCTCAGGAAAATTCAGACGACACCGTGCCATCGTTCGGCATTGGCCTATCAAACACACGCACAAGGCTTGAATATCTATATGCAAACAAACATTCCCTTAAAATTATTAAACAGGAAAATGGTGGGACAAACGTCAGCCTAACTTTACCTATTGATAAAATAATCGAAGAGAATGATGGATAAATTCAAAGTCATATTGATAGATGATGAACCGCCGGCGCGTGATAAATTACGCCGCTTGCTGGCACCACATGATGATTTTGAAATTATTGGCGAAGCCGATAACGGTGTTGATGGCTTGCAAGCTATCGAAGATTTGTCACCTGATGTTATTTTTCTTGATATTCAAATGCCGCGCCTAGACGGCTTATCTGTTGCCAGTAATATGCAGGATAATCTGAATACAAGAATTGTCTTTACCACAGGCTATAACGAACATGCTCTGCGCGCATTTGAACTGAGTGCCATAGATTATTTGCTAAAACCATTTGATAAACAGAGGTTTGGTAACACCCTTAACCGGATTAGAAATCACAAAGGGGCAAGAGCTGCAGATAATATCCCGGCGTTAATCCAGGACTACCGCGCTCAGCAATCTTATCCCGAACGAATGATGTTAAAAACGGACGACGGTATCCGGGTAATAGGCTGCAATGATATCCAATGGGCCGAAGCGTCGGGTAATTACGTGAAAATATGCCTGAAGGATAATGTTTTTATCGCTCGTCAAACTTTAAACGGATTACAAAGCCAGCTCGATGAGCGGAAATTTGTTAAAATTCATCGCTCCCACGTGGTAAATGTCGATGCGGTAAGCAAAGTGGAACCGATTGGCAAAGGTGACTATCATATTCAGCTTGTTGATGGCGAAACACTGAGGTTATCACGCGGTTACAACCCTGATTTCTTTGCTCTTTTTGATAAAAAATAGCTATTTTTCCCACTCGTCACGCCTATAGCCCGCCTCGTCACAGCACCCCTTAACATAATGAAATATTGATTATAATCTAACTTCATAAACAAACTTATGAGGTGACTTAAATGTTAAACAATCAAAATACACAAAAAACAGAACGCAGATATGACCTAGACTGGTTGCGGGTTTTGGCGTTCTTTATTCTTATCCTATTCCATTCCGGCATGGCATTTGTAGATTTCCCCTGGCATATCAATAATGCTGAAACCAGCCAAGGGATGACTATGGTCTGGGGATTTCTTCATAGCTGGAGAATGCCGCTTCTTTTCGTAATTTCCGGTGCGGGCATCTGGTATGCCTTTAGAAAACGTAACGCCTTTCAGTTTATGAAAGAACGGTCAATCCGCCTGCTTATACCGCTAATTTTTGGTATTCTCGTGATTGTACCGCCGCAGATATATCTGGAACGTCTTACACAAGGGGTCAACTTTTCTTCTTATATAGATTTTTATCCGCATTTTTTTGAAGGATATTATTTCTCAGAAGAAGGCGGTAATTTCTCTCCCCATCATTTATGGTTTATCGGCAGCCTGTTTATTTATTGCCTGGCGATCCTGCCGATAATACTGTTCATGAAATCAGATTTGGGTTTGAAACTACAAGGCAAAATTGACCAGTTGATGGCTCATAAAAATGCCATTTATTTAATATTCATTCCTTTTTACATTGCGCAGGTTTTCATTGGTGGTGACATGCTGCTAAATGCTCCCAGTGCCCTTTTAATGATCTTAGGCTTCATTCTGGTCGGCTCCAAAACATTGTGGCCGTCTGTTGAAAAAAACCGTTACACATCGCTAATGCTAGGCGGGATTTTAACAGCGCTATCTTACTGGATGCTCCTTACACCCGATTATATATTTGCCCCGTGGCAAAAAGAATTGGTCACCGTGCCTTCGATACTTTACATCCTTTTTGCAATATTAGGGTTTGGTCGCCATCATCTGAACTTTAACAATGCATTTCTTAAATATAGTAATGAAGGTGTCTATGCGTTTTATATCCTTCATCAGACAATCACCGTCTTCCTCGTTTATCATCTGGTGAGTATGGAAATGAATATGTGGTTTAAGTTTGCGCTGGCAACAGTTGGTACAGTTACCTTTACCCTTGCAATTTATCACTTTATGATCCGACCTTATAATCTGGTCCGTCCGTTCTTTGGCTTAAGGCAGCTAAAGTCAAAACAAAGCGCGCTGCAAAGCAAACCTTTAACCTCAGTGGACGTAAATGTTTAATAGCAACATTAAGAAATATCATTCTAATCTTTAGATAGATTTAGAATGATATTTCCAACATCTGCGCCAATTCACTTACTTAATTGTGATCAGAACCATTTCAATCATTGTATAGCCTGTATTGCCAAACTCATATTCTTCGCTGTCCGCTACAGCATCAAGCCAGCGCGGGGTGCCATCTTCTGCTATGGGCGCTGTTTCTGTCATATTGCCCCCTCTTCTTTCTGATAAACTTCCACCAGTAACCATGATATAAAGCTGATTGCCGGGGCGACTGTGCGCTCCGCTCCACTCACCAGGTTTGAGCTTAATACGCTGGGCGATCATCAGCTCATTTTCAAAAACCACATCTGCGGAAATATTTGAAAATTGCTGCGCGCCTCGCTCCATATCCGGCGCGATGGGACCATCACCCTTTAACGATACATAAATAAGGTCAATATGCTCATTTCCTGTGTTTCCGGAATTATGCCCGTCGGCGTAAGGAATATGTTCCATCCAGCCGACTTCGCCAGCCGTACTAAACTCATGGTGGTATTCATATTCGCCGCCCAACAGGCCGGACCAATAACCACCCTTCACATGGACAAAAAGCTGATTACCAGGGTGACTATGAATCCCTTCCCATTTACCGCCTGGGACAACAAGGCGCTGCAGAACAACACGTTCATTGGTAAGAATGACCCTGCCATGGGGATCATCAAGATTTTGGTAATTGAGCAAGTATTGCTTGTCGTCTTCATTGATCTGCATTATCCCGCCTTCCTCTTGTGCGTTACTGCTAATTGTTGTCAGAAACGATATCAAAACAGTGCCGAAAATCAAACTACGTATCATTTTATCACCTACTCTCTTTTTTAAGTATTCAGTATATTGGACGCAACCTTGAAGTCAATGTTTTGGGGCTAGATATTAATTTACATGTATTTTAATTTGTACACTATTATAGCTACAGTAATTATATACACAATTGCCTTTACCCAAGCCCAAATAATACTTCTCTCTTGGTTTCTAATATCGAAGTTACCCGTAACTGTTTGGGTTAATGGTTCTTCAGTAGATGTTGTGATCAAGGTTTCTTCGAATGAACGAGAATGTATCTTCTTATATCTTTTGCCACCCCATTCAATTATATCCTCATTAATCTTTTCCTCTTTCGAAGAAACTACAGCATAGTGATCAATCTTCATTGAGCTTATTTCACATTTTCTTTCGAACTTGTCAGGTATGCGTTTATGAGTAACAATACTCCTGCTCTATGGCGCTTCAAACTCATCGATATCTAGGGTAATTAATACTAAATCGCATTTATCGTGATTGTTATACTGATCATCAATCTCTTCCGTTTTAGGTAACAATCTATTTAGATAACAATGAATATTCGGATTAAGGTGAAGTTCTGCATACAGTCCTGTTTTGCCACTGCCTATACGCTCTGGATATTTTTCAGTTTCAAATTCATAAATATGGATACGATTATTCTGTGGTTTCTTGGTATTTTCCCAGATATCTAATTTTGTTACTTGCTTGCCTGGCCACCCACAGGGATTTGCAAAAAATTCAGCAACACTATTAAAAAAACCATACTTACTTTCACGGAATAAAATTTTAATTATTACTTTTTTAGTAGGAGCTGATATAGCAATAATAAATGGCATTTTTTTCCCAATCAGAGAGCCCCTAAAGGCTCTCGTTCGCGTCCTTATTGGCATCCACGGTCTGGTAAATCTCACTACCCTCGTTCTTGAACTTCTCGCTCATCTCCGCCATACCGCCAGCGGCGAAGTCTCTTACTTCCTGACTAATTTTCATGGAGCAGAATTTGGGGCCGCACATACTGCAAAAGTGAGCTACTTTATGGGCTTCCTTGGGGAGGGTCTGGTCGTGATATTCTCTCGCTTTTTCTGGATCAAGGCCGATGTTGAACTGGTCAATCCATCTAAACTCAAACCGTGCGCGGCTCATGGCGTCATCGCGTAACTGTGCGCCTGGGTGCCCTTTGGCAAGGTCAGCGGCGTGGGCGGCGATTTTATAGGTAATTACGCCAGTTTTAACGTCGTCGCGGTTTGGCAGGCCTAGATGTTCTTTCGGTGTTACATAACAAAGCATCGCGCAACCGAACCATCCGATCATCGCCGCACCAATGCCGCTGGTGATATGGTCATAGCCAGGGGCAATGTCTGTGGTTAGTGGCCCAAGGGTATAAAAAGGTGCTTCATGGCATTCTTTAAGCTGCTTATCCATGTTGATCTTAATCTTATTCATGGAAACATGACCCGGGCCTTCGATCATTACCTGAACGCCTTTGGCCCAAGCGATTTTGGTAAGCTCACCTAATGTTTCAAGTTCAGCAAATTGCGCTTCATCGTTGGCGTCAGCCACACTGCCGGGGCGAAGCCCGTCACCGAGTGAGAAGCTAACATCATAAGCGGCCATAATGTCGCAGATATCTTCAAAATGAGTATAAATGAAGCTTTCCGTGTGGTGAGCGAGGCACCATTTAGCCATGATCGATCCACCGCGGGAAACAATACCGGTAACGCGCTTGGCGGTCATGGGTACGTACCGAAGCAGCACGCCAGCATGGATGGTGAAATAATCAACGCCCTGCTCGGCTTGTTCAATCAGTGTATCGCGGAACACTTCCCATGTCAGGTCTTCGGCGATGCCGTCAACCTTTTCAAGCGCCTGATAAATAGGAACCGTGCCAATAGGAACCGGTGAATTACGGATGATCCATTCGCGGGTATTATGGATATTACGGCCAGTGGATAAATCCATCACATTATCAGCGCCCCAGCGGGTCGCCCAAACCATTTTATCCACTTCTTCCGGAACAGATGATGTCACGGCGGAGTTGCCGATATTGGCATTGATTTTCACAAGGAAATTACGGCCGATAATCATTGGTTCCGCTTCAGGGTGATTTATGTTGCGCGGAATTATAGCCCTGCCAAGGGCGATTTCACTTCTGACAAATTCCGGTGTAATGTCATCGGGAATATTGGCCCCGAAATCTTCAGCATATTCATCGCGTTTATAATCTTCGCCCGCTTCAACCCGCGACATATTTTCTCTGATCGCGATAAATTCCATTTCTTTGGTGATGATGCCGGCCTTGGCATATTGATACTGGGTCACTACCTTGCCGGACTTAGCACGCAGCGGCCTGTTTTTCACTGGAAATTCCTTAGCGAGGAATTTACCAGTTGCACCACCGTTATCTTCAGGTTTTACGTCGCGGCCTTCATATTCTTCAACATCACCGCGCTCAATGGCCCAGTTCTGCATTTTACGGTTAAGACCCGCATCAATATCAGTTTCGACATCTTTATCCGTATAAGGACCAGATGTATCATAAACCTTGAGGTCTTTTTCATTGGCTGACGCATCAAGCTTTATCTCCCGCATGGGAACCTGAATGCTCGCGTCCGAGCCCTCGACATATATTTTACTTGAGGCAGGAAGCGCACCAGTGGTTACTTTTATCTCCTGGGCATTATTATCGATTTTTGTTGTGAGGTTCATAACGAGGGCTCTCCATAAAACTTAAAATAGAGATCCGGATAAAGACGGGGCTTTAAAGAAATGCAAATCTGCTTTTAATCTACTTCCTTCCCTCCGCCGGAATAACCCGGATCAGGTTCTAAGGGTTACCATCTAACTTTATGGAATCTCAGTCTTAACAACTCCCCTAGGAATGAGCACATGGTGATCTAATTTTACGGACAATACAAGCAAAATAAATATTGAAAAATCGCGGTCATGTCCTGTATAAGCAGAGGCATGGAAATCGAAATTAACGAATTAAAATCCCTGCTTAAAAAAGATGAACGATTACTTGGGCTTGACCTTGGATCGAAAACCATCGGCATTGCCTTATCAGACATAAGGCTCACGGTCGCCACACCGATGGAGACCATCCGCCGCACCAAATTTACCAAAGATGCCGAGCGGCTTCTGAGCATAATAGCCGAGCAAAATGTCGGGGGAATCATACTCGGTCTTCCTAAAAATATGGATGGCTCGGAAGGACCGCGCTGCCAGTCAACGCGTCAATTTGCCAAAAATATGATTGAAAAAACGGATATTGCTATCGGCTTTTGGGATGAGCGGCTATCAACCATTGCCGTGACCCGCACCCTGCTTGAAGCCGATACCAGCCGCAAACGCCGGAGTGAGCTTGTGGATAAGATGGCTGCTTCCTATATTTTACAAGGCGTACTCGACAATTTATCAAACAAGTAAAAATACAACAAATCACTTGCCTATGGGGTTGATTACATCTATATACTTGATTTTCAGAACCTTATTAAACCGTACATTTAGGGACTGAATATGTCACCAGCCAAAGCCGCAAATTCTCAAATTTTCAATCACGACCACCTTCTTGGTATTGAGGGGCTTAAAGAAGCTGAAATCACTCAGATCCTCGACCTTGCCGATATATATGTTGAGCAGAACCGCCAAACCAATAAGAAAAAAGACTTGCTCAGCGGTCTGACCCAAATAAATCTATTCTTCGAAAACTCAACCAGAACCCGTATGTCCTTTGAACTAGCCGGTAAAAGGCTGGGCGCTGACGTTATTAATATGGCGACCTCTTCATCATCCATCAAAAAAGGTGAAACGCTGATTGATACGGCGTCCACGTTAAATGCCATGCGTCCCGACCTGCTCGTGGTTCGCCACGGATCATCCGGGGCAGTGAAGCTACTATCCCGTAAAGTGGACTGCGCGGTACTTAACGCTGGTGACGGAAAACATGAACACCCGACACAGGCCCTACTTGATGCGCTTACCATCAGACGGCGCAGAGGACGCCTCGCCCGCCTCACGGTAGCCATATGCGGCGATGTACTTCATAGCCGGGTCGCTAGGTCCAACATTCACCTTCTGAACATTATGGGCGCACGGGTGCGGGTAATCGGCCCGCCAACCCTAATCCCGACCGGTGTTGAAAAAATGGGCGTTGAAGTTTTCCATAATATGACCGAAGGTCTTAAAGACTGCGATATTATTATGATGTTGCGCCTTCAAACCGAACGCATGCACGGTGGATATTTCCCAACGGTCAGTGAATATTTCTCCCTTTACGGACTTGATTATGAGAAACTGGCCGTTGCTCATGAAGACGCGCTTATCATGCATCCGGGTCCTATGAACCGCGGGGTGGAAATTGACGCCGCCGTTGCTGATGATCTGACCCGAAGCGCTATTCAGGAACAGGTTGAAATGGGGGTAGCGGTCCGAATGGCCTGCCTTGATTTATTAACCCAAGCTAAAAGAGGAGACGGCAAATGAGTGAATATACGCTTTATAAAAACGCCCGACTTCTTGATCCGGCAAGTGGCCTTGACATTAAAGGCGAGCTTCTTAGCAAAGATGATAGAATTGCATCGCTCGGCGAAAAAGTTGATGCCCCTGAAAATGCAAATATTATTGACTTAAAAGGTAAATGCCTCGCGCCCGGCCTCATAGATATGAGAGTTTTTGTAGGCATTCCCGGTGCTGATTATAAAGACACTATTGATAATACCGGTGAAGCGGCCGCTGCGGGCGGGGTGACCACCGTATGCGTGCAACCAAACACAGACCCGATCATCGATAGTATCGCCCATATTGAATATCTGGCGATCCGCGCCAAGAACGCGCTGGTTCATTTCGTCGCCATGCCCGCCGCTACAAAGCAGCTTGAAGGCAAGGAAATGACCGAAATTGGCCTGATGTCTAATGCGGGCTATAATACCTTTACCGATTGCAGCAGCACAATCGAAAATGCCGCTATCATGAACCGCATCTTTAAATATGCCTCAGCCTTTGACGCACTGATCATTCCGCATCTGGCAGAACATAACCTCTCCAAAAATGGCTGCATGAATGCCGGCGATCTGGCAACGAGAATGGGACTTACCGGTATTCCGACAGCTGCTGAAACCATTGTGCTAGAGCGCGATATGAGGCTGCTTAAATCAACGGGTTGCCGCTACCATGCTTCACAGATTACCTGCGCCGACAGTATTGATGTTATTAAAAAATCCAAAGAAGCCGGATTAAAAGTGAGCGCCGGTGTTGCCGTACCGCATCTTTCACTTAATGAATATGCTATCGAAGATTACCGCACCTTTACCAAACTTTCCCCGCCACTCAGGTCGGAAGAAGACAGGATCGCCGTAATAGAAGCCCTTAAAGACGGGACCATTGATGTAATCGTCAGTGGTCATGACCCGGAAGACCCGGAAAGCAAACGTGTGCCTTATGAACAGGCAGAAGCGGGTGTCATTGGCCTTGAAACACTTCTTAATGTATCTTTGGAAATGCATCATAACGGCAGTCTCAGCTTGCTTGATATATTATCTAAACTAACCAGCAACCCGGCTAAAATTATGGGGCTTGATTGCGGAGTTCTAAAAGAAGGCGCGCCTGCTGATTTTTGTATCTTCGATCTGGATAGTCCTTACCGGATTGACCCTGATAAAATGATCAGTATCACAAAAAACACCCCGTTTGACGGAAGACCGGTTCAAGGCCGCGTCATAAAAACTGTCGTCAGCGGAAAAAGCGTATATGACTATGATGGCTGAATATTCTTACTCTTTAATCATATTGGTATTGGCTTGCGGTTATCTTATTGGCTCCGTTCCGTTTGGTCTTGTGCTGACTAGGCTTGCTGGCCTAGGTGACATTCGCGAAATCGGCTCCGGCAATATTGGTGCGACAAATGTGCTTCGCACGGGAAATAAATTTCTCGCACTACTAACCCTCTTGCTTGATATTGGCAAAGGGGCAGCCGCGGTGCTGATCGTTGAATATTTCTATCCTGGGCTTGGCTTATATGCCGGTGGCGGTGCTTTTTTTGGCCATCTATATTCAGTTTTTCTTAAATTTACCGGCGGCAAAGGTGTCGCCACTTTCATTGGCATTATCCTTGCGATTAGCCCACTCTCTGGGCTTGCCTGCATTGCTACCTGGATGTTAACGGCGCTTGTTTTCAGGATTTCATCGCTAGCGGCACTCATCGCTGCGCTACTATCACCGCTTTACGGATATTATTTTTCTGATTTAAGCCTTGCAATTCTTAGCTGTATATTGTGTATTCTAATTCTACTAAAACACAAAGATAACATTAAGCGCCTCCTCGCGGGTACAGAACCTAAAATAGGAAGCAAGTAAAGTTAGGGTAATTCTTATATGAGCATTTCTTCTGAAGCGTTATCAGCAAAAGAAAAAATAGCTCGCCTTCGCCTGATCCGAACTGAAAATGTCGGCCCTGTTACTTTTCGTCAATTAATCAGCCGTTATAAATCTGCTCAGCGTGCCATTGAAATACTTCCTGAACTTGCAAAACGCGGCGGTCGTAAAAAACCCCTAGTGGCCTGCCCGATGGCAAAAATTAATAAAGAACTCGAAGAACTTGATAAGCTGGACGGTGAACTTATTGTGCTTGGTGATGCGCTCTATCCAGTTCCACTCGCCGCGACGGAAGACGCGCCGCCAGTTATGATGGCACTTGGGCATACTCATCTGCTGGATAAAAGCTGCTTTGCTATTGTCGGGGCAAGGAATTGCTCGGTTGTTGGTTTAAAGGTTGCGACGTCTTTTTCTCAGAAACTTGGTGAAGCGGGATATATTATCAGCTCCGGTATGGCGCGCGGTATTGACGCGGCGGCCCATAGCGGCGCGATGGCAACAGGAACTATTGCCGTGCTGGCAGGTGGTGCCGATGTTATTTATCCGCGCGAAAATAAAAAAATATATCAGCAAATTAAAGAAACCGGACTGGTTCTTTCTGAAATGCCTTTTGGCACCCAGCCGCAAGCGCGGCACTTCCCTAGACGCAACCGAATAATATCTGGGCTTGCCCTTGGCGTTCTGGTTGTTGAAGCCACCCACAAATCTGGAACACTTATCACAGCAAGACTGGCATCCGAGCAGGGCCGTGAAGTGTTTGCCATTCCCGGCTCCCCGCTTGATCCACGCTCAAAAGGACCAAATAGCCTTATAAAACAAGGGGCACAGCTTACAGAATCAGTTGATGATATTCTCGAAGTTCTTGCAATGATGGATGAACGTTCCATATCAGAACCGCAATATGATATGTTCCATACTCCCTATATAGAAGAAGTGGAAAATAACCTGATTGATGATAATTTAGAGGAAGCCTATAAGACCATTAATGAAAAATTAAGTCATACTGCGATAGCTATAGATGAACTTATAAGGCTTACGGAACTCGACACTTCTGTGGTACAAACAGTGCTTCTTGAGCTCGAACTGGCGGGAGAAATAACGCGCCATGCAGGAAACAGGGTATCTTTTTGTTAAAACATTCTGTAAAAGCCCTCTGAAGAAAAATTCTTAAATTCGATTCTAGTGGTGAAAATTAAGCAATGAAAACGGTAATTGTTGAATCCCCGGCGAAAGCCAAAACCATAAATAAATATCTTGGCAAAGATTATAAAGTCCTTGCCAGTTTCGGACATATACGTGACCTTCCCTCAAAGGACGGCTCTGTGGACACTGAAAATGACTTTGCCATGAAATGGGAAGTTGATAGTGACAGCAAAAAACGTATCAAAGAAATTGCTGACAGCACCAAAGGAAGTGATGAACTGATACTCGCGACCGATCTAGACCGCGAAGGTGAAGCCATTGCATGGCATGTGCTTGAAGTTTTAAAAGCCAAACGCGGTGTGATGAAAGATGTTAACGTTAAGCGCGTCGTATTTAACGAAATTACTAAAACAGCTATTCTTAAAGCCATGGACGAGCCACGTGATGTGGATAATGAGATGGTTGATGCGTATTTAGCGCGCCGTGCCCTTGATTATCTGGTAGGCTTTAATTTATCACCTGTTCTTTGGCGCAAACTGCCCGGTTCTAAATCAGCCGGACGCGTTCAATCTGTTGCACTTCGCCTTATATGCGAACGTGAACTTGATATCGAAAAATTTATTTCAGAAGAATATTGGTCCATTGAAGCCAGGCTTAAAAATTCAACTTCAAAAGCATTTACAGCCAGGTTAACCACATTAAACGGTGAAAAATTAGAAAAATTCACGCTCAATAACGAAGAAAAAGCAAATGCTGCAAAGGCCGCCGTTGAGGGCGCAAGCTTTTCTGTTAAAAATGTTATTAGCAAACCGACAAAAAGACATCCGGCCGCATCCTTTACAACATCAACGCTTCAACAGGAAGCGTCCCGCAAACTTGGCTTTAACGCACAGCGTACTATGCGCACAGCGCAGAAGCTATATGAAGGTATCGACATCAAGGGTGAGACAACCGGCCTTATTACCTATATGCGTACAGACGGCGTTAATATCGCAGGTGAAGCGATAAATGATGCACGTAGTGTCATTGGCAGCAAGTTTGGTAGCAACTATGTCCCTGCCAAGCCAAATTTTTATAAGAATAAAGCCAAAAATGCGCAGGAAGCCCATGAGGCAATCCGCCCAACTAGTCTTTCAAGATTACCTGAGGACGTTGCTAACCGTTTGGATGACGATCAAAAACGTCTTTATGAATTAATTTGGAAACGGACTATCGCCAGCCAAATGGCCGATGCTCAAATGGAACAAACCACTGCTGATATGGTTTCAGAAAATGGCCAAACTATATTACGTGCCACTGGAACCGTGCAAGTTTTTGACGGTTTCCTGACGTTATACCAAGAAGGAAAAGATGACAGCACTGACGAAGATGAAAAACGTCTTCCTAAACTCAGTAATGGTGAAAATATCGATAAAGAAAAGATCGATGCTAATCAGCATTTCACTTCTCCACCACCGCGCTTTACCGAGGCGAGCCTCGTCAAGCGCATGGAAGAGCTCGGCATTGGCAGACCGTCTACATACGCCTCAATCCTTACTGTGTTACGGGACCGTAACTATGTTGAAATGGATAAAAACCGCTTTGTTCCTGAAGGAAAAGGTCGGGTCGTAACATCATTCCTGGAAAGTTATTTTAATAAATATGTCCAGTATGATTTTACCGCTGATCTGGAAGCCGAACTCGATAAAGTTTCAGATGGTCAAATTCCGTGGAAAGAAGTTTTAGCCAATTTCTGGCTTGATTTCAGCAAAGCCGTCGATGGCACCAAAGATCTACGTGTTTCAGAAGTGCTCGATGTTATTACCGATGCGCTCGCACCCTTTATCTTTAAGCCTAGGGAAGACGGTTCAAACCCCCGTACATGTCCAAAATGTAATGAGGGCGGACTGAGTGTCAAAACCGGAAAATTCGGTGCTTTCATTGGCTGTGAAAATTACCCAACCTGTAATTTCACCCGCCAGTTTGGTAATGGCAACGAAGAACAGTCCGAAGATGGTGGCCCGAAAACACTAGGTATCGATCCTACTACAGGGATGGAAGTGACACTTCGCACCGGAAGATTTGGACCCTATATTCAGCTAGGCGAGCCTGTTGAAAAAGAAAAACCAAAACGCGCATCAATACCAAAAGGCATGCCAGCGGACACTCTTGATTTTGAACGTGCCCTTAAACTTCTCGCGCTGCCACGTGATGTAGGCGTTCATCCGGAAGACGGCAAAGTTATTAAAGCGGCCATTGGCCCTTACGGTCCATACGTTTCTCATAACCGGGTATTCGCTAGCCTCAAAGACCCGGAAGATGTCTTTAACATCGGCATCAATCATGCCGTAACCCTGATCGCTGAAACAATTGCGAAAAAGGGCAAGGCCGCTGAGCCTATCAAGGATCTTGGTGAGCATCCGGACGGCGACGGTAATATTCTTGTCATGGAAGGCCGCTACGGTCCGTACGTAAAATATAAGCGTATCAATGCTACTATTCCTAAGGACAAAGACCCTAAAGACGTCACTGTCGAAGAAGCGATTGAGCTTATAAAAGAGCGTGCTGCTAAGGGCAAAAAACCAAAAGCGAAGCCGAAAAAGAAACCTAAGGCAAAGGCTAAAGCTAAAAAGAAGGCTAAAGCCAAATAAGGAAATCAATGGCCAGACCTAAAGCCCCATTTCCGAACGAAAAACAAATTTTGGAATTTATTCGGGAAAACCCAAGCCGCGCTTCCAAAAGAGAAATAACACGGGCCTTTCAGATTAAAGGCGAAGAAAAAATAAAACTCAAAAAACTTCTTCGTAAAATGACTTTGGATGGCAATCTTGAAAAACCCCATAAATCAAGATTGCATGTTTCAGGTGATCTGCCGCCAGTGCTTGTTATCGAAATAAATGGCATTGATAGCTACGGCGATTTAACCGCCTGCCCCGTTGATTGGGAAAATAAAGAAGAACCACCTAAAATATTAATGTTTGCCCATGACAAGCGTAACAAGCTTTCACTTGGTGAACGTGCTTTGGTGCGCCTTTCAGCTAATAAAGACAAGGGCGAAACCGGTTATGTCGCTAAAATAATACGAAAAATAGAGCAAAAATCATCACAAGTGATGGGAATTTTCAAATCTGACGATGAAAATATAGCCTTCGTAAACCCGACCGATAAAAAAGATCGCAACAAATATCTGATTGCAAAATCTGACTGGAATGGTGCCAAGGATGGAACGCTGGTTCTGATCCAGCTTAAGCCTGCAAAACAGCGTTCGCGCCATGCAAAAGCAAAACCGGCCAAAGTTCTTAAATGTTTCGGATCTGTGAGCGATGCAAAATCAATAAGCCTCATTGCTATTATATCACAAGGCATTGCGATTGAGTTTCCGGCTGAGGTTATAACTGAAGCGGAAAAATCGGAAAAACCAACGCTGGCAAGCAGAGAAGATTTACGTAACATTCCTCTCATTACCGTCGATCCATCAGACGCACGCGATCATGATGATGCCATCTGGGCCGAAATGGATCCTGACCCAAAAAATGAAGGCGGGTGTCATATTATAGTGGCCATTGCCGACGTGGCAAATTATGTCCTTCCCGGCTCTGCGCTTGATAAGGAAGCCATTAAACGCGGCAATTCAACCTATTTCCCCGACAGAGTAGTTCCCATGCTACCCGCGTCCCTCTCAAACGGGCTATGCTCGCTCCATGAAGGGGAAGATCGCTATACACTGGCCGCTCATATCTGGTTTGATAAACGTGGCAAGAAGACCCGCCATAAATTTGTCCGTGGGTTAATGAATAGCCATGCAAGCCTGTCTTATGAAGAATTTCAAAATGCCCATGAAGGTAGCGCATCAAAACGCGCGGAACCACTTCTTGATAGCGTGATAAACCCACTTTATCAGGCTTTTGATATATTGCTGAAAGGTCGCGCCCACCGCGAACCACTAGAACTTTTTGTACCTGAAAAGAAAATAAATCTTGATGAGAGGGGTAATGTCACGTCAATTACCAATCGCGTCAGCATCCCGGCCCATAAACTGGTTGAAGAATTTATGATCCAGGCCAATGTGGCAGCCGCTGAAGAGCTTGAAACTAAAAATACTCCCTGCATGTACCGCATTCACGAACAACCCAGCTTTGATAAGCTGGAGAACCTTCGTCAGTTCATGCAAAGTCTTGATTATAATATTGCCAAAGGTCAGGTTATAAAACCTAAATTTTTCAATAATTTAATGAGTAAAGTTGCCGGAACACCACATGAAAATGTTGTCAGCACCATAGTTCTTCGAACACAAATGCAGGCAAAATATAGCCCGGATAACCATGGCCATTTTGGACTATCACTTACCCGCTACGGTCATTTCACGTCGCCTATTCGCCGCTATGCGGACGTTCTCGTCCACCGGGCGCTTATTAAAGCATTGAAGCTTGGAAGTGACGGCCTAAGCAAATATGACATTGAAAATTTATTTGAAACGGCTGAACATATAAGTACCACCGAACGCAATTCCATGATCGCTGAGAGAAGTTCCACCGAACGCTACCTCGCTCACTATATGAGCAATAAAATTGATGAAGAGTTTGAAGGTAAAATTAATGGCGTCATTAGGGCGGGGTTATTTGTGAGCCTCGTTGAAACTGGTGGTGAGGGATTTATCCCTATATCATCCATTGTTGGTGACTATTTTCATCATGATAAAGATCATCAATTGCTTCAGGGGGAGCATAGTGGGCTAATCTACCAATTAGGTGATTCTATAACTGTTAAGCTAAAAGAAGCCAATCCCATATCGGGCGGGCTGATATTTCAGCTTATTGATGATAAACTTAATAAACGTGAGAGCCCTAGAAAACACCTAAAAAACTCCAGAAGACCGCGAAAGCGCAATAGAAAATAAATTATAAAAAAAATCACTGACTTTTACTTGACTTCACACATAATCCCTGTATTTTCCGCACACGTAATTTATGAAATTTAAGAACGGAAGCTAGCAATGGCCAAACCATCAAGTGTAAAAATTAAACTCGTTAGCACAGCTGACACAGGTTTTTATTATGTAACTAAGAAAAACCCGCGCAATATTACTGAAAAAATGGTAATGCGTAAGTATGACCCTGTTGTGCGTAAACATGTTGATTTTAAAGAAGCAAAAATCAAATAATTCTGCTCAGTTAATACACTAAATTTAAATGAAGAATGGCTGCTTAATCAAGCGGCCTTTTTTATTGAAATCATTCATCAAAGCAGGAAATGCCACAAACCTTGTTACGGCCTGTTTCTTTGGCTTTATAAAGACCTTTATCGGCTTCAGATAATAATTTCTCTTTTGTATTGCACTCATCGCTCATAATAGAAACGCCTATACTCACCTCTATTTTTATCGGCTCCTCGGAACCTGAAATAATAAATGGCTCATTACTAATAGTACGGCGCAAACGTTCGGCAACAAACAGTGCAAACTCCGCGTCTGTTTCGGGCATTACAACGACAAATTCTTCACCGCCATATCTCGCCGCAAGGTCAATGCTGCGGATGTTACTTGAAATCCGTTTGGAAAACTCTTCGAGGACTTCGTCGCCGGAAGCATGACCATATGTATCATTTACGATTTTAAAATGATCGATATCCAGCATTAATAATGAAGCATGGGACTGTTTTTCATTTTCAGCTGAAAATATATTATCGAGGTGGGTATCAAGAAAATGACGATTATAAAGATTGGTAACGGCGTCAGTAACAGCCATTTCCATGTTCTTCTTCATTTTACCACGAAGATAGTCTGCAAATCTTTTATGCCTGATCTGTGATTTTACTCTTGCTACCAGCTCATTACCGTCAATGGGCCTAGTAACATAATCGGTTACCCCAAGGTCCATTGCTTGTATTAAAATATTATTATCGCCTTCATCAATTATCACAAGAATAGGTGTATGGCGTGTTAGCTCATTGGAGCGAATAGAAGAACTTAGCCGGAGGCCGTCGGCCTCTTTAAGACTTAAGCTAATAACGAAAAGGTCATAATCCCCTAAATTTTCCGTACTTAAGCTTCCCGTGCTTACATCGTCTAGATCAATAGTATCAACTGTATTTTCAAGATAACCGATAATTCTTTTGGCAACTCTATCATAATCTTCAACAAGCAAGACTTTTGCGTCATCAAACTTGATATTTGAGCTGTTCTCCAGTCCGGCTTCATCACTAAATGCTTTGCCGGTTGAATTACGAATTCGCAGTTCATCCATCAAAAATTTAAGCCTCACCAATGATTTTACGCGAGCAAAAAGCGGAAGATCCTGTATCGGCTTAGTCAGGAAGTCATCAGCACCAGCCTCGAGCCCCATTACTCTGTCCTTAGGCTGATCAAGGGCTGTAACCATTATTATGGGAATATGTTCAGTGCTAGGGTTTGATTTTACGTGACGGCAAACTTCAAATCCATCCATACCGGGCATCATTACATCAAGTAAGATAATATCCGGCTGATCCTTCTCTATAATTTCGAGAGCATCAATGCCATTCATCGCCGTGAGAACGTCGAAATACTCGCTTCGAAGTTTGGCTTCAAGAAGTTTTACATTGTGAAGCACATCGTCAACGACTAAGACTCTAGCTGTCATTGTGAGAAATTACCCTACAAATTTTCTAACTGTTTCAATAAAATAACTGACTGAAATAGGTTTCGCAATATAAGCTTCGCAACCACCTTCTCTAATTTTTTCTTCGTCGCCCTTCATAGCAAATGCGGTAACCGCAATCACAGGTATTGACTTAAGCTCATCATCCTCTTTAATCCACTTTGTGACCTCAAGTCCGGAAACTTCAGGAAGCTGGATATCCATCAATATAAGATCTGGCTTTTCTTTCCTCGCAAGCTCCAAAGCTTTCATTCCTTCTTGCGTTTGAACAGTCTCATACCCGTGTGCATCTAAAAGATCACAAAAGAGTTTCATGTTTAAATCATTATCTTCAACTACAAGTATTTTTTTAGGCATAAAATGTCTCTTATTTTTGTTACTATTATGAAGTTACATAATATAGTTTTAGTAAACGTATCAATAGTATTAAACATAGGTTATGAAAAAGCCGTTAATTTTTTTATATGTTTAATATATGTAATAATAAATACCATTCCCCTGAGTAGGTATACTAGTGTGCCAAACTCATATAATAAAGAAGAAATTTCAATGGATTACGATAGAGCCGAAATAATTGCCATAAATAGCCTTTCTTTCATTGCCGGTGAAGAAAAATACCTTGAACGATATCTAAACCTTAGTGGTATAGGTTTGGACCAGTTAAAAGAAAACATATCGAATCCAGAATTGATGCCGAATATTTTAGCCAGTGTTATCGATTTCTTACTACAAAATGAGAATTGTCTTGTTGAATTTTCAGAGAATTACCAGCTTGATCCTAGTGAAATTCAAAAAACACGGTCCTTTTTTCCCGGCGCCATGCCTGAACAATAATGGGTGTAGCGGATGAACATATTGATCCAGCCTTTTGCCGCGATTGTTTGAGCGACATTCTAATAAGCACGCAAAATGGTAAATGCCCGAATTGCAACAGCCCGAGAATAATGTCTCATCCTGAAATTCACAAACTAAGTATTGCCCACATTGACTGTGATGCTTTTTATGCCAGTGTTGAAAAAAGAGATAACCCGGACCTAAACTCAAAACCGCTTATTATTGGTGGTGGTCGGCGCGGCGTGGTTTCAACCTGTTGTTATATTGCCCGAACTTACGGCGTAAAATCGGCAATGCCCATGTTTAAGGCCAACAAACTTTGCCCTAGCGCAGTAGTCTTACCGCCTGATATGAATAAATATTCTGCGGTTAGCAAAGAAATAAGAAAATATTTTGATCAGCTCACCCCCTCGGTGGAGCCTATTTCAATTGACGAAGCTTTTTTAGACCTTTCAGGAACTGAAAAATTACACGGCATGCCACCTTCAAAACTCCTTAGCCAAACAGCAAAAAAAATATCTGATCAGGTTGGCATTACCGTATCAGTCGGACTTAGTTATAATAAATTTCTCGCTAAACTGGCTTCTGATCTTGATAAACCAAACGGCTTTTCGGTCATTGGCAAGGCAGAAGCAAAATCATTTCTTGCCAACCTGCCGATCAGTAAAATTTGGGGCGTGGGAAAAGTATTAAATAATAAAATGAACAGGGCTGGTATTACTCAAATCGGCCAACTCCAGAAAATGGAACTGAAAAAACTTAGCCGAGATTACGGCATCATGGGTGAGCGGCTTTATTATTTCTCACGCGGGGATGACAGCAGAACTGTGCAACGTGATCAAAAAGCAAAGAGCGTCTCAAACGAAATCACATTAAACGAAGATTTAAGCGATTATAGGGCGCTCAAAAAACACCTTTGGGCGTTATGCGAAAAACTATCAGCGCGTCTTAAAGAAAAACATTTGTCAGCAAAAACCATCACCTTAAAGCTTAAAACGTCCAATTTCAGAACCATTAGCCGATCAGTAACATTAGATGGCTTCACACAAATGGCCGAAATTCTATATAACCAAGGAAAATTTCTGTTAAAAGCAGAATGTAAAGGCCTTGAATACAGACTTATTGGTATCGGTGTGACCAAATTTTCTGATGACTATTTTTCAGATTTACCAGACCTGCTTGATCCGCAAAAAGAGAATAAAATCAAAACCGAAAAGGCCATGGATAAAATACGCGAAAAATTCGGTGCAAAAATTATAAATAAAGGTAGAAAATTTACCTGACAGATTAAACTCGACGTGACATACTCTGAAAAAATTGAATAAATATTTTACGGGAAATCCAATGACAATGATCAGATTTATGGGCCTTTTAACTGCCCTTTATTGCTTTTCAACCCAAACTATATTTGCCCAGGAAAATGAAGTGCCTGACCGGACCGAGGGCGAAGGCCAATATGACCGTCTAGTGCTTCGCGGCGGATATATCATTGATGGCACCGGTGCACCGGCGTATGGACCGGCCGATGTGGTAATTGAAAATGATGTAATAACTCAGATTAAAGTCGTTGGCACCCCTGGAAGGCCTATTGATCCAGCACGCCGCCCCGCTGCAGGGGACCGGGAAATTGATGTTTCCGGTAAATATATTCTTCCGGGACTTATTAATATCCATTCCCATATCCATTCCCTGAAATCGGGACAAAATGTGCCGCCTGAATATATTTTTAAACTGCTTCTAGGCCACGGCATTACAACAATTAGAAGCGTCGGTTCCGGCGGTGATGAACGAATTGTTGGATTTAAAGAACGTAGTGCAAAAAATGAAATCACCGCCCCGCGCATCGTCGCCTTTCCCACGTTCGGCGGCATTGACAGTGTAGAGGCGGCCCGTGATCGGGTCCGGGAAATTAAGCGTAATGGCGCTGACGGCATTAAATTTTTCGGCGCGCCAAAAGAAATATTATGGGCCGCGCTTGAGGAAGCGGAAAAAATTGGCCTGGAGACCACCATGCATCATGCCCAGCCTGATGTAACACATGCAAATGTGCTTGATACGTCCGCTCGTGGGCTAGACAGCATGGAACATTGGTACGGCCTTCCTGAGGCACTGTTTGAAGATAGGCTTATACAGGATTACCCGTCCGATTATATTTATACCAATGAAATGGACCGTTTTGGCGAGGCTGGAAAGCTCTGGAAACAAGCCGCAAAACCGGGATCTGACAAATGGAACGAAGTGATGCAAACATTGCTTGACCGCGATTTTGCTTTAAATCCGACCTTTACTATTTATGTGGCGTCGCGCGATCTTATGCGTATGAGCCGTGCCATCTGGCATGATGAATATACCATGCCGTCACTTTGGGATTTTTACCGTCCAAGCCCTGTCGCTCACGGCTCCTACTGGTTTTACTGGACCACAAAGCACGAAGTGGAATGGAACGAAAATTATAAGCTGTGGATGCAGTTTGTGAATGAATATAAAAACAAAGGCGGCAAAGTCGGGGTCGGTAGTGATACGGGCTTCATTTATAGCCTTTATGGCTTTGGTTATATTCAGGAGTTCGAACTGATGCAGGAAGCGGGCTTTCACCCGCTTGAAGTAATTCGCTCTGCAACACTGATCAATGCCGAGGAACTTAAAATGGAAGATCAAATCGGTAGCCTTCAGGTTGGCAAAAAAGCTGACCTGGCGATTGTTGATGAAAATCCGCTTCACAATTTCAAAGTTCTTTATGGTACTGGCGCCATTAAACTGAACGAAGAAACCGGCATGGTAGACCGCGTTGGTGGCATAAGATGGACCATAAAAGACGGCATTGTTTATGACGCGTTCAAACTACGGGCAGACGTGCGTGAAATGGTTAGAGACGCCAAAATAGAAGCCGGAATATCACTTGATAAACCGCTGGCAATTTCAAATAGCCCGAGGCAGGAATAAAATTAATGGGTTAATGTGACTTCACTATTGGTCAGATGAGCCGGAATTTTTGATTTAATAGTCTCATGTAATTCCGGTAATTTTGACCAGTGGGTCCCCGGTTTATAATGATGTGCTGTATGGTAGCCAAGATTGCCCGTAACAAGATTATAAAGCCAGTTGAGTTTATTAAAAGACGCTTCAAATTGATTATCGCTATCAAGACCAGCATGATGATCATAAGTGGTCCAAGCCGTGAATAGTAGGCTGCAAACCATAGGCAATAAAAATAACATCAAGCCAGCCATCGGTTTATAAATAATAAGCATGGCCAATATTATGAATGTCAAGCTGCCAAAAATGACAAACCTTTTCCTGAGTGTCTTGTGTTTCGCACCAACGCGGTAGGCGCGACTATAACCAGTTGCAGCAATTATTACTGTGTAGGCGAGTTCACTCATAGGCTTACCATTCGCATATTTCCATCGGCTTTCATCAATTTTCTGATCAAGAAAGTTACGATGATGACCTAAATTATGATGCAAGACCCAAATGTTTGTCACGGCCCCCGTGTGCAAGGCATAAAAAAACTCTAAGATTCTATTGAGCCATTTTTGACGAAATACAAAACTATGCTGGTGATGGTGGTTCCAGGCACAGATATTAGCTTTAGGAATCAAACAGATCAGCCAATAAACTGTAAAGACTACGATGCTGTCTTGTGAGAAGTACATATAAAAATCTGCAACACTTAACAACAAGATGACAAAAACAGGAATACGGTCTTTTGAATTTCTAAACATAACATACACTATTTCTAATTTTCACAATAGTTCAAGTAATTTCTTTGCTCCTTATAAAATAAAATGAAAATCGACATGGTTGGCCATCAAATATGGCAAAATACAATAATTATAATTCCAAGCTAAATTCCAACCTAGACATTGGGCATAACTTTCTACAAGATGGCGTTGGAAATTATAAAGCACCCTTGGAGAGTACATGCATTTATTAGACAGTCCGATCAGATCAGACGAACTTCTCGTTGAGACGTTTGATATTAAACACCGGTTTTATGCTTCATCGGCCGAACCGATGGAACATAAAGAACTCATCGCCATAGCGCGCGAAAATGGTGATGATGATTTGATCGATTTATATAATGATCATTCACTCGGCTATGCGGAAAATGGTGGAAGTCCTGATCTTCGGGCGGAACTTGCCAAACTTTACGGCGAAAATATAAGTGCGAAAAATATTGTTGTTTTTCCCGGAGCACAAACCGGCATGACCGTTACAACTCAAGCCATTCTTCATAAAGGTGACCATGCAATAGTGGTGACACCAAGTTATCAGTCACTGGAGGAAGGCATAAAATATGCCGGTGCGAATTTCACCAGAATTGCGCTTTGTCCTGACAATGATTGGCAGCCTGATATAGCGGCTATTGAGGCGGCAATTAAACCTAATACAAAATATATTGTTTTTAATGATCCTCATAACCCGTCCGGCTCTTTATTGAGCGAAGAGAGCAAGCAGGCCTTAAAGGCTCTCGGTGAACAACATGATATTATCCTTTTTGCTGATGAAGTTTATAGACTTCTTGAGCTGAACCCGTCTGACCGTTCGCCTTCTATGGCCGATATGACGGATAAAGGCATTGCCCTTGGCACCATGGCCAAACCATTTGGTTGCGGAGGCATGTGCATCGGCTGGGTTGTCTGTCAGGATAAAATAATCATCGAAAAACTTTTGAAAGCGCAGCATCTTTTCGCTGTTTGTTTTTCCCGTGCTGGCGAAATTCAGGCGATGATGGCGCTAAGATCAAAGGATAAGCTCGTTGAAAGAAATATGAAAGTCATTAAAGAAAACCTGGTGCTTCTGGATGATTTTTTCAATGAATACAGTGACTTATTTGAATGGATGTTACCGCAAGCGGGCGGCACTGGATTTGTTAAATTTAAAGGACCGATGACGGCTGATGAACTAGCCGCAGAACTACTTCAGAATGAAATCCTCGTTTTTCCATCTTATGTTTTTGATTGTGATGATGATCTTAAGCAATATTTCAGAATTGGTTTTAGCCGTCGAACAATGCCTGCGTCACTTGATGCTTTTAAAGAATTTGTAGATGAACGTAGAGCCCAATGGGGTTTTCCTGCCAACTAAATAGTAGACAATAAGATTATAAGAAAGAATAAGATGCAAGAAGAAGTGCCAAATTTTAGCGATGAAAAAATTGCTCAAATTGTAAAAGAACATTACGGATTAGAAGGCAAAATTAGTTCCTTCGTTTCCTTTGAAGATCAAAATGCACTGATCACTACACCGGGTGAGCGTTATGTGCTCAAGATCGCCAATAAAAGGTGGCTGCCTGAATTTGTAAAAATGCAAACGGATGTACTTGATCATCTAAAAAAAGAAGCGCCCAACCTTACTGTTCCCAGTGTCATTAAGACTTCAAACGGTGACGACATTATAAGCGTAGATGGCTTTCTAGTTAGACTTCTTAATTTTTTACAGGGTGAATTACTTACCAATATACCGCGAACACCTGATCTTTATCAGGATGTAGGAAGGTTTTTAGGACAGTTTTCAGAAGCTATGAAAACATTCTCCCCAGAAGCGACGGAAGGCTCGGACCCCTTATGGAAACTTGATAACGTTATTGCCTGCAAAGAATATCTGCCTGAAGTTATAGATGAAGATGCCCGTGACCGCATTACAAGACTTTTTGAATATTATGAAAAAAATATAATGCCAAAACTACCTCACCTTCGAAAAGCGGTTATTCATGGCGATGCTAATGAACAAAATTTCCTCATTAACCCTGCCGAACCAACTATAATCACTGGGCTAATTGATTTTGGTGAGTTGCAATTTTCCAGCCAGATTAATGATCTGGCGATAACACTAGCGTATGGCCTGCTTGGTGAAGATGATATTGAAATGGCATCAAGCCAAATCATCAAAGGCTACGAGCGTGAATTTGCCATATTGGATGAAGAACGTGAAATACTTTATTATTTAATGGCGATGCGTTTAGTGACAAACATTACAATGACATCACACACTGCGAAATTATTTCCGGAAAATGAGTATATTCTCATCGCGCAAAAGCCCGCACAGGAACTACTCAATAAACTAGAACAAGAAAAATATATATTAGCGTAATAGGTAGCAATAATGACATTTAATGAACCTTGGTCAAAAAGACATAAAAAAGAAATGGGTGGCCTGCCCTATAATCTCTCAAATTCATTTACAGAACCACTTACGAGCGATGAAATTATGGAATTTTCACTTGAGCGGGGTGATCATGATATTGTTGAACAGTATAATAAACACTCACTTGATTATACCCCAAATGGCGGAAGTCTTGATCTACGTGAAGAAATAGCAGGATTATACGGCCCTGAAATAGGTGCGGAAAATATTGTTGTTTTTGCTGGTGGACAAGTGGCACTGCAAACGGCAGCAATTGCTCTTCTGGATACTGACAGTCATACAATCGTCTTTGGCCCCGGTTATCAATCCGTTCAGCACGCCCCCCTTCATGCAGGAAGTGATATAACCACAATTGAACTTCGCCCGGAAGAAGGTTGGCAGGTTGATCCCCAAAAGGTTGCCGCTGCCATTAAGGAAAACACGAAATATATAGTTATTAATGAGCCTTATAATCCAGCGGGCACCCTTATGAGCCATGCAACACAGCAAGACCTTAAAGAGATTGCAGATAAAAATGATATTTATATTTTATCTGATGAGGCCTACAGGCTACTGGAGCATGATGAAAAAGACCGCCTGCCGGCAATGGCAGACTTTTATGCAAAAGGCTTAAGCGCCTGCGCCATGTCAAAACCATGGGGCGGGTGCGGCATTACCATTGGCTGGCTCGCCCTTCAAGATTTGAACCTTTTAGAAAAAATTATAGACGTACAGTATTTTGGCACAGCTTGCGCAAATCGCGCCAGTGAAATTCAGGCAATAATGACCCTTCGCGCCAGTGATAAAATATTAGAAAAAAATCTAAAAATAATTAAACATAACAAAGCACTGCTTGAGGATTTTATTGAAAAATATAGTGGTTTATTTGAATGGGTCCATCCAAACGCCGGTGCCATAGCTTATATGAAATTTAAAGGGCCGCTTTCTTCAGAAGAGCTTGGAGCAAAGCTGGCGAGCGCAGGGATTTCAATAAAGCCAGCCTATGTTTTTTCCGATAGTTGCGAATATGACGTTGATTATTTTCGTATTGGCTTTGGTGAAAAAATAATGCCTAATGCATTAAACGCACTTAAAGAGTTCGTAGAAGAACATAAAAATGAGTGGGGAAACTAAAAAATATTAAATATAGCTAAGCTGGTTTCTCTGAAAGGGTGAGGATGTCGAAAGAGATAAGGAAAACGAGAGAGGGACTAGTACGTTCAATTGGCACAAAAGCCTTGGCCGCTAATATCTTTAATATGGTCGTCGGCGCCGGAATTTTTGTACTTCCCGGAGTTATCGCTTCTTATTTAGGGGCATCAGCAATATTTGCATATCTTATATGTGCCGTGGCTGTGAGCCTTATTTTTCTTTGTTACGCTGAAATTGGTAGCCGCATAAGACGAAGCGGCGGATCATACGCTTATATTGAAGAGGCCTTTGGACCATTTGCAGGTTTCGTCGCCTCTATGCTGCTTTGGTTTGGTTGGGCGATATTATCAGATGCGGCCCTACTTGTTGCAATGACCGAGACAATTATTATTGTAGTTCCAGAACTTGATGATCCTATAATACGTCCTCTTTTTATGTTTAGTCTTCTTACTTTTCTTGTATTTATGAATGTCAGGGGAGTAGATTCAGGTGTTCGGCTTTACGTTATTAATACAATTGCCAAAGTTATACCGCTCGGTCTTCTGGTTATCTTTGGTTTATTTGCTATAAATATAGATAATCTGATTATTACAGAAATACCATCGTTTGAGCAAATAGGCGCTACGACGCTTATACTTTTCTTTGCTTTTTCTGGCGCTGAATGCGCCCTCAATGCAAGTGGGGAGATAGAAAATCCAGAGAAGACAGTACCAAGAGGGATCCTGCTTGGTATGGGGAGTATTTTACTTCTTTATCTTTGCCTTCAAACGGTTGCCCAAGGCGTATTAGGGGCAGATCTTGCTAACAATACTGAAGCCCCCCTTTCTGCAACGGCTAATATTGTGTTTGGTTCATGGGGCGGTAAAATGCTGCTCGCTGGTACCGCCATTTCGATATTTGCCACGTTAAGCGGAGATATTCTAGTGACCCCGCGTGTTATTTTCGCCTCTGCCAGAGACGGAAATTTACCAAAGGTTCTTGCCAAGGTTCACCCGAAATTTAATACGCCTTATTTGTCGGTAATTGTTTTCGCCACAATCTTATTATTGATCGCTCTAAGTGGTACATTTTCAACATTGGCGATTTTGGCATCCGGTTCTATATTGCTTATTTATGCGGGGGTGAGCCTTTCTGTTTTAAAAATTCGTGCTCGTGACGGGGAGCCTACTGAAAAACAATTTAAGCTGCCCGGCAAAGCCCTTATTCCTATTTTAAGCCTTACGGTAATTTTTTGGATGCTGTCACAATTATCACTGGAAGAGGCCCTTGGATTAGCGGCGCTGGTTGGTGCGTCGATCTTAATTTATATTATCATGCAAGTGACCAAAGTTAAAAATAACGCAGACTGAACGTTAACTACTTGTTAACCATGTTTACGATTATTTTACCTAGTAATAGCGGGCAAGATTTACCACCTAAGGCCCCGCCCGACCCTAGACCATATTTAAACCCTATATATCAATGACTTATTATTGAAATAATTGGCATGGCTTTTGCAATAAATTGACTTAGTTAATTTAAAAAAGGACATGCAATGAATATAGTACCGTATAATTCTGAATATCAGCTTGAAAATTCCACGTTTAAAATTAGTGAAAGAGCGGCAGAGCTCATCAAAAAATTCCATCAGTCTGCTGATGGCCTTACCCTTAAAAACTGGAAGGCGCTTTCTGAAATTCTTGATTATGCAGCGGCTGCCGAGCAAACAATTTCCGATCAAAAAGATTACATTTCTGATCTGGAATCGATGTCGGCAACCGATATGTTAACGGGTCTACTCAATCGTCATGGTTTTGAGAGCGAAATAACTCACGCTATCGCTCGTGCCAAACGCTATAATGAAAATAGCTTGTTCGCCTTTATAGATCTGGATGGATTTAAAAAAATAAATGATACATACGGCCATAACGCCGGTGATATTATGCTGCGTCAGGTGGCATCAATTTTAAACGGTTCCATTCGTCAGACCGATTCAGCCTCACGCCTTTCCGGTGATGAATTTGGTCTCCTTCTTACTAAATGTGACATTGCAAAAGCAAAAGAGAGAGCCGGATATATTCGTCATAATCTACGAAAAATTACCCTATTTCATAAAGGAACTGATATTCACACATCAGCCAGCATGGGATTTGCAGTCATAAGACCAGACAGCACACTCGAAGACATTTTCGAGAAGGCCGACAAAGCAATGTATAAAAATAAAAGAACCCGCAAAAATACTCATAAAAAATATCATCTTGCAGAGTGAAGCCTTTTCTTATGGAATAAAACAGCGTAACCTCTTGTTTATTTTAAAACATAAATGGAGACACCATGAGTAATTCACCAAAAGAAAACCTTGAAAAAGCAGGCATCACTTTACCGACCCCCGTTGCACCGGTTGCAAATTACGTAACCTATGTCCAAACCGGTAATATATTATCCGTTTCGGGGCAATTGCCGCTTAATAATGAAGGAAAGCTTCCTTACGTTGGGAAAGTAGGTCTGAATGTAACACCTGAAGAGGCCAACAAAGCGGCACGTCTTTGCGCGATTAACATTATTTCACAAATTAACGCTGCCCTTGGCGGTGATCTGAACCGTGTGGTGCGTATTATCAAGCTGGGCGCTTTTGTAAACTGTGTTGATAGCTTCCCCGGTCAACCCGCGATCGTTAATGGTGCCTCTGATTTAATGGTTGAAGTTTTTGGTGATAAGGGCAAGCATTCCCGTTCTGCTGTTGGCACTAATGCGCTTCCGCTTAATGTTCCTGTGGAAATTGATGCGCTAATCGAAATTTCATAAATCATGAAGCATAACTGGCTGACAGCATCTCAATTTGCCCATCGGGGGCTTCACGGTCCCCATACGGGCTTCATTGAAAATAGTCTACCAGCCTTTAATGCCGCCCTTGAAGGGGGCTACGGATTTGAGCTAGATGTTCTTTTAAGCCGTGATAACGTGGCAATGGTTATACATGACACCACACTCGCACGGCTTACCGGACAAAATGGGATAACTATTGATTTCACTGCTGAAGAGCTTAGTAAAATAAAGCTTTTAGGCACAGATGGTACTATCCCCACTTTAAAAGAAACTCTGGACCAAACGAATGGCAAAGGCCCTATACTCATCGAAATAAAAGGGGATCAGGGCAAGTATTCGCAAATTGCCAAGGCAGTTTGGAAAGATATTAAATCATATCAAGGCGCAGTAGCGATAATGTCTTTTTATCCTGAAATTTTAGAATATTTTAAAAAGCATTTTCCCGGCGTGGTGCGCGGCTTGGTCGCAACGTCAACGAATGACGGGGGACTTCCCAAAAATTATTTCAATCTGGACCAGCAAATAAAAACCATTAAGAACCTTGAAGTAGATTTTATTGCTTATGATATCAGTGCCCTACCCAATGAGGTTACCGAATATTGCAGCCACTGGAATACCCCCGTATTAACCTGGACCGTTAGATCAGATGTTGAGCGAAAACATGCACAGAATAATACTGACAACATAATTTTTGAGCTATAATCATAAAATGAAAAGCCGCATTATCAGCAACATCAGTGAAGTCTCTAAACAGGACTGGGATCAATGTGCCAAAAGTACAAACCCGTTCTGCAGTTATGGCTTTTTAAACGCGCTTGAGCGAAGTGGCTGCGCAAGCGCGGATACAGGATGGCTCGCCCAGCATATTATCGCCGAAAATGATCTGGGTGACGTGGTCGGCGTTATGCCGCTTTATTTAAAAAACCATTCACAGGGCGAATATGTTTTTGATCATGCCTGGGCCAATGCTTTTGAAAATGCCTGCGGGCACTATTATCCAAAACTTCAGTGCTCCATACCCTTTAGTCCGGTGACCGGACCAAGATTAATGGGCGAAAATGCTGAAACAAAAAAACTCTTGTTAGACACAGCCATAAATCACGCCGAGCAAAGTGGTGTTTCCTCCTTACATTTTACTTTTATAGAACAAGATGAAATTGACGTCATGACGTCACATGGACTTTTGCAGCGTCAGGATCAACAATATCACTGGCTTAATGATGGCTACCGTTCCTTTAATGAATTTCTTGAAGCCCTGTCATCACGCAAAAGAAAAAATATCCTAAAAGAACGGCGCGGCGCTTTAGAGAATGACATTGAAATTGAACTTATCCAAGCACATGAAATTTGTGAACATCACTGGGATCATTATTTTGAATTTTATATAAATACTGCCAACAGGAAATGGGGACGACCCTATCTGAACCGCGAATTTTTCTCAATTTTAAGTGAAAATATTCCTGAAAATTTACTACTCATTATGGCGAAACGAAATGGCCACTATATTGCAGGAGCTCTTAATCTAATCGGTAAAGATACTCTTTATGGCCGCTATTGGGGTGCCACTGAACATCACAAATTCTTACATTTTGAACTGTGTTATTATCAGGCCATAGAGTTTGCAATAAAAAACGGCCTGGGCAAAGTCGAGGCCGGTGCCCAGGGCGATCATAAAATCGCCCGTGGATATGTTCCTGTCGCGACAAACAGTGCTCACTGGATCGAAAACCCGTCCTTCAAGGATGCTATAGAAAGATACCTAAATCAAGAACGTAGAGCCGTAAGTCAGGACATTGAATATTTAAAGGAATTTATTCCCTTTAAGAAAAATCCTCTTAAATAAATTAATTATTAAGTATTTTCTCAAAGGATATTTCTTCTAGCTTTTCAAACTTACCTAAATTACACCCACCACGTGCTGTATTGACGACATCGCGCGCGCATATTTTGGAGATCCCATTTTGAAAGCTTAATTGCCGGTCTACGCCAAGACGATTACAGGATGTGCTCATGGTATTGAGCAGTCTTTTATTATCTTTCGTTACAAAAAGAATTTTATCATCGTCAAGAATTTTTATACCTTTTAAATTCCTATAAGAAACACATCTTACAAACTCACCAGTCTGATTATAATTTGCAAGTATTTTTGCTGCTCTATCGCCTACGGGATCATAGGCCATTGCCGCTGAAGCAGTTAAAGATACGCAACATAATGTAGAGAAAATTACTCTTTTCATAATTCACCCAATGAATTTCCGCCAAATATTAATCTTATGACTTCTCGTCGAGGATTTCAAACTCGCTTAAATTACATCCGCCACGTGCTGTGGAAACAATATCACGTGCACATATTTTAGCATTACCGTGTTGAAAAACAAATTGACGGTCTACGCCTAAACGGGTGCAACTAGTGCTCATGGTATTAAGTAGAAATTTATTTCGTTTCATTTCAAAAAGAATTTTATCATCGCCAAGAACTTTAGTTCTTTTAATATCTTTATAGGAAATACATTTCTCAAACTCACCAGTTTGATTATATTTGGCTAGTTCTTCTGCGGCCCTATCACCAACGGGGTCATAAGCAAGGGCAGCCGTTGCACTAAAAGATACGCACAATAAAGCAGATAATATTACACTTTTCATTTTAAATCCTTTTCCAATTAAACCTAATTACCAAACAACAATAACATTAAAACATATGAATTGCAATCTTTAATATATATTATAAACACTTATACGTGTATTTTAAATATTAACTACAATTATATAACTAATACTATATTTCAATCGCTGTCTTTAGGCAATTTTTCTAATATTTCAAACTTGCCTAAAAAGCAGCTTGATATAGGGCCCAAGCTATTATCAAAAACAGATACAGTGTCGGTATTACAGAGCCTTCCGCCACGTACCGTGTAAGAAATACTTCTTTCAAAGCCAAGACGGGAACATTTATGGTCGAGTGTATTAAGCAAATACTTATTACCACGCATCTCAAACAATATGTGATTATCATCAAGAACATTAGTTCTTTTTATCTGCTGCGGGCTAATGCAACTCTCAAAAGTATTTGTCTTCGAATATTTGGCCATTTCTTTGGCAAATCTTTCTTCCTTGCTAACAAAAGAAAAAGCAACCGAAAGAGTTAGATTAAATATGCCAAGGGCTGATATCAGAATTTTCATCATTTTAGCCACCTATAAGTTTAACCAATTAGATATAGCATAGTATGCCTTAATTTTAGCGGCCTGTCATATCAAGAT
>Ga0233449_1000271_pt1 | contig 70938 bp, 70 predicted proteins | sample SI_124_October20_FD_183012 | JGI IMG/M metagenome (GOLD analysis project Ga0233449, IMG submission 183012) | Seawater microbial communities from Saanich Inlet, British Columbia, Canada - SI_124_October2016_200_MG | ecosystem: Environmental > Aquatic > Marine > Inlet | place: Canada: British...
CCACCCTCTCATTTTATTTTATTATTATATTTTATTATTATATTTTATATTCATTCTTTATTTTATTATTAATATTCATTCTTTATTTTATTATTATATTTTATTATTTTATTTTATTATTATATTTTATTTTATATTCATTATTTATTTTATTATTATATATCCCACCCTCTCATTTTATTTTATTATTATATTTTATTATTATATTTTATTATTATATTATATTTTATTATTATATTTTATTATTTTATTTTATTATTATATTTTATTTTATATTCATTATTTATTTTATTATTATATATCCCACCCTCTCATTTTATTTTATTATTATATTTTATTATTATATTTTATATTCATTCTTTATTTTATTATTAATATTCATTCTTTATTTTATTATTATATATTCTCATCCTTTTATTTCATTTTATATTCATTCTTTATTTTATTATTTTATTTTATTTTATTATTATATTTCATTTTATTATTATATTTCATTTTATTATTATATTTCATTTTATTATTATATTTCATTTTATATTCATTCTTTATTTTTAATATAAATTATATCACTTATCTACTCAGCTCTACAAAAAGGACATATATTGTTTATCTTTAACCATTTAAAAATATAAATAAAAAATTCATTCTTAAAGTATTACATTTCATATATTCATCTTCTTTATCAATTGACTATTGTCATTATTATTTATAACCATTTTAATTATATTTAAAAAATTGAATTAAATATAATTAACTGTTAATTTATAACTATATTAATGAATAGTAATAATATTATTAAAATATTTAAACCTTATATGTCAAAATTAAATGCTGAGAAATTAACAATGCATATTGAAAGTCATTGTTATGACTATGCAGAAGAACATAATGCCATATTTTTATTAGAAGAAATTATCAATACTAAAGTTCATTATTTGGAAGCACTTTTTAAAAAAAATAATTTTTTGAAAAATGCAATTAAAAAAAAAAAAATATGTGTAACTAATTTATGTTATTTACCTGAACCAGAAATTGATCCAGAAAAATTTAAAAATATTATTGAAAAAAGACATATTGAAGAATTACGTAAATCACAACAAGAAAGTTCAAGTGCATTTACTTGTAAAAAATGTGGATCTAAACGTTCAAGAGTAACAGAGCGTCAAACAAGAGCAGGAGATGAACCAGCAACAATTTATGTGACTTGTTTAGAGTGTGAACATGTAATTAGATTTTAATTAAATATTAAATTTAAATAGATTTACTATCTACTATTTTTTAAATTATTATTCTAAAATATTGAACTACAAATAAAACAAGAATTATAAATAATCATTTTAATAAAATATATTATTATTTTATATAATATTTTTAAAAATAGTTTTTAAAAACTTAAATAAATACTTTTAAAATCTATAATTAATTATAATAATTATGATTAATACCATTAAAAGAAATAATAATGTAAAAGAGTTATCAAAAAAGTTTTCATTAAATATTGCAATAGATATTGAAAATAGTATTTATCAATTTAGTAACAAATATGCAAATGATAATTGTACACTATTTTTATTAAATAATATTTATGATTCAAAAATAGATGAAATACTATGTATTTTAACAAATAAAAATTTAGAGTATTTAATTCAAGCAATTAAAAAAAATAAAATTAATCCTAAAAAATTTGCATTTATGAAACCAGAAGAATTAAATTTTGAAAAATATGTTGATATTATTAAAAAAAAAGAAGTTGAAAAAATGCGTGAAGAAAATGCAAATGTATCAAATGCTTTTGAATGTAAAAAATGTAAAAAAAATAGATGTTCTGTAATTGAACGACAAATTCGAAGTGGTGATGAACCCGCAACATTATTTATAACGTGTTTAGAATGTAGTAATGTTACAATGATGTAATATTCAATTCATAAAAATATTAACTAAATTCATAACTATATAATCATGTTTATGAATAGAACACCCGTAAAAATAAAAATTGATAATTAAATTTTTTATTAAATTATATAATTATATTTAATGTTTAATGTAATTTACACATCATATTCTGATATTTCAGATCATCATATTGAAATTAGATATATTGGTAGATTTAAAACAATACAAAAAGCAGAGAAAGAAGTTTTTAAAAATCTACTCGGTTATTGTTTATTTCCAGCTACAGAATTAAATTTTTTAAATAATGATAATAATTTTTTAGTTAATTATAAAATTAAAAAAAAATATACCATAGATGAATTAAAGGAATATATTGATATTGATGAAATTGATAATATTAATAATATTGATTTTAATTTATCAGAATTAAAAAATTATTATACAAAAGAATTTATTAAAAATAATTCTGATTTTGTTAAAAGGATAGAATATTATCGTATAAACCCAGAAGATTTTAATAGAGATTATTTAAATCATATTTGGAATTTTTATTGTAATTCTAAATTATCATTTTATGATTTTTTAAGAAAATATAGTTATCATTCATATTGTAATGAAATAACATATTGTGATTTAGAATCATTATCATATATTTGGTCTGTTTCAATTTTGGAATTTTTATTGTAATTCTAAATTATCATTTTATGATTTTTTAAGAAAATATAGTTATCATTCATATTGTAATGAAATAACATATTGTGATTTAGAATCATTATCATATATTTGGTCTGTTTCAATTTTTAAGGGTAGTAGTTCAGAAATTATTTTATAAAATAAATATAAGATATCTTTATTTTTAGTTTTAAGAAATAATTAATTTTAATTATTTCTTATTTCATTTAATAATATTTAATAATTCTTTTCTAAACTCAAACATTTTTTTTATTATATTATATATATAATGACAAGTAAAGCAGCTTTATTACAATTAATTGCAAAAAGTGAAATAAATAATTATTTAAATACAAATGATATTAAAAATTCCTTGTTTAAAAATCAAATAAAACCAGTTACAAATTTTTCTGAATCATCATTTTCCATTTATCCAGAAAATAGTGGATCTTGGGGTGATACAATAACATTTAAAATTTCAAAATATGGAGATTTATTAACTAATATATATTTAGTGTTAGAATTGCCAGAACTAAGTGTTGAAGATATTGATGGATTAAATGAAAATATCAGATCAAGTCAATATCGTATTAGATGGAATGAATATATTGGAAATGTATTAATAAATAAAGTTATTTTAAGAATAGGTGGTAAAAAAATAGATGAACAGACAGGTGAATTTTTACAATTTTTTACAGATATATATGATAAAACTTGGAGTAAAATATGTATGTTAGGAAATGACAGATCAATGATTTTACCAAATACAAAAATAAATAAACAATATATATATATCCCATTAAAATTTTTTTTTAATATAGATATTAGTAAAAGTCTACCAATATATGCATTATATAATCATGAAATTGAGATTGAAATTCAATTAAATAGTTGGGATAATTGTTATTTTGTTTTACATGAAGTAACAAATGAAATATCAGATACTGAAAATAAAACAAGTAAGATACATTTCGCACATACTGATAAAGTTATTATTAAAAAAAATTTTTCAAATATACGATTAGATTGTAATTATATATTTTTGGATAATAATGAAAGAAAATATATATTAGAAAATGAGCATAAAATATTAATAACACAGGTTCAATATTTAGAAAATAATATTAATAATAATTGTCAAATTAAAATGGATTTTAATAATCCAATTAAAGAATTTTTTTTTGCAATTCAGAAAAATGAAAATAGAATATTAAATGAAGTATTTAATTTTTCTGGAAAAAGTCAATATTTACCAATAAATACAACAACATTTACCGAACGTTTATGGGAACAAATACCAAAAACACATTTATTAAAAGAAGCAGCATTATATTTTGATCATAATGAACGTATACCATATAAAGATTATAAATATTGGCATTATGTTCAAAATTATGAACATTATCGTAATACTTTAGAACATAATATATATATGTATTCTTTTGGAATTTTACCAAGAGATAATATGGGAAGTTGTAATTTTTCTGAATTAGAAAATGTATATTTAAATATTAAATTAGAAAATAGTTCAACAGAATATATACATTATACAGATAATAATACAATCGCGATTGGACCAGAAAATAATACTATAATAAAAATATATGCAATAAATTATAATATATTTAATATAGATAGTGGAATAAGTCGTTTAATGTTTCCATATTAATATATGAACAAAAGTATATAATAAAAATTGATTAGGATTATTGATTATTTTTTAATTATAATACTATAAAATAAAATAATTATTATGTTTACTTTTAATATATATAATGAAAATGAATTAAAATATTTAGAAAAAATTATCAATGTTACATGTATGATTTATATTTTTCTAAACTAGTAATTTTAAATAATTATTTATCGTTTTTTTTATATTATATAATATTATTATATAATATAATGTTATCTGTAAAATTATTACAATTATTTCATTTTTTATTAAGTACAACTTTTGTATGGATATATTTTGTATTACCATGGAATTATTATTTATTGATTAATATTTTAGTATTTTGTTTTGTATTAACCGGATATATATTACATGATAATAAATGTATATTAGTTTTATGGGAATATAAATTACTAAATAAAGAATATAAAAATTATAATGATGGATTTATTTATAGAATTGCACAAAAATTAGGAATTAAAATAGAAGCAACTTTATTAAAAAAAATATTAAAATTATTTTTGATAATAATGTTAATGATTTATTGTTATAATTATGGTTTAATTGATGCTGGATCTAAAAAGAATATTTTCACTTTATAATTGATATTAATATTTATTTATTGAGAAATTAAAAAATGATAATAATCAATAAACCTTATTAACTTTATAAATTAAATCTTTGATTTGAAAAATAAACAATCGTATTTATAAAGAACAGTACTTTGTAATGTACTCATAAAAATTCAATTTAAATATATTATATAAATAAAAGTAAAAATATATTTTAAACATAATAATTATTATATATATTATAATGAAAATAAATACTTGTTAATATATTTAATTATAATAATTATGATTTTGGATTCTATTGAAGAATTGGTAAATTACCCATTTCATAAATTTAATTACTCGATATGTATAATTAATAACAATACAAATTATTAATAAAATATATCTTTGTATATAAAAGAAGTATTTTTAATTATTTTAAACAGAAAATTATTTGTTTATTATAATGCAAATACGAATAAATACATATGAATTCGGATTTAATAATACAATTAATTATAATAATTATGATTTTGTACAAGAAATTACACATAATTTCTTTGATTCTGTCGAAGAATTAGAAAATTACCCATCTGATAAATTTAAATATTTAGTATATATTAATAAAACAACTTTTAATATAAATGACAAAAATAATAAAGCATATCTTTGTATAAAAGAAAAATATAATAAAAATGAATTAAAAGAATTAGAAAAATATTGTCAATGTTATAGATGTAATTTATATTTTATAAAATTTACAGAACTTATATATAGTAATTTAATAACTAAAATAATATTTACAATACCAATATCAATTATAACTTATTTTTTGAAAATATTATATATAATTAATCCTCCTTATTATTATAGTTGTATTAAAAGTGGTTCAGATCATGTACATAGGAGATATGTAATTAAAGCAAGAGAACTTAAAAATATTGATACAAAATAATTATTTATCATTTTTTTATAATATTATCTGTAAATTATTTCATTTTTTATAAGTACAACTTTAAATTCTTATTAACTTTATAAAATAATTCACTTATATGAAACTCATAATAATCAACAAACCTTATTATAAAAATTGAATTTTAAATATATTAAATATTTTATATTATTTATAATGTCACAAAATAATTTTAAAATAGTTTTAATTGGAGATAATCAAACTGGTAAAACATCTTGGATTAAATGGATATTAAATACATATATACATAATGATACTTATATTCCGACACAAGGTGTAGATGTTCACCAATATTCACAATATGGTATGAATTTTAATATTTGGGATACAAATAGTATAAATGGATCATATAGTGGATTAAAAGACGGTTATTATATTAATAGTGATTGCTTTGTTATTTTTGGTGATAATATTTTTGAATATGAACAATTAATTAATACATATTTTCAAAATTATAATAAAAATAATATTCCTATTATTTATAAAGAAAATAAAACAAATGATGAATTATTAATTGAAATTATAGAAAAATTTAATAATAATTAAAATTGAATTTGTTTTATAAAAATTGAATTTTAAATATATTAAATAAATATTTAATATAATTTGTAATGTCACAAAATAATTTTAAAATAGTATTAGTTGGAGATAACCAAACCGGGAAAACATCTTGGATTAAATGGTTCTTAAATTCATATATACATAATGATAACTATGTTTCAACACTTGGTGTGAATGTTTACCAAGATTCACGATATGGTATAAATTTAAATATTTGGGATACAAGTGGTTTAAATAGTCCATATTGTGGATTAAGAGATGGTTATTATATTAATGGTGATTGTTTTGTTATTTTCGGTGATAATATTTTTGAATATGAACAATTAATTAATACATATTTTCGAAATTTTAATAAAAGTAATATTCCTATTATTTTTAAAAATAATAAAACAAATGATGAATTATTAATTGAAATTATAAATAAAATTAATAATAATCCAATACGATAGTTATGTAAAATATAAATTTATATTTTACATATTATATATTTATTTAAAGATATTTTAATTTATTTATTAATAAAATGGTAGCAATCGGTATTGACTTAGGTACAACATACTCCTGCGTTGGAGTATATCAACATGGCAAAGTAGAAATTATTGCCAATGATCAAGGTAATAGAACAACACCCTCATATGTGGGTTTTACAGATAAAGAAAGACTTATTGGAGATGGAGCAAAAAGTGCAGCAACTGGAAATTCAGAAAATACAGTATATGATGTAAAACGACTTATTGGACGTGAATATAATGATAGTTCTCTTCATGACGACATGAAAAGTCTTTCATATACAATTGTAAATGATAATGGGAAACCAAAAGTACAGGTAATATTTAAAGAAGAAGAAAAAACATTTACACCAGAAGAAGTTTCAGCAATGATTTTAACATATCTTAAACAACAAGCTGAAAATTATCTTGGTTCAACTGTAACTGATGCAGTTATTACAGTTCCTGCTTATTTTAATGATGCACAACGTCAAGCAACAAAAGATGCAGCATTAATTGCAGGTCTTACCCCACTTCGTATTATTAATGAACCAACATCTGCAGCAATTGCATATGGTCTTGAAAAAAAAACTGACGAACATAATATTTTAATTTTCGATATGGGTGGTGGTACATTTGATGTTTCTTTATTAACTCTTGATGATGGTATTTTTGAAGTTAAAGCGACCGCGGGTGATACTCATTTAGGTGGTTCTGATCTTGATAATATTTTAGTAAAACATTTTGCAGAAGAATTTAAACGTAAACACAAAAAAGATTTAATGGAAAATAAACGTTCTGTTCGTCGTCTTAGAACAGCAGCTGAAAGTGCAAAACGTACTTTATCATCATCAACTACAGCCCAAGTTGAAGTAGATAGTCTTTTCGATGGAATTGATTTTTATACAACAATTAGTCGTGCAAAATTTGAAAATTTATGTGGTGATGTATTTAAACGTGTTCTTATGCCTGTTGAGGCAGTTTTACGTGATGCTAAAATGGATAAAAGTGATATTCATGAAATTGTTCTTGTTGGTGGTTCAACTCGTATTCCAAAAATCCAAAGTGATTTAGCACAAATGTTTAATGGTAAAGAATTATGTAAATCACTTAATCCAGATGAAGCAGTAGCATATGGTGCTGCTGTTCAGGCTGCAATACTTTCTGGTGTAAAAGATGATGTTACAGATGGAATTGTACTTTTAGATGTTACTCCTCTTTCTCTTGGTATTGAAACTGCAGGTGGTATGATGACTAATTTAATTCCACGTGGTTCAGTACTCCCTGCAAAAAAAACTCAAGTATTTTCAACGGCGAGTGATAATCAACCAGGTGTAACCATTCAAGTATATGAAGGTGAACGTCAACAAACAGAACATAATAATAAACTTGGTGAATTTCATCTTGATGGTCTTCCAGCAATGCCAAGAGGACAACCACAAATTGAAATTACATATGAAGTAGATGTAAATGGTATTCTTAGTGTAAATGCAGCTGAAAAGAGTACTGGAAAATCAAAAAATATTACAATTAAGAATGAAAGCAGTCGTCTTAATAAAGAAGAGATTGATCGTATGATTAAAGAAGCAGAAGAATTTAAAGAAGCAGATGATAAAGTTAGACAACGTGTTGAAAGTCGTAATAAATTAGAAAATTATTGTTATTCATTAAGATCAACAGTTGTAGATAATGAAAAAATGAAAGAATCATTAGGTGAAGAAATGAATACAATTGACACAATGACAAATGAAACTCTTAAATGGTTAGAAGAAGAAGGTGATGAAAATAGAACATTTGAAGATTATGATAATAAAATGAAAGAAGTTGAAGGACAATTAATGCCACTTGTTCAAAAAGCATATCAAGCAACAATGCCAACTGATCAAGTTCCAATGCCAACTGATCAAGTTCCAATGCCAACTGATCAAGTTCCAACAGAAGAGGCAGCAGAAGAGGTAAATGTTGAATCAACTATAGATGATGTTGATTAAAAAATTAATAATTAAATTCATTTAAATATAATTAATATGGTTCATTATTAATACTATAGTGAATTATATAATGATAACATTAATATTAAATTATTTTTTATTTAAAAAATAATTTAATATTATTATTAATGTTATTAAAAAGATTAAAAAAAGAATTAAAAATTATTAAAGAAAATAACTCTTTAAATTGTACAGCATACCCTATTAATGATAATTCAATGAAATGGGAAGGATATATAATTGGACCAAAAGACACACCATATGAAGGTGGTAAATTTTATTTAAATATTGAATTTTCAGAAAATTATCCATATAAACCACCATATATATATTTTATTACTCCAATATATCATTGTAATATAAATTCACAAGGAGAAATATGTTTAGATATTTTGAAATCTGAATGGTCACCCGCATTAAATATTATTACATTACTAATTTCAATATCATCTTTATTATCAGAACCAAATCCAAATGATCCATTAGTTATAAATATTGCACAAGAGTATAACAAAAATAAAGAAAAACATGATAAAAATGCAAAAGATTATACTAATAAATATGCAAATAAAAATAACATTTAAAACTATTTATATTTTAATTTATTATATTAATTCTAATTGTATTATTTTTTCATATTTTTCTGATAATGTAATTAATGCAAAAATAATATCCCATAATTTTTTTCGATTATCTTCTTCTAAATCATTATATATTTGTTTTAAATCATCTAATTTAGTCAAAGCATATTTTTTAAAAATAAATTCATTAATATTTGATTGAAACTTATCAGTAAAGAAAAAATCTATATTTTTATTAAAAAGTTGCTCTTTATATTGTAAATAAAATTTAAAATCCTCTAATGGTTTTTTATTATTATATAATTTAATTGTTTTAAATAATAATAAATATTTACAACCTAATACTGGCTGAGTATCAACTAGAAATTGATTTAGTATTATATTAAAATTTTTAATAATTCTATCTTTTTTCATATATTATTTTAATATATATATTTTTTATATATAAAAACGTGTAATATATATATTGTAATGTCTAAATTAATAAAAGTCTCAATTAAATTTAATAGTATTGTTAAACAACTGTTAGAAGATACAAAAAAAATTACAGGTATAACTTATTTATTTAATTTTAATATAATAACAACATTTAATAAAGAATTACCAATTATTACATTTTATAAATATTGTACAAAATATAAAGATCAAATTTTATCAAGAAATCCTGATTATTTTTTAAATTCAAATATTTTTAAAGACGAAGTTAATAATTTAAAAGATAAAGAAGAAACAGATAAAGAATATTATTTAAATGAATTTTTAAATATAAAAAAAATATATAATGCTATTGATGATGCAAGTAAAGATAATTTATGGGATATTTTAGAAGTATTAGTAATATTAAGTGATAAATATAAAAAATTAAAAAATAATTAATTAAACATTAATTATATATATAATTAATGGTTAATTTAAATAAAATAGCAATTATTGGACTTTTTGATAATTCAGGTTCAATGAGACAATTTGATACATCGGAATTTATAGTCAGTATTAATAATATTATAAAAGAACAATCTAATAATTCAGAAGTAGTATTTTATGGTGCGACTTTTTCAAATAAATTTAATCTTTTTATGGATGGTGTTAATGGTAATGATGTAGATATTTCAATTGAAGACTTTAAACCATATGGTCCAACTGCACTTATTCCATCTTTTGCAAGAATGATTCGTATTGTTGGAAGTCGGTTAAATGATATGAGAGAAGAAGATAGACCAGGTAAAATTATTTTTATTCTTCTTTCTGATGGAAAACAAACAACTGGACATTTAAAAAATAGATGTTCTGATGATGCACCATATGAAAATAATAAAGGATTTCAAAATTTAAAATACTTAATTGAAGAACATGAGAATATATGGAAATGGGAATTTATGTTTATGGGTACCAATTTTGATAGTATTAGTACAGGTAAAAAATTAGGATTAACAAAATCAAAATGTATTAATTTTGCAACTAGTGATAATGGTATTCAAAATGTAATGAAATGTGTTAGTAAAAACATTTCAAAAATTAAACAAAACGATTTATCAGGTTTTGATGATATCGATCGTATTAATAGTATGTCAGGTAAGTAAAACCGATAATAATCAACAAACCTTATTAACTTTATAAAATAAATCTTTGATTTATTTTATAAAAATTGATTTATAATTAAAATAATATTATAAATATATATTATTAATGTCAAATATATGTTCAAGATACTATTCACAATATTTAACAAAACAGGGATATAAAATTTTTGGTGCCAAAACATGTGGTTTTGGTGATAAATGTAAGTATAAACATGATATTATACAATTACAAGAAATTAAAGGAAATTATAAAAAATGGAAAAATAAAAATAAAAATCATATTGATATGAAATTAGTAAAAGAAAATATTATTAATATATTAAATAAAGAAAAATCAAAAGTAAGAAAAAAAGAATATGTTAATATAATTAGTCATATTAATAGTTTAAATTTAAAAGAATTATTATTTTTTTGGAATGACATAAGTGTTTATTATACAAATATTTATAAAGAATTACCTTATAAAAAACAAAAATATAGATCAAATGTTATTGATGGTTATAGATTCAAAGAAGATGTACCTAATTTTACAATTAATAATAATATAGATATAAAATTTTTAATTAGAACAATGATGATTTGTCCAAAATTTGAAAAATTATTAAAAACTAAAAAACAACATATTAATGGTTTATGTTCTAATTTTAATAATTGTTCGAATGGTGTACATTCTAAAACAGAATATTGTTGTTATAATGATTTATTAAATGGTGAATGTAATAATGATAATTGTAAATATATTCATTATACAAAAAATGGTTTACTTCCATTAAATACAAATGAAATAATTTTAACAAATGATGATTATTTAAAAAGACCAGTTATTAGAATTAAAAAAAAAAAATTTGTATAATTTTATTTCTTTTATTATAAATTTTTTATAATTATTTATAATAATGTCAAAGTGGACAGTATTTAGACATAATGGACCTTTTTTTCCACAAGAATATCAACGCCATAATATTGATATTTTAATTAATGGTATTAAAGTTAATGTTCCCTCTATTGTTGAAGAATATTTAACAATGTATGCAAAATATATCGGTACTGAATATATTACAAAAACACGATTTAATAATAATTTTTTAAAAGATTTAAAAAAAGTATTACCAAATAATATAAAAATTAATGATATGAAAGATATTAATTTATCATTTGTTAAACAATTTTTAGATAATAAAAAAAATAAAATAAAATCACTTTCAAAAGAAATAAAAGAAAAATTAAAAGAAAAACAACGAAAAATAGAAGAACCATACACAATAATGTATATTGATGGACATCAACAGAAAGTTGGAAATTATAAAATTGAACCAGCAGGTATATTTTTAGGTCGAGGTAATCATCCTAAACTTGGTCGAATTAAACATAGAATATTACCAAAAGATGTTATTATTAATTTAGATAAAAAAGCATCTATACCAAAGCCAAATATTGGTGGTAATTGGAAAAAAGTAATTCATGATAAAAATGTAATTTGGTTAGCAACATGGAATGATGAAATAACTGGAAAAAATAAATATGTTTTTACTAGTATGGAAGGTACATTTAAATCGAAAAGTGATGAAAAAAAATTTAATTTAGCCCATAAATTAAAAAATAAAGTTGGACAAATTAGAAAAGAATATAATGATGCTTTAGTAAGTAGTAATATTATAAAACGACAATTAGCAACAGCACTTTATTTTATAGATAATTTTGCACTTCGTATTGGTAATAAAAAAAATACAAAAGAAAAAGCTGATACTGTTGGAGTTACATCATTACGTATTGAACATATACAATTATTAAATAATAATATTATTAAATTAAACTTTTTAGGAAAAGATAGTATTCGATATTGTAAAAAATCACAAGTAAGTCCTGAAGTTTATAATAATTTAAAAAAATTTACTGAAGGTAAAGATAAAAAAGATGATTTATTTAATAAAGTATCATCAACTAGTTTAAATGATTATCTTAATAATTTTATGAAAGGTTTAACTGCCAAAGTATGGAGAACATATAATGCTTCAAATACATTACAAAAAGAATTAAACAAAGTTAATGAAACTAAAATAGACAAAATGCCTGAACAAGAAAAAATATTATATTTAACAACTTTTTTTAATCAAGCAAATACAACAGTTGCACTTTTATGTAATCATCAAAAAAATATTAGTTCAAATATAGATAATATTATTACTAAAATTGAAAATCAAATTAAAAAATTAAGAAAACGTAAAAAAAAAACTAAAGATCGTGATAAATTAAATAAAATTAATGCAAAATTAGAAACACTTAAACTTAAAAAAGAAACAAAATCAAAAATGAAAAATGTAAGTTTAGGTACAAGTAAAACAAATTATATTGACCCACGAATTATATTTACTTTTATAAAAAAATATAAAATTCCACCAGAAAAAATATTTACTAAACAATTATTAAAACGTTTTGAATGGGCACGAGATATTAACAGTAATTATAAGTTTTAATTTAACTATTATATTTAAAAATATAAGTATTAATAATTACAAATAAAATTAATATTATTTATAACATTGGATAAATTATTATCTTTATATGGTAAATCATCAATATTTATTTCTTTTTTTTCTTTTATAATTTTATATTTTAGTATATATTTATTAATAAATTCAACTAATACATTACTTGATTTTTTAAAAAACTCTAATTGTTTATTATTCATTTCTGTTTGTGTAAATCTTTGATATTCTTTTTGAAGTTCAATTCCTTTTCGTAAACAAGAATTTCTAAACATTTCATATTTAGATTGAGATAATGTTTTTTCATTTTCTAATAAATGATTATATATAATAAAAATATATTGAAATTTATTAAATTTATTAGTACAACTATCTATATATTTTAATTGCTTTTGAATGTATTGTAAACTTAACATTAAAAATATAACTATTTATTATTAAATATTATTTTTATCAATTTTTATGATCATTCATAATACTTCTTATAAATCAATTAAGTATTTTTTATTATATGATCAATATTTTGAAGAACAATTGATAAATTATTATTATCAATTAAATTACATGGTATATTTATATTTTCAATAGTATTTAATTTAAATATTGTTTCATAATCTAAATAAATATTATAATTATTTAGAAAAAAATTAATTATTTTTATAGATTCTGTAAAAAAAAATAATTGATCTGTGGACATACTATCTATTTTTGGAATATATGATTGAAATTCATTTGTTGATTTTAAAAAGTGGTTTGCTTTTTTAATTATTACATTTTTAAATCTTAAATTAGTTGTAATAATTGATTTATCAACAGATAAATATTTAAAAATATTATAAATATATTTAAATTTTGAAATTTGTTTTATATTATTATCATTTAATTGATCCATTTGAGAACTAATATATTTCATTGCTGTTTCTATTGTTGTTTCTATTGATGTTTCTGAAGATGATGACATTAAATGATTATTTAATTATTAATTAAAAAATTAAATCGTCAATTTTTATGAGTGCATTACGAAGTATAGTTTTTTCGTAAACACAATATAAACAACATCCTTATCAATCAATTTTAATTTTAGAGATAAAACAAATGAATGGTTTATTTATTATATAATTATTCTAAATATTAATAATGATAATTTATCAAATATTAGTATTAATATTTTGTGTATTACCAATAATATATTTTACCATTTATTTTATTTATAAACATATTTTAATTTGTCAAAAAGATTTAATTAAAATTTATGGTAAATCATGGGTTATTATAACTGGTCCAAGTTCAGGTATTGGTTTATCATTAACAGAACATTTTGCATATTTAGGATTTAATATATGTCTTATTGGACGAAATTTAGATAAAATAAAAATAAAATTAGAAAATAAATATAAAAATAATAAATTTAATATTATTAATAAAGATTTTAATAATAGTGATAATGATAATTTTTATAATAATATTGAAGAATGGATAAATAAAAATAATGTTAGTATTTTAGTTAATAATATTGGACATAGAGCATTTAGTGGCGACTATATTAATCAAAAAAGAGAAGATATATATAGTACAATAAAATGCGGAACATTTCCACAAAGTATTTTAACTCAAATATTTATGAAAAAATTTGATAATAATATAAATAATAAAATGTGTATTATAAATATAACAGCTCAATGTGTTAATTATAATATTGGACTAGGACAAATGTATAAAGCTCCAATAAGTATACCATATTTAGCAAATTATGAAGCAAGTAATGCATTTGGTTTTTATTTAGCAGAAAGTATATTTAATGAAATAAAATTAAAAAGAAAACAAAATTATAAATATAATAATTTACAATTTTTAAATATAACACCTGGTGCTGTTTTAACAAATAAAACATATAAATCATTATCTTGGATACCTTTTTCTTGTTGGGATTATGAATTTGCAAATAATATATTAAAATTAATAAATAATGTAGAAGGACAACAATGTGCTTTTTGGGCACATGAAATAAGTAATATTATTATGATGATTGCTCCATTTTTAAGAAGCTATATTTTAACAAAAGTTGGGAAATGTTTTGTTATAAATAAATAATAATAATTATTAATAATGAAAATAATTGCAGAATATATTTGGACAGATTCAAATAATGAATTTAGATCAAAAGTAAAAATTTTAAATAAACCTAATAAAATAAATATTAATACTTTTCCACAATGGAATTATGATGGGAGTAGTACAGGACAATCACAAGTAAATAATTCTGAAATAATATTAGATCCATATTCTTTTTATGAATATAATGAAAATTATTATTTAGTATTTTGTGAAAATTATAAAGATGATATTTATTTTACATATAGACTCACTGCGAATAAAAAATTTAATAAATATTTAGATATTGAACCAATGTTTGGATTAGAACAAGAATTTTATGTAATTGATAATATTAATAATTTACCTGTTGGATTTTATAAAAAAGATGGTTATTTATCAGATACATTAATGATTGAAAATGAGAATAAAAATTATTGTGGTGTTGGAACAATAAATTATAAATTAAGACAATTTATGGATAAAGTTATGATAAAATTACTAGAATTAGATATTAGTGTAACCGGAATGAATATGGAAGTTGTGCCAGGTCAATGTGAATTTCAAATATGTAATACAGGAATTAAAGCCTGTGATGAATTAATGGTTTTACGATTTTTATTATGTAAAATTGGAGAAGAATTTAATTATAGAATTAATTTTAAAAATAAACCATATCGTGATTTTAGTGGTTCAGGTTGTCATATTAATTTTAGTACGAAACAAATGAGAAATGAAAATGGAATTGAATATATAAATAAAATGCTTGATAAATTAAAACAATCAAATCCTTTAGAACACCGTAATTATTATGGCAAAAATAATTATTTAAGACTAACTGGTAAAAATGAAACAAGTAAATATTGTGAATTTACATTTGGTATTGGATGTAGATCAAGTAGTATTCGAATTCCAAATGAGGTTATTAAATATAATTGTGGTTATTTAGAAGATAGACGCCCAGGGGCAAATATTGATCCATATAAAGCATGTTTATATTTATTTCAATTTTCATTATAAAAAATCTAATTTATTTATATGCCAGTAATGGGAGTATGTATGTTTGATCTAGTAAATAATATATCTTTACCAAATAATGTTAATTCAAATGTTTTATTGACAGATATTCCTTTGGAAATTCCATCAGTAATTGAAGAAACACCAACTACACCAACACCAATTATATCAAATACGACAATTACATCAACTATACCAACTATAACTACATCAACTATACCAACTACGACAACTACATCAACTACAAATGATACTTTTGTGAATACAACTAAAAAATCAAAATATGATAATTTAACAAATATGAATAATGATAAACAATTTATTACTATTTTATTGGTATTTGGTATAATATTATTAATTATATATATATCAAAAAATTGCAATAATTCTACAATTGCAAGTGCAACAAAATACGTATCTAACCCAGGTGTTATTAATTTATTTTAAACAGTTATTTATATTAATATATAATGTCTAATATAAAAAATAATGACACTCTATTAAATAATTCTGATATAGAAAATTTAGATAATAAAAAAGATTCATATAATGAAGAAGATTCATATGATGAAGAAGATTCATATGATGAAGAAGATTCATATGATGAAGAAGATTCATATGATGAAGAAGAAACTGATGGTAATGAAAATTTAAAGAATAGTGAAAATAATTCTGATGATGATGAAAATTTAAAGAATAGTGAAAATAATTCTGATGATGATGAAAATTTAAAGAATATTGAAAATAATTCTGATGATGATGAAAATTTAAAGAATAGTGAAAATAATTCGGATGTTGAAAATTCAGATGATGATGAAATGACAACAGAAGAATATATAGAATATATTAAATTAATAAATGAAAAAACAAAAGAAATAGATTTTAATCAATTAAAAAAAGTAAAAAAGAAAAAAAATAGAATAAGAAAACAAAAAGAAAAAGTATATTTAAATTTAAATTTAGAAAAAAAGAAAAAATGGATTTCAAAAAGATTAGTTACAAAAAAAGGACCAGAAAAAAGAAAATTTAATCCACGATTTCCACCACTTAAAAATAAACCATATCAAAAAAACAATATATCATTTAAATTAATTAATGATGATTTTCCAAGTTTTTAATTTAAAAAGTTTAATTTAATTCAATTATAAAATATAATTGAATTAAAAGAAAACAGTTTTAAGTCTGTAAAATATAATATATTATATATTTATATAATGACAAATTTAAATGGTATAGTAAAATTTCAAAGATATTATCGTTTTTATAAAAACGAATTAACGACATTAAATAATAAAATATTATTATTAAAAAATACTTTATTAGATATGATACATAATTTAGAATATTTAAATAAATTAAATATATATGATGGTTTAAAAAATAATTATAATGTTATATTTAATGAATTGGGTATAATTTCAAATGAATTGGGTAAAATTCCGAGTAATATTAATTTTAAAACAATACGTGATAATGATTTAACTATTAATAGTATATCAATGTTATTAATCAATGTTGATATACAAATTATAAAAGAATTATCTCATATTAGTACATCAAATATATTATCATTATTAACATTATTACTAGGAGAGAAATGGTGTAATGAATTCAATTTTAATGATATAGAATTACTAAATTTTTTAACAAAGATAGTAAAATGTACAAATGTATGGGATAGTTTATATCATAAACAAAAAGTAGAATATATAAATACTCCAATAAATAGAAGTATATTTAAAAAAGATTCTATTGAAAATTTTTTTAATAATAATAAAAAAACATATTTAATTACTGATGAAAAATTACCACAATTATTATCTAATTTAACTGATTTTTTAATAAAAGATGAATCAAAAAATGAAAGAAAGAATCACCATGATATTTATAATATTGAAGATATGTTTTTAAATTATAATTCAAAAATAAAATTAACTGAAAATTATTTAAATGATACTTTTATGGATAATAATAAAGGAATAATAATTCATATTAAAATAAATGATAGATATATTGTTATTCAAGGTATTGTCGATGAAGATATTTTAAATATTTTTAAAAATGATAATATAATTTTATCAAAGATGACTAATATTAAAAAATATATTGATTCGAAAATATTAAATATACCATTAGAATTTAAAAATAATTTTTATAAATATTTAAGTATTCATAATATTATTATTTTATCAAATGAACTTATTGGACATAAATTAATAAAATCATATAATGATTATAATAAATTAAAATCAATTCCTATTAATTTATTAATTAGTGATTTTTTATTATGTGGTAAATCAAATAAAATTGATATACTAAAAATATTTTTATCTAATGAACAATATTTTAAATTAGGTTATTTATTATTTGATATTATGAAAAGTAAAGACAAACAAAATATATCTAATGATATTTTATTATCATTACCATTAGAATTAAGACATAATTTAGATATTGGTAAAAATAAATTATTATATGAAGAAAAATTAATATCTAAATTTGATATGTCTGAATTAAGTTATGAGAAAAGGATTAATTTAATGAATACAAATGATTATATTAAAAATAAAGCTATTAATAAATTAAAATCAATAAAAAATAATATTCAAGGTGATAATAAATCACAATCTTGGTTAGATGGTTTATTAAAAATTCCTTTTGGTATATATAATGAAAATAATATTATGAATATGAAAACACAATTTATTAAAAAAATAAAACAAGTATATGCTGATTGTGAAAACTTATATAGTTTTAATGATTTAAATAATTTTATTACTAAATTAGATACAAATAATGATATTTATATTGAATGGAATCAATATAAAAAAGATAGATTTGATTATTTAAAAAATGTTGAAATAAAATTAGATAATGCAGTATATGGTCATATTGAAGCTAAAACACAATTAAAACGTTTATTTGCACAATGGATAAATGGTGAAAGTAAAGGTGAAATTTTAGGTTTACATGGTCCACCTGGAACAGGCAAAACAAGTTTAGCAAAAAAAGGTTTATCTCAATGTTTAGCTGATAATAATGGTAAAAATCGTCCATTTGCATTTTTACCTATTGGTGGATCAACTAATGGGTCTACTCTTGTTGGTCATAATTATACATATGTTGGTTCAACTTGGGGTCGTATTGTTGATATTTTAATGGTTAGTGGCTGTATGAACCCTATTATTTTTATTGATGAATTAGATAAAATAAGTAATACTGAAAATGGGAGAGAAATTAGTTCTATTTTAACACATTTGACTGATTTAACACAAAATGAACATTTTGAAGATAAATATTTTGCTGGTATTCCATTTGATTTATCTAAGGCACTTATTATATTTTCTTTTAATGATATAACTCAAATTGATCCAATTTTAAAAGATCGAATTACTATTATTGAAACAAAACCTTTTACAATTGAAGAAAAAATACATATATTACAGAATTATATGTTACCTGAAATATTTAAAGAAATTGGATTTAATAATAATGAAATTATATTTTCATTTGATATTTTAAAATATTTAATTAATACTTTTACATGTGAAGCAGGTGTTCGTAAAATTAAAGAACTTATTACTGAAATTATTCGTGATATTAATTTATCTTTATGTTATGAAAATAATAATATAATTATACCATATAATATTACACAAGAATTTATCGAAAATTTATTTAAAAATAAACATAAAGTTCGAATTAGACATATTTGTTTAAAACCACAAGTTGGTATTGTTAATGGTTTATATGCAACAACCGTTGGTACTGGAGGATTAACAGTTATTCAAGTTATGAAATATCCAAGTGAAAAGCATTTAGAATTAACAATAACAGGACAACAGGGCGATGTTATGAAAGAAAGTGTAAATTATGCTTTACGTATTGCTTATTCTTTATTAACAGATGAAGAAAAAAAAAATATTAATAATGAAAAATTAGGACTTCATATACATACACCAGAAGCTGCAACTAAAAAAGATGGTCCAAGTGCTGGTGCAGCTATAACATTAGCAATATATTCTGTATTAACAAATAAAAAAATAAATAATACAGTTGCATTAACTGGTGAAATTGATTTACAATATAAGGTTACTGCTATTGGTGGTATTTATTCAAAATTAAATGGGGCGAAAACAGCCGGGGCATTATTAGTGCTAATTCCAAAAGAAAATGAAGATGATCTACTTATTTTAAGAAATAAAGGAATATCTCCAGAAGATGATAATTTTAAAGTAGAATTTATTGAACATATTGATGATGTTATTAAATATACTATAGTATAAAAAATGAAATATATATATTTAGATATTAAACATTATATATTATAATGTTTAATATTTCTTCAAATACATTTAAATTACCTTTAGTTGAAAAATACAGACCTAATAATTTTGATCAAATTATAATGTCAACATTTTTAAAAAATAAATTTGATACAATTATTAAATCAAATATAATAAATAATATGATATTTGCAGGAGAACCGAGTACAGGTAAAACAAGTATGGCTTTATTTTTATCAAAACATATGAATGTAAAGGTATTAGAATTAAATGCAAGTGATGATAGAGGTTTGAATATTATTAATGATATTATTACACCATTTTGTAAACGTAAAATAGAAAATCAAAAAATTATTATTTTGGATGAAGCAGATAGTATTACATCAAAAGCACAACATTTATTAACAAATTTAATGGATGATTATAATACTAAATTTATTTTTATTTGTAATGAATGGCATAAAATTGATGAAGAAATTCAATCAAGATGCATTATTATTCATTTCCCATATTTAAAAGAAAAAAAAATTCTTAATAGATTAGAATATATTTGTAATAAAGAAAATATTAAATATGAAGATAATAGTTTAGAAGAATTAATATTATTATCAGATAATGATATTAGACAATGTATTAATAATTTAGAAATTATTATATCTAGTTATAATGTTATTAATAGTAAACATATTAATAATATTTTAAATAAACCAAAATTAGAATATATTACTAATATTTTAAAATTTTCACAAGAAAATAATTTAGAAAAATTATTAGATTTAATTAATATTATATTCGAAAATGGATTTAATGGTAATGATATATTATTATATTTTATGAAATATATTGAATCATCTTTTAATAAAGATAATTCTTTATTTTTGAAAATATATGAAATTGCAAGTAAATATTATATTCGTGTAAATAATGGAATTGATACTAAATTACAATTATTTGCATTTGTATCAGAAATTTTTAAGGCATATCAGGAAACTTTATAAATATTTTAGTTACTGGTAAATTAATATATATAAAAAATATTAATAAATAAATATATATTATTAATTTATAATAATTCATATAATTATTTTAGAATAAATATCTTTATTTTACAAAAATCTGAATACAATTAATTTTAGTTTTAATTATTTTTGTTTAATACAATTTATCATATATTTTAAATAATAATACAATAAAACTAGATATTAATAAAATAGCAAATATTGCAGTAGCAAAACGTAATAATCTAATATATTTTTTTGGTAAAATATCTTCTAATTTTATTATTTCTTCTTGTTTATTTGTCTCTACTAATTCATTATATTTAGTTATTATATTATTTGTTTTTTTAAGTCTATTTTTAATTAATATATGTATTTGATTTAATGATAATAAAATAATACTAATAATTATAAAAATAATACAAATAATAATTATCGTATTTTTTTTCCAAAAATCAATTAAATTCATAAAAACCATATTATATAACATTATATTTTATTTTAAAGAAAATTAATATATTATTTATAATGGATTATAATACTTTATTAAGTTACAAAACAAAATTGGAATGTCAAAATTTAGATATTAATATTTTAAATAATTTATTAAAACTTTTTAATATTAAAAAAATAAAACAAAAAGAAATTAAAAATTTAAATAAAATTAAGAATAATACTAAAATTAATCTTAAAAAAAATTTAAATGAAAATAAATTTTTATTTTTTTTAAATAAAATTAATACTAATAATATTAATAATATTATTATAGAATGTTTAACAAAAGTTAAAATGGAAGAAAAATTATATGATTATCTTTATAATAAAATTATCAAAGATATTAATTTTGTGGAATCATATGTTTTATTTTTATTACAACTTGTACCTATTTTAAAATATAAATTAAATATTGAACCAACTATTTTTATAAATAAAATTCATTCAAATATTAATCATGATGATGACAATATTCGAATAAATAATTTAAAACTAATTTTATTTTTAGAAAAACATCATTTTTTTAATAATAATATTATTAATTATATATCAGATATTATAATTAAAAGTGAAAAAAGTGATGATATATATTTTTGGTTTACAAATAATAATATAACAAATTATGTTAATAGAATTAAATTAATAAATTTTAATAATGTTAGAGATAAATTATTAATTAATAGTTTATTTGATAATTCAAATAAGAACAAAATTGAAATTATTGAAGATAAAATTCAAAATACAAACAAAAAAGATGAATTTATAATATTAGTTAAGAATATTTTAGAAGAATATAAATATTTACAAATATTTGATGAAATTTATTATTTTATAGAAGAAGAATGTAAAACAAATGATAAAAAAAAAATTTTTATTAATTACATCCAAAAATCAAAAGATAATAATATTAAAAAATTATTACAAAAATTAAAATTCTCTAAAATCTTAAAAATTACATAGATTTAGAAATATATATTTGAAATTATTTTTCTTTATAACTTTTATATAATATAAATTTAAATTTATTATATTTTATTTAAATTTTTTTTTAATATAATATTAATACCAAAATTTTGTGCTTTTAATACTTTACTAGTATTCATAACACTTGAATCTTTTATAATTAAAATATCTGTATTTTTTGATACGGTATTAGTAATAATCCCTCCCTCTTTTTCAATATATTCTATTAATTCTTTATCTCTAAAACCAGATATTACAATTTTTTTATTTTTATATTTACCATTTATTTTTATTTTTTTTTCTTTAATTGTAATATATTTTTTAATATCATTATAGTATTTAAGAAATCTTAAATAATTATTTGCAAATAGTGTTGCTGTTATATCATCCCATCCATCTATTTTTTTTATATTATCAATTAAATCAGATGTATTCCATTTATTTTTTAAAATATTAGGATATGTAGATACAATACTTTTCATTCTTTCAATACCCATTCCACGACCCAATACATTCGATGCATTCATTAATTGAGGTAATGTTATATTTGTTACAGATTTCAGTATAGCCTTAATTAAATTATTTGCTGATTTTTCTTTAAAACTATCAATTTTAAGTAAATTATCTTTTTTCATTTTTAATATTTTAATAACAGAATTATGTCCTGCATCATATAATTTTTCTACAACTTTTTCTCCCATACCTTTTATATTTAATTGTGAAAAGAAATAATAAATATTTTTAATATTCATTTCTCTACTATCTGATTTTTTAATAATTATTTCAACATTATTATTATCCCAATTATATTCAATATCTGGAAAATTTATTTTTGTTGCTGGTTTTATAACTCTAAATAATTTTGGAATAACATCACCACTACGAATAATTTCTATAATTGCACCTTTACTTAATTTATTATTTTTAATAAATCGTGCATTATTACCAGTTAAACGTTGAATATTAACACCAATTTTAACTGGTTTAATAATAATTGTTGGTTTAATATAACCATCTTTTGAAACATTCCATTCTATTTTTTTAATTACTGTCACAGCCTTTTGATCTTCTAAAATATCTTTAAAAGCAAATGCATATTCTGGATTATTATCTTCATTCATTGGATGAAGATCATTATTTGTTACAATAATACCATCAATTTTATATTTACTTTTTGTTTTCCTTTTTATTAAATATTTAGATAATGATTTAAAATTAATATCTTTTCCTCTTCTATTATGAACTATATATAAACCTAATTCTTTCATTATATTATATTGTTCAGTTATATTTAAAATTGGATCAATTACTTGATAACATACAAATCTTGTATCTTTTGCTAATTTTGGATTAATTTTACCTGATTTAACACTATTCACTAATCCACCAACTGTATTACGTGCATTACTTTTTTCTTTACTCCAATTCTTTTTAAATATTAGATCTGGTATAATAAGTTCGCCACGTAATGCCAGATAACTACGCTGTTCTTTATATTTTTTTTTTTTAAATATTTCTTTTACATCTCCAATAGATGGAATTTTTTTAAAATATTTTAATAATAAAGTTATATTAAAACCATTTGTTGCTTCTCCACGTGTATACATTTTAATTGTATCATCAAAATTATAAACAATTAATGCAGAAATACCATCTAGTTTATCACTTAAAATATATGGTTGTTTATATTTTTTTTTCCATTTATCTAATATTTTTTCACCATTTTCAGGTTTAATTTTATCCATACTTCCAAGATAATAAGGTAATTCTACTTTATCTTTACTTTTTATTGGAGCACCAACTTGTTTTAATAATTTATTATTTTTATCCTTTAATCTTAAAAAATCAATTAAAATATCATAAATAGTATCAGAAATAACCGGTTCCTCATAATAATATTTTTTAGCAGAATATTTTATAATATCTTCTAATTGTTTAATTGATAAAGATTCTACAGTAGTAAATGTATCAATATTCAAACGTGTAATTATACTTTCCATTATATATAAAAATATATATATTTTTATATTTAATTTTTCAAATTTTTTAATTTTTATTTTAAATATAAGTAATACCTCAATTATTAATATTCAAAATATAATTTATGTTTAATAATAAAAAAAGAATATTATATAGTATATGATAAAAATATTTATTTAAAATATAAATAAATGGTTAAAGATATAAAATAAATGTTTTAGTTGTTGATAATAAATTTATATGGATAATAATATAATAATAAAATGAAATATTATAAAATCATAAAAAAAAATCTGTATGAAATTAAAATATCATTGAAACAATTTGTAGTAGAAATATCATATTTAATTTTTCATTCAATTATTCATACTGAAGATATTATAATTGAATAATTTTATATTTTTAAATTAATTCTAATTAATATAAATGAATAGGGATAGTGTTAAATGATCATAAATAAAAGAAGAATATTTTATAGATAGTCTTATTCATCGATATAACAAAATAATAAATTTTTTATTAATAATATAAATTAAATTTATAATTTTATCTATTATAATATATATGACAGATAATTTAAGTATTTGGGCCAAAAAACTTGTTGAAAATGATCATTTTATTGATACTATTGATAAACAAATTAAACAAATTATGAAAGATGGACATATTGATAGTTCAGATATTCCAGAAGTCATATTACTTTTAACAGAAACATATAATAATATTGGAAATGTTAAAATTGAATATGATGAATTACAAGATGTTATTAAAGAAGTTGTTAATTATATTTTAAATAAATATAATCTTATTCCAGAAGATCAAATTGAACAATTTACAAAAATAATAAATATGGTAATTAAATTAGTAATAATAAAACCAAATGTTAAAAAAGGATGTTTAAAATATTTTAAATTTTGTAAATAAATATCTAATAAGTAATATATGGAAAAGTTAACTTTATTACTTTTATTATTAATTACTTTTATGTTATTATTTAGTTATAAAAATAATATAATAGATAATAATATAATTGTAAAAGAAAATGAAGATTTTAAACAACCAAATGATAATATTCAAGATATGAAAAAAGTACAATTTTTTTCTGATACACAAGTTAATTTATTTAATTATAATCTACCAGTTAATACTATTACAAAAAATAATACTGTAACTGAACCAATCACTAAAAATGAACCAATCGCTAAAAATGAACCAATGACACAAATTGAACCAATGGATAATTTTAAACCAATGAAAAAATTTGAATTAACAGAAAATGTTAAATCAATAAAATCAACAAAAGAACCATTTGATAATTGGATTGATAAAATGAAAGAAAAATATCCAGAAGACGAAAACACTCTAGTTACAGGTTTAACAATGCCAATAAATTCAAATGATAAATTTAAATTTATTGAATATGATGATGAAAATAAAACATTGGCACAATTATTTAATGATATGAGTGGAGAAATTGATAATGATATTACAGATGAACAATTAGATCGAATAAGTGGTAAATCTATTGATACTAATTCATATTTTAATAATACTGAAACAATATTATTTGAAAATTATGATTCACCATTTAGAAATATAGAAACAATATCTAAATATAAACCATTTAGTGGTAATTCATCTGGTTCAAGTTTAGTGACTTAAATAATAATGTAATAAAATTTATTTTTATTATATAAAAATATTTATATCTTTTCAAAATAAAAATTGATAAGGATGTTATTTATTGTATATTTGTTACAATAATCAACAAACCTTATTAACTTTATAAAATAAATCTTTGATTTATTTTATAAAAATTGATTGTCTATATTGAAAAACTTAGTTTTCTATTCTCAAAATAAAAATTGATAATTATAATATATAAAAATTTAATTATATTATAATTAATGGTAACTTTCGGTATTTCAGAGGCAATTTCAATTAATGATTTTATAACTAAGCGTAAAATCATTAATTATCTTTATAATTCATTAGACCTATCTAAATTTCGTTTTAATATGTTAGATAATTTAGAAAAATTAAACAATTTAAAACAAACAGTACATTATGTATCACCTAATTTTAAGGGTTTTCAATATTTTTTATTATTTACAAGTATTAATAATCAACATATGTGTTTAGCTATTGATAAAAAAAAATTATCATATCATAAAAATAAAGTAAATATTAAACAAATTAATATTTATAAAATAAAAGTAACAACATCTGCATCTATTTTTAATGGGACATTATTTGATTGTAAATTAATTTTATCAAAAAATAAGAGTATTATGTTAATTAAAGATTGTTATATGATTATGGGAAATAATTTATTAACTATGGAAATGAAAAAAAAAATGGAATATATTAATAATATTATTAATAATCAATTTAGTCAAAATTGCTGTTTTAACTTTGTATTTAAATTAAATAAATTATACGAATATGAACAATTAGATATTTTAATTAATAATGTAATACCTAAATGCAAATTTCAAGTTCATGGTTTAATTTTTTATCCACAATATTCAGGTATTACAACAATTTATATTGAACATAAAAAAGAAAGTATTAATTATGAAAGCAATGAATCTGAAATTGTTAAAAATAATAGTTATGATATGATTTCAAATATTAATGATTTTTTATCATCTCGAAAATATGATTATGAAAAAGGACCACAGAAAAAATTAATGATTGAAAAAACAGATATTACAGATGTTTATAATTTATATGAAAATAATACAAGAATTGGTATTGCTCATGTCCCAAATTTAAAAACAAGTCACTATTTACAAAATAATATTAATACAAAAAAAGAAATTTATTGTGTATTTAATAAAAAATTTAATAAATATATTCCTTTAAAATTATTATAATTTAATAAATATATTCCTTTAAAATTATTATTATAATCTATAGTTATTTATATATGTATAGTTCATTTATAAAAACAGTAAATTATAAAAAAAAATCTTATGAATGGTTTGATAATAAAAGTGATGAAAATAGTAATATTTGGGAAGTGTATGACATGCGTGTGGGAAACACACCATCAACACCAACAACATCAACACAATGGTTTAGTAATAAAAGTGATGAAAATGGTAATATTTGGGAAGTGTATGACATGCGTGTGGGAAAAACACCAACAACATCAACAACATCAACAACATCAACACAATGGACACCAACAACATCTATAATAAATAATACCAATGACAGACAAACAAAAGAAGGATTTATTTTATTATATAATTTATTTAATGTAATTAAATATGGTGACTTTATAGAAAATAATTATAGTACAATAATTGAATATTTACAAAATATTAATAATGTTATTAATAATATTAGTATAATTAATAAAGAATTATTAAATGTAAATTATAAAAATAATTCCGAACATCCCGATAAAATAGTAGCTGATTTTAATATTCAAATAATTAATAATTTATTAAATTCTATAGAATTGGTTAAAACTAAATTAAATGTTAATCAACAAGATTATATTAATAATTTTTATTATTTAAAACAAATACTAACACAACAAATGTTAATAAATGTATTTAATAAAATAGATATTTACAAATTATATAATAGTAATAATAGTACAAATTTTAGTATACAATTATTATTATCATTTTTCAATAATATACCAAATCATATTTATTTTAATTTAATTGATTTAGTTGATATTGAAATTATTAAATTATTATTAATAAATAATTTAGAATTAAATAATTTAATATATGTACCTAAAAAATTAGTGGTTAGTTCTATTGTATTTTTAGAGTATATATTATATTTATTATTATCATTAATTAATAATGATAAAGTTGTAACTAAAATATTATTACAATTACATATACTCAAAACAAATGAATTAAAAGATTTTTCATTAAGATCATCATTTAATATATATCGAAAAAATGAAGATATAATAAAAGAAATTAATACAATTATCTCAACCTCCGATAGTGACTATATTAATTTAATATCACTTATACCACCACTAATTAATATTTAAATAAAATTATACAAACAATACATTTATAGATTAAAATTATAAATTATATTAAGTTATTCAAAAATATTCTAAGATTTAAAATTAAATGATATTTTTAAATTATAATAATTATTTGTAATAATTATTATAATATAAATATACTAATATAGTATGAGAAAGTTTATTTAATAATAAAGATAATCCTCCTATAATTTATAATTAGCCATAATAAAAACTTAAATTTTTCTGTTGTCGGTAATAAATAGGAAAACTATTAACTGTTAATATCAAATCATCATCACATTCACTATCACTATCATTATTTACTTCCATAATGTATGCATTTTGGTTATCTTCCCATTTTTTTTTCTCATTAAAATATTCTTCAATACTATTAAAAGCAATATTAAATGCAACTCTTCCATGATCATCACTTACAATAGATGCTATTTGATGATTATTTTTAACACATCTAACAATAAAACCACAATAAGCTTCAATATAATGATGCTCATCTAATTCTGTAAAAAGTCTCCATTCTAAAACATTAAAATTAATATCTATTGGTTTTACTAAAGAATTAATATAGCTAAAATATGTTTCTTCATATTTTTTAATTTTATCTTTAAATACATCTGGTATTGTTAATTCTATATCTTTATATTTTAATATATACTCGCGATTTGTGAATATAAAAGAATTATTAGTTGTTTTAATAAATATGTTTTTAATATTTGTATTGTTCAAACACTCTAAACAAATATCAAAAAGATCTTGATCAGAATAATATTCATCTTTATCTTTAAATTTATTGCCACAACAGTCACAATATCTATCATTTTTATTATTTTCATTATTTTTAACTTTAAATATTATATTATCTACATTTTTATAACAATCACAACATAAAAAATATAAATTCATAATATTTGTATTTGGTATTATATATGATTCATCTGTTCCAAAAAGTGTTACTTCACAAATACATTTATTACAAATACGTTCAGTATAAAATTTAAAAAGTGGGGAAAATGTAGATATCCCAAATTTTGATTTATAATTCATTAATATAATTTAAATATTTATGTTTAAATATTTTTAAAAGAAAAGAATTGAAACTGTAACATTATCATAACTACCTTTTTTAATTGCATATTCTGCTAATTGTTTAGCTATATTTCCAGTATATTTTTTATTTATTAATTTATTTACAAAATGCACTGCTTTATAATTACTAACAACATCCCATAAACCATCACAAGCAAAGATGATAAATTTGTCATCTTTATGTAATTTATATTTAAATATATCCGGTTTATGTGTTACATATGGCGCAGTATCTAAATCACCAATTGCACGTGATAAAGACAAATCTTTGATTCTCCAGTCAACACCATCGAATTTAATTTTCCCACCTAATTTTCTAATTCTTTTTCTTTCTGATTTTGAATTTGGTTTATGATCAACTGTTAATGCTATTGTTTCACCTTTATAATTACACATTACAGCACGTGAATCACCAATATTTAACATCCATAAATTTGATTTTCCTTTTTTATCAATATATTGAATACCACATAAACATGTTGAACCACATCTAGATGCGATTATTGGATGTGATTTATATAATTTTGTTTGTATATTATCAAATAATTTATTAAAAAAATATTTTGTTATATTTGAACGTTCACAATAAATATTTACTTTATTTTTTTTTAAGAAATAATAAGGTAAATTTTTTTTTAGATATTTTGAAACAGCTTTTCCTCCATGTCCATCAAATACTCCAATAAAATTAATTGGATTTATTTTTTTATTCGCATTTGTAATATTAAGAATTGATATGTGTTGATCTTCATTACTATCACGTTTTCCTTGTAAACTATAACTATTTATATGCATATTATAAGTAGGATATAAAAAAATTGATTTAATATTTTTGAATAATCATCATTAATATGCACTACGAAGTTAGTTATTGGTTATACCCCTTATTCAAAATAAATCTCGACATATTATTCTACTTAAAAAGAATTTATAAAATTTAATATTAATGAAGATACACTAGAGTTTGATAATGTATTTTTTCCAAATTTAGTATATTATACTTCACGATTTTCACGGAATAGTTTTTATTTATATTTTTATAACATAATTGATTCTATAATTAAAATTGAGTATAAAAATTACTTAGAAGAACTACCACTTAATTTCCCATCTTTTTATCATATATTGAGAATAATAAAAGTATTTGTTATTTTTATAAAATACATGTTCAAAAACTTTATATTTTAATATAAATATAAATTTATATATATTATTAACTATGGAAAGACAATTAATAGTAAATAATTTACTCAAATCAGATATCGATAAATCAGAATATATAAGTAATATGTATAAACCGCTAACAAATCCAACTACTACTTTTTTTTCAACAAATTATAACAACAAGATTGCAACTCATTATAATAAATTTTACGAAGAGAATGTTATAGAAAGTAATTGTATTGTAGTAAAAAATGATAAGTATTGTAAAAGATGTTATGTTAAATTAGACAAGGCAGATATTGATCGTATTTTAAATAATGATATTTATTTTAATGAAACTATAACATTCTATAAAAATAAAATAAAAGTTTATGAAGTTCCATTTTTTTATTTTTTATCTAAACATTTAGATAAAAAAAATATATTAGAAATACCAATCATTTATCCAATAACATGTAAATATTCTTTAACCATCCAGTTTCCAAAATTTATAAAAAAATTAAAATATATATTTGAATATTATTATTTATCACCAAATGAATTTAATAGACGATTAATTTGTGCAACAGAATATATTATAGATGATTATTACCATATGATCGTAAAGAATAATCAGAAAAAAATATATTTTGATAATATTTATAACCTTTATGCATCAGAGATATATGTTTATAATAATAATATAAAAAAGTGTGATTTTAATGGTTTAGAAATGTTAAACGCCGATAGCTGTTTTTCACATAAGTTTAACTGTCCATTTTCACACGGATTCTATTTAGATTATAAAACGTCAGAGGAACAAACTAGCATTATTTCTCTTTCTGGTAAGTATTTTATTAATAAACATAAGACAATTAATATTAACTACATCGATGACAATGTTCAAAGTGATACATTAATAGTTTTTAGATATACAAACATTATTACAAATTCAGACAATGATTTATATTTAAAACGAATACCTTCGTTATCATTATTTAAACAAAACGAGCATTATTACCCGTTAACAATAGTTTCATCCGATGAATTTATCGAAGGTTACTGGCAACAAAAAACAAAAATTTATAATCCATTAGATAAATACCCGTTTCCAGTAGAAGAAACAACACCGAACGATGAAAAATTTAAAAAGAAATTATTATATGTGATGGAAACGTATGTTCCAACCGTATATTTAGGATCTAGTTTGTCAAGATTAACAAACGAGATTATTGGAAACAAAGAGTATAAAATTACAAATAACGGTACAACGTTTACTTTTCCAGAAGGATTAAAACATTATTATATTGAAAAAAATGTCAGACCTTCAACCGAATTCTATAATTTCATAATAGAATTATAAATTAATTTTATTTTTATAATTTTATTACTTTTAAGCATTAAAGAATTTATACATTGCACGTAATGGTGTAACAGTGCTATTCTTTTGTATAATATCATTAAAATTAATGTTTAATTCAGCCGAACAAAAATTTATAAATTCTTTAAGAAACATTTTTGCTTCGGCGCTGTTGTAAACGTTATCAAAATATTTTCTAAAAAACGGTCGAATAATAGTAGGATTTTTTAGACAACTAATATCTGCACCGTATTTAATTAACATTTTTGTATGTTTAAAACGCTTTTTTTCTGTATCACTAAAAAAAGATATAATTATAGCATTTTCTCCTTCACTGTTTTTAATATCAATATCTACATTATTATTTAGTAGTGTCTCTATACAGTTATACATGTGTGAATCACACGCTGTCATTAGAGGAGTATAGTTATATCTATAATTAATTTTATTAATATTAGCACCTTTTTTTAGGAAATATAATATCATTTCTACTCTGTCAATTTTATTAATACCAACATCGTTTTCGTATTGATACTGTGTATCTGTAAGAAAGCTACACATATAATGAAGAACTGATCCTTCAACACGATCACTTGCATGAATGTCTGCATTATTATTAACTAAATATTTTATACATTTTTCATTCATATTTTTACATGCAAATAGAAGTGGTGTAACGTGTTGATAATTTTTTGTATTAATATTAGCACCACTATTTAATAGTAGTTTAATTACTGATAATATTCTATTACTAGTTTTACCTGTTAAAAATGTACACGATATATTACATACATTCATTAATGCAGTGTATTTATACTGAGTTTGTTTATTAATATTAACATTTAATTTGATTAAATACTTTAGAGCTTCTATACTATTTGATTCATTTAGTATAAACTCACAACATGCATTCGTTAAAATAGTATTACCATTTGAACAGATAAAGTTAATATCAGCACCATTTTGTATCAACAAATCTATGCATTTTATAACTTTACTTATATTTTTGGTTTTAGTAAAAATACAGTTAAGTGCTTCTGACATACTTATACTATTATATTTTTTTTTTATAAAATATTTAATACAGTTGTAGCTTACATTTTTACAGGCACATATAAATGCGTCGTAATTATCGTATTTATGCTTTTGTTTAATATCTACATTAAAGTTATCAAGTAGTTTAACAATTTGAAGGTTATCTTTTTTACATGCCAGTATTAACGGCGTGTCACCTCCATTGACGTATGTATTAAGTGCATTACAGTTACCGGTTGATAATAGATTTAATATTTTTGAATAATCTCCATCAATACATGCTGTTGCAAAGTTTGTCATAGGGGATATTTCTCTTGCTGCAAATAAAGCTAATTGTATTAATCCACTCATTTAATAGTATATTTTTAATAGTATTTTTCACTTTAAAACCTAATTTATTCTCATATATTAAATAGTATACAGAATATAGTTAAATAAAACAAATACATAAAATATGCATTTATTATTTAAAATAAACTGAATAAATGAATTATAAACAATGAATAACATTAATATAGATATGAAGAACAAATTCCGCAAAACAGAAAGAGCTATAGTAGAGCAGTTTACTTTAACTTTTATTAAAGAAAAAAATGATCATAGAACACATGTTAAAACTCTAAATAATAAATTTAAGGAATGGGTAAATCGTTATTATAATGGAAATATAAGTACAAATAAATTGAACGAATATTTAAAAACTAAATTTACTCAAAAAAGAATTTCATTTGGCATGATTTGGGAAAACTGTGATATAAATAATTACGAAATAGAATATACACAAAATTATTTTATAAAAAATGAAGATAAATTTAAAAAAAATACACTTATTTTTACGTGTAAGAAACATCACGAATTTAAATTAGATATGAGTCAGTTAGGACAAGTTTTTAGAAATATTAAAATTTCATGTAGTGAAAATAAAACATTTGTGAAATTTAATATTAATGAAGATACAATAGAATTTGACAATATATTTTTTCCAAATTTAGTATATTACACTTCACGATTTTCACAGAATAGTTTTTATTTAGATTTTTATAACACAATTGATTCTATCATTAAAATTGAGTATGAAAAATACTCAGAAGAACTACCGCTTAATTTACCTTCTTTTTCATCATGTATTGAGAATAATAAAAGTATTTGTTGTTTCGATTATACTTCTAATTTTTATAAAATACATATTCAAAAACCTTGTATTTTGAAAGATGATCATAACAACTTAACATCGTTCGCAGAGCATATTGTACGTAAACATGTTAATAATTATTTAGAATATAGATTTACTAATGCATTTAATGAGAAGTTTGACTATAATGAACTTTACAACTATGTTGTAAACGATTCGAAGGATGAAACTACAAATGTATGTTTAATTAGAAATATACCAATATCTTCTAAATATATTAAATACTACTATAAAGAAGAAAATAATAAATATTTACCATCTGTACTAATTTATAATCCATTTCCATTTTTACAAATATTTGGTTGTATAAATATTGAACCTGAAATAGGTTTCATGTCAAACTATACAAATAGTTTTACATTAAATAAATTTATTGATTTACCATATAATCAATCTTTTTGGAAAATACCAATACATCACAATTTTGAACTACATAAAATAACATGTGACATAATAATATTTAAAAATACAAATATTAATAACGAATTAAATTTATTAACAGATGAGTGTCTAAATTTAAGATTAAAAAATATTACCAATATTACTAATTCAAATCAGATAACATCATTAAAATTAATTAAATTTAATTTATTTCAAATGAGATTAAACGGTGTTGCTATTTTAATAATCGGGAAAAAATCAACAGGAAAAAGTACACTAATAAAAAATCTATTAGATCATATTAATCTATGTTCTAAAAATGAACAGTTTTATATATTTGATAATGATGAAACAGATGAAAAAAAATATAAATACAATAATATACTAAAATACGATACTCAATTAGATGAAATATCACTAGATAAAATAGTTCATGAACAAACAAAAAATAAAGTATCTTCAACAATAGTTTTAAAAAATCAAGAAAATCTATTTAAATTTAGAGGTTTTAAAGATGCATTATTGAATAGTAAACACTATCATTTATCAATGATAGTATCTACTATAGACTGTATCAAATTTTCACCATTTATAAGAAATAATTTTGATTATGTATTTATATTTAGAGATGATTTAGTGATTAATAAAAAAAAAATATATGAATATTTCTGTGGAATGTTTCCAGTCTATGATATATTCGATCAATACTTTACAAAATATACCAAAGATTATAATGCATTGGTAATATATAATTGTAAACCGACATATAATAATTTTTTTGATACAGTCTTTTGGTATAATACAAAAAATTGAAAAAATATTATTTTATATATTTATAAAATATTGTAATGTTACGTATAGATGATAATGGCTTGTACCAATATAGAAATTGTTTTCAAAATAATTATAATGATGTTTTTTTCCTCACATCAATGAGGAAACGTAATTTATCTTGTTGTGGTGCTGAAATAGATGGAAATAGTAGTAGAAATAATTGTGAAATACACTGTTTAATGTATCTTTACTACTATTTAACATCATTAATAACAATACCAATTGATATTATACTATTTCCATTCTTTTTTATTTGTAATAATATTATAAAATTTGTATCATGTATACAAAAATATCACCGTGAAAAAAGAATTAAAAAAGAACAAAATAAAAAACAAAATAAAAAACAAAATAAAGAACAAAATGATTCACATTGTATAAAAATGTATAATGAAGTACAAAGTTTGGTAAAAAATCAAATACCAGTTAATCCACCACCAATGTATAATACATGATAATAAACTTATAAATATGTATCAATTATCTATATTAAAAAAAATTGATTTAAATAATTATTAAGTAATTATCATTAATATATATTAATGATAAATGAAAATATGACTAGATTTAATTATTTATATGATCAAATAAATGAAACAATTAATTTTAATTATGATTTATTACCACAAAATACATATAATAATCAAATTATATATACTTGTAATTTATCTTTTATTATTAAATTAAAAGATATATCAATTAAATATTGTTATTTAAATCAAACAATCGATGAATTTATTAATTATTTATTAACACATAATTATCCACCTCCTGATTATCCATCAGCAGATCTGACAAAAGAATATACAAATGATGGTATTTTATTTACATATAATGATAATGAAATTATATTTGGTGAAAGTAATATTTATATTTCATGTGGTTATTCTGACGAATTAAGGAATGATATTTATATTGAAAATAAAAATGAAACTAGAACAAAAGTAACTGAAATTTTAAAAATTATTCAAAATTATTTAATTAAAAATGAAAAACCAGTATTTGTAAGTTGTGATGATTATTTTCAAAATACATATAAAAATATACCATAATTTAAATTAATCTATTAGATCTTATAAAAATTAATTATCCATATTGAAAAAACTAAGTTTTTTCAATCGTGGAACTATACTTTGTAATACACTCATAAAAATTGATTTAAATAATTATTAAGTAATTATTTAATATATATTAATGACTCGTTATCAGTTACTTATTAAATTTACAAATGGTCTTAATGAAGAGGCGCGTAAATATTATATATCAAAACAAAATAATCTTGAACCTGAAGATTCAGGATTTGATTTGATGACAAATCGAGATGAATATATTGATGATTCTTTAGTTAAATATATTGATTCTAATATTAATTGTGCAATGATTGATACAAAAACAAATAAATGTGTAGGATATTATTTATATCCACGATCATCTTTTTCTAAATATCCTCTTATTATGGCAAATCATATTGGTATTATTGATGCAGGATACCGTGGGAATATTAAAAGTGCTGTTAGATTATATCAAAATAATGATTTTACTTATGATCGTAAATATGAAACTGGATTTAAAATTAAAAAAGGTACTAGATTATTTCAATTATGTGCACCTGATTTATCACCATTTCTTATTAAGATTGTTGATGATCTACCAACATCATTAAGAGGATCTGGTGGTTTTGGTTCAACCGGACAATAAATAAAACTAAATTATTTATATTTAATCACATAATTTATTATTAAATCATTCGAATAAATGAAATATAATTGGTAAAAAATTAATAAACAACAAATCTTATTAACTTTATAAAATAAATTTTTGATTTATTTTATAAAAATAAAATTAATATAAATAATGCTACATAAAATAACTCAAATGACTAATGATAATTCAATTAAATTTAATACTTGGTTAGATATTACAAATAAAATTAAGATCCTTGAAAATCAACTTGAACCACTTCAAGAACAACAAAAAGCAATTTGTCCCAATATTATTAATAAAACTAGAATTATTTTATATTATAAATAATCTATTTAATTACATAAATTGAATAAATATTAGAATTAATATATTAAAAATCATTTAATAAATGAAATAGACTAATATAATTGGTATAAAAATAAACTTGATAAGGATATTATTTATTATATATTTGATACACAATACTCAACAAACCTTATTAACTTTATAAAATAAATATTTTATAAAAATTGATTTAAAAACTAATTGAAGATATTATGTATTAATATATAATGCCACGTAAAGCAACTCAAAAGACTAATGATAATTCATCCGAATTTAATACTTTTATGAAAGAATGGTTGGATATTACAAATAAAATTATTACCCTTGAAAATCAACTTGAACCACTTCGTGAACAACAAAAAGTAATTACCGCAAAAGGTTGTAATCTAATTGAAGGATTAGAAGAAACGGAATTAATGCCAACTAGTTTACAATCTGGTACAAAAGTAACACCTAAAAAACCAACACAACGTAAACCAAGAAGAACGAAAACACAAATTGAAGCAGATAAAAAAGCAGCAGATAAAAAGAAAGTAGAAGAAAAAGAAACTGTAAAAAAAACAGTAGATAAAAAGAAAGTAGAAGAAACTGTAAAAAAAATGAATGATTGTGAAAAGAAATTAAAAGTTAAAAGTAAAAAATTAGATCAAAATGTAATTGATGAAGATTCATCTAGTGAATCTTCATCATCATCAAGCAGTGATAGTGAACTTGATAGTTTAAGTAGTGATAGTGATAGTGATAGTGATAGTGATTAATTTATTTATTTTCTATTATAATATAATTCGCATGAACTATAATATGAATTATCATAAAATTATTAAAACAATAATTATAGGAAATGCAGATGTAGGTAAAAGTAGTCTATGTCATAAAATTATTAATAATGAAATCCCAATTGCATATTCATCTACAGTAGGGGTTGATTTTTTTGCAAAAATATATGAATTTAATGATTTTAAATTAAAATTACATATATGGGATACGGCAGGACAAGAAAAATTTAAAACATTAACAAAATCTTTTTTTAGGCAAGCTGAATTTGTTATTTTAATGTTTAATTATAATGATATTGAATCATTTAATAGTTTACAAGATTGGTTAAATCTTTTTAATAAATATTGTTGTGTAGATAAGCCCTATATAATAGTAATTGGTAATAAACTAGATTTAAAAAAAAATGTTGATTTTACAAATGTACAAGATTTTTGTATTAAAAATAATTTAAAATTATATAATACAAGTTTAAAAAAAAATAATTTTGAAATTATATTTTATGATATTATAAAATATAATTTTGCTCCAGACAATTTTAAATTAATATCATATGAAAATAATAATATTAATATTATGAATCAAAATAAAAAATGTTTTGGTTGTTGTTAAAAATAATTTATTTTTAATAACAATATTTTAACTACATTTAAAATATATAATAGTTATTTTATAAAAGAAGTTTTTTTAAATCTTTATAGGTACTAATAATTAAAGTTTTATTAAAACTATTTCCTTTAATCATAACAACACTATCTGTATTATTATCTCCTAATTTATGAACATGGATTTCGTATTTATCAGTATTAATTGTTTTAATTTTTATACCTAAATCATGTGATACAATATCTTGATCAATACGAACGCTGTTTTTTGATGAAATATAACCAGAAGAATCTTTATTAATTTTTGTAGTTTTTTTTAAATGATTATTATTTATATTAATTATACCTCGTGAAACTAAAGTAAAATTTGATCTTATAAGTAAATATGAATATCCTGTTTTAGCAGGTAAACCATTAATAATACTATGTGAATATGTCATCGTTGTATCTAAATTTATAATCCATCCTGGTGTTTTTTGATTATGTTCAATATAATCAATTGTTGATGCAAAACCAGATGGTCGATGTCCAATAATTTGAATAGTTTCAAATATTCGTTCTGTATTTGCAACAAAAAAGAATTCTTTTCTAACTAAATTGATATTTGCTTGAATAGGTGACATTATTTCTGTTACAGGATTATTATTACTTTTACACAGTTTTATATTATTAAATGGTGCTGAAATTGCCAATAAAAATAACATATTTACACTTGGTTCATCATCATTATATATTTCTTTTTCTAATAAATCTATACTGTTTTTATATATTGTATGTGCTTCATGAAAAAAAACTTTTAATGTTTCATCTTTACATATAATATCAGATGCATCTGTATTTTTATAAAAACCACCTGATTGTTTAATTGTGGTTTGATAATTATATATACCTTTTGTATGACACTCTTTAACAGCATTATAATATTTTTGAAGATCTGTACTTGGAATAATACCACCATGTGAAAACATTAATATTTTATTTTTATTAATAGCATATGCAGTAATAAATGCATTTTTTAACATTTTATACAAATAACCTCTAAATTGTCCAACTGTTGTATTATTTATTGGTTCATCTGGGATTAACATACTTCTATAAACAGCAAGTGTTAAAAATGCTTTATATTCATCAAGAAGTGATTTTTGTAATATTTTATCTGTAGTAGGAAGAATTTGCATTTCATGTAATTCTGTATAAATACATTCAATTGTATTTTGTGCACTCATTGTACCAGTATTTTCATTATCTTTATTATTATCAACACCAAAAATATTATAATATCTATTAAGAAATGAATCTTTTGTATCATAATTCCAATTTTTAGAATTTTCATTAGATTGAGAATTTATAAATTTCCAATATGGATACCAATTATTCATATTCTTAACTTTAAATTGTGGGTTTTCGTTGAAAAGTTTATTAAAAGTTGTATAACTTAAATCAATTTCTCCGTTATTAAACTTTTTAATAAGTTCAGAATCACCTTCCAATGTTGTCAGTGGTAAGACTTTAACTTTATTTATATCACGATTTCCAACAATTAATTTAATATTCTCACTATTATCAACAATTAACTTAATATTTCTAATATTATAAGATAATCTTGAAATATGCTGATCATTAATTTGTCCAACAAAAGTAGAATCTAAAATATCACCACATAAAATTAAACGTTGATTTTCATATGTAGATATTCCAGCAAGAGCAACAATATCTTCGCCTTCTGGATCAGATATAACACGAACAAAATTATTATTACTTGATGATTTTATAAATTGTGTTAAATCATTCATATATATATATATGATTTTTTAAATTAATTATTTTTATATTATTTTTATATTATTTTTATATTATTTTTAATTTTTATATAAAATAATGTAATGGGTAATCATAAAAGTACTATAAAACCAATGGATATAGAATGTCCCATATGTTTCGAAAAAACATATAATTTTATTTCATTATCATGTGGACATTGTTTTGATTATTATTGTATTCAAATGTCATCAATAAAATATATATTAAATAATTATAAACAATATTGTCCATACTGTAGAACTAGAATAAATAAAAAAGATTTAAGAAAAATTTTTAAAAAAATAGTATGTTTAAATATTAAACCAACTGATTTGAATGAATGGACGTATGAAAATACAAAAATAAAATTACATAAAATTAAAATAAAAAAAAGATTTAAAATAAATGTTGATGAATATACTAATTTTTTTTTACCATCATATAAAAAAAATAAAATTTTATTTTTAATTTCACCAAAAATATTAAATTTAAATAAAATTTTTATTGATAATTTAATGATATTTTCAAGACAATATAAAGATAAATATACAGAATATAATGAAGATTTACCAATATATAAATTAGCATTAGATGGTTTAATTGAAACAAAAGAATGGAATAAATATATGAAAAAAAATTTTAATATAAATATAAAATCTGATTTAAATTATCATTATAATTTTTCAAAATATAAAATTAGATTTTATATTAAAAATATAAAAAATATAACTACATATGATATTCAATATGGAGAAATGATTAAAGGATTAATATTAAAACCTAATAGAACATGTAAAATATTATTTAAAACATATTATATTTATCATAAAAATAATATATTTTTAGTGAATGAAATGTTTGCCATAATGTATGATTAAAAATTCTATAATTAAAAAAATTTATAATTTATAACAAGTTTGTTATTATTATGAATTTGTAATAATAATTGTGAATTTGAAAAAATATTATTATCTATTTTATTAACATTATTTTTTATTATAATTTCATTATTTGGATTATTAAAATCATATGCTTTAACTTCAATAAAATTAATTAATTGTATATTTTCATCATAATTAATTAAATTACCTTCTTTTTTCATTTTAACACGTCTTAATGTTAAATTATCACCATTAATTGTTTTAAATTTAATTTCAAATATATAAAAATTACTTTCATTGTTATTAATATTATATTGATAATTACAATACTCCATATTTATAATTTAGAATATTTTTTAAGTAATTATAAATTTAGTTGAATATATAACTTAATTGATTTATATATTATTTACATAGTTAAAGATACAATCATAATAATAGTACATGATAAAAATACCATCTGAAATATTTGAAAAAATAACCAGTTACTTAGAAGATGAAGATGAAGATATAATAAATTTATATAGTTTATATAACTATAGTACTAAACCAAAATTAAAAAAATGGTATACGTTAAAAGAAGCTAAATTATTAATAAATAATAATTATAAAGTAAAAATATTAATACAAGCACATGAATTACGAGAACTTAAAAAAATAATCAAAAGCAGTAATAATGTATATGGTATAATGTTTAAATTTAATCAAAATCAAAATAAATCTATTTATTTTTTAAAAAACACAAATATAAATATATTAGTATTAAATAAATATTTTAATCGAAAAATTCCTATTTTATCTAACTTAACACAATTAACATTTGGAGATAGTTTTAATCTACCAATTGATTCTTTAGTATATTTAACTAAATTACAGAAACTAAAATTAGGATGGTCTTTTAATCGACCTATTGATATTTTAGCAAATTTAATTAATTTACAAACATTAGAACTTGGATATAAGTTTAAACAACCTATTAATGTTTTATTATATTTAATAAATTTACAGGAATTAAAATTTAAATGTACTTTATTAGATAATTTAAATAATTTAGTGAATTTAAAAAATTTAAAAATATTAGAATTTAGTGAATATACTAATCAACCTATTGGATTTTTAATAAATTTAATTAATTTAAAAAAAATTAAATTTACTTTCTGTTTTAATCACCCCATTAATGATTTATCAAGTTTAATTAATTTACAAGTATTGGATCTTGGAAATCATTTTAGTTTTTCTATTAATGATACTTTACCATATTTAATTAATTTAAGAGAATTAAATTTAGGAAATAAGTTTAATTATTCTATTAATGCTTTATCAGGTTTAGTTCATTTACAAAAATTATTCTTAGGTAGTACTTTTAATCAACCTATTGATGCTTTAGCAAATTTAACTAATTTACAAGTATTAAAATTTGGAGTATATCCACCAAATATTGATGTAGTTGATCTTGATTATTTAAACTATTTAGCAATATCAGATAATATATCTCATTTTAATCAACCTATTAATGCTTTAACTAATTTAACCAATTTACAAATATTAGATTTTGGATATGCGAGTGAATTTAATCAACCTATTGATGTTTTAACAAAGTTAATTAATCTACAGATATTGAAATTTGGATATCTTGGTAAATTTAATCAACCTATTGATGCTTTAGTAAATTTAATTAATTTAAAAGAAGTAGAATTTGGATATAATTTTAATCAATCTATTAATGTATTAGTAAATTTAACTAATTTACAGTCACTTATATTTGGAAGAGAATTTAATCACCCTATTGATGCTTTGACAAATTTAATTAATTTACAAAAGTTAAAATTAGGATGTAAATTCAATCAACCAATTAATGCTTTAACACATTTAATTAATTTACAAACATTAGAACTTCTTGGATATAAGTTTAATCAACCAATTGATGCTTTAGCAAATTTAATTAATTTACAATCACTCCGTTTTGATAATAGATTCGATCAACCGATTGATGCTTTAGCAAATTTAATTAATTTACAGTTACTAGTATTTGGAAAAAATTTTAATCAACCTATTGATGCTTTAGCAAATTTAATTAATTTACAGTATGTATATTTGGATTCATATAATTTCAAATATCCCACTGATGTTTTAAAAAAATTACCGAAATTAATAAGTTATTAATAGGTTATTAATAATTGGGTGGAGTATATAACTTAATTGGTTTATATATATTTTTTTTAATATAACAATTACAAACAATATATTTTTTAATTATATTAAATTCAATATAAAATTTATCATTTTTTATTTTATTATTAATATTTTCATTTTCACATAAAATTTCATTATTTATTGTTAAATTAAATGATATTAAATCATTATATTTAATTTTATCTTTTATTAAAATTAATTTACAATACTTATCATCACTATGTTCAATAAATTGTTTTATTATATTATCTTTTAATATTACTTCTAATATGTATATATTTTTTTTATTATTTGGACCATAACAATCATAATCATAATCAACTATATAATCATCACACATAATTATCTATAATTAATTATATTTTTAATTTAAAAATAAAACTTTTATAATATTATATGACTAAAAAAATCGAAGACTTTTCTAAAGATGAATTAAAATTTGAAAATAAAGATGATTTTTCTTTATATTTAATAAAACCAAATATTATAAAACATAGAGAATGGCATACTGCGAATTATTTAGATGAATTAATTAATGATAGTTTTTGTTCAATTGTAAATAGTACACCACAAACATTTGGTCAAGATTTGGGAAAATATTTACAAGTTGATAAGTATGAAATGGTTGATGTTAAAGTTGTTACATTTCTTGAAGAACCAAATTATATTTATGAAATTATTTATATTGATTTATTTCCAGTTTATCAAACTGAAGATAATTTAAATGAATTTGCATTAATGTTACAAAATAGTGACCATAAAACAATTTATGGTAATGCATTGATTATGAAAACACATATATCATTAAATTCAAATTCAATGTTAATTGAAAAAATTACATCTAATGATATTAAATATATTTTAGAAACACGTGTTAATACTAAGGCAATTTTATATGATAATGGAGATTATATTGAACAAGTTATAATTGGATCAATGGAAGAATATGCACAACAATTTTTCGAAGAAGAAGATAGATTTAGAATTGAAAAATTAGAAATACCATTTTTAAAATATAATATAAATATATGGTTTACAAAATTTGAATATGGTGAAGAAGGCGTATGTGGTAATATTTTAAAAAATATTAGAATAAATAAATGTATTGTGTTTACATTAATTAATGATAATTATAGGGGTAATTTATCTATGGATGAATTTAATAAAATTAAATTTCTTTCAACTAAATTAGAACATTATGGTGTACCTGAAGAGTTTACAACCGATGAAAAAGATGAATTAGGAAGATATATTGTTAAAAATAAATATAAAGTTTTAGAAAGTATGTATAGAACATATAAAAATCATAATCAAAATGAACATTCTAAATAATAATTAAAAAATTATTATTTTATCAACTAAATTAATATGGATTTAAATAAACCACTATTATATAACCCTAAAGTTGATTTAAATGACTATCAATTTAAAAAAAATAATAAAATGCAATATTATGATGAACCATCACAAGAACAATATTATGAATCATCACAAGAACAATATTACGAACCACTCCAACAAGATCAATATCATGCAACTCAACAAGATCAATACTATGCACCACAACAAGATCAATATCATGCACCTCCAAGTAGAGATCAATATTATAAGCCTTCTGGAAAAAATTATTATGAACAATCACATAGAGAATATTTTAAACCTTCTTTAATATATAAAAAAAAATCTAAAAATAAAATTAAAAAAATTAAAAAAAATTATTTTTTAATAATTAAAAAATTATTAGTAATGAGTATATTATTTACAGTATTTACAAATGAAATTCCAACTACTTTTATATGCAAAAATATACCATATATATCAATTCATGATAAAATATATTGTAACCTTATAATGGGTATATTATATTCTATAGTTATTTTATTTATTTTATCATATATTTTATAAAAATTTAATTATATATTATTAATTTGTAAATATTAAATTTACTTTCTTTAACAATAGTTATTAATACCAAAATAAACAATAAACCTTATCGTGTTTACGAAAGAACTATACTTTGTAATATACTCGTAAAAATTGATATAAATATAAATATAATTATAAATATAATTATTAATATGAATATATATAATTTAGATAGTAGAAATTTAGAGATACTAAGTTCTATTCATAATATATACATACCAAAAAGAAAAAAAAATTTTCAAATTAAAAGTATTACTAATTATAATTCTTCTGAAAATAAAAAATTATTACAACCAATTATTGATACATCAATAAAAATATTAGATAAATTTAATAAAATAAAATATGATAAAGATAAATATTTTATTGAATTTCAACAAAGAAATTGTAGTTATGAAAAATTCACACACCCATTTATATGGCATAAAGATGACTATAGTACAATTCCATGGAAAACATATACAATTGTTTTTTATATTAGGAAAGATATTACTGTTAAAAATGGTAATTTTAAATATATTATTAATCATAAAGATTATATTCAAAATATAAATACTGGTGATGTTTTATGTTTTGATGGTAATATTTTACATAAACCACAAGATAGTTATGGATTTGGTTGTAGAGATACAATTGTTATTTTTTTAAAAAAATTGATTTAATAAAAAAAATATGAGTAAAATCATGTTTATGAAAGAATTTTTATGAGTATAATATATTCATAAAAATTGATATAAATATTTATTAACTTAATAAATATTTATATATAATGCTTATCTCTATTGAAGGAAATATTGGATCTGGTAAATCAACTATTATTAACTATTTAAAATCACTAAATATTGATAATATTATTTTTGTAGATGAACCAGTAAATGAATGGATTAATATTAAAATTAATAATAAAAATGCATTAGAACTATTTTATGAAGATCAGCAAAATAATTCATTTTGGTTTCAAATTTTAGCATATATTACAAGACTTAAAAGTTTATTAAAAACAATTAAAAATAATAAAGATAAAATTATTATTTGTGAACGATCAATTTATACAGATAAATATGTTTTTGCGAAAATGTTATATGAAATGGGTTATTTAAATGATATGGAATGGATTACATATAATTATTGGTTTGATACTTTCAAAGAAGAAACAAAATTAGATTTAATTTTATATATTAACACAGATGCTGAAGAATCATATAAAAGAATTAATATTAGGAACAGAAGTGCAGAAATTAATACTATTTCATTAGAATATTTACAAAAATGTCATGAAAAACATCAAATTTGGTTAAATGATTCAACTACAGAAATTATAGAAATTGATGGCCATCAAAATATTGAAAATATTAAGAAACTTGTTAATAATTTTTTATTAAAAATATCAATTTTTAAAAATTGATAGACTAGTTAAAAATTTTTAAAAAATGATATTTATATTAAAAAATTGAATAATAATATTTATAAAATATTATTTTTATAATTAATGTCAATACTTGAAAATGATATATCTATTAAAATAAAACATATTACAAATTTTGAACAAGTTTTAAATTTTGGAAAAGAACAATTAATTAAATTTAAAAATAACAATGATTTTATATATTCTGGTAATAATTTAACAGGTATTGAAGGATGTTTAAAATATGAAATTGATAATATGATTGAAATTAATAATTATATTTATACAACATATAGTAGTCAACATAATAATTTATATTATACACCATATTCAATTTGTGGAAATGCATCAAAAACATTTTTAGAAAAAATTATTCCACAATTAGATGAAAAAGGTTATATGTATATATTACATACACCAGATTATATTAAAAAAAAAATATATTATAATACAATTAAATATTCATTTAATTTATTATATAAAAATATTAATCATTCTGGTTTAAATTCAATAGTTTTAAGTGAAGAAACTTTTGAAGATAGTATTGATAAAGAAAAAATGAAAAATAGAATTCAAAATGGAAAATGGTATAAAACAAAATTAAAAGATTATATTAAAAAAATACCATTTCATTATAATATTGCAAATTTAAGATCAGTTATTATTTCAGATGAATATGAAAAAAATAAATATGTTTATGTTAAATTATTACAATTATTTTGTCTATATTTACCTGAATTAGAAGATAATCATGAATTTAATAAAGATGATAAAAAATATAGATATGAAATAGATGATACTTTTACAGAATTAAAAGATGATACAATTTCAGAAATTTTTATTGAAGATCCAAATATGTATAATACAGACTTATATAAAGAACTAATTAAAATATGTAAATCAATTGAATAAATTAATTAAAAATTTAAAATTGGATGTCTTAATGTAACATAATCTACTTGATATTCAGGAATATTTAATTTATTACTATAATTTGTATATAAAAATTGTTTTAATCTTTTTCCTGAATTTATTGGTCCATAATTATTAATTATATATTTCCGTGGTTCATAATTATTTATATTTTTCATTAATTTTGTAACTGATTTTTGTATATCATTTTCATCTGTAAAAAATTCACCTGTTTCAGATGTAACATATTTCCATCCACCTATAATATTTTGATTTACTAAACAAGGTAAATCAATAGATAAACATTCTGTTAAAACACGGGGAGATGCATCAACCTCATTTGGTAAAAATACAAATTTTGCTTGATCATATAATTTTAACATTTCACTATAGTTAATCCATCCTGTTGTATCACAATTTGATGGAACATTACAACCTTTTCTTCCAATAAGTAAACCTTTTAACCCCATATCACTAAATATTTTAACACATTTTTTACCAAGTGACCAATTTTTATTATAACTAACCCAATCATCACATGTTGATGTTTCTTTTACTTTAGGACAACTATAAATATAATCATATTTTTTATTTATTCTTTCTGTTCTCAATGATAATGGTTTTGCTCTTTTATAATTAACGAAATCAGATTCACTTATTAATGTTTTTGGTTTATTTGTTGGTAAAAATTTAAGTAAATCTTCATTTTTAAAACAATGTAACCATCCATCACATATATCTAAATACATATCAAAATAATATATATTTCCATTATTATTATAATTTTTAATATCAATATAATTATCTTTTGGATTACTTGGTATATATGGAAATTCCATATAACTTGTTATTCCTAAATATATTTTATTTGGTTTATTAACAAGATATTGTTTATATGCTTTCAATCCACCAAATGGTTTACTAATTAATGTTACATTTAATTTTTCTCCTTTATCTGTATATAAATTAACAAATATTGAATTTTTTTCAATTTCATCTAAATCTGTAATACCATTAAAACATTCATTATTATATTTATATGATGTTATCAAGTAAAATAAAATAATTATAATAAGTACCATATATATTTTATTCATATATAATATATTAGAATAAAATAGTTTATAAATTAAATCTATTGTTTAATATATGGAAACAACAATATATAATATTGATTCAAAAGATCGAAATACTGAATCATTCCCAAATAGTCATCTTTTTACTTATAATAAAGTTGATACTTCAATTGATGGTGTTATTCGAATTGAACCATTTAATAAAAAAAATGTAATTGAAATAAATATTGATAGTATACAAATACCAAATACTTTTTATTTTATTAATAATATAAAAGGTAATAATATGATTACTATAGGTGGAACCGATTATACTATTCCGAATGGATCATATACAAAAGATGAATTAATGACAGTATTAACTACAATTGCAGGTATTACATTAGCAACATATTCAAGTACAACATCAAAAGTTACTTTGACTACATCTACATTCTTTATATTTACTGCAATTAATGATTATCAAAGTCTTGGTGAAATATTAGGATATGAAAATAATATTTCTTATACTTCTAATACAATTGCAACAAATGCATTAACATTACCACAAGAATCATATGTTTTTTTAAATATAAATGATTTTGGTAATATTATTCATAAAGAACAAAGATATGTTGCAAAACTTATTCCAAATAATACATCCCGATTTGATGATATTAATCAAGAAACTGTTTATAAAACATTATCAACAAGAATTATTTTTGATCAACCAAAAGATATTAAAGAGTTAAAAATTAGTTTAAGAGATAATACAGGAAATTTAGCAAGTATTAATAATGTTAATTTTTCTTTTAATCTTGAAGTAAAAACAATTAGTAATAGTATATTAAAACAATATAAAGAAATGAAATTTTATAATCATGAAACAATGGATCGTATATTATCAGCCCGTATGTTAGAATATTATAATAAACAAGTTGATAATAAAAATCATACATTAACACAAAATTATAGTAATAATATGCAACATAACTATAATAATATTGAATTACAACCATTTGGTAATAGAAATAATTATAATTATTCAGAAATTATAAGATCATAAAATAGATTAAACTTTCAATAAAAACTAACTTTTGAAGATATAATTACAAAATAAAAATTAATTAAAATAGAATACTTGTAAAAATTGATTATTATTTTATTTAAAAATAGTTTTATATTATTAATGTTGTCCATCGTTTCAAAAATTGTACATATTAATAACAATAATCATTCTATAATTAATTTTAAACCTCCAATAAAATATTTAACATTTGATAACAAAGCTATATGTTTTACAAATTGTAATAATTCATTTTTAACAGGATATTTCCCCAAAGTAGAAACATTATTCATTAATAATTGTAATAAAAATTTTGTATATTATAATTTAAATCCAATTTTATTTCCTAATGTAACTACTATTTTTTGTAATTCATATCCGGATGAGTTGTACTTATTTTGTCATCATGCAATGTTTAATAAGAGAAGTTTTATAAAACAAGAATATTATTTAAATTATTATAATAATTTAAATATATTAATAACTGAAGATATGTTTGATCAATGTTTTATTAAATGGTATATCAATAATAATATACCATATATTAAAAAAATAAGTAAAGATTATATGGTTAAACAATTAGAATTATATAAAGAAGAAAAAATAATTATGAATGATTAATAATATATATAATAACTTTAAAAAATTATTAATATATTATTATAATGTGTTATCATAATAAAAATAGTCCATGGTATAATATAGGACTAAAATATGGTTTTCCAAATATTTATTGGTCAGAACAAGTAACAGATTATATTATAGCAACTCCATTTAATACTATTTCTAATTTATTTTATATTATATCAGGAATATTATGTTTAGATAATTATATATATGGTTCATCGGTTATAATACTTGGAATATGTTCTGGTTTATATCATTGTTCAGTTATATATCCTTGTCAATTAATGGATATCAGTTCAATGACATTGGTATTCAGTGTAATGACAAGTCAAAATTTAAATTTTGATATTTATTATACAATGTTAATGATTTTATTTTATCAAATTTTTTTATTTTGTGTTATTAAATTTAATTTACCTTGTCAGTATAAATCAATTATAAATATTGGCGGTGTTATTATAACAACAAAAGAATTTAATTTAAATATGATTATAACATTATTTTTTTTTGGAATTGGATTATATAATTCTTATATTGATTTACGATATAAATATAAATATGGTCATACATTTTGGCATTTATTTACTGCATTAGCATTATATACTTGGAATCAATCAAATATAATTATTAATAATAAATTAACATTTGAAAGTATATAATTTAAATATAATATTATTGTTATTTAATAATCTTTTTACAACTATTTCATATTTTAATAAAAATCTATAATATTATAATGGAAAATTTTTTTTTATTATTTGGAAGTTTAATATTTGGATTTGGATTATATTTAAAAAATGAAAAAACTAAAAATCATTCACAAAAAATAACATCAAAAGTTGCAAAACAACTTATTAATTGTGGTGCAATCGTTTTAGATGTACGTACAATTAACGAATTAAAAATAGGATATTATGGTAATTCAATACATATTCCTCTTAATCAAATAACTAAAGAAACATTATTATCTATAAAAAAAACTGATATAATTATAATATATTGTAATTCTGGAACAAGAGCAAGAAAAGCAGGATTACTATTAATAAAATATGGTTATAAAAATGTTTATTATATTACTGAATCTTATTTATCTTTGAAATAAATAAAAATTTAAATACTTAATTCAATTAAAAATATCAAAATAATAATATTTCTATATAAATTTATTTAGTTAATTTATATATAAATATTTCCATTAATATTATATTAATGGAAATATTTATAAATAAAAATAATATTGAACAATGTTATAATTTTTATAAAAATAATTATATTGATTTAACAAAAAAAACAATATTTAATTGTATTACAGATTTTGATTATCAATTATATAATATTCATAAAGGTGGAAAATATATTTATATTAATGATATTAATCATTTTAAATATATTAATAATGATACTTTTTATATTTGTGAATATAATGATATTTATAATGAAATAAAAAAACACACAAATAATATTATTTATTTAAATTCAATTAATATAATTCAAAATAAAATAGTTTATTTAATTGTGGTAAAACAAAATACAGAAAGATTTAAATTATTATTAGAATATTTAGATAATTTTAATTATAATTATTATATTTTAATTGGAGATGATGAATATAATAAAAATACAGTTATGAATAACTATTTAATAGTTAATGTTAAAGATATTTATGAAAATTTACCGAAAAAAGTGTATGAAGGTATTAAATATATTTATTATAATACAGATTATACACATATTTATAAAGTTGATGATGATTTTTTTAAATATAACTTAAATGAAAATATTTATGAAGATTATTATGGTAATTATATTGTAACAAAATTAACTAATAATTATCATTTTGGCAAATGTAATAATCCAGAACTTAATACTAAACATTATACAGGTAAATTTTATTATAAATATGCAGCTGGTGGATATGGATATATTATTTCACGAAAAGCAATGTTTTTTATTATTAATAATAAAAATTATATTTATAATGAAATATATGAAGATAAAGCGATAGGAGATATTTTATATAATAATAATATTTTAATTAATAATAATCATTATGAGCATTTAAATTATAAAGAAATGAAAATAAATAAGAAATGTGCTGTAATTTTATTTCATAAAAATTTAAAAAAAATTTATAAATGGAGATGGATTAATAAATGTATTAAAACTATTCTTAATCAAACTTATCAAAATTTTGATATTTTAGAAATTAACTATGGTGGGGATACATATAGTATTATGAGTGAATTTGAACATAATAAAAATATTTATTTTTATAGTAAAAATTATAAAACACATACTGAAGCTATGACATTTTTATTAAATGAGGGTTTTTATAAATATAATTATGATATTATTTTTAATACAAATTTAGATGATTATTATAGTTTAAATCGTTTTTGTGAACAAATTAAATGTATTAATGATGGATATATATTATGTTCTAGTTTTATGAAATATATTACTGAAAAAGATAATGATGATATTATTACAATAGAATGGGATGAAAAAAGATATGGTTTTTATGGAAATGATAATTATATTAATATTAACCAAATAAAAGATCAATTAAAAAATGATCATAATGTTATAAATCATTCTTGTATTTGTTTTACTAAAGATTTCTGGAATAGTTATGATTGTAATAATAATTTATTAAGATATCGTGATGATAAACCATTCGAAGACTTATCTTTATGGCAACGTGCAGTTAATAATCATAGTAATATTACTATTATTAATAATTATCATATTTTTTATAGATTACATGAAAATCAAATTGGTGAACAAAATAAAAAAACTACAAAAGATACAAATGTTGATGGTGGTTTTAAATTAGAACCAAGTAAAGATAAAAGTATCATTGGTATATTTTTAGTGGCAACTGGGAAATATATATATTATATAGAACAATTAATTAAAAGTATTGAAGAATTATTTTTAACTGATTATAAAAAATGTTATATTATAAGTACTGATAATGTTAAATATGTTCAAGATATTTGTAATAAATATAAAATTAAAAATTTAATAAGATTTATTTATAAAAAAGGTTTTCCATTAGATACATTGTATAGATATAAATATATATTAGAACATGATGTAAATATTGAACTACATTGTGATTTTATTTATTATTTAGATGTTGATATGAGAATTATTGAAAATATTGGTATTGAAATATTACCAACTAAAGAACAACCTTTAATTGGTACTTATCATCCTGGTTTTTATTATAGTAAAAATAAAAATGGTGATGTTGAAAATAATATAAATAGTACTGCTTTTATTAATAATAAAGAGTTTATAAATAAGTATATTGCAGGTGGTTTTAATGGTGGTTATACTCGTGAGTTTCTAAATATGGCACGAAATATTCAATATAATATTGATATTGATAAATGTAAAGATTTAATGGCTGTATGGCATGATGAGTCTCAATTAAATAGATATATGATAACTAATCATAATAAATTTAAATTTTTAACACCTGATTATTGTTATCCTGAAAATTATTATCAAAATATACCAGGTAATGCTAAAATATTAGCATTAGATAAAGATCATCATACAGTTCGTAATATAAATAATAAAAAAATAATTTTAGTAAATGCAGTGGGTGGATTAGGTAATTTATTATTTCAATTCTTTTATGCTTATAGTATTGCTCTCAGATATAATCTTGAAGTTGTTGTTAATATTGATCAAAATGATGAAAGTAGAGAAAGTATTTATTTTTATTATCTTTTTGATAATATTATGCGAGTTAAAAATATTAAAGATTTTTATATTATTAAAGAATCATCTAAAAATTATTCAAATTTAATAAATAATATACCATTAAATAAAAATATTTTTTTAACAGGTTATTTTCAATCAACATTATATTTTAAAGATAATTTTAATAGAATTAAAAAAAATTTTAATTGTAGTATTTTAAATATAGCAAAAAATATATTTAATAAATGGAATAATAATAAAAATATTATTGGTCTTCATATTAGAGGTGGTGACTATATACAAAAAAAAAATTATCATTTATTATTAAATCAGGATTATTATGATAAATGTTTATCATATTGTGATTTAAATGATACTGAAATAGTATTATTTACAGATGATTATAAATATGCTAAAAATAAATATAATTATAATATTTATATTAAAGATATTATTAATAAATATATTGAACCAGAATATGAATATATGAAAAATCATCCAGAATTAGAGTTTTTTTTATTAAGTTTATGTAATATTATTATATGTGCTAATTCTACATTTTCATTATGGGCTAGTTATTTTAGTAATGCAAATAAAGTTTTTATTCCTAAACAATGGTTTGGACCTGATGGACCACCTGATTTTACAACAGATGAATTTAAATTAAATACTAATTATATTATAATATAAAATAATTAAATTTCGTTGAATATATTAAATAATATAGTAAATTAGTCTAGGTGATCAAAACTAGTTTTGGTAAGATACCATAACTAACTAACAAACCTTATTAATTTTATTTTATAAAAATTGAATAAATAATATTAATAATACAATATTATTAATATTATGTCAATTCAACAATTAAATGAACTTTCAATTCATGTAAAATGTGTAAAAGGTAAATATTTAAATACAAATATTAATCATTTCGAACATTTAAATTCTTGGAATAATTATAAAGAACATCCATTTTACGAAGCACCTTTTTTAACTAATCCTAAACCAATATGGGCTGATAATGACTCAGATCTAGTTAAAATTGATTTTAAAGAAAGATTTAAAAATACAAATTTCTATAATTTTGATTTTGATGTTAATAATAGACCACTTAATCCAATTGGTCCTACAGGAATTAGTGGTCGTGGTGTTCTAGGTAAATGGGGTCCTAATACAGCAGCTGATCCATTAGTTACACGATTTAAAAGAGATATAAATAATAATATTATTCTCGATGATAACAATAATAAAATTTTACAATTTGTTGCAATTAGAAGAAAAGATAATAATCAATTAGCTTTACCTGGTGGAATGGTTGATCCTGGTGAATCATTATCAATTACAGCAAAACGTGAATTTGGTGAAGAAGCATTAAATACACTTGAAATGAAAAATGAGAAAAAAAAACACACAAAAGAACTTTTAGAAAAGTTTTTTTGTCAGGAAGTTTGTATTTATGAAGGATATGTTGATGATCCAAGAAATACGAATAATGCATGGATGGTTACAAAATGTTTTTTATGGCATGATTATACAGGGAATGTTATGAATCATTTTAAATTAAATGCTGGTGATGATGCAGGTGAAGTTATGTGGATTGATTATTCACCTGGTATAGAATTAGATATGTTTGCCAGTCATTTTGATTGGGTACAACAAGCATACAAGGTTATAACTTTTCAAAAAGAATCATAAGATATAAAGTATGATTAGAATTTATGACTTTTTAATTTTGTTTATTAAATAATTATAGTATATAGAATCGTTATAATAATTAAATATTTTAAAAAATTCGTTATTTATTATTATAAAATTATATTAATACTTAATGTCAGGAATTGAAAAATATAAAAATTATTTAGATAAAGCAATGAGTTATTATTATGATGATTTAACATTTTTAAAATATTTTCAAAAAATTCCAAAAAGTAGATACTATACTTTCAAATATGCTTTAATGCATTTAAAAATATATAATAAAAAAAATATTTTAGAATTAGGAACAAGTCGTAGTTATGTTGATGGTCGTTTTGAAGGATGTAATATAGATGATATAAAATATTGGGAACCAAATAATCCTGAAAAATGGGATTGGTCAGCAGGATTATTTACACGTATATTTTCTGAACATTTAGATGGAACAATGTTTTTTTTAGATACAGTTGATAATAATAGTAATCATTTAAAACGATGTAAAACAATTTTAGGAAAAAAATATTCGAAAAATGTAAATTTCATTCATTCAAAATCAGAGGATTATTTAAAAACAACTGACAGAAAATATGATATTATTTATTTAGATACAGGAGATATGACACCAGTTGAAGAAACAGCATTATTACAATTAACAGAAGCATATCAAATTATTGATCGTAATTTATTAAATAAAAATGGATTAATTATAATTGATGATGTAAGAAATCCCACACCCAAAAATGTAGGAGAACAAAGTAATTATGGTAAAGCGAAATATAGTATTCCATATTTATTAAAACAAGATTTTGAAATTGTAATGGATGAATATCAAGTTATTATGAAAAAAAAAAAAATTTAATAATATTAAAAGAATCATCGTCCGGTCCATATTTTAATAAAAGGTAAATGATTTAGTTTATTATTTTGATATTGTTCAAATGTTAAACCCCAAGGACAATATTCTAAAATATCTTTAAAGAATACATTAACGTGTGTTTCTTTTTGACAATAAATAGCAAATATACGTTCCATACATTGTCTATCAATTCTTTTATTAATTTTATTTAAATAACTAAAAATATTATATTTTTCATTTAATATTTTTAGAAAATCATAACTTATAATTGACATTAAACCAAAACATCCAAACCATTCTTTTGAATTATAATATTGAATATATTTATCATCTAATAATTTTATAGTTTCTTCACGATGCGCATATTTAACTTTCTCATCAAATGACCATAAAAATGTAATATCATTTGTTTTTGAAAAATCAAAATATTTATTAATAAAAACACTATCATGAATTATAATAGCTTTATCAAATGGTTTTAGTTTATGAAAATAATAATATGCTAATAATTCTCCACATTGTGAATATTCACTATCAATAATATTACAGTTTATTAATTCTATATCTGTTATATATTCTTTATTACTATTATCATCAATTATTATAATTTTATTATTATAATATTTTCTAATATTTTTATAACAATTAAGCCAGTATTGATTAGTAATATTATCATTGACATGTCTAATTATAATAAATCCAATTGTATAATTTTTACGTGTATCACTATCATTTGTATTATTTGGATAAAATAAAAATTCTTGACTAAAATTAGATTTATTTTTTATTATTTTATTTTGATCTGGATAAATTGATAATACTTTAATTTCATTTTTAAAATATAATTTATATAAATTTTTAATTATTTCCATTGTATCTAAAGGAAAATTAACAAATTTACATTTATTTTTGTAAATTGAATAAAAATTTAGCATTTTATATGCTCCACTAATTGATAATATATAAGAATGTAAACCTCTACCGGGATGTATTGGTTCATATATATAATCATTAATTTGATTCCCATTATAAAAATTTTTATACATTAAATTATTTCTACCTAAATATAATATATCAAAATTAATATGTTTTAATGATTCCATAATTTTATTAAAATTTTTATTATAATAATTATCATTAATTATTACATCATCTTCTAAAATTATACAATATTTATAATTACTTTCAATAAATTTATTCCATGTTTTAATATGTGAAAAAATACAACCTAATTGTCCTGTTGATAGTTTATAATCTTTATTAATATATTTTTTTGTAATTAAATCATTATAATCTAAATCTTTATAATTTATTGCGTCAATTCTTTTATAATTAAAATTATTAAAATATTTATTTAATATTATTTTAATTTTTTTATTTCTATCTATCCGATGTTTTAAGTTTATATAATATATTATTGTATCATTCATTATAATATGTTTGTTAATTTTAATTTTATGGGCGAATATTTATTAGAACCAATTATTAATAATAATTTAAAAATATATGTAAATAATTTCCCAGATAATTTAAAAAAGAATAATAATTATAAATATATTTTTATTCAAATAGAAAGTTCAATGATTATTGATAAGTTTTTAATAAAAATAATAAATAATCCAGAATTATTTGATTATATTTTAACATGGGATAAAAGAGTATTAAAATTAAATAATGCTATTAAATTTTTACCATTATTAAAATATTCTTGGATTAAATTTCCAAAAGAAGCAGGTATTAATCCATATCTCAAATATCATTATAATTGTAATTTAAATGAAGAATATAATAATAAAAATTTTAATATATCAATGTTATGTAGTGATAAAAATTGGTGTCCTGGTCATAAAGTTAGACATGAAATATGGAATAATCAATTAGAAATAAATATTCCACGTAAATTTTATAAACCATGTATAACAAAAATATTAAAAATATTTGATGATAATATTATAATTTCATCTAAAAGAGATAAAACAGAAATGTTTGATAGTATGTTCCATATTTGTATTGAAAATAATAATGCAAAAGATTATTTTACTGAAAAAATAATTGATTGTATTATTTCAAAAACAGTTCCAGTTTATTATGGTTGTCCAAATATAGGTGAATATTTTGATTTAAATGGAATTATTATAATTAATAAAAATAATTATATTGATATAATAAATAACTTAACAGAAGAAACTTATTATAAAATGTTACCATATATTAAGAAAAATTATAATACTTGGTTAAAAATGAAAAGTTTTGAAAATAAATTCAAACAATTTCTTAATCATAATTTAAAATCATAATATTATAATTGTATATAAAACTATATTATATTTAAATATTTATAATCTTATATGTCTTAATTCATTTATTGTCATATGACTTTTATATTGTGATACAAAATTATTATAATGTTGTCGCCATTGATTTGTTTCTTTTATTATATTTTGATTATATACAATTTGTGCATGTTTAATTAATTGAGCATTTATTTTTTTATTACTATGATTAGTCATATATGATATATTTTCTAATTGTAGTGCTCTTAATGGATATAAACCATAACAATTTAAACTATTTTGAATAACATTACATAAAAACATATCAATAAATTTATTTGTTCGTGCCATTCTTAAAAAATATGGAAAACATTTTTTATTCATAATATAACAATGTGTACTTCGTCCCGATTTTAATTTAATTAAATCATTACTTATTTTAAATGATTTATGATCAATATCAAACCATCCTGGATAAATCATACCCCAATTCTCAGGTATTTTTGTATTTAAAATAAAAGGAAATTCTAATAATTCTGCATCATCTTCCAAAACCATAATATTATTATATTTATTATTATAAGCATCTTCAATTATTAAAATATGACTTTCACGACAACCAATATATGGTTCTTTTTTATTTTCAATCGCATTAATCCATTTAACTTTATATATTAGATTAAATTTATTTAAAATATTTAATATAATATTTTTTCTATTATTTTCACCATTTATATGAATAATATAAATTTTATCAACGTATATATCTTGTAAACCTTCAATTACTTTTATTTTTTCAATAATATATTTTTTATTAGAATCTATTATATTTAAATTAACAGAAAACCATCTTTTACCCAAAGGATTACGTTCTGTAATTAAATCAGATGGTTTATATATTCCTGTTAAATTAAAGTCATATTTATCTATATTTAAATTTAATTGTGATAATATATATTTAATATAATTTGTTTTATATTGATATAAACTTTCATAAGAAACATAAATTATATCTTTAATTCTGCCTGGATATGTTTTATATATTTTATTAATTTCATTATTAATAATATTAATAGCATCACTTGCAATATCATCATAAATACTTATTTTATTAACATGAAAATTTGAATAATTTACACAACTACTATCACGACTAACTATAATTATTTTTTCATATTGATTAATTATATGTGCGAAATGTGGCATATTTGAACCAATATGTCCAATATGTCCTGTATCTGGATGTTTATCAAGTATTGAAACAAATAAACGTGTACAACTATGTTGAGGACCAATAACTAATCCATAATACATTTATAATAAATTTTATATATTTTTTTTAATAAATATACGTATTTATTAATATTATTATCTCTAATTCTATAAAAAATAATATTATCATTATCAATATTATCATAATTTTTTATATTTTCTTGATAAAATATATTTGGAATAATTATGGGATTGTAATTTAATTTTAATGCAATTTTTCCAATTGTCTGATCATCTATAAAGTTATATTTAAATTTACATAAACTCTCATTTTTTATTAAATTAAAAACAAATTTTTTAGACATTAATAATGTTGCTCCATGTGGACAATCTTTAGTGGCATAAGGTGTACCACATCCAATATCTAAATGATTTTTAAATATTTTCTCTATTTTATTTAAATTTATAAAAGTACTTAAATTTGTTCTAATAAAATAATCATATTGAAAATATAATAGTTCTAATGCTTTTATTGTTTTATTAAATATACCTGGTTTATAAGATTCATTTCCTTTTATTTTAATAGTATTTTTATTTATTATAAAATTTGTTGTTAAATTATTATCATATTCGATAAAATAACAGTTGTCAGTCATATATTGTTTCCATATATTTTTTAATTTCGGATACATAATTTCTCTATTCTTTTCATTATTATTTAATGTTGAAGATATAATCAAAATACATATTTTCATTATAATAAACTATACAAATTTTATATTTTAAAATGAGTTAAAACATTTTTCCCATAAATGAATCATTTTATTTTTATGTTCTAATCCAAATTCTTTTAATAACAATTTTCGTTTTTCAAAATTTGTTGTATATAATTTGATTTTTAAGTCTTCCCAACTATTAAAATATATAATAATATTTTTATTTTCTTCACAATACCATTCCGATAATTTTAATACTTCTGGTCTAAACGGTGGTGACCAAAAAAAATTTTTATCTTTTATTAAATTAAATAAAAAATCTTTACTTGGTATTAAATATTGTATTCCACATTGAATACCTTCAAATAAAGAATAGTTTGACCAAGCATATGGAATATGAACAACACATTTGAATTCTGCTAAATCTAATGGACCATAAAAACGACCACTATATACTGATATATTTAATTCTTTTAATTTTTCTGCTAAATTCATCATTATATTATCATTGTGATATGGTCCAACTAATACAATATTATTTTTATTTTCTAATTTTGTTCTATTATTACTATTATATACATCACTTATATTTCCAATTGGTTTTATTATATCAGTTCCAATATCAATATTTCTTATATGTTTACAATAATAATTTTCAAATGGTGTATAACCTATAATTCTTACATTTTTCTGTGTTGTTGCTTTTTTAAATAATTCATAATAATTATCATCTGGAAAATTACAGTCATTTGTTGCCTGATCTGCATAATCAAAACGATTATTTATCCAAATTATTAATGGTTTTGTCCAACCATTTTGTAAAAATATACGACTAATCGGAGCGGTATCAGATGTTATAACCAAATCAAATTTATTAAAATAATTACAATGTTTATTCCAATATCTTTCTGCTCTATCATATCCAATATTATATTTACCTTTTGTTCCATCATTAAATGATAAAAATGATAATTGATGACCTAATTTTTCTATAATATAAGTTATCTCATTATGACAACCCATATGAAAACTTATATGTAATATTCTCATTATAAATATATAAAATAAAACATTATAAATCAAAACGTACTATAATTTTTATATTAAATATAATAATTTATAGTATTTAATTAAGATTATTAAAATATTAAACAAGATATTATAATATATCTTTATATTTTAATTTTATAAAACAAATTAATTTTATTAACTTTTATTTATATCTTTATAAATACTACCATTATCTAAAATAATTATTTTTAATCTATTTTTACATATAAATTTATTTTTATCTTGAAATATTATATTTCCTTTATAAAAATACTTATATGTCCAATTTATTGATTCAGAAGATCTATAAAACCATGGACAACCAAAATAAGGAGATCCTTTAATATAATAAGGTTTTTGTGGTTTTGATTCTATTATATTATCAATTTTATATAATGTTGAAAAAAATATTTGTTTCTTTTTAATTTTATAATTATATTTATTAACTATATAAAATCCATTTTCATTAATTAATGGTAGTAATACTGGTGGTGTATTACATTGAAAATTACGTAAATTTTTTTTAATTTGTTTATCTTGTTTCATAATATTATATTAATATAATATAAGTTTATATAAAAAAATAATATGTTTTAACTTAATGGTAAATCAATATAATATTATTGTTTTATGGGGACATAAACTCCATTCTCATACTCATAGTTATATTCATTATGCTTTTTATAAAACATTTAATTTTTTAGGTTATAAATGTTTATGGTTAGATAATAATGACAATATTGATAATTATAATTTAAGTAATGCTTTATTTATAACTGAAGGACAAGTTGATCAAAATATTCCAATTAGAAGTGATGGAACTTATTTATTACATAATTGTAATGGTTCAAGATATATTAATGTTAAAAATAAATATAATATACAAACAATTACACAAACAAGTTTGAATACTTATAAACATACAAAATTAACTGATTATGCATATTATTGCGGTGATTGTTTTACTTTATGTTGGGCAACAGAATTATTACCAGATGAAATTACAATTAATATAGAAAAAGTTAAAAATAATGAAATTAATAGTAATAGTCATTTTTTAAATTTTATAGGAATGCCAACTCTTCCATGGGATAATGTTAAATTATGGTGTGATAAAAATAAGATTACTTATAAACAATATGGTGGATTTTCAAATAATGTATCAATGAATAAAAATGTTAAATTAATTCAAAATAGTATTATTGCTCCCGCAATTCAGGAACAATGGCAAGTAGATAATGGTTATATACCTTGTCGTATTTTTAAAAATATAAGTTATGGGAAATTAGGTATTACAAATAATAAATTTGTTTATGATATTTTTAAAAATGATAATATCCAATTAATTTATGATGATAATACTTTTAATTTATTAGATAAAGCAATTAATAATAATAATAATAAAGAATTATTAATTAAACAAATGGAATATGTAAGAGATAATCATACTTTTATTAATCGTATTTATTCACTTTTTGAATTTTTAGAAATAATGAATAATAAATAAAATTAATTGTCCAGATTGAAATAAAATTTTCTATCTCTAAAATAAAAATTGATAAGAATGTTGATTATTGTAAGAAATAATATATAGATAAATAATATTTATCTATATAAAAAAACATAATTAATAATATTTAATGTCAGATAATATAAAAATTGCATTTATAACAGGTATAACTGGACAAGATGGTTCATATCTAGCTGAACTATTATTAAAAAAAAAATATAAAGTATATGGAATAATACGTAGAACAAGTTTATTTAACACAACACGAATTGATCATATACGTAATAAAATTATTCTCAAATATGGTGATTTAACAGATAGTTCAGGTTTAATTAATTTTATAAATGAAATTTTACAAACTAATAGTAATTTTGAACAATTTGAAATATATAATTTAGCAGCACAAAGCCATGTTGCAATTTCATTTGAAATACCAGAATATACAACAATTGTAGATGGTGTAAGTGTTATGAGAATTTTAGAAATTATCAAATCATTACCATTACATTTACAAAATAAAATAAAATTTTATCAAGCTGGAACAAGTGAAATGTATGGTAAGGCATTACAAATACCACAGAATGAAACAACACCATTTAATCCAATATCACCATATGCAGCAGCTAAATTATATGGATATTATATAACAAAAATTTATAGAGAAGCATATAAATTATATTCTGTAAATGGGATATTATTTAATCATGAAAGTTCTAGACGTGGGGAAAATTTTTTAACAATGAAAGTTATAAATGGAATTAAAAATATAATATTAAAAAAACAAGAATATATTGAATTAGGTAATTTAGATAGTAAACGTGATTGGGGTTATGCTAAAGATTATGTATATGGAATGTGGTTAATGATGCAACAAGAATATAATAAAAATAAATTACCATCTGATTATGTTTTAGCAACTGGTAATATGTATTCAGTTAGAGAATTTGTTGAAGAAGCTTTTAAATTTAAGAACTTTAAAATACACTGGGTTGGTAATAAATTAAATGAAATTGGTATTGATCAAGATGGTGTAATACGTATTAGAATTAATTCTAAATATTATAGACCATGTGAAGTAGATTTACTATTAGGTGACTCTTCAAAAGCACAGAATGAATTAAATTGGAAACCACGTATAAATACAATTAATAAATTAATTGAAAAAATGTTTTAAATTAGAAACCAATTAATTTATTATTTAAAAAATATTTTAAATTACGTTTTATTATAATTAATTATATTAGTTAATTATAATGAAAGTTTATTTAATTGGACATAAAGGCTGGATTGGTAATATGTATCAGAAATTATTTAAAAAAAATAATATTCAATATTGTTTCTCAGAATATCGAGGTGAAAGTGAAAATATAAGACAGGATATATTAAAACAAAATATTACACATGTTTTATGTTGTATGGGTAGAACACATGGTACACGTGATGGTGTTAAATATACAACAATTGATTATTTACAAGATAATTCAGTATTAAAAGAAAATATTAATGATAATCTTTATGTTCCATTATCATTAGCCTTATTTTGTGATAAATATAATTTACATTTTACTTATATAGGAACAGGTTGTATTTATAGTTATAATAATATACATAAGATAAATGGTCATGGATTTACTGAAGATGATATACCAAATTTTTTTAATTCTAATTATAGTACAGTTAAAGGATATACAAATGAACTTATGAAATTTACAAATGCTTTAACATTACGTATCCGTATGCCAATTACTAGTTGTACATCACCTCGTAATTTTATTACAAAAATAACTAATTATGAAAAGATTTGTAGTATAAATAATTCAATGTCAGTATTAGATGAATTATTACCATTAAGTATAATGATGATGAAAAATAAAGATAAGGGACTATATAATTTTACAAATCCCGGTCATATAAGCCATAATGAAATACTTCAAATGTATAAAGATATTGTTGATAATCATTTTACTTGGTCTAATTTTACAATTGAAGAACAAGATACTATTTTATTAAGTGGACGAAGTAATAATTATTTAGATACAACTAAATTAACACAAAAATATCAAGTAGATAATATTCATACTGCAGTTAATAAAATAATGAAAAAAATGAAAAAAAAATAACTTAAATACACCATATAAAAACATACTTGTAAGTTCTTTTTATTCTTATGCTACATTCTATACGTGTAGAATGGCTTGAAGAATATCTTGAATGTGGAAAGCTATAATGGGTACCATTTAAACATACTTTTTAAGTATATTTAAATAGTGCATGTATATATATTATCCTCTATGGTATAGTGGTTCACTATTCATTGACCTTTAATTATTTGCATAAGTAGGTGACTATTCCTACAAGAACAAGTTTTTGTTCTAATGAAGTCTTTGATAGGAATTTTCAGGATTTATTCTGAATTTATCCTTCTTGTGCCGTCAGTAGTCGGTAGTAGCCTATGTGAATAGGTGGCAACAAAGACAAAACATTATATGCAATAATTATTAGAAGTAACTTCCAGCAGAGAAGTTGTCATTGAAATTGTGGATTGGTATTCTGTACCAGTGGTTTTATATTATATGAATGAGATATTTGTAATCAGACGATTATGTTTGTGGATGGCTGTGTCAGCAGTTGTTACATACAAATATCAAGAAAGGAGCGAGATATCCTAGTTAATAATAACAATAGCAAGAGTGAAAGCTTTTGATAAAAACTCGACGTCGGTAATGCAACGATTTGTGGACAAATGTGCATTAAACAACCTTGGAGCCTAGCTATGCTCCAACGTGGAAACACGATTATGGCTAGTAAACTTTTTGAACAAAATGGAACATCAACCATTCAAAACAATGATGGAAATGGAACATCAACCATTCAAAACAATGATGGGGAAAAATTGAAAAAAAAAGGGAATAATTTGCTCAAGATAAATAACATTATGTTTTCCGAAACAGCCCCCAACAATTCCGGTAGGACAATCGTCCCACCACGTGGAGAGACAATCGTCTCTCCACAAACTTCACGATTTTCTTCGCGAAGTAATAATTTTAATAATGGTTTTAATAATTCTAATAGTTTTAATAGGTATAATAATATGAATATGAATACACACCAATCTTCATCTTCCTCGTCCTTAAATAGTTCTGATAGGAATATGAATACACACCAATCTTCATCTTCCTCGTCCTTAAATAGTTCTGATAGGAATATGAATACACACCAATCTTCATCTTCTTCGCAAGGTAATTGGACAAGAGTTTCATCATCAAATGGAGAATCAAATAAACGAAAAAGAAACAAAGTTTTATTTGCTACAAATTTGAAACCAAAATGTGGATATAAAAATTGTTTGAATAAAAAAAAATGTCCATATGAACATAAAAATGAACGGAATAGAAAAAATCTACCACTACCTCAATTTGGTATAATACAAAAAGATAGAGAAATAATAGAAGTTTGTTTTTTAACATATTTAAATGTTATCAAAAATGGTCAACCACGAATCTATGAAACACCAACTAAATGTACAGACAAAGAATGTAGCTTTTATCATTTTAAGACAATGAATGAAATTAGAGATGCAAAATTAGTCATTCTTAAACCATCAACCTTCAAAAATTGTAGAACTCTATATATGTATACAAATTCGATTAATCGAAGCTCATCTGAAAAGTTGAATAAGTTGAATAATATTTTGAGTGATGCGATGGAATTTTTAATCGATGGTAGTGATGATATGAAACGTATTTTAAATTGGGTTGCTGTCGCAATTAACACAATATCTGAAAAAAAAGTTCCAAATGAGAATAAAAGTTTTCTTCAATTTATTATTACACATGATGAATTTAGATATAATCAATGGTCACAAAAGATATATACAAAGTTTATAAAATATGAAGATGCGTACAATATGCTTCTTTTTTTCAAACAGATTTCCATACAGATCGAAAGTTGGAAAAGACAGGAAGACAAGGGTGAATGTGAAATAAACTTCACACAAATTTTTGGTGAAATAGAGAATCCTCAATATATGACATCTTGGCTTCCTAATAAGTCTAAGATATTAGATAGCATTTTCTATGATCATTTAATTAGAAAATTATATAATAGTACTACATTTTGTAATAATATTTTGGATGAGTTAGTATGTAGACGATATAATCTACCTGATATTAAAATTACAAAACAGAAAGAGAGAAAATTTAAACATTTTAATAACACATGTAATTATGGTGCCCACACACTAAAGTTTCTCGTAGTACAAGTAGGAATGAATGAACAGAATAAACGACAACTTCAGGAATGTGATGACAAGGCAGTAAAAATTGCTAATATTGGAGATAAGATACAACAATGTATTGAATTACTTAGGACACAATTTCCAGATGTATTTGAACCTAAGTGGGAAATGAAGGATAAATGGACAACACCGAAAGATCTTTCACCAACTCATCCTAATTATCTTACACAAATGGTAGACTTCATTAAAAAATCCATTCATACAGATAATCTTAATCTCAATCAGATGGAACAAGAACAACAAGAAACAATACGTTATGCCGAAAAGTTGGTTGAAAAGTACATGTCTTGTATGTCGTATCTTATAAGCAGCTTCAGGAGAGACCCTATTTTGCTTTGTGGTGACGTGAAGCCAATCATAATTCCTCATATGAAATTCAACTTTCCAGGAAAACAAGTTAATTTTGTTACAGAAACAGAAATTAAAACACAACGAGAAAAACTAAAAGAACAACAATGGGAGACAAAAATGGATAATAAAGTGAAGAGAGAAATAAAGGAAAAAGAAGCACGTAAAACACATGATATTTTGAAAGATGTAGCCACTTTACCTGCACAATTCACTCGTCTTTATAATGAACTTGAACATGCAAGACAAATTGATTATAAAGACAAATTTGAGTCTGCATTATCCAAATACATAGAGACAGTAAAAAATAATGAAAATAATAGGTTCTTAAAAAAAGTTAAACAAGCGGAAACATTGAATTATAATGATCTAGTCAACCTTTTTAAACTTGAAATTAATGGGAAATCAGCAAGTAATACTGCTAAATTCAATGAGTACTTAAGTTATAAGCAATGGATGGCTGCAATTGAAATATCGGAGACTATAAAAGTGCTACTTTCACAGTCGCCATCATCAAAAGATAAATTCAAAATCCTTATGCGATACTACATTCATAGCTTTGCTAAGGGTTTTAAATTTGTTAGCGGTGAAAAACCCACAATAGAAGAATATAAAAAAAATTATGATGAATTAGTTCGTACAAAAAAAGAGAAAATAGAAAAGTGGAAAAGAGATAATCATGATTTATTAGTGAAATATCTTGAAAATGAAATGGTTAAGCGACGAGAATTCGAAAAAAGAGTAGAATATCTTACAGGAAAATTAGTTAGTTTTAATAAAACAGTTTTAGATGCTAATGAACAAATTGAAACATTAAGAAAACGGATAGATGATGAATTTCAATTAATTAATGATAAATATTTACCAGGAATGTTAGAGGACGAAAAAGTAAATCAAAATTGGAGCATGGCAGACCTTGGTTTGGAAACAAGTAATGATTTATTTGGCATGATATCTGGTAATAATATTAATCAGGAGAAGATTAATAAAATGGTTATTGATGTCGAGGATATATATAATCAGAATAGCAAACATCCATTAATTCAAAAAGAAATTAAAAAATGGAAGAAAGATAATAATAGTAGTGACATCACACAAGATCAAATTAAAAAAATTAATGATAAAGTATATTATGAGTATGTTAAAATATTGATACGTGCTTTTATATATAATGGTGCTGTTAAAAATGGTTTATATGATGATTGTCGAAAGATAAAAGAACTTAGAGAAACACAAGTGGTGACACTTGCACAGATTGAATCAATGGGTCGTAATATTAAAGAAGAAGAAGAAAAACTGACTATTGCCACACAATCAGTTACAAAAGCAGAAATCATGTGTAGGAAAGATGATAAGAGTAACTAAATATTATAAAAGATTTTAGATTTATATTTTATACTTAATATTTTAATTAAACATATTTTAATTAATTAATTTTTTTATATTTTAGATTTATTTAGATTAGGCTAGTTAATACTTAATATTTTAATTAAACATATTTTAATTAATTAATTTTTTTATATTTTAGATTTATTTAGATTAGGCTAGTTAATACTTAATATTTTAATTAAACATATTTTAATTAATTAATTTTTTTATATTTTAGATTTATTTAGATTAGGCTAGTTAAAATATGTTTAATTAAAA
>Ga0233449_1000278_pt1 | contig 70193 bp, 70 predicted proteins | sample SI_124_October20_FD_183012 | JGI IMG/M metagenome (GOLD analysis project Ga0233449, IMG submission 183012) | Seawater microbial communities from Saanich Inlet, British Columbia, Canada - SI_124_October2016_200_MG | ecosystem: Environmental > Aquatic > Marine > Inlet | place: Canada: British...
AAGTAAAATGTTTTTCAATTACCTTTCCACCTAATGCAACAGATGCAATTGGAACAGTTGGACCTAGAGTATGATCTGATAGACCAGGTATAACATTATATGTTTCTTTCATATTTACCATTGTTCTTAAATTTGCATCAGCTGGATCTGCAGGATATGCTGCAGTACATTTTAACATTACAATATGTTTCGTTCCATTACTTCTTAATACATGAACAGCTGATTCTAAATCTTCTAATGATGCACCTCCACTAGAAATAATAACTGGTTTTCCAGTTTCTGCTATTCTTTTAATTAATATATGGTCGGTAACTTCACATGAAGCAATTTTATATGCTGGACAATTATGTGATTCTAAATGTTCAACTGCGGTTATATCAAAAGGACTAGAGAAAAGTTCCATTCCTAAATCATTTGCTTTTTTCATAAGTGTTGGTGTCCATTCCCATGGCGTATAGGCTTTTTTATATAAATCATATAATGTTCCACCATCCCATAGAGTACCACCTTTAATCATAAATTCTTCTTTATCAGAATCTAATGTAATTGTATCTGCAGTATATGTTTGTAGTTTAATAGCATCTGCACCAGCTATATGTGCCTCTTCAATTAATTTTAATGCTACATTAATATCTTGATTATGATTAGCAGATAATTCCGCTATAATAAATGTGTGGTCCCCTCCAATTAGTTTGTTGCCAATATAAAATTCCATTAAATTTATATAGTGATATTCTTTTAAATAATACTTAATATATAATTCTAATGAATATTATACCATACAACACACAGTATACCGACCAAGAAGATATAGATGCAATAATAGATTTGTTTAAATCAGGTGGATTCCTAACATGTGGTCCAAAAGTAGAAGAATTTGAGAAAGCAGTATGTGATTATACATGTGCTAAACATGGGGTTGCCGTATCAAATGGGACTGCAGCTCTTCATATTGTTTGTCTAACATTGGGTTTAAAAGAAGGTGATGAAGTTATTGTTCCTGCTATAACTTTTGCTGCTAGTTCAAATTGTGTTTTATATACTGGTGCTAAACCAGTTTTTTGTGACATAGAAGAAGATACATTGAATATTGATTGTAATCTTATAGAAGATCTAATTACAGAAAATACGAAAGCTATAATTGCTGTAGATATGGGCGGGCAATTATGTGATTATCATAGATTAAGAGATATTTGCAATAAACATAACTTGGTATTAATAGAAGATGCGGCACATTCAATCGGTGCACAAGAAACAAAATGTCCAAAGAGTCCTAAAGTAGGATCATTTGCAGATTTCACAACATTAAGTTTTCATCCAGTTAAAAATATAACAACGGGTGAAGGAGGGATGGTAATGACTAATAATGTTAAATATTATGAACTATTAAAAAAATATAGGTCTCATGGAATGACTCGAGATTTTAAAGATAGAGAAAATTGCCAAGGCAAAAACACAATTTCAGGTCATGAATATGATATTGATATACTAGGTTATAATTACAGAATGACTGATATTCAAGCTGCATTAGGTATATCTCAGTTAAAGAAAATAGATATGTTTATGAAAAGAAGAGATGAAATTAAAAATTATTATTTGGAAAAATTAAATGGAAATAAAGAAGTTGTATGTTTGAATTACAAATTTGATTCAGCAAATCATTTATTTATTGTCAAGATTAAAAATGGAGAAAGAGATAAAATATATCAGAAATTAAAGGATAATAATATATATTGTAATGTACATTATAAACCGGTGTATTTATTTTCTTATTATATTAAATTAGGATATACTAAAGGATTGTGTCCTATAGCAGAAAAAGTGTATGGTGAAATTTTATCTTTACCTATTTATTATAAAATAAAAAATGAAGATATTGATAAAATTATTGGTCTAATAAATTAATATTATCATTTATAATATTTTGTAAAATATCATCAACCTTAATTTTTTCTTGATAATTTTTATAATATTTTAAGAAAAAAGTAAAATTTTCAATGATACCGTGATCTAAACTATCTTTTGAATTATTACTTATTCCGTTAACATGATATAATAATTTTTCATCATTGCTTAAATTTAATTTATCTTTTGGTAATTTAGTTTCCCAGTTATGGTAATCTGGATGATATGAATTTAATTTTTCTTCATTATTTGATAGTTTCATATACAAAGTTAGACCTGAAATTTCAAGTAGTTTAAAATTAACTTTATGATCAATAAGTAACATAATTAACTTTGGAATCATATTTGGACATCCTTTAAAATTAAATTTCGAATAATTATTTGCCATACTTACAATTTTCTTATTATCTATATCTAGTTTCATTAGATTACCAGCTAAACAAGTTTCAGAAACAAAGTACAATAAAACTTTTTTATCATATTTTTTTATGGTTTCTGGATTACCATTAGTAAATACTCCATTTAATAATAAAATAATTCTAAATTTTTTATTTTTAATTTTCTTTAAATTAGGTTGTAACAATTGAATCATTTTGTTATTTATAATAATTAAATCATAGTTATTAAAATAAGATAAATCGGAATTTTCATCAAATTTATTAGCAGGGCCAAATATTAATATTTTTTTGTTATCTAAAAAACTCATTAATATAAACTAGATGTTATATTTAAATATATTTTAAAAGTTCGTTAATTATAATATTTCCATCATGCTTTTGGTAAAATTCTTCACATTCTGTACACCCTATATTTATTCGAAGACACCTGTGATTTTCGTCAAAACATCTTATTACTGTTTCATTATCATATGTTGTCATTTTTGGATTAAATAAACCCGGATATGTTACAATAGTGTTTCCATTAAAAGCCGCAATACCAATAGATAAACCACCGTGAGGAACAAGACTAACAATCGCTTTAGATGCAAAATATATTGTTTCTCTATATGAAAATTTATCTTTATATGTTATACAATTTTCTAAAAATCTAGATTCTTTTTCATCAAATTTAGAAGGACTTATTTGTACAAAGGTAATATTATCTTTTAATTTATTAACTATATTTTGAACTTTCTCAAATGGATAGCTTCTACCTAATTTATGATTTTGAGGCTCTACAAATATAAACCTTTCTGTTGGTAAATATTTTTCAACGTTTTCTATTTCTTCTTTTGTCATATGAAGATCACCATTTATGTTATATTTTTTCAAATTAATATTTTCTGCATATCTTTTAACAATATGTGTTTCATCATAAATTTTTGTTATATTATATTTTTTATCAAATTCTAAATATCCATCTGATTGTATTTGAAAATAAATTATATTTGGATAATTTTTATCTTTAGTTACATATGGATTATTTTCAAATATAATTTTACCTTGTTTGTGATCTAATACATTTCCTTTCCAAATAATTTCTACATAAAATTTAAATTTGTCATTATCATTGCCTTTATTGCAACTTACAACACCAAATTTATTATTGTTCATTTTATGTTTGGCAATCTTCTTTATTTTTTTTTCAATTGTTGGTTGCTCATTAATTTCATTATACATATCTCTAATTATTGAGGTCCAATGAATATAATCACCTAAGCCCATTATATACTATTATATATTATTATATATTATTATTTAAATAATAATATATAATAATAATTAATGAATACTTTTAATAAAGTATTAGAAAATCAAAAAAAAAATTTTGATAACTTTATTGAAAATATTAAAGAAAATGAAATTAATAAATTAGTTGATTTATTAATTAACTATCAATATAAAAATATTTATTTTGCTGGTGTAGGTAAGTCTGGTAACCTAGCATTCCATTTATCAGATGTATTTAAGTCTGTAGGATTAAAAGTATTTAATTTAAATATCATGAATACAACACACGGTGATTTAGGATGTGTTAAAAGTGATGATTTAATATTATTTTTTTCAAAGTCTGGTAATACAAAAGAAATATTAGATATTATTGATGTATTTGAATGCCATAAAGTATTAGTTTGTTCAAATATGGAAGCTAAAATTACTAAGAAAGTAAATGAAATATTTATAGTTCCAATGGAAGAAGAAGGAGATATACATTTTAAATTAATACCTTCAAATTCAATTGCAAACAATGTTATTTATTTTAATTTTGTGTTAAATTTATTTATTAAAAAATCTGGATTGACATTAGATGAATATAAATGTAATCATCCTTCTGGCGATATTGGATTTAAAACAAAAAAAGTAAATTGCTTTATTAGTAATGATATTTTAGTATCAAATAATATAAATATGTCTGTTAAAGAAGTAATGGATTTATTACAAAATAATAAAATGGGTATTGTTTTTGAAGATGTGGAGAATAATTTTTATGGTATAATTACAACCAAAGATATATTAAATTGTGCAAATAATATATTAAGTAAATCTAAAGATATAAATGTTTCAGTTAAAGAATATATAAATAAAAATCCTTTTATAATTGAAGATTCTAATTCATTAATATCTTCAAAAATTAATGCTATGAGAGATTATAAATTTTTTAAATTTATTCCTGTTATAGATAATAAGAAATATGTAGGTATAATTGACAATAGTAAAATTCTGAAATATTTGTAATTAATATTAATCTTTCCGTATAATAGTTTGAATACTCATTCTATTACAATCGACATCAATTTTCTCTACGCCATGAAATGAAGTTGGTTTTACTTTAAAGTTAATTGAAGATCCTGGATAATACTCAATTTGTTTAACTTTTTCGAAATCATCAAAACTATAATGCTTTTTTTCCCATATTTCCTTATGTCTATCAATTAAATCTTTATAAACACAAACACCTAAGTTCTTATTAATATCTTCATCACAAACAAGATATGTAATTTGAGTAGCTGCTCTTTTAAAACTATCAGTATGTGGTCCAATACTGTAATTTTTTTTGTCATAAACTAATTGTAAGCTATATCTTAAATGTTGTTTTGATTCGTAATATTTTTCATAATGCGCTTTAATAATTTTATCAGAATAATATTGTAAGACACTATTTAATGGTTCTATATCTTTGAGAAAGGGATATATGTTATAATTAATTCCATTTGTGGTATCTCCCTCAACATCTAACATAAATCTAGATTGTGATAATCCATTTTTTGTATTTAAATATTTATTAATTTCATAAAAATTCTTAATTAATTTATCACACAATTCCTTAGTAAATAACTGGAATGTTGTATGCTTGTAAGGCTTTTTAATAATTTGAGCATTAATTAAATTATCTAATAAAATTCCTTCCATATATAAAATATTATATTTTATTTTTATATGGGTTATAAATTATTTAATGTGATGTTTTTTTGTTTTAAATCCCATTTTTTCATTTGGTTCAAATGGATAATTATTTGATTTCAAATAATGATATAGAGGTGCTTTATAATATTTATTTTTAAGATTTTTTGTTAACCATAAAAATTCTTAAACTAATTTTTTATCTAAAAATGGATATCTAGTTTCAATACCAAATAAACTAGCTGTATATTCTTCCTTGGCAATAAATGATTCATTTAATCCCCCATAAAAGTTTGGCCAAGGATAAACATCTTCTAGATTATCAGGAAAGTCTCCAAAAAAACTAGAGGGAATAGTTGGATTAATATTAGGATTATTTAAATCTTTGATGCTTCTACCTTGCCACCCATAATCACTATAAATTTCATCAGCACCTTGTCCAGAAAAAAATATTTTTACATTATCTGGTTTAGATTGTGTGAATATAAAAAATAAACCAACACCAACCCAATCACCAATGATATTATAATATGATGTTATTTGACCTGGTTTAGAATATTGTGCTATTGATGAACCTTCCATGTGTTTTTGATAATATTTTTTGAATTCTTGATAAGTTTCCTGACTAATATCATAAAAGTTTTTATTTTTATTCAAATCTAATCTTTCTTTTAATACTTTCATATTTTCTTGACATTTCATTGAATAAGAGACATAATTTGTATTAATTTTATTTAAACTACAACTAATTGCTCCTGAATCGTATGCGCCACTCAAACATAAACCAATTTTATTTTCCTGAGTATTATTATTTAGAGCTCGTTTTTTTATTGCATTATCAAATGCTATACAAAAATCATCATATGAATCTTTGTGTTGTTTTAGATCAAAAGTATAAACATTATTTTCTTCTATTACTTCCATTGTTTTTAAACTTCTAATAATATATTTGGTCTCATTCTTTTAATACAATCGTGTTTTAATATATTATTTGGAGTTAATTTTTCTATTAGTAAATTCTTCCTCTAAAGCTGAGCATTGACAAACTGATGATCTAAAACTAGATACAATAATTCCATCTTCAGTTATATTATACCATTGCGGTTTTATTCCAAAAATATCAGATGATTGAAGGATTATATTTTTTTTAAAGTCAAATATAATAAAAGTAAATTCTCCATCTAAATCTTTAATAAATTCTGTACCTTTTTCTTTATATTGTTCTAATAACATTTCTGTATCAGATTTATAGTCACCGAAATCTTTATAATTATATACTTCTCCATTAAAACATAATACAATATTATTTTCTTTATCTTGTAATGGTTGATAGATAATTTCACCAGAAAAATATAAGATATTATGTATAAAAACGTAACCATTATGTTCTAAAATATTCGTCCATCTGGTAATCTCTTCTTTAATTTTTTAATGATTTATAGCATTTGATTGGTAATATTAGAAAACTACACATTATTATTAAGTGATAGTTTTTTAAACAAAATTATTTAAACTATTATTGCCAATTTAATTATATGAGTAATTTTAAAGTTTATGTGGGTTTTGACTCAACAAATTATGGTCAACAACTTGCATTTGATGTTTGTAAAAAATCAATTGAAAAGCATAATAAAAATATAGAAGTTATTAAAATTGTCAGACAAGAGATGATCGATCAAAAACTATTTTGGAGAGATGATACTACTGGTGTAACTGAATTTACTTACACTCGTTTTTTAGTTCCATACTTAAATAATTATCAAGGATGGGCTTTATTTTGTGATAGTGATTTCTTATGGACTTGTAATATTGAAGAAGTTTTTGAAAAATATGCTAAACCTGAATATGCAGTTTCTTGTGTAAAACATAATTATAAAAATTGTCACAGTAAGACTAAAATGGATGGTAGACCGCAGGAATTTTATCCAAGAAAAAATTGGTCTAGTCTAATGTTATATAATTGTTCCCATCCAAGTACGAAAAATTTGACACTAGAAAATGTTTCTACTCAAACACCCGCATGGTTACATAGAATGCAATGGGCTAAGGATGAAGAAGTTGGTGAAATTGATAAATCTTATAACTATTTGGTAGGTTATTATGATGACGATAATATAAAAGCACTTCATTATACTGACGGAGGTCCATGGCATCCAGGTTATGAAAAAGTAGAGCATGGTGAAAAATGGTTAGAATATTTATCAGATGAAGAAAAAGTAAAAATGAATAAGGAGATTCAAGACTATTATAAATAAATATATGATAATTTCCAATAGATTATAGAAATGAGTATAATATTTTATAATAAATATACTTTTTTGAATAATAGTTATTTGTCAATCCATATTGTAAGACAAACTTATCAAAAAATAAAGACTCGTAAAATCTTGCAAAGATTTTACGAGGATTAAAAATATAATTAAAAGTCCAACACTTGAAACTAATTAATACCAGTTTTATACCCATTCCAGTCCTGTGTGTAGTCCATATAATATTGTCTTTCCTTTATTAAATAAATTATTTATTTATTTAAATATCAGAACCTTTTGCTTTTTTTATTATATTAGTCGTACTTTTACCAATAACACTATCAATAAGTTCAATATGACCCAATCCTGGATGTTTTTTATAAATATCTTCTTTTGTATAATCACCACCTTTAGTCCATACATCTGGTTCTATTATATTCATAATTTTATCTAATTCAGTTTCATTATCATTTTCTAAATTTTCATAATATACATAAACATAATCAACGTATGGTATTACTGAAAATAATTTAAGTCGATCTTCTAAATTATTAATAGGTCTATTCTCACCTTTTAAATGTTTAATTTGTTCATCAGAACTTAAACAAACAATTAATTTATCTCCAAATTCTCTTGACTGTTTTAATATATCCATGTGCCCAACATGTAGTATATCAAAACATCCACATGTTAATACAATTTTTTGATTATCTTCTTTTAATTTATCCTTAATAAAAAGTAATTCTTCTTCACAAGAAATAATTTTATTATTAGTTAATTCATTTTTATTTATAAGCTGTAAAAACTTTTGACTATCTAATTTCATATTTTCTAAATCACTTATTTTAATTAAACTACCTTCTTTTAAAATATGTCCATCGGAAAAAATTTGACCTTCTAATAGGATAACATAAGAATCTATATTTTTTTTATTTAAATTATTAAAAGTATTCACTAATAATTCTGTATTTTCAATAGTCTTATTAATATTATTATTAATATAAAAGTAATTATATTCTTCTAAATTTTCTGTTGCCACTTTAACTGAACTTTCATACCCTGTTTTTGCTCTTTTGTATTTATCTACTAGACGTAATAGATCATTCTTATCAGTGAAAGTAATATCATTATCATAAATTTCTATCTCCATAAAAATAGTATTATCTTCGAGTGCAGATAATCCATGAAATTTTTTCTTAGGAATAAAACAAAAAACACCCGGATTAATGATATCAAAATCATCAGCCATTTCTAATTTTAATTTACCATTTAATACAGCTAAAAAAGTATCTTTTCTAAAGTGTGTATGAATAGAAGTTCCTGTATTTTTCTTTACACTTAAAATCCAAATTCCAATCTTATTGGACATATAAGCTAAAAATTCATAACCCCATGGCTTTATACAAACCTGGTCTTTATAATCAACACATTCGCCGATGTCAATATCATAATTATTGGTTAGTCTTAAATCTGTTTTAGTTAGAGAATAATTTCTTAACATTATAATAATATACATATTTTTATTTTAAATATTTTTAACTAATCTTGTTGAAATATATAATGAATAATAAAAACTTTCTATTGCTTTAAATTCATTATTTTTAAAACAATGTGCATTTCCTAACCATATTGAAATTATGAAAATATTAATCAAGTTTACCTCTTTAAAATCATATTCTTGAAATGATTTAATATTTATAGTTAAATTATCTTCATCAATATCTAACTTTTTCACCTCTTTCAAATCAAAATAACTATATCCGCCTAATCCAAAGTAAAATTTAGCATAATCATATTCTTTCATTCCATAAAAATTAGATTTTCCAAAATTACCCTTTGGGTCAATATATTTAATTTTATTTGTTCCTTCGTTAATTAATATATTATTAAGTTGTGGATCACCATGGAAAGGATAATAAATATAGTCATCAATAGATTCAATGTATTTATTAATCCATTCTTCAATGAAATTTAATATATAATCTAAACTCAATATTTCAATTCCATTTACTTTCTTTATGTGTGAATATCTTTTTACCAATTCAGATATTTCTTGATATCTTTCTCTAACTTTAATATATGTCTCTGTTTTTAAATTTTCAATAAAAAAATCTTTCGAAACTTTTTTTTCCAGTGTATGTAATAATTTGAAATCTAAAAATATTTGTTCTGTTTCTATTGCATTTCCTTTTTCTAAATATTGTTGATAAGTAATATAATTATTCAAGTATTCCATAGTAAATTTATTATTCGATATACTTAAAAGTTGTGGTATTGGAAATTTTATTTTATTATTTACTATTTCTTGATAAAACAAAATTTCATTATCAATTCTTTTTTTACCATATTCAGAAATAGCATTCTTTTCTAATACATTATCACTAATTTTATTTACAGAAGTTAATGTTGATCCATATCCAGTGTTCATTAATAATTAAAAGAAAATAGTATTTAAAATACTTTTAATTATTTTTTATTTTAATTTATTTTAATTTATTATACCAAAAATCTAGTAAATCTTTAATAGTAGTTTCAATTGATATAGTGGGTTCCCAACCTAATTCTTCTTTGATTAACGATGCGTCACCGTCTTGGAACTGAATATCGACTGGTCGCCATAATTTTTCATTAATTTCTCTTTTAATATCTTCTAATTTACTAAATTTAACTAATAGGTCGGTATAAGCTCTCATTTTTAATGGATCTCCTCCACAAACATTATACACTTTACCATTTGAAATATTTTTATTAGTTGCAACCAAGTAAAAAGCATTTGCAACATCCCTAACATCAGTAACGGCTCTTGTTGTGTCAAGATTTCCTATTTGTAATACCTTCTCTTGTTTTCCTTGCATCATCTTTACAATTTGAACTGCATCAGATGCAATTGAAAATCTAGCACCTCTTCTTGGTCCTGTAAAACAAAATGGACGAATAACAGTTGCTGTCATTTGTTTGTTCTTCATTCTTTCACATACATATAAATCAATAGCACACTTTGATGCGCCATATGGATTAGCTGGCAATATAGCATTTGTTTCTTTTATTTTACGTTCGTCAATTCCTTCATTTCCATAAACCTCAACAGTTGAACAGAAAATAAAATGACAATCTGGTTGATGGTCGCTCAAACATGTCATTAAATTAATAGACCCAGTAACATTTGCTTCCCAAGTTCCGATTGGATCTTTAAAACTTGTTGGTGGATGGGTTTGAGCTGCTAAATGAAATACAACATCAAATGTATAATCTTTGAACATGTTATCAATTGTTCTAAAATGAATTAAATCTCCATAAATAAATGTAATCTTATCAAACTCTTCATCGGTAAGTAAATCTTTAATTTCTTGTTCGGAACCACGCGTACCTCTTAATAGTCCATAAACTTCGTGGCCATTTTTAATTAGTTTTTGGGCCAAATGTGGTCCCAAAAATCCTGTAATACCTGTAATTAAACACTTCATATATTCTATATATATATTTATTTTTTAAATATAATTAAAAATATATTTAAAATATAATTATATTACTAGTTAATGAAAGTATTATTATGCGGCGGATCGGGTCTAGTCGGAAGAGTTTTTATGGATGTTTTTAAAGAAGAAAATCCAGATGATTCAATTATAGGTACATATAATAGTAATAAACTTGATGATTTAGTAAAAATAGATTTTTTAAATATCCAAGAATTAGAAAAAAAACTAATAGAAATTAAACCAGATGTTTGTATTTCAAATATAGCAGAACGACAGAACGAAACTTGCGAAAAACAATGGAATAATATAAAACAAATTAATATAGATATACCTTACAATTTATCTGTGGTATGTAAAAGATTAAACATATTTTTAGTTCATATTTCTACAGATTATGTTTATGATGGGTTAAATCCACCTTTTAGTCCAACAACATTAACAAATCCTTTACAAAATTATGGAATGTCCAAATTATTAGCAGAACATAGAATTAGATCTGTTTTTGATAATGAAAAAGATTATTTAATATTAAGAGTTCCAGTATTGTATAGTGACAAATTATTAACTCTAGAAGAAAGTGCAGTCCCTTTAATAGTTAAAAAAGTTATGAATAGTGTCGAAGAATTTAAGGAAGATAACTTTTCAATAAGAAGACCTGTATTTATAGCTGATTTTTGTAAATTTATAATTAATACTATTAAAAATAGAGATTTATATGGAGTTCATTGTTTCTTTAATCCATTTGATAGTTATACAAAATATCAAATAGCAGAAATGGGAGCTAAAATTTTAAATAAAAGTATATCTCATATAACACCATTAAATGATAAACCATTATATGATTCTGCTCCAAGACCTAGAGATACTCAATTACAAGATAAGGATATCAGTAAAAAAATAGAAACTAATGAAATTCAAATAACAAGACTAGAAGACGCGTTACCAAAAGTATTAGGGAAATTTATTCATCCAAAAAAAAATATAGACATGGAAAATGTATTTTATTTAATGGATTTAGATGGTACAATAGTAGATAGTGAAATAATCCAATGGAAAGCTTATCGAGATGCATTAGCTGAATATAATATAGAATATTCCTTTGATCAATTTACAAGTATTTGTCATAATGGTGATATTAAAGAGTATTTAAAAGACGAACACAAGTTTACAAATGATATGTATTTAGATATGAAGAAAAAGAAGAAAGAACATATGATTAAATATAAAGATGAATTAAAATTAATAGATGGCGCGAGTGAATTCATTAAATATATTGATGATAATAAAATTAATCATGTGGTAGTAACAAACAGTTCTATTGATACTGTTAACTTATATAAATCAGCTATTCCGGAATTAGATAAATTAAAAAATTGGGTTAAAAGGGAGGACTATAAAATGGCAAAACCATCAAGTGAATGTTACGAAAAAGCAATAAATGATTTTTCTAAAAATGAAAAGTATGTTATTGGATTTGAAAATAGTTATTCTGGGCTAACATCACTTCAAGGAGTTACTGATATTATTTACTTTATAACTTATAAAGATTATTTATTTTACGATAAAATTAAAAAAGAAGATATTTTTTTAATTAAAGACTTTACTCAATTATCTTAAATTTAGCTCTTTTTAATCCTTCTTTTAAACATTTATGATTTTAAAAATCGATCTGCTAAATTATAAAATTTATAATTTTTATCGTACTGTCTATATAATATCCGAATCCCATATATATATTTTATAAAAATATCTTATGAAAAAGGTATTAATTTATTGATTAACTCTATTCAAATAATTTTTTATGTTTTTCTTTTAAGAAGTCAAATATTTTTTCAGATGAGTTTGAATGGGTAAACAAATATGTTTCTATTATTTTACTAAAATATACTGAATCTTTCTTTTCTAAATTTTCATAAATTTCTTTAAATAAACCAAATGATATATTTTTCCATTTATCATTTTCAATACGTTTATAAGTACGATCATCTAGTAAATATTGATTTCTTTCCCAAATTCTTAAATCTGATATAATATCAATACATGGTATCTTACTGTATATTGTTTCTTCATTGGCAGATGAACTTGAAATAATACATAAATCGGATATTTTCATTAGTTCTAAACTTTCATTTGGATAGATATCACTTGAAACAAAATAATCGCCTCTTAAATTATCGTCTATCGATGTATCTTTTGGTCTTGTTTTAACTATAATCTTGAAACCTAATTTTCGTAAATGAGAATATATATTTAACATATCCTTGTTATTAAAATTAATTCTAATTTTTGGAAATAATAATAGACAATATTTTTCATTACTATTTAATTTAAATTTTTTATAAATTTCATCTTTAGTTGGTATATTGTCTAATTTAGTATTACCTAAAAATACATTCTTAACAGATTTATATGTTTTATTAGTATCGACTGATACTCCTCCCAGATCAATTTTACCACTATTAAAATTATCCATTTGATTAATAGTATATTTACTTGTAAATGATGCATAATTTACTTGATTAATAAAATGATGATAAACTGCCCAAAAATTCATATGTTCTGTCATTGACATAGTAACTACTTTTTCTTGGTCTAGTTTAAATAATAAAGATTCATCTAGTCCTTGTTTTCTAGGAGGTCCATAAATATCACCATCTATTAAAAATACTAATCCCTTAATTTTTGATAAATCTATTTGTTCTGCAATTTTAATTTTAATTTCGTACTTATTTAGATATTTTTCTAATATTTTAAAATTATTTTCATTTAATGGATTGGCATATTCTTTATAATTTTTTCTAAGAATAAAAATATTCTTATGTCCTCTTTTAGACGATTCAATTACTAATGGTATATAAAACTGTAAAAAAGTAATTGATGAAAATAAATAATATACTTTCATTATAATATAAGTTATAATAAAATTTTATTTTAATTAATTTTCTATATATTTAAGAAAAATAGTTAATAAATCTTCTAATTTATCAAGTGGCCATTGCGTTGGACCATCACACTTTGCTTCTTCAATATTATCATGTACTTCCATAAATATAGCATCAACTCCTGATACCAATGCTATTTTTCCCATTAATGGAATAAATTCTCTTAGACCACCTGCTTTTACTGTCCCATCAGCATGAGTAATTGCTGGTTGTTGCAAACAATGTGTTATATCCATAGATACTAGGTTATCTTCGCCTTTCATCCATACTAAATTTCTGGAATCAACTACTAAATCATTATAACCAAACATAGTTCCGCGCTCACATAAAATAATTTTATTGGTATGTCCGAAAGCTCTGAATTTTTCTACAACTTTAATCATTGATTGTGCATTTAAATATTGACCCTTTTTTACATGTATAATTTTATTAGTTTTTGCAGCAGCTTCAATTAAATCAGTTTGACGGCATAAAAAAGCTGGTATTTGAATTATATCTACTACTTTAGCTACTATATCGCAATGCCATGGTTCATGTACATCAGTTATAACTGGTAAATTATATTCGTCTTTTACTCTTTGTAAGATCCTTAGTCCTTCTTCCATTCCTAGTCCACGATATGAATTTACAGATGTTCTATTTGCTTTATCAAAACTAGTTTTAAAAACGTATTGGATATGGGGAAACTTTTCAAATATTTTTTTAAGTTCAGAAGCCATATGCATAGTATGTTCTTCACTTTCAATAACATTTGGACCTACCATCATTAGAAACTTTGTATTATCAATTTGCATTATATACATATAAATATATTTTTCTAAATATATTTTTCTAAATATATTTTTCTAAATATATATAATGCAAAGTAATACTATAAAAGATTTTTTAAACTGTATTGAAGAAGATCCTAAATTAACCGAACTTATAAAAGGAAAAAGAGTTTGTTTATGTGGACCATCAATAACAAATATTGGATCTAATTATGGTGAATATATTGACGGATTTGACACAGTGTGTCGTGTGAACTGGCATATAACAGGTAAAAATGGTTGGGATACAGATTTAAATTGTGATTTTGGAAAAAGGACTGATGTTATGTTTTCAGGGTTTTTTTTAAAATATGAATATGATAATATTAAAATAATGAAACAAGATGATTCTTTATTTAATTGCTTCAATAAAATTAAATATGTATATTTTACTGATCCGGTAACTTTAAAAAAATATGTTGAAGATAATAAAGATTATTTTCAAGCGGTGTCAAAAAATATGTTTTCAGATATTAATGAATTTGAAGAAAACCTAAAGTTATTAGATATTAATTATGGTATAATTAATGTATGGTTACAAAGGGTAAATAATTTAAACTATATGAAACAATTTTTAAATCTTCCAAAAGAAAATAATCAAGCTTCAACTAGTTCTGGAAATCACGCAATTCAAGTAATTTTAAGACATCAACCAAAAGAATTATTTATAACTGGAATGAACTTTGCTAATTTTGGAAAAGGTGGATTATTAAAAGATATGTATGTTGATAATGGTCATTCTAGAAATAGTATGGGAGTAAGTAAACAGAAAATTGATACTAAAGTTTGGAATATCCATACAAATAGATATACTTTGTTATTTTTTAAAAAAATTTTTAATGAATATGATAATATAGAATTGGATAAATTACTAAAAAATTTTTTTGATAATTTTAAATAATTTAAATAAATATTATGTACATATATTATAATGAGTACAATACTAATAACAGGAAGTTCTGGATATCTTGGAAGATTTATAATGAAACATATTGATAGAAATAAATATTGTAATATTATTTGCTTGATAAATTCAGAAAAAAGATATAAAGAAAATGATTTTTTATATAAAGATTGTAAAATCTATAAAGGTGATATATCAAATAAAGAATTTGTTAAAGAAATTTTCTCTGAAAATACAATAGATATTGTTATTCATACAGCCGCAATGAAATACATTGATACATGCGAAAAATTCCAACAACAATGTATTGATACTAATATTATCGGTACATTAAATATTTGCGAACAAGCTAAAAAACACAATGTTAAAAATGTTATAACTATTAGTACAGATAAAGCTAATAATCCGGGATGTTTATATGGAATTTCAAAATTAGCGTCCGAAAGAATTACAATTAGTCATGGTTATAGCGTTTATCAAGGCGTTAATTTTTGGAATTCGGATGGTTCATTTACTCAAAAATGGAAAACTATAATTAAAAATAAAGAAACAATTAATTTATATAATGATAAACATATACGATTTTTCTCAGATCCAAATGACACTGCTTTAGAAATATTAAGTTTAGTTGAAAATAATAACATAGTTCACAATTGCGTAAATTATCCATCTAAATGTTGGAAAATTAAAATAGTTGATATATTTAATATATTAAAAGATCAATATCCAGATATAAAATTTATTATAAAAAGTTCTGAAGAAAATAATTTTGATAAAACAGAAGAAGAAATAAATGAATTTACAAAAGTTGAAGAACTTAATAAAGAATTTTTAAATAAGATTATATCATCTATTTTTTATTAAATTATCAAAGTTTGATAATAATTTAAATGAAAAAAATTGATTAGAATCTAATTTTTGATTTAAAACTTTTTCAAATTTATTTTCTTCAGAACTTTTTATAATAAATTTATATCATTATACAATGAATTTGAACTAATCAACTTTTTAAATAAGTCTTTGGCATCTATATCAATAATATCGAAAATCTCGCGATTATTTAAAACAGTTTCAAAGTCTGTTTTAATATCATCTAATATTCTTTCTATTGGTAAAAACATTATATAGAATATTTTGTTATTATATCTTTAACCAGTAATATATCTTTTTCAGCAGTTTGAATACTAATCGTTGGATCACATAATAACATTATACCGGTTGTAAATAATATTTTAGTATTTGATAATTCTTCTTTTGGTTTAAATTTATCTAAGGCTTTTTCAATATAAATTTCACTACACGAACCAACAGTCGCTACTATATTATTTTTATTAATTTCTTGAATTATTTCATCTCTTGAAATTTTGAACTTTTCTGATTCAATAAAAAAATAATATTTATAATAACTATGATATATATCCGAATTTGGTAATGTTAATCTTATATTACAACTGGTGTCTATATCTTTTAGTCCTTCATTATAAATATTAGCTATTGTTCTTCTATGTTCAACCCATGAATCAAGTAAATCTAAAGCTTCTATACCAATAACTGCCTGTATTGGCAACATTCTCCAATTTGTACCAATATTTTTATGTAACCAACGAAATCCTGGCGGATGTTGTTTGTTAAATACAGTATCATAATCTTTTCCATGATCTTTTATTGACCATGCTTTTCTAAATAAATGTGGACAATTAGTTGTAACCATTCCTCCTTCACCTCCGGTTGTAATAATTTTATCTTGACAAAAAGACCAAGCATTAATATCACCCCAAGATCCAACTGATTTTCCTTTATATTTTGCACCATGAGCTTGTGCGCAATCTTCAATTATATATATTCCTTTTTCTCTACAGTAATTACATATTTCTTCTAAATCACAAGGCCATCCAGCAAGATGAACTAATATAACTGCTTTTGTTTTTTCAGTTATCCCACCTTTGATAGTTTCCAAAGTAATATTCTGACTATTAATATCAACATCTACAAAAACTGGTTTTATTCCATAATATGCACAACAAGATGCTGATGCAATAAATGTTCTAGGTGTCACAATAACTTCATCACCTTCTTTTAATCCTAAAGTTTTAATACATAATTCTAAAGCAACGGTCCCATTAAATACTGCAACTGCATAATTACATTTTATATAATCTGCAAATTTAGTTTCAAATTCTTTAACTGAATTATTATTCCATTGATTTAGTTTACCAGATTTTAAGACATCAGAAACTTTTTCAATCATCATATCATTCATTTGAGGCCACATTATTATTAATTAAATAAATATCTTTTAAAGTATTATTATATTATCAAATAATGTTTAGTGTATTAGATAATATTAAATTAAATAATAAAACAGCTATAGTAACAGGTGGTTTTGGAAATATCGGAATGAAGATTGTTGAAACTTTATTAGAATTAAAATGCGAGGTTATCGTTATAGATATGGATGGACCATCTGTAAAACAAAAAATAGAAACTTTTGAAACTAAATTTAATATTAAATTAAATAAAGAATTACATTTTTATAATACTAATCTGGCAAGCAAAGATAGCATTGTTGAATTATGTGAAATAATTAAAGGAAAATATAATAAAATGGATATTTTAATACATTCTGCTGCATTAGTAGGAACATCTAATTTAGAAGGTTGGTCTGTCCCATTCGAAGACCAATCAATGGAAGCTTTTGATTTATGCATGGATATTAATACAAAGGCACCTTTATTATTTTTTCAAAGTTTAATCGAATTATTTAAAAAGTCAGAATGTGGAAAAATAATAAATATAAGTTCAATTTATGGAATTAGAGGAAATGATTTTTCCCTATATGAAGATACATGTATGGAATCACCAATTGCTTATTCAATTAGTAAGGCAAGTTTAAACATTATGATACAATATTTGGCATCATTATATGGGAAATATAATATATGTTTTAACAATATTGTTTTAGGTGGGATATTTAGAGGTCAAGATGATAAATTTATTGAAAGATATAATCAAAAAACACCTTTAGGACGAATGGGCACTGAAGATGATATCAAAGGAATGATATCGTTTTTATCAAGTAATTTGTCTAATTATGTTACAGGACAAAATTTGGTTTTAGACGGAGGTATAACTTGTAAATTTTAATACTATATTTAAAAATAAAATATTAAATATAGTATTATGAAAATTTTAGTAATAGGTCTTGGATCTATGGGCAAACGAAGACTCAGATGTTTAAAATATATTGAAGAAAATGATAATTCTAAATTTGAATTATTTGGGTATGATAAAAGTATAATTAGAGTTAATGAATCAGAAAGTTTGTTTAATATTAAAAAATATGATAATTATGAAGCTTACTTTAAAAATAATATTGATTTAATTATTATAAGTACTCCGCCTCAATATCATGAATTTTATATATTTGATTCTATAAAAAGAAATATTAAATTTTTTGTGGAAGCGGGTGTATTTAATAATAATACATCACTTGTAGAGAATAAATTATTTCAAAACAATGTTATTGGGATGCCATCATCTACTCTATATTTTCATCCGGCGATTAGAAAAATTTCTGAAATTGTAAATAGTGGTAAATTAGGTAAAATTTCGAATATATTCTATCATAGTGGTCAATATTTACCTGATTGGCATAGTTACGAACATGTTAAAGATTACTATGTATCAAATAAAGATACAGGAGGAGCACGCGAGATTGTACCTTTTGAATTAACATGGCTTGTAAAAATATTTGGATTTCCAATATATGTATCAGGAAATTATAAAAAAACAATAGAAATAGAAGGAGCTGAAATAATTGATGATACATATAATTTAGTCTTAGATTATGATAGTTTTAGTATTAACATGACTGTTGATGTTGTATCTAGATATGCAACAAGAAATTTAACAATTAATGGTAGTTTATTTCAACTTACATGGTCTTGGGATACAAATAATATTTTAATAAAAAGTAATTCGAATGATCCTGAAATAGAAACGATTAATATAGAAACGATGAATCCAGCAGATGGATATAATAAAAATATTACAGAAGAGATGTATGTTGATGAAATTAGGGAATTTATAAATTATAATACAGATTATAAAAATGAAATTGTTAATAACTTTTATTTAGATAATAATACTATTGAAATATTAAATAATTTAGAAGAAGCATATGATAATAAAAAATATGTTAAATTTGTAAATATCGGAATTTTGATCCATATCAGATTAGAGTCTACTCGATTAAAAGAAAAACATATTATAAAAGTTAAAGATAAATATTTACTTGAGTATCAAATATTAAGAATTAAAAATCAAATAGATAAACTCGAAAATATTAATCCAAAAATTATTTTAAATGTATCTGATATTTCAAGAGATAAATATTATAATTTATTATATGAAATTTGTAAAAAACATAATATACATTTATTTTTTGGTAATAATAATAGTATACCAATGCGAATACTTGAATGTTCTGATTATTATGGATTAACACATATTGTTTCAGTAGATGGTGATGATATTTTAGTGTCAGGTGAACAAATTACAAATATTTGTCATAATATGTATAATAATCCGAATTTAGAATATATTTATTCGAAAGATTTACCATTAGGGATGAATATTGCTGGGTTCTCATATCAGGTATTAAAAAAATCATTAAAAAATTCGAACGAACATAATGATACAGGATGGGGATATATATTCGACAATGTTAAAAAAACAGTGCTTAATATAAATATAAAAGTAGACAATTATGATAAAATTCGATTAACTTTAGATTATGAAATAGATTTGCATTTATTTCAAAATATTTTAGAAAATAATTCTTATTATATTTCAGATTCCGAATTAATTAATTATATTAATAATAATGAACTATATAAAATTAATGAATCTATTATACAAGAATACTGGGATAATTTTAATAAAAATAAAACACATTAGTGTAATTAATTATATTTTCTAAAAACAGATTTTATAACATATGATTCTAAATATTTATCAATACCTTCATCTAATGCTTTCTTATATATAATTAAACTCTTTTCAATTGCATCTAATGTTATTTTCATTTCATTTTCGCCATGTGAAAAACTTACAGCTATCCATGCCATAATAACTCCATTTTTACACATTTCTTGTAAAAATAAAGTTCTATATTTTAAACATGCATCTTTATTTTCATTACGAGTAACAAAGTAAGGTCCTTGAAATAAACCATCAAAATTAAAATAATCGATTAACCCAAGTTTTTCACTTATTTTATTACCTTCAATAATTAGTTTTTCACCATAGTCTCGAATATAATTACTAACATTGTTTTCTATAATAAAGTCTAAATTTTTAACCATTGCGCCTAATGAACACATTTCTGCACCATGTGTAGATGATAATAGGAATGTTCTTTCACGACCTTCTGTAATAACATCACCCAACGACATTATCTCTTTTTTTCCTCCAAGAACTGCAAGTGAAAATCCATTTGCGATAGCTTTACCGTATGTAACTAAATCAGGACTAATATTATAAAGTCCACATGCACCTGTTATGCCAAATCGAAAACCAGTAATCATTTCATCAATTATAAATACTGAGTTATATTTTTTACATAATTTATGAGCTTTATGAAGAAAGTTTTCTCCATCTTCATATATTTTTGGGTCTTCTGTAGTACATGGTTCCATTATTACTGCAGCTATATCATTTGGAAATTTTAAAAATTGTTCTTCTAAAGATTCAATATCATTATACTTAAATTTTAATTCTGCACTATTATTTAAAAATGGACATTTTTTGTCAAATAAAGTTCCACGTTTTAAAGGTGTTGTACCAATAAACCAATCATCAAACGAAAAGAAAGGATGGTCTTGACATGTAATTACATAACTCTTATTATTATATGCACGAGCTAGCTTTACAGCAGCTGTTGTTACATTAGAACCATTTTTTGCAAATTTAACTTGTTCTACCCATGGAATTAATTGAACTAATTTCTTTGCTGCTATTAATTCTATTTCACTTGGTTTAGTTAAATTATTTCCATTTTTAATTTGTTCAATTGCACCATCATCTACTATATCATTACTATATCCTAAAATATTTGCTCTTAACGCCATTCCATAATCTAAATATTTTTTATCATTTTCATCCCAAACATATGCACCCTTTCCTCTTTTTAAATATTTAGGAAGATTGTTAGATGCGGTGTCTTCGCCTCTACTATAAGTATGTGCACCGCCAGGGATATATTCATGTAATTCACTTGTATAATTCATTAATCAATAAGTATATTCTTTTTTAAATCATTTAGACAATAAATATATAATTATAATAAATGGTATATATTATTGCAGAAGCAGGAGTTAATCATAATGGCAAATTAGATTTAGCATTAAAATTAGTAGATATAGCGAAAGAATCAGGTTCAGATGCTATTAAATTCCAAACTTTTAAAGCAGATAAATTAGCATCAAAAGAAGCTGAAAAAGCACAATATCAAAAAGAAACAACTGATTCAAGTGAATCACAAGTTGATATGTTAAAACGTTTAGAATTATCATATGATGAATTTAGACAAGTTAAAGAATATTGTATTAAAAAAGGTATCGAATTTATTTCTACCCCATTTGATTTAGAAAGTGCAGATTTTTTAAATGAATTAAATGTTAATGTTTATAAAATAGGTTCTGGTGATCTTACTAATTACCCATTACTCAGAAAAGTTGCAAGAACCGGTAAAAAAATGATACTTTCAACTGGTATGAGTAACATGGATGAAGTAGAAAATAGTGTTAAATATGTTATAGATAATGGATGTAGTGAATTAGTTGTATTACATTGTATATCTAATTATCCTACCAAAAATAAAGATTTAAATTTATTGGCTATAAAAACAATGAAAGATAAGTTAGTATTAATTAAACCAGATATTGAAATTGGATTTTCCGATCACACTGAAGGAATATATGCATCTGTCTATTCTGTATGTGTTGGTGCTAATTATGTAGAAAAACATTTTACTATTGATAAAGAGATGGAAGGTCCAGACCATATGGCTTCATTAAATCCTGAAGAATTAAATTTATTTGTAAACCAACTAAGAGATGTTGAAGTTATGTTAGGGGATGGTATTAAAAAATTTAGAGAATCAGAAACTGAAAATAGAAAAATTGTTCGTAGATCTTTAGCATATAATGTAAACATAACAAAAGGAACTATATTGGGTTATGATGATTTAACTACTCTAAGACCAAATACTCATATTTGTGGTAGTAGGTTAGAAGAATTTATTGGAAAAACTATTAATTGTGATGTATCAGAAAATGACTTTTTAGAAATATCACATTTTAACTAAATTTAATTAAAAAATATTGTATCTAAAGATTTTATAAAAATTTCTTTAGAATCATAAATATTATATCCAAATTTTATATTAGATATTATTTTATCTCTATCCGTTTTAACATATTCTAAATGTTGGTTAATGTCATTAAATTCTGATGATATTACATTGCTTGATAAAGGTCTACCTAATTGTCTATTACCTACATTAATTATTGGAATTTTTAGATAAGGTAATTCATATAAACCAGATGAAGAATTACCAATATATAAATAACTATAATATGCAACACTTAAATATTCATCTCTTTCTAAATTATCAATAAAAATTATCTGATTTTTATTATTATTCATATTCATATTTGATTCTATTTGACTTAAAATTTCTAAATATCCCGGATCACAATTTGTTTTTAAAATAAGTATATATGTATCTTGGTTATTATTTAAAAATAATGATAAATTATTAAAAAAAGATTTGATATATTCTGTATTATTCTTAGTTTCAGGATGAAATACACATAAAATATATTTTTCGTATAAATTAAATTTTCTTAGTATTATGTCTTTTTTTATTATTGGTTTATAATCTTTAAAAATTTCTAATCCTGGATTTCCAATTAAATGTATATTATTATTATCTATATTCATTTTTATTAAGTTAGTTCTTGATTCTTCTGAAAAAGGCATATGATAATCTGATAATTGAGTAATCGCATTTCTAAATTGGTCATCCATTGCTCCTTTTGTAATATCCCCACCAGCTAAATGACATATTTTTATTCCAAGAATAAATGCAACTTGTGTTATAGCTAAAATTTCAAACCGATCACCTAGTAAAACTAACATGTCAATCTTATTTTGTTTATTAATTTTATCTAATTCGGAATAAAAATTATTAAAAACGTTACTCATAATATTATTAATCGCATTAGCGTGTTTATTTGATTTATCCATTATATTAATTTTTAATATATCATAATTATTTTCAATTTCAATATATGTATTTCCAAATTCCTCAGATAAATGTGTACCAGATACGACTAATGTTAGATTATATTTTTCAGAATCTTTGATTAAATCAACTAATGGTTTTAGTAATCCAAATTCTGCTCTAGTTGTTGTTACAAAACAAATATTTTTCTTCATATATATTTAAATAGAATTAGTTATATACTTTTATATGGAAATTATCTTAATAGGTGGTGGTGGAAACTGTAAAAAGATTATTGATATGATAATGTCTGAAGATATTAATATAAAAGGTATATTAGATGATAAATACACCGATATTCAAATTAATTTTTATAGAAAAACAAAAATAATTGGAAAAATATCTGATTTAATTAAATATAAAGATTGTAATATAATTGTAACTATTGGTAGTATAGATTTTAGGAAAGATTTTTTTAATAAATATATTGATTATAAATTTCCAAATCTTATACATACAAAATCATGTATTTCTGAATCTTCTCAATTAGGAAAAGGTATAGTAATTCATTATGGTGTTTATGTAGGTCCAGATGTTATAATAGGTGATTTTTGTCATTTAGATACTAATAGCATTATTGAACATGATTGTAATCTAGGAAATAATATTATGGTTTGTCCTGGTGTAAATATTTGCGGTGGTGTTAAAATAAGAGATAATGTATTTATAGGAGCTGGAACAACTATTATAAATTCAACTAGTAATAAAGAAATTATTTTAAATCAAAAATGCTATATTGGTGCGGGTTCATTAATTACAAAAAGTATTGAAAGTAATAAACTATATTACGGTAATTCATTTAATTATATATTGAAAGATAGTTAGACTTTTGGTCCAATTCCAATTTCTGTATAAGTTACACCTTCTAATTTTGGCAAGTATCTATGAGGATCAATTACATGACTCCCTTCAACAAATTTATATTCTTTAAAAATTTTATGACCACATCCAATGAAATATATTTTCTTTCCTAATTCTATTTCTTCTTCATCGATATTTGGATCATATGTTTCAACTTCTACGCCCATTTCTTTTAATTGATATTTTAATAATAAAGCAGTACTTCCGTCTAATAAATTAGTTTCTGCTTTAAAAGCAGTTCCCAATATACACACAGGTAAATTTAATTCTTCTTTCTTATTTTTAACCAAATCAGTTAAAAATTGAGATTGTTCTTCTCTTTTTTTCATAATAAAATCATAATAATTATTTTTAAGTCCTAGTTCATTACTTAACCATGACATGGCAATATTATCTCTTGGATGACATCCTCCTCCATCGCCCATACCACCAGTAAGATAAGCAGGTGCAATTAATCTTCTTGTACCTAATTTTAAAGCAGCAGAAACTTCATCAATATTAGTATTTGGTAGATAATGACACATTTCCATTAAATTATTGGCCATTACTACTTTAGTTGTAATAAATGTATTATATGAAACTTTAATTAACTCAGCATTTTCTAAACTAGTTGAAAATACAGTAGCGTCAGTTATTGTTTTATAAAAAGCTTTGACCTTATCTTCAGCTTCTTGGTTAACTTTTCCCAGTAAAATAAATTCAGGATTATAAAAGTCATTAACTACAGTTCCCATTGCAATAAAGAAAGGATTGTAGCATAAATTAATTCTTTTTGACATAGTCGGTAATATATATTTTCTTAATGTTCCTGGTAATACTGTAGAAATAATTGTTACAATCTTATCTTCGCCGAGTGTATCTAAAACTTCACCAATTTGTTTAATACAATCAATTAACCATGTATAATCAAAATCTTCTCTTTCATCTGGAATTGGACATTGTCCACCGTATTTAGCAATATGTGGTGTTTGAATTGCTACAAATACGATATCTCCAAATTTTAAAGATTCTTCCAACGAGTCAGCAAATTTTAAATTAGATTTTTCAACCATTGGAGTAATCGGTCCATCCAATAATTCATTTTTTTCTTGAGTAAATAAACAATCTATAGGTTTAATTTTGGAATTATATTTCGGATTTATATCATAACCTAAAACTTCATGTCCTTTGGCATCAATTGCGACAGCAACTGGTAATCCCAGTTTTCCTAATCCAATAAAACTAACTTTCATTAATATAATATAGAAAATATTTATTTAAACTTATAATAATAGAATGTTAATACTTTTCTAAATATATGTATATATATGAAAATTGCAATATGTTTTTCTGGTAAAATAGGATATTCTAATGGAAGAGAGTTATATGGGAATAAATTAGATATTAATATAACATATAATCATCTTAAGAAACATGTTTTAGAAAAAATGGAAATTTTATTTTAAATTTAATAACTTTACCAGATGTTATCCATTATGATGTTTATTGTAATATTGTTGTTACAAGAAAAAAAGTTCAAAATGATGGCGAAGCATTTTGGGAATGTATACCTGACCGTAAAAGATATAGATGGCCATATGCAAAATTTTATAAAGAATTTATGGATAAGAATGAACCATTATAAAGAATACTATATTATAATATATATATGTCTGATATGAAAACTCCTAAAAATAAATACCCAATGAGTGGTAAAATTGAATATGAGTATAATTACAATCCTAAAACTACAATCGTAATTAATTATTTTACATCTGTTGATACTATGATTAAAACTATAGAGAGATTACGTACACTTGGTGATGAAGTTGAAATTATTGTTAATAATGATAGATTTGGTCAAGATACCGAAAAAATTATGAAGTCTTTAACACATCGAAACGACAGAATGATAATTGCGAAGGATTTAGCAGAAAGACGTGGTTATCATCATGGAGCTCAAATATCAAATGCATCTGATTATATTATTTTTTGTCAAGATGATGATTTGGCACCAGATAACAATAAATGGTATCTTGATTGTTTGAAAGAATTCGAAAATGATCCGAAATTAGGAATGATTGGATTATTAAAAGGCGGATGGAATTATTCTCAACCAGGAAAGGTTACAATTACAGATGAATATCATAAAGTTTACGTTTCATGGCTTGCTACTGGTCCACTTATGATTAGAAAAGATTTATATTTTAAGATAGGATCGTGGTCTAATGAATTTTCTCAAATTGGAGAAGCTGATGGTGGCGCAGATGCGGATATTGCAACAAAAGTATTACTTCATGGTTACAAATCGATGCTTTTAAGAACTCCGGCAGTAAAAGAATGGTATCGTAGATTTGAAAGAGGAGATGGAATGACAAATAATAGTATAAAAAAAAATCCTACAGATGCTCGAATTATGACTAATAAGAGGATTATTTTGAATAATCAAATTTATTTTGAAAAGTATCAACATAATTGGAATGAAATATATCAAACTGTAAAAAAACATAATGCAGAAATTGGAATTAAAATTTAAAGAATTTAAATAAATCTATTTAAATAGAATTATTTAAATAACTATAATGTATAAAATTACTGTTTCATCATGTAATTTAAATCAACATTGTCTTGATTTTAAAAACAATCTTAAAAATATAATAGAATCGGTTAATATTGCAAAATCACATAATTCACAAATAAGAGTAGGCCCAGAGCTAGAAATTTGTGGATATAGTTGTGAAGACCATTATTTAGAAATAGATACAGTAGAACACTGCTGGTTAATGATTGAAGAAATTATTAAAAGTAATATTACTGAAAATATTATATGTTCTTTTGGAATGCCTGTTCTTTACAATCACACTTTATATAATTGTATAATTTATATTTATAATAATGAAATTCTATTAATTAGACCCAAAAAAAGTTTATGTTCAAATGGTAACTATCGTGAAACCAGATATTTTACTCCTTGGACAAAGTTAAAAAAAATATTTTCCTATAATTTACCGATAAATATTGTAAAAGCAAGTAAACAAAAAACTACAATGTTTGGAGATGCAATTATTTCATTTAACGATATTAAAATTGGAACAGAAATGTGTGAAGAATTATGGGCGCCTAATTCGCCAAATACACATCTTGGATTACAAGGAGTGCATATCATTTGTAATAGCTCTGCTTCCCATCATCAACTTAAAAAACTACAATATAGAACAGATTTAATAAAGAATAGTACAGCTAAAAATGGTGGTATTTATATTTATTCGAATTTAATTGGTTGTGACGGAAATAGATTATATTTTGATGGTTCTTCTTTAATTTGTTGTAATGGCAAGTTTTTAAAACAATGTGCGCAGTTTAGTATGCAAAAAGTAGAAGTATCTTCTGCTACAATTAATATAAAAGAAATAGATATTTATAGAAGTAGTATTAAAAGTAGAGGTGTCCAATCTTCTAATATAGAATTATATCCTGAAATAAAAGTGGATACATATTTATGTAATTCGTTAAATACGATATCGAGTAAAATTGATGTTAAATTCTATGATCCAATGGAAGAAATTGCACTTGGTCCAGCTTTATGGTTATGGGATTATTTAAGAAAATCAGGATTAAGTGGTTTTTTCTTACCATTATCGGGTGGTTCGGATAGTAGTTCTACAGCTACTATTGTTTATTCAATGTGCAAGTTACTATTTGATAATTTTGAAATAGTTAAGGATGATTTAAGAAGAATAGTACAAAATAAAGAATTTATTCCTAAATCTTCTCAAGAAATTTGTTCTGAAATTTTTTATACTTGTTATATGAGTACACCTAATAATTCTGAGAATACAAGATCATATGCTAAAAGACTATCTTCCTCAATAGGTGCTAATCATAATGAACTTGATATACAAGAAATTGTAGATTCATATTTAAAAGTATTTAATGATAAATTTAATTTTAAACCTAAATTCAAAACTAATAATGGATCATATATAGAAAATTTATCTTTGCAAAATCTACAAGCAAGAATTAGAATGGTATTATCTTACTTTTGTAGTCAATTATTATTAGTAACGAAAAATAAAAATGGAGGACTACTAGTATTAGGTTCCTCAAATGTTGATGAAGCATTAATGGGTTATTATACTAAATATGATTGCAGTAGTGCGGACTTAAATCCAATTGGAAGTTTTAGTAAAATTAATATTAAAAAGTTTTTAAAGTTTGGCAAAGATTATTTTAAAATAGATGTATTACAAGAGATTCTTGATCAAAAACCTACTGCTGAATTAGAACCAATTACATCAGAATATTCTCAAACAGACGAAGAGGATATCGGAATAACTTATCAAGATATTAGTTATTTAGGAATTTTAAGAAAAGAGAAAAATTTAGGTCCAGTTAATATGGTTCATTATTTGATAGACGAAAAATACAATGGTTATTCTATTGAAGATATTAAAATATTAGTAAAAAAATTCTGTAGAAGATATGCTATAAATAGGCATAAAATGACAACATTAACTCCATCATATCATGGTGAAGATTATTCACCGGATGATAACAGAAATGATTTGAGACCATTCTTATATAATATAAATTGGGAATTACAAAATGAAATTATTGATAAAATATAAATATATTGATGTTATTAATATGAGTCCATTACACTAAAATCCATTACACTAAAATCCATTAAATAACTTTTTATTTTCGAAAATATAATCTTTACAAATATATTAACATTAATAAACTATATTTGTAATATTTTATCTACTTGTATATAGTTATGAATAGTATTTTAAAAGTTTTAGAAAAATCTTTTATTGAAATTTCAAATATTATAAGAAATAATGATTCAAATGTATTATTTGAAGTTATTAGCAAATATAATTTATCTGGAGATAATGTAAAAAAATTAGATATTATATCAAATCAAATTCTAAAAGAAAACTTGTTGAAATTAGACATGATAAAAACAATTGGTTCTGAAGAAGAAAATGAATTAATTTTTACAGATAATAAGAATGGTAAATATATGATTTGTTTTGATCCATTAGATGGTTCAAGCAATATTGATGTTAATATTACAGTTGGTACAATATTTGCTATATATGAATATTCAAATGGTAAAATACAAAATGGACATAATATTAAGATGGCAGGGTATTGTTTATATGCTGGTAGTACTCAAATGGTTATTGCTGATTCTAAAGTTAATATTTATCAATTAGATAATTTAACTAATGAATTTAAAATATTATTTGAAGATTGGAAAATTCCTATAAATGGTCCTTATTATGCAATTAATGAATCAAACAAGTTTATTATGGATGAAAAATATAATAAATTTATTAATAATGTTATTGATTTAGGATATTCAGCAAGATGGGTTGCTAGTTTAGTTGCGGATGCACACAGAACTTTAATAAAAGGGGGCTTTTTCGCATATCCAGGAAATTTAAAGAACAAGAATGGAAAAATTAGATTATTATATGAAGCTTATCCATTTGCATATATATTTAAGATCGCTGGAGGTGAAAGTTCAGACGGTACTAACAATTTATTAGATGTATCATTCCCTGAAAATATTCACCAAAAAACACCAATAATTTTATCAAGTAAAAAAGAATTTAATATTTTTAATTTAATTTAAAAAAATATATTAATTATATATAAATGATAATTGGATTAATTCCAGCTAGATATCAATCTTCTAGATTGCCAGGAAAACCTTTACTAAAATTCGGTGTTGAAACTATGATTCAGAAAGTATACCAACAAACAATACAATCTGAATTAATCGACAAAGCATATGTTTTAACAGATGATATTAGAGTTAAAGAATCAGTAGAAGAAATTGGAGGTAATTGTTTAATGATTACCGACGAATGTTTAAATGGAACTGAAAGAATTTGTATTGCTATTAACGAACACCCTGAACTGTTTCAAAATGTAAAATATATTGTTAATGTTCAAGGTGATGAACCTTATATTAATCCAAAACATATTGATACTGCCATACGTAAAATGAATGAATCAAAAGAAAAATTAATATCTAATTCTAATATAAAATGTTCAACATTGCATTATAGAATTGAGAAAGAAGAAGAATTAAATAATACTTCAATTGGAAAATTAGTTTTAAACTACAATGATGAAATTATGTATTGTAGTAGAAATTGTATACCTGCAAATAAATCACAAGGTCCTAATTTAAAACGATGTAATTATTATGCTCATATTGGGTTGTTCGTATTTGATTTTGAATACTTAAAAAATAATTATTATAACAAACCAAATACTCCATTACAACTAGAAGAAGATATTGAATGGTTAAAATTATTAGAACAAGGTAATCGGATAGTATCTAGCTGCGTTGATGATTATGAGATTGGTGTAAATTTACCTGAAGATTATACTTATTTATTAAATAAATATCAGCTCAATTAATAAATTTGATAAATATATTAATATATTTTATCTCCAAAATTGAATTCTAATTTTCTTATTCCATTTTCGTATTTAATAGTTAAATATACTGAACAACAATTTGCAAAATAAATATCTTTTGGTCTTTCTCCTAATTTAGTTTGTGTTATATATTTGTATAAAGCAAAAAGAACACCCGAATGCGTTACTGCTAACACATTCGTATATTCTGATTTTTCTATCAATGTAATAAATTCTAACATTTTATCTATTACACTATCAATTGTATCAGCACCTGGTATTGGTGTATTTTCATCTAATTTCCATTTTCTAAAAGTATCTGGATATTTCTCTTCAATTTCATGATCTTTTAGACCTTCAAATACACCGTATGCTCTTTCTTTGATTAGATCAGACATTAATACTTTTGGTTTATTCTCAACTTTTTCAAGTATAATGTCCAATGTCTTTTTTGCTCTAACTAATGAACTATGGTATGCTATATCATATGTTGGTAAAAAGTCTACACTATTAAACTCTTGCGCCTGTGCAATTCCTATATCAGATAAGGGAATATCAGTTGAACCTTGGATTTGTTTATTTTGGTTATATAAAGTTTTACCATGTCTAATAAAGTGAATAATTTTTGCATTTGTATGTTTCATTAACTATATTTAATATTATTCTTATAAATAGTTTATTCTGTAATTTTCTATAACCAAAAAATTGCAAATAATATATTTTAAAATAGATTACTATATTTTACAACAATGATTGCAATTTATATAGGTGCAGGGGTTGATATTAAACCTATTAAATTTTTAAAATATATTAAAACTTTTTATTATTTTGATGGACAACCTTTCAGTGAATTTGGAACAATGCAATCACATAATATTATGCCAAATGGAATGGATGGTTTTTCGAGACCAAATTTTATACCAACATTAGATGAAAATATGGAAAGTATTAATATGAAATTAATAAATAAATTTGATAATACTCGAATATATTCAGATGGAAATCAAACTGTTTATTATTATACAAATACAGCTATACCTGATCATTATGAAGAAATAAAAAATACAATAAAAAATTTTGATACTTTAATAGTTGCAGGACATGACCCTGACAGTATGTTTTTAGATGCTACAATAAATAAAATACATTTTATAGGGTTTGAAGGTACTTGTTATCATTATGAAAATGAATCATGTGACGTACCGGATGGAATTACTAACAAATTACATGTTGGTGAAATAACGAATAGATTTAATAAATATACATATATAAATAATAAAGGTGTGCAATCATCATTTGATGATTGGGGATCATATTACAATTTTTATTTCAACTTAGATTTTCTTCGAAAATCTAAGTTGATCTAACTGTTAATAGCGTTTCTTCATTTTCTCTGAAAAATTAAGAAATCTATCAATTTTTATATATCAAAACTCGATAAATTTCGTAGAAATCACGTAGTTAAATGATATTATTGCTACGCAAAAAGAGTTCATTTGCTACGCAAAAAGTATAGAAGCTTCTGGTTATCAGAACGAGTTTGCTATTTTACGAAGTAATGGCAGACTCGTCCTGATAAACCAATTTTTATATCGAGACTCTTTGATATCCAACTGTTAAAAACATTATTTTAACCGAAGGCAAATGAATAGATAGTCCGGTAAATTGTTAAATCGGTAATATTCTGATATACATATAAAATAATATAATATCATTATAATATATGGATAAAGAAAATATTACAATTATAGGATGTGGTTGGGGATGCGCAGGTTTTATTAAGTATATAGATACAAATAAGTATAATGTTACTGTAATTTCTAAAGACTTGCATTTTACTTTTACACCATTATTAACGTATAGTTCTACTCGATCGGTATTTCAATCATGTAATACAACTCAACATTTATCTAATATTAATAATAAAGTAAAGTTTATCAAATCAAACGTTGATAATGTTAATATTATTAAAAATGAACTAATTATGGATAAATCAAGTAATAAATATGATTATCTTGTTTTATCTCATGGCGCTGATGTAAATACATTTAATATTAAAGGTATTGAGGAATATACATTATTTTTAAAAACACACGAAGATGCTATTAAGATACAAGAACAGATCCGAATTTTGGATAAAAATAAAAATATTGCAATTATTGGTTGTGGTCCTACCGGTGCAGAATTAATAGGTCATTTAATTGATACTAAAAAATTTAATATATATGCAATTGATGGATTACCAAAACCATTATCATTATTTTCAGATAGTATTTCTGATTATGTTATTAATTTATGGAAAAAGAATAATGTTCAATTAAATTTTAGTAATTTTGTAACACATGTTGACAAAGACAATATCTATTTTAAAAATAATAAGATTAAATATGACTTGGCTATTTGGTGCGGTGGAGTTAAACCAAATAGTTTAACTAATCTTATTAACAAACAATTAACTCATGTAAATCCAAATGATTGTAAATTTGGTATATCTGTTAATAATATGTTACAAGTACAAAATAATATTTTTGCTATTGGTGATTGTGCTTACTCTGGATTACCACCAACTGCACAAGTAGCATATCAACAAGGTAAATATCTAGCAAATAATTTTAATAATGAATTCAGAAATAATAAACCATTTAAGTTTGAAAATAAAGGACAGATTTGTTATGTGGGTAATAAGAAAAGTGTATATCAAATAAACAAATTTCAATCTTCTGGTAGTTTGACGTATTATCTAAATCAGTTTATCCATATTTATAATGCAATTAATATTAAACAAAAATGTTCTTTTATTACCAGTTTTATTAAAGATAAATAATTTAATAATTAAATAATTAAATAATTAAATAATTAAATAATTTAATAATTTAATAATTTAATAAATTATTTAATTATTTAATAATTAAATTATTAAATTATATATATATATATATATATGGATAATAATAGTCCAATTTACCGCGAAAAATATTTAAAATACAAGAATAAATATTTAGAACTAAAAAGTTTAGAAAAAAATCAAAAAGCTGGTATGTTTTCTAGCATTTTATCAACAATTTCATCTGCTTCATCGTCTGCTGCTGCAAGTCTAGCTAAAGCAACAGGTACTGATCCACAGAGTTATTATAATACAAGTGTAATGAACTTATTTAAGGTTCAAACTACTGATGTTCATACATATGGTACAGGACTTGTTAAAGGACTTCTTAGTGCTCAACAAATTAAAGTAACAAAACCTGTTTATGACATGTTGGCACATGGTATTACAGGCCATGGGCCAGTTGCTAAAGCAATTAAAGGTATTACTGGAACTCATGATAGTAAAGGACAAATAAAAAATGTTAATGTACTATCCCCCGAAGATAAATTAAAAGAGATCTTACGTAAAGAATTAAAAACCGATAATGTAATGTCTTATGCTAAACCACTTTTATTACAAGGACTTGCAAAGGTACATACCTCTGTTATGTCTCAAGTAAATACAATTGAAGTAAAAACTGAAAATAGACAAGTTAATGCAACATCAATTAAAAACTTAAATGATCAAATTGTTGTTGAAACATTATGTAATAAAATGGGATTAGCGGTTAGTGCATGTGACAAGAAAAAAATTGATGCTGCTAAACATGCATTCAAAGAACTAGACACAATTAATAAAACTAAACTTGCAAATACTAAAAGTGCTGAAATATTTGCAAAAACAAGAGATAATGCTCAGAAAGCTATGGATGATTTTGCTACAAGTTTATATAAAAATATAGATCCATCTGCGTCAGTTCCAAAAAGCAATGTAACCAGTAAGGAATTAATGAGTTATGTTTCAAAAAATGAGATTAACTCGTCGCACAGACTAAGAGAAAAATTAAATTTATCTAGTAGCAACGATTTACTAACAAAAGAAAGTTTAATTAAAGATTTTTCTAACCCAGCTTATCATACACCTACAGATGTTAAACATCAATCAAAATCACAACCAGCATCGCCTAAAGCAGCAGTTGATGTACCTGAAGATGCACCAAAAGTTTCAGAAGTTGCAGAAGTTGCAGAAGATGCACCAGAAGTTGCAGAAGTTGCAGAAGATGCACCAGAAGTTGCAGACGTTGCAGAAGATGCACTTGATGTAGCAGAACTAATATAATAATGTATTAAAAACAATTTATTAAAAATAGAGTCATGTCAGATATATTTTTATTAAATAGATAAAATATCTAAATATTTAAATTTTTTAATATTTAAATATTAAAAAATTAATAATCTAAGTTATAAATAATGATTTGTATGACTGAGTGTCTACTTTCCGCTGCATTTATTGGAGCAAATGCTATGTTATTAATAGCTGATACATCTAAATCTGAATATAAAAAATTATACAAGTCTCTTAGTGATGAAAAGAAATTAGCATTTGATAAAATAAAAAGAGAAAGAATATATATTTGGATAAAAGCAAGTATATTTGCTATATTTGTTTCAATAACTTTTTCCAAGTTTCAACATTACTTATTTGATTCAAATGTACTATTTAATAAATCATGTATAAATACACTTATTTTTTACGGTGTTCAACATTTAGTTTACATGTTATATCCTAAATCTGATTGGGAATTAAACCATATTGAGAATAATTCACAAGCAAAGATGTGGTTATCTAAATATAAATCAATGCAAAATAAATGGTATATTGGATTCGTATTAGGAATTGTCGGATATTACTTTTTAAGTATAACAATATTCAAATCTAAAAATCTTAATATGAATGAAACCAATCAATTTATTGCAAATGCAGATTATGATTTGCAGTCCGATAACTTTCCAAATGTTATAATGAGATTTATATAGTCACATTAGGTGAAATGAATAAAACTATTTAACCATATAATAACAATATTATTTAGTTATTGTAATAATAACATAAATTCTGATATTTAATAAAAATTGACATTTAATTATATTGAGAATAATTAATATTATATACCGGTTAGTGCCACATAAATTGTTCCTTCAAGGAAGACCAGCACGAATGGCCGAGTGGTCTAAGGCGCTCGACTTAAGCTCGAGTATCGTAAGATGCGTGGGTTCGAACCCCACTTCGTGCATAAAAATTATCTATTAACAGCAATTATTAACACATATATAAGTTTAATAATAGATAGCAACCTTTATCTCTTTACAGCAATTAAATTAAAAGCATTTTATTTTTAATAAGAGATAGCAAAAGCTCCTTTAGCTCAGTTGGTTAGAGCGTTGTGCTTATAACGCAAAGGTCGGCGGTTCGAGCCCGCCATGGAGCAAAACTAATATATAAAGTTCCTTCGAGGAAAACCAGCACGAATGGCCGAGTGGTCTAAGGCGCTCGACTTAAGCTCGAGTATCGTAAGATGCGTGGGTTCGAACCCCACTTCGTGCATTAATTTAATTTAATTTAATATTTATATATAAAGATATAATATAATATACTATAAGATAAATAGTTCCCTTGAGGAAACCCATAACAATTGGTCTAATACAAAATATTCATATAACAATTGTTTCATATACTTATTATTCTGTTTAATTTAATCTAATTTTTAATATAATCTAATTTTTAATATAATATAATATATTATATTTATTATATTATATATATATAGTTCCCTTGAGGAAAATAATACAATTCATTTTGTAACAACAGTTATTAATAGATACATGTTTTATAATAGTATTTGAAGAAAACAATAATAATTGTTTTATATACTCGTTATTCTGTTTAATATATAATATATTATATATTATAATATATTATATATTATATAAATTTAAAGTTCCCTTGAGGAAAATAATACAATTTATTTTGTACCAGGTTCTATAGCTCAGTTGGTTAGAGCACACGACTGTTAATCGTGGGGTCACAGGTTCGAACCCTGTTAGAATCGAAAAAAGGCTTCCGTGGCGCAATTGGATAGCGCGTGAGACTTCTAATCTCAAGGCTGTGGGTTCGAGTCCCACCGGGAGTGATAAATTCATTTAAGATCTTTTAATTAAAAGATCTTAAATTATCTTTAAAATATATTATTATCTAAATATTATTAATGGTAAATAAAAATAAACTTATAATTTCATTAACGACTATACCAACTAGGATAAATGAGATAGAACCTGTATTAGAATCATTGTTAAATCAAACTATCAAAGCAGATATGATATATATTAATATACCAAAGAAATATAGTAGATTTAGTGAATGTGCGAAAGTACCAGATTTTATAACTAATAAATACAACGATAGAGTAAAAATATTTTATTTAGAAAAAGATTATGGACCTGCTACAAAATTTATTGGAAGTTTACTAAATCCAGATATATCAGATAAAGATATTATTTTAATAACAGATGATGACATTGAAAAAACCAAGTTATGGACTACTAAACTTTTGAACTGTTATGCTCATACAAAAGTATGTTGTTTTGAAGAAAGAAAAATAGGTAAAGAAATTATTTGGGGTTATTTAGGATTTTGTTTCAGAAAAGACCTTTTTGATTTAACTGATATGTTAATGTTTTTTAATCAAATAAAAACAAATTGTTATTTAGTAGATGACCACTGGCTTACAGGATATTGTCATTATAAAAAAATTAAAATAGATAATATTCATCTTGATAAATCAACTGAAATAAATAAAAAATTAATTATAGGAGATGACTCATTAGCAAGATTAACGGGTGCTGATACTAGAAGACATACGTCAAATAAATGTCGTAAAGATATTTTAGATAATTTTCAAACAGAATTCCCGTTCTGGTGTTGTTTAGGATGTTGTAAGAAAGGTAAAAGAATTGTAGAAAAATTTAGTGATAATCGTATTACAACATGTAATAACATCACATATATATTGCACTTTATAGCCTTATTTATAGTCCTATTCATAATCTTAATTATTTTATTAAAAAGATTATTACCAAATCAAAAGTACTCACGTATATTTAAAATATCAATTATAATTGTATCAAGTTTTTTTATATTCAAAAAAATAAATAAAGATAGTACGAATAAAAATAATGAACAGTTTTTTAATATAGTACCTAAAGCTATCGTACCGAAAGTTATCATACCGAAAGTTATCATACAAACTTATTACATAAAAGAAAGAATTCCTGAAAAAGTTTATAAAAATATTAAAGAGTTTGCACCAGAGTATACACATATTGTATTTGACGATAGCGAATGTATTCGGTTTTTTAAAAAATACTTTAATAGAAATATTATTGATACATTTAATAATCTTAAAGGTGCTCATAAAGCAGATCTATTTAGATATTGTTATTTGTATAAATTTGGCGGTATTTATCTTGATATTAAAACTGAATTAATTATTCCACTAAAAGATGTTTTTACTGATAACTATACTTATTCTGTTTTATCAATTATTAAAAATACTGTTTATCAAGGTGTTATAGCAACACCTCCTAATAATCCATTGTTCTTAAAATTAATTAAATTTATGATTAACCTAGTTGAAGAGGACTCGCATATTTCCCCATATATAATATTTACAATTGATTACTATAATAGAACTAAAGAATATTGTGAAAAGGAACTATCCATTGGTATAAATACAAATAAAGAAAATGACTTTGATTTTTATTTTTTTAAAGAGATTTGTACTAAAAATAAGAAAGATTGTAAAGATGGATTAGATAGATACAAATTATGTTGTTATATTTATGACGGAGATAGAAAAGTTTTTAAAAGTAGGTACTCTGATTTCCCTTGGTAAAATATAAATATTATATAAATATTATATAAACTATATATATAATGTTTAGTAGCCCAAATTCTACTGATAATTTAAAGAAAGTACTTATGATCATTGGCGCATATGGCATAGTACAAGTCTTAGCACAAGATTTAGGTATCAAAACAGGAAAAAAACAAAGAGATTTGATTCAATCTATGCCTATACAAATAATTGTTTTATATGCAGGTGCATATACTGTAACTGATGACCATTCAAATGCAGCAATCGCAACCGGATTATATTATTTATTAAAATATGGATACAGTGAAGGAAAAACATCTGATGTTTGTTTCGAAAGTGTATAATTACTAATCTGTAATTTGAAAAGTATCTTTGTTAACTAAATTAATATAATTCATCAAACAATTTACAAAACTATTATTGAAAAATCTACCCGCATATTTTTCAACTTTTAGAAATAACTCATAATTCTTCCTAATATCATCATCTGTTAATTTAATTAACGTTGATGGTTCATTCCGATATTTAATATCGATATATTCATTATTTATTATTCTAATATTAAAGTCAGAATGACAAATATTATTTGAATCTAAATAAGTACTAACTATAAATGGTCTATTTAAAATATTAATAAAAAAATTTGTGATTGCAGAATCTGGATTAATAATTTCACGCAAATAATATGACCATTTATCGTTAATATCATTATTATAAAAACATTCGGTATAAATAGTATTTGCAGGTATATTTTGATATTCATTAAAAATAATGTTAGTTTCTGTTCTTTTAGTTCTACTTGTTACTCTATCTAGTGTAGTATATAATTTAGGATCAATTGTAGTATCTTTTTCTATCCCATAAATATTTTTTGAAAATATCGTTTGATCTTTTTCTTTATATAATCTAACTTTAATCGGGTTGATGAAATAGAAAGCTAAATCTACTACATAAATCTTTTTATTGTTCTTTGGAATAGCAAGTGCAACATGCGATATTTTTAAATATTCTTTCTGGTAAAATTTATTAGGAATAGTTGCAGGTATTAAATAACTGTCAATATTATACTTAGATTTCAAATAATTTTTTAAAAATATTGATAATGAAATACAATTTCCTGAATTGAATTTTTCAACTGATGTCTTTGAATTTAAATTATAAACAATATATGGAAATGTCGAAAATGCAGAATTTTCATATGAGTAACGTATAGCTTCAACTAATATTTGCTGATTAATATTTTGATTAAAATTATTATTTAAAAATTCAATAGTTTTTAAATGATTATACATTTATTTAGATTTAGATTATTTGATTTTACATATCGATATATGCATATAATATATACAATTTGTATTATTATACATTTATTTTGATTATACATAAATTAAATAAATTGCCTTATGCAAAATTTGCATTCCAAATTTTATTACCACTACATACCGACAAGATCGAATTAATATGTTCATTTAACGAAGAATGCTCAAAATCAATAATCCATATTTCACCATTAGTGTCTTCTACAAAGTTATACCCAGTCAAATCCGGATACACTATATTGTGTTTAATTAATAATTGTATAATAGACGATATTGTTTTAAATATATCGTCTGGTACTAACTTTGCATCCTCACCATACATGTCAGATACACTCATTTTACCAACTCGGTTCATTGCCATTCTTTGTGTTTGGGTACAGTAGGATAGGATCTTTGGTACATTAACAATTCCAAGATCATATACATGTTTCTGCATATTATATTCATGTTCACTTACATTATTCTTTACATAGTACTTATCGGGGTGTTTTGTATATTCTTCCATTTATATTACAATATGATGTATAAGCTGAATGTTAATCAACTTTTACTAGATAGGAACCAATTACAGTCTTTTGCTTTGCAAATATCATAATACTACATCTGATTGACAATCACATTCAATGGTAAAATAATAAAAATTGATTTATAAACATATTGAAGGTAATCCAATAGATATTAGAGCTTGTATTATAATACATTCTCTAACGTTTCAACACAGCAACTAACAATTTAATAATACTTTAACTTTTTTAATATCTTAATAATATTTAACTTTTTACTTGAAACAGCACCCTTATTTATTTGTAATCTAACCAATTATATAATAAATATTTATCTACATACAGCGACTATATAAATTTTATTTTCAAAATTAATCAACGTAGATAGTAACAAACAGGTCTTGCAGATGGTTGCTGACTTCGTTCTTATAAAGCGAAAGAGAGAGTTCGATTCTCCCCTGGACTATAAATGTTTCAACACAGCAACTAATAATTTAATAATATTTAACTTTTTACTTGAAACAGCACCCTTGTTTATTTGTAATCTAATCAATTATATAATAAATATTTATCTACATACAGCGACTATAATATAAATTTTATTTTCAAAATTATTCAACGTAGATAGTAACAAACAGGTCTTGCAGATGGTTGCTGACTTCGTTCTTATAAAGCGAAAGAGGGAGTTCAATTCTCCCCTGGACTATAAATGTTTCAACACAGCAACTGATAATTTAATAATACTTTAACTTTTTACTTGAAACAGCACCCTCATTTATTTGTAATCTAACCAATTATATAATAAATATTTATCTACATACAGCGACTATATAAATTTTATTTTCAAAATTAATCAACGTAGATAGTAACAAACAGGTCTTGCAGATGGTTGCTGACTTCGTTCTTATAAAGCGAAAGAGGGAGTTCAATTCTCCCCTGGACTATAAGCGGTATAGCGCAGTGGTAGCGTGCCGGGCCCATAATCCGGAGGTCAAAGGTTCGATTCCTTTTATCGCTATTTTATCTACATACAGCAACTGTATAATATAAATTTTATTTTCAAAATTAATCAACGTAGATAGTAACAAACAAACAGGTCTTGCAGATGGTTGCTGACTTCGTTCTTATAAAGCGAAAGAGGGAGTTCGATTCTCCCCTGGACTACCAGCCCAATTAGCTCAGTTGGTCAGAGCGCACGACTTTTAATCGTGTGGTCGTGGGTTCGAATCCCACATTGGGTGCACACTTATTTTATACAATGACATAAAATCATTAAATAAATCATTTATTTAATTATTTTATATTTATACGGAAAAGTATGTTTTACTATTCGTATTTATATTCTTTCTAGATAATTGACATAGTAATAAATCTAATACTACTACACTTGCCATTGCTTCAACAATTGGTACCGCTCTTGGTACAACACATGGATCATGTCTTCCTTTTGCTTTAAGCGTAACAGTATCACCTTTTAGATTTATAGTTTCTTGATTAACAAGAATTGTAGCTGGTGGTTTAAATGCAACTGAAAACGAAATATCTTCGCCGTTAGTTATACCACCTATAATACCTCCATTATTGTTTGTTTGGGTACTAACATTACCTTGGTTATTAATCCATCTATCATTATGCATACTACCTGTTTGTTCGATACATGAGAAACCACTGCCAAGTTCAAATCCTTTAGTAGCAGGTATTGACATCATCGCTTGTGCAAGTAATGCTTCCATTTTATCAAACACTGGTTCACCCAATCCTCTAGGACAATTTTTAATAATACAAGATACTTTACCTCCAATTGAATCGCCATTATTTTTAAGTTCCAAAATTAATTCTTCCATAGACGTTGATATTTCTTTATTTGGACATCTAGTTATAGTTTCATCCACTAGGTCTCTACTAATATTATCAGGTACCTTATCTAATTTAATATTACCAACTTGTGAAACGAATGATACAATTTCTACATTATATTGTTCTAAAATTTGGTCTGCAACGGCGCCAGCAATTACTCTTCCTATAGTTTCACGAGCTGAACTACGACCTCCGCCAGATGAAGCATGTATTCCATATTTCCATAAATAAGTAAAATCTGAATGGGATGGTCTAGGTATGTAGTTATCTTTTGAGAAAACATAATCTTCGGGTTTTGTATTTTTATTATTAACAATTATTGTTAATGGTGTACCTAATGTAACATTATTTTCCATACCAGATAGAATAATTAATGTATCTGCTTCATCCCTTGGTGTAGTAATCGCACTTTGACCGGGTCTTCGTCTATTTAATTGGTTTTGAATTTTATCAATATCTAATTTAAAATTAGGGGGAGGGCTATTAATTGTTACACCCACACTATGACTATGTGATTCACCAAAAGTAGTTATTTTATAGTAATTTCCAAATGTACTCATTATTATAAAATATTTGTAATCTTTAAAAGTATAATACTTTAAAAATATTTTTAAATATAACATAATTATATATATGAATAAAGATATGTGTTATATCTGCCTATTTGTAATATTATTTACACTCTATTTTAGAAGTGAATATAATACAAATAATACAAATAATAAAATAGAGAATATGAGCAATGCATCTGATATTAAGGCACAAATTAATAAAATCTATAAATCCGATATTCAATCAATTAGAAATCTTGCAGAAATATCTGAGAAATTACAAAAAGGTGGTTTAGAAATACCAGGTGCTTTAACAATTAAAGGTAAATTAACTGCTAATAATATACAAAGTAATACATTAGTTAGTCTTAAGAATAGTCTTGAGACTAAATTGAATGCGCTTCAAAGTAAATTGACTACACTTACGAATCAAAGTAATAGTAAATTTAATAATATAAATCAAACGTTAGGGAAGATTGGCGACAGTACTAAATTAGTACGTCATCAAGATACTATTACTATAAGATCACAAAAAAAACCGTATTTCAGATTACAGAATAGTCAAAATGCTGGATATGCTCAATTTAATAATCATAACCAAGCCGGTTGGGAGAAAATGAATATTGAGAAATGCGGACATCCAGCAATGACGCCTGTGTCAGTACATAACTGCCAAAAAGGATGATTAGGTAGTCTTGAGACTAAATTGACTACACGTGAGAGTAAAACTAATAGTTCAATTAATAATATAAATCAAACGTTAACCAAGATTAGTGGCAGTACTAAATTAGTACGTCATCACGATAGTATTACTACAAGATGTATCTATAAAAGGTATATAATAAATATATAACAAATAGAAAAACTAATAAACACAAATATTAATAATATAAGAACATTATATTATTAGCATTGGTTGAACTTTTCGACTATGGCCGATATTATATATAATTATTTTGATAATAGTCTTACTATTACATGTCTATCAGGAATTTCAAATTTCATGGTAGCATTCTTGTAATAAGAAGAGTTTCTTTTAATATTTTCTATTACATTATCTAACATATTACATCTATGATATTTTGATGTTAAAGAAGGATGATTAATTATACAACAATGTAAGTGTAATTGATAGAATGAAGGATGATAATGAAAAAAGAAATATAATTGTTCTTCATCAATATAATTTGCTTTTGCAACTGCAATACATTCTTTCTTCATATTTTCTAATAATTCTACATGTTTAGATCGTAGATCTCTTAATGTCTTTATTTTATCATGTGGAATTGCTAATATGTAGAAACTTTGTACTAAATCATTATGCCAATTAGTATCTTTAATAACCATCAGTTTAGATGTTTCTATTAATATTGTATTAAGCTGTTCTTTCTTAGATAAAATATTAAATATCCATTTAGTATTTAGTACAAAAATATTATTTATATATGGTAAAACTTTCGTAATGTACTCTTCTTTTGTTTCTGTTATTGTAATATATTTATCTTTGGGGTTATCTTTAAAGTGATCTTTTTGACAAATTACGTTTATTTCTTTATTATTAACTTTCATTGTCCAGAAATCTTCATTATCAAATTGTTTATTACTTAAATTCAACTTGATAGTTTCAATTTGAAATTTAGAAAATATAACTGTACATTTGTCTTGTATTTGTCCAAAGATAATATATCCATCATCATTTTGTATTATTTGATTTTTAGTGAATTCCATATATTTACTAATATAAAATAAAATTTGATAGAAATTTATATTACTAAATATTTATTATTAAATATATGCAAGATGCAAGAAACGGCGATCAGATAAATCAATTGGTTGATATTCAACAGGTTGGAAATAATTTTATAGATTTTTATTATACATCATGTAAAAGTAATATTAATAATCTTTTTACGTCAGGTATTTTTAAAGATCATACTAGACTACGATATAAAGATAAAGAGTATAAAGAACAAGAATTAGTTAAACTGTTAACTCAAATTAATCAAGAATCAACCTTTGTTTTAGAAGAAACAATTATAATGGATTCAGGTGGAAGAAGAGCTGATATCCTCGCGATTGGTAAAATACAAATGAGACAATCGGGTGAGATATTTAGATTCAGTCAATACTTTACTATCGCAAATAATAAAGATGGTAATTGGTTTATCCATAATACTTTACTTTCTATTTTATCACACTAAATCGTACGACTTGCGAAAGTACAAATAGCCAAACCAATTTGCGTTTTACGCAGCAATGATTTTAATTTATTAGTATAAAAATTTATAAACTATTCTTTTAGATTAAAAATAATATATAAGACTATTTAATATGAAAATCGACTCTTATAGTTTACAAGGTTTAAGAAATTCAAACGAAGATCAACATGTTTATTTTATGAATTTAGATGGCGAAGAAAAAAGCGTACCAAATATAAACTTTATAGGTGTATTTGATGGACATGGGGGTAAAACAGTATCTTCTTTCCTAAAGAAACAAGTACCAAGACACTTTGCTAAAAATAAGGATACCACAATCTTTACGAATACTCAAACTGCATCAAAGTATTTAAATAAAGTATTTAATGATATAGCAGAAAAATTAGAACAGAAACATCCTAGAGCTGTTAATTATACTGGTTCAACTGCACTATGTGGTTTAATATCAAAAAAACCAAACGACAAAAAAGTATTGTGGATTGCAAATGTTGGTGATTCTAGAGCTGTTTTATGTAATCATAAAAATGAAGCTTCACAACTTTCTATAGATCACAAACCAAATTCATTACCTGAAAAGAAAAGAATAGAACAACTTGGTGGTAAAATTAAATATGATGGATGCGATTGGAGAATAAACGACTTGTCTTTATCCAGAGCGTTCGGTGATTTAGAATCTAAACCATATATCACACATTTACCCCAAATTTTTAAATATAATATAAATAAGGGTGATAAATATATTATATTTGCATGCGATGGTTTATGGGATGTACTAAGTAATAAGAAAGTAGTAAATTATGTTAACGACCTTATCGAAAAAAAATATACTGGTAATATTGCTAAAAAAATAGCAGAGAAAGCAATAAAGGAAGGATCAACTGATAATGTTACTGTTGTTGCATTATTTTTAAATTAACAAGCTTCAATAGGAACCCATTTCTTAAAAGTTTTTTCAAACCTACATAAGAATTTTTTTGCGGTAGAATCTTTAAATTCTTGAACACATAGATGTGAAATTTTTAAATTAGGAATATGTGCTATTCCTAATTTATCTTCATTCAGTTCTTCGTATAAATCATACACATCTGGTATTTCTGTATTTTTTAACCATAATTTTTTCGCTTTTCCTTCTGTTTCATAGGAGTAATTTCTACACTTTAAGAACTCTGTCATATTAATAATTAAATCATAACTTTTTGAATTAATTATTTTATTGTCATTTATATTTGTTGTTGTTATATCAACTTTATCCTGTTTCTTATCCAAATAAACAACATTAATTCCTGAAAACTTTGGATAGAATTCTAATCCTTGGCATTTAATACTACATGTTGGTATAACATTCTCTATTAAATCTTTTAGATCTGAATAGGTACTTAATTTATTTATTTTAAATATAAAATTTTTACATGCTGAGCCATTAGTAAATTGAGTTTTTATTAGATTATCAATATGACTAATCTTTTGCATCATTTCTAAATCTATAATTTTATTACCCATTAGGTAAAAACAATCTTTTATTAGCATATAGTATCTATATGTTGTTTTATTGTCAACAGTTGAACAATTATTAATTAACTTGCAATCAAATATTGTTCCTCTAAAAACAGAATTTGATGCATTTATTAAAATCTTGTACATATTAACTTTTTTAGGCTGTACCTGGTCTTTATGATATGATAAGTTTTTTTTATCAACCGCGACACAGTATTTAGTATTATCTATCGTAAGAAATAATAGTAAATAGTTATAACCCATAAAATTTGGAGTAACATAATGTTCAGTCTCCTTTAAAAATTGTAATTTTTGTAAATTATTTAACATATTATATCTAAAATTAGACAAGTCAACTGCACCAAAAAGAAAATCTAGTATCTTGTTTTTCAAACTTAAATCAGTAATAATTAAGGCATCACTAGTTCCAAATTTAGTTGTTTTTTTATCCATTTATATACTATATAATTAATAAATGTTTATACATATTTAATCAATTTTTATTTTAAGAACTATTTGATATCTAACTGTTAAAAAGTGGAATGATAAATAAATTATATTTATTTATCGTTACACTATTCAATTACACTACGTGTCATATAAGCAATTATTTTATAAACTACTGAATGTTTTGCACCGAAAGTGAAATGAATAATCTAGAAAGTAGAATAAGGGTCAAAACAATTATCATTTGCATATAGATTTCCATCCAATGTACTTGTTTCTTCGCCAATTACTGAAAAGTTATTTGAACACGCATTCATTGTTACACCTTTTTGTACATGTTGACATGTAGAAGTTTCTTGGGTTTCCTTTAAATCTGGTACAGATTCATTATAAAGATCTCTAATTGATTTTGGCATATCATCACTTCTAGAATTTCTTAAATCATTTAGTTTTTTATTCATTGGTTTATATAGTTTCATTTGTGATTTAGTACCACATCCGCTAATTCTTTTATTATATTTAGGTTCAATGAAAGTACCACATTTAACTTGATGTTTAAATCTATTCTTCATTTCTTGATTAGTATTAGATTCTTCTTCACCAAAGTTATTTTCTTCTTCACCAAAGTTATTTTCTTCTTCACCAAAGTTATTTTCTTCTTCACCAAAGTTATTTTCTTCTTCACCAAAGTTATTTTCTTCTTCACCAAAGTTATTTTCTTGCATAATGCGTTCTTCTTCCTCTTGGAATAATCCGCGTCTACCTCTAGATTCTTCTTCCTCTTGGAATAATCCGCGTCTACCTCTAGATTCTTCTTCCTCTTGGAATAATCCCCGTCTGCCTCTAGATTCTTCTTCCTCGTTAGAAATTAAGAATTGTGAGAGTTCTTCTTCTGCATATGGTTTAATAGCATACTCTTCTTCACCAATTTCTTTACCAAGTTCTTCATCAATATCTTCATCGAGGTCTTCTTTTCCACTACTTAAATATTTTCTAAAATCTTCTTCTTCATCTAATTTTTGGTCTATTTTTCTATATTGTTCTTCATCAGCTTCGGAATATTCTTCTTCACTTTCCATATTATTAATTAAATTAGAACTTATATTAGAATCGATACGTTGGCCAACATTAACATTTTTTGTTGATGATAAACTTGTTGATTGGTTAATATCTGAAAGTACAAAATCTTGATTAGAACCACTTACTTGTGCATAATTACTTTCTTCTTCAGTTGGTCTAAATGAATGTTCTTCTTCATCTGAAATTTCTTCATCTGAAATTTCTTCATCTGAAATTTCTTCACCTACAAGTTGGTGAGTGTTTTCATTATATTGACCATTTATTAGACTATTAGTATCAGATACAAGGGTTGATAACATAGAGAACTTTTCAGATACAATCTTTGGAGACCTATTGATCAAGTACAAAATTGCACCTGAAATTACTAAAACAATAAGTAAGTTTTTTAAACTATTTGACATCATATATTTTTATATGAGATTTTAATTTAAAAAATTTGATTTTATTAAACTAAAAATACAACTATTAGTTATAAATATGGAAAGTTTAATAAATAACATAATTAAAGATCCTTATAACTATTCGATGACTCTAACAGTTGATTCATTAGAAAAGGTTATTAAGTACACTGCCGATAAATTTTTTAATGATAAATCAGTAATATCAGACCAGATATATGATTTATTAATTGATTTTTTACGCAATAAAGATCCTAAAAATAAATTTTTAAAACAAGTTGGGTCAGAAGTTAAATCTAAAGATAAAGTCAAACTAGACTATTATTTGGGAAGTATGGATAAAATTAAGCCACCCTCAAATCAGTTAGATAAATGGATTAGTAAATACAACGGTCCTTATGTTCTATCAGAAAAACTAGACGGTGTATCTGGTTTACTAATTTATAAAAGAAATGGTGATATTAAATTATATACACGAGGAACTGCAACACACGGTGTTAATATTACACCACTCGTTAAATATATTACACAGATTCCGTCATTTGATAAAATTAAAGAATTTCTTAATAAAAATAAAATTACAAGTACTCATAAAGAAAATCTTATTGCATTTAGAGGTGAAATAATTATTAATAGATCTATATTTGAATCTAAATGGGCATCTACAAAAAGTAATGCTCGTAATACTGTTTCAGGTGTAGTTAATAGTAAGAGAATAGATCCAATACTTGCTGGTTCAACTTACTTTGTAGTTTATGAAATTGTAGATCCACATATGAAACTTTTAGATCAATTTAAGATGATTGATGACATGGGATTTAGAGCAGTTCATAGTAAAGTTTTTGATAAAATAAATTATGAAAACCTAAGTGCATATCTTAAAAAGAGAAAAGCTAGTTCAAAATATGTAATTGATGGAATTATAGTATCAAATAATGAATTATATAAAAGAAATACGACAGGTAACCCTGAATATGCTTTCGCTTTTAAAGATATTTTAGAAGATCAAAAAGCTATATCTACTATTGTTGAAGTTGAATGGAAAGTATCAAAAGATGGATATATTAATCCAATTGTAATTATAAAACCTGTTGAAATAGGAGGTGTGACAATTACAAGAATAACCGCATATAATGCAAGATTTGTTGTTGATAATAAACTAGGTATTGGTGCACAAATTGAATTGATTAGAAGCGGTGATGTTATTCCAAAAATTTTAAAAGTAATAAAACCTACAAATAAAGTAGTATTGCCTGACAGTGATTGGGAATGGAATGAAACAAAAGTAGACATAATACTTAAAGGGAGTACTTCAAAAGAAATGGAAATTAAAAATATACATTATTTCTTTGCTACATTAGATACTAAAGGTATGGGTGAGAAAGTTGTTGAAAAAATATATGACTCTGGTCTTAAAACGATTAAAGATATACTTGATGCAAGTAAATCCGATTTTTTAAAGGCAGATGGGTTCCAAGAAAAATCTGCCGAAAATATTGTTAAATCAATAAAGAAAGCAATGTCATCTAATAATACTAATAGTAGTGGATTATCTATACTAATGTCTGCCTCAAATCAATTTGGACACGGTATGGGACAGCGAAGAATGGATATTGTTCTTGAAAAATATCCAAAAATACTAGAAGACCATAAAAAATGGACATCAGAAGAGTTTATAAATAAGATTAAAGAATTACCTGGATGGGAAGAAAAAACTAGTCAACAATTTGTATCAAAGTTTCCTAATTTTATTAAATTTTATAAATCTTTAAAAGATCATGTAAAACTAAAACCGATTGTTGCTAAGAAAACCAACAAGACATCTAAATTAAGTGGGCAAACTATTGTATTATCAGGATTTCGAGACAAAGATTTAGAAAATAAGTTAAAAGAGTTGGATATTAAAGTTGGAAATAGTATATCGAAAAATACAAATCTATTGGTTGTTAAGGATAAATCTATTATAGATGAAAATACTGGAAAAGTAAAAAAAGCAGTTGATGCAAAAGTAAAAATAATTACGAAAGAGCAATTGTTAAAAGATATTTAAACATTAACAGTCTACTTCTATTTTTTTATAATTATAACAGGTTCCTTTATCATCCTTGTAAGTATTTTTTGACATATTATCAATTGTGGGGTATCTGATTACAATCTTTGGTTCAGGGTGGATTATATACAAAATAAGAATACCAATAAAAAGAGATATGATGAAATAGAATAAAGTAATTTTTATCATTAAAATAATATAGAAAATATATTCACGTAAAGTAAATTAAAATTAATAGATTTAAATCGAATAACACTTAAATATATAGAACCTAATATTGTATTATGAAAGTCGATTATTTATTATCATTCAAAGATAATGAACAAGTTCAAAATCTAGATGAAGATTTTATTAAACTAATATCTGGTTTTATTAGTAAGAGCTTTTCAAAGAAATCTAAAAAAAAAACGATTAAACCTATTTTAAAATGTAATTTATTAAAAAATAATAATCTCCAGATTTCTAAAAACAAAATAGAAAATAAAACAAAGTTAATTTTAAATAAAATTAGTAATAATAATTTTGAACAAATTGTAGGTGAATTTCTTTCAACCTTCCTTGAAATGTCTCAGGATGATTATAACAGTGTTTTACAAACTATTTATATAAAAATGTTAAAAGATGAAAAATTTATTATACTCTTTTATAAGTTTTATTTAATAATAAATAATATATATAGCTCGTTGTATAGTCTATCGAATCAAACATTTATTGATCTCATTGAGGTAAAGATAAATATAGATTATTCAAATTATAAAATAACTGATAATCTAGCATTCTTACAAGATTTAGACAAAGAAGAGCACCGTATTAATAATTTAAATATAATATTACTATTAATAAAATCTAATAATTTTCAAAGTAACATTATTACTCATATATCATCATTATTAGTAAGTACAACTAATATTCCCGATATATATTATTGGTTTTCTAATCAAGTAGTTAATAATATAGATTCTATACAAAACTATCATAGTATTCTTAAAAACAAGTTATCTGATGATATCAATAATAGGTATTCTATTTTATTAAAAAATCTATTAGAATCAAATAATATGTCATTTGATGATTTAGAAATTTTAGATAAACAAGGTGACAATACCGAACAGGATGATGATGATGAAAATAATTGTAACATTGATATAAATGAAGATAAAACTGAATTTGAAATAGAAGTTGATAACTTAATTGAAGAATTCTTATTATTAGAAGACTTTGATGAAGTTAAGATGTATATTGAAACTCTTAATAATAAAGATGACACATTAAACATATTTACTGTATCATTGTTGAATATTTATTTTAATAATAATTTAAATAATTATGGTAAATTTAAAAAATTATTTGTTAATTTAAAAAAGAGTAAATTAATTAAGGCTGAAATTTTTAAAACAAGTTTAAAAAATTTACTAAATAATGATGGTAGATTCGATTATTTAAATTTAGAAACTAAAATAGATAAAATAATAGAAATTTATAAAATTGTTCAAATTAAATTAACTAAAGAATATATTGATAATATTGAAAGTCTAAAAGTATAAAATAGAAAATATATCTTTTCACTATTTAATAGTTAGGTACGAATGTAGAATATTATATATCAATCGTATGGTTTATTTTTCGTCGTTTTTTTAGATATATTTCAATGTTCTTTCTATATTGATTTCTATCTCTAACTAACTTTTCTAGTTTATCACGTTGTATTTTTCGATATTCTAACAACTTTCTTGAATTAATTGGTAATTTAAATTCACTTAATACTTTTAACCTATTAGACAATTTGTTATTTTTACTAATATACTCTTCTTCATTAATATATAATCTTTCTTTCCTTTTTTTTAAATCTGCAATAATATTATCTATATTCTTTTGTTTTTTAATAATTCTTTTTTTATCTAGTAATATATTACTTATAAGGTATCTATAAGATATAAAACATATTGTACCAAGTAATATTGTAAAAATATTTAATATATTATTTTGAAACATAACTATAATATAATAATATAGATATATTATTATATTATAATACTATTTTTCAGTTCTATCTTCAATATAAATATTTGATAAACAGCCAACCAACTGTAATAAAGAATCATTTCCCTCATTTACTTTAATGTATCCAAAACTAACTATATTAAATAGTTTCATTTTCTTAGCATATGGGATTGCTAGATCACTATTGGGATTAATTAGATAGTCTAAAAATGTTAATAGTATATCACTTGCATTATATCCATTTCTGTATAATCTTGTTAATTCTAAAATGCTCTCTTTGAATTGATTATTTAAACATAAATCTAAAATATTTCGAATATACGCAGGCTTAGGTTTATCTAATAACTTATATATATTATCAATTGTCAAGTCAGATTGAGTATGTTTAATACATTCTAAATTATTAATTGATTTTCTAATATCTCTGTCTGATATAGTTACGAGTTCATCAATAGATTCTTTACTATACTTTACATTCTCTTTATCACATATTTCTATCAATTTATCATTTATAAAATTATCTCTTAATTTGGGATAATTTATAATCATACATTTAGATTGAATACTCTCATTAACTTTAGTAGAATCATTACATATAAATACAAATCTACAATTCTTTTTATATTCTGCAATAATATTACTTAACAAGTTTTGAGCTTTATTAGTAATACTATCTGCTTCATCTAATATTATTAATTTTTCTGCACTACTTGTTATTTTTTGACAAAATGGAATAATCGTATTATTAATAATTGATAATCCTCGATCATCTGAAGCATTCAATTCTAATACATTTTCACTATAACTTTGGGGATCTGGATAAATACTCTTCGCAATAATTAATATAGTTGATGTTTTTCCAGTGCCGGGTTCACCTGTTAAAATCATATTTGGCACGCATTTGTATTCAATAATTTTATGAATTTTTTCTAGTAAGAATGTATCAAGAAATATTTCGGATGTATTAGATGGTCTATATTTCTCGATCCATGGTAATCCAATATCGTTATCTATAATTCGATTCATTATAGTAATTATATGAATTTATATCTAAATCATTTTAATCATTTTTGATTTAATTAAATAATTTTGTACTAAATTATTTATTTATATCTATTTAATCAACTAAAGCATGCTCTAGTACTTGACTTATATGATCTATTAATACAACTTCAAATGTATCATCTTCAGGTGATAATCCATCTCTTCGTAATTTATTTAAATCTTCTTCATTCTCCTTAGGTATTAAGGCCTTTGTTACACCAGAACGCTTAGCTCCATTTAATTTGGCATCAACACCACCAATAGCAGTTACACTTCCGCATAAATCAATTTCACCTGTCATTGCTATCTTATTATTAATCTTACGACCAGATAATACAGAATATATAGCTAATGTCATTGCGGCACCTGCAGATGGTCCATCTTTAGGTGTTGCAGCTTCAGGTGTATGGATATGTAACCCAAATGCCTTTTTATTTTGACCATCATCTATAATTTTTTGTTTGGCTTCGTCACTTAATAAGCTGAATGCTAACTTTTTAGCATAATTTACAGATTCTCTCATTACTTCACCTTGTTTACCTGTCATATCTAATTCTAACATCTTATCAGCAGGATATTTCATTACTTGAATGACTGTTAATCCACCAATTCCTGATGTTGTAGCATATAACCCATTTACTAATCCTACGCTTGGTTCTGCAGCAGTTTTCTTTACTCTGACTTTAGGTTTATTTTCAAATAGTAATTCAATGTATTCTTTGGTTACTATAAATGGAATCTCGTATTTATCACCGTCATGAAATCTATTTAAATTAATATCACGAACAATCTCTTGAATCTTTTCTTTGATCTTACGAACACCTGCTTCATTTGTAAATGTTTCTACAAGATACTTTATCATATCTTCAGATAAGATCAATTCATCACTAGATAAACCAACCTCTTTTAATATTTCAGGTAACATATAATGTTTAATAATATGAATTTTTTCGGGAATAGTCAATGGATTAGTTTCAATTATAGTAATTCTGTCTCTAAGAATTGGGTCAATTAATGAAACATCATTAAAAGAAAATACAATTAATGCTTTTGATAAATCTAATTTTATACCGGCAAAGTACTTGTCTTCGAATTCATCGTTTTGAGTACCATCAGTTAAATGTGTTAAAATAGAAATAATTTCTCTACCATGTTCGGTTGCAGATACCTTATCTATTTCATCAATAAAAATAATAGGATTCATGCACTTGCTACTTATTAAAATATCAGCTATTCTACCCCATGTTGAACCAACATATGTAAAATTATGACCAACTAAAGTGGACCCATTTACAGAACCACCAATTGGTAAGAATGCAAATGGTCTACCTTCGCCGTTCTTATCAAGTAAACATTTAGATAATCCATTTTTAGCTAATGATGTTTTACCAGTACCTGGAGGGCCTTGTAGTCCTATTACTGCACCATTTGATTCACCATTAATCCATTGTGCAAAGATTCTTTCTAGTTGTGTCTTTGCTTCTTTGTGTCCATATACCGCATCATCTAATTTAGATCTTACGGTTCTTAAATAAGAAGTTCTATCTACTAAATAAGTAGTCCATGCTTCATATAGTTTCGATTCTTGTTCTTTATTCTTTTCCAAAAAATTAGTAATTTGAACATCAGAATAAAAGTTTTCATCAGGATATTGAAGTTTTAATTTAGTTGTAAATTCTCCTTTAAAATCTAAGACTTCATTCTTACTAAAAGTTCCAAATGGTAACTTTAGTAATCCATCTAACCATGATTGTGCTTTATTATCACCTTGGAAATTATTCTTCATAGATTTTAATTTTTCGAGTGCTTTAACTTTAACATCTTCCTCTGCTTTTAGTAAAGCAATACGTCTTTCATATGGAATATCAGATGTTGATAATTTTTCTAATTTTTCATCATCATCTTCTACCATTTTCTGTGAATTTTCTAAAAGTTCTCTAATACTGTAATGTAATGATTCATAAATCTCGCCTGCAACGTTCTTTTTATCTTTGCTCTTTAATACATCATATAAAACATATGCAAGTTTTTGATCGTCGTCATTACTCATTAATAGTAAAGTTAATATATCTACTTTTCTATATTTACTAGCTAATAAAAATTCATTTATTAGTGATAATAGTGGCTTTCCTTGAATAACTTTAAAATCATAGAATTTCTTTTTTAAATCATCACATAGTTCATTTGATGTACATGCTACAACATCTCTTAAATTTATAATTTTTAAATAATTACTTTTAAATTGTCTAGGAACATCATATAGATTATACGACATTGCAGTTTGATGGTCCTTGTATTTTGTATCAATAAATTCAATGTTTCTTGAAATATTTAATACGTCATCCTTAAAAATACCTTGAACCACTATAAATTTGATACCAATCTTCATGTACACACATGCTCCAAATTTATCTTCAAATAAACTTGCTGATTTAGAGTTTTTAGTTATCATTATGTTTTTTCTATCTAATATACCAATGCATTCAATATTGTTAAAGTTATTATCTCTATCTCTGCCTTTCTTTGGTGAAGTTTGAATTAATTCATTAATACTTTTTAAAAATGCAGGCATACTATTATCTCCTACAATTATAGATGAAGTTTTATTACTAGCGCCTCCTAATAATGATTCCAATAAATCTTTCGCCATTATAGCATTTTTCTTTTTTGGTTCAGTTTTATTAGAAAAGGGTATACTATCTTTATGATCTTCCGAATCCCATACACATATTGGTTTAAAAAATCTACTTAAAAATAATAATGTTTCTAATTCTTTTTCTTCAAAGTTATTTACCCAGTTTTTGCCACCGAATAATTCTAAAATATAATTAAAATTTTCGAACGAAATGTGATTAGAAAATTTGATTAATAGGTTATAAACTTTGAATAGAACTAAATTAATTTCTTTTAAGCTATGATCTTTTAGGGTTGCGTATGAAACTTTATTTGGTACAGTTCTTAATATATCATTAATTTCTTTTAATTCATCCAATATAATCATAAAGCTAGTATTTGTACCTGCATAAATATTAATTTTATTACAGGATACAAGATTACTTAACATACTCATTAATGAATCTTGATAAAATCTTAATTGGGAATTAATGTTATTTATTTCAGTCATATTAAACCTATACCTTCTTTGAAATGATATCAAAGAATTAACTTGATCTAAAGTTAATTTACTGGTCATCTTACTATTAGATGATATTTTAATTTTAAATACATATAAAATTAAAAAATCTTAATAAAATCTATATTAATATAATTTTCACACTCATGTTTTACTACTAGCTTTGAAGTTCGTCGGCTATTTCTAAATATGTCTTTCTGCTTATTTCCAAATTTACTTTAATAGTTTCACTTATATCACTTACACTAAATTCAAAACTCATTCTTATTTGTTTTTCGTGATTTTCATCTTCCTCTACAATAAATTCTATTTTAGGTTCAGATGTATCGCGAATATTATCTTCATCATCTGTATCAGAATTATCTAATATTATATCATCTGTGTCAGAATAATCTTCATTTGAACCTTTAATAATATTATTCTTTTCACTTTTTGAAGAAGATTCTAATTCGATTATAATATCGTCGTCTTCATAATCGTCGGTTAAATAAAATTTCTTTAACATATTTTTGGTCATCTAATATTACAGTATAAATTAATATTATATATTTATAATATTATTAATGTTATTACCATATACTTTTAAAATTATAGATATGTAATCATACTTTACCATTCGACGGATAATTACTGCAAACGAAGAAATGTTTAATTATATATAATATATACTTTATGTTAATGATAAGTTATTTATCTAAGAGAATAATTAGGAATAATATATTTGCATCATATCATACTAACGTAATTGACCATTATGAAAATCCACGAAATGTTGGAAAATTAAATAAAAAAGATATAAATGTTGGGACAGGTCTAGTTGGTGCACCAGCATGCGGGATGTAATGCAATTACAAATTAAAGTAAATACTGATGGAATAATTGAAAAAGCGGTTTTTAAAACTTTTGGGTGTGGTAGTGCAATCGCATCTTCGTCATTTACAACAGAATTATTACACGGAATGCATATTGATAAAACTGTATCAATTAGTAATCGAGATATAGCTAGCCATTTAAAGCTACCAGTCATAAAATATCACTGCAGCATGTTAGCAGAAGATTCAATTAAATCGGCAGTTGAAAATTATAAACAAAAAAATAAGAAATAATTAAATAATTAAGTTGACGATTTGATATTGTCATTACTGCAAAAAAGCAATTTCAAGTATATCACTTAAAATTTTTTATAAATTATTATAATGAACTATAATAATTTACTTAAAAAATTTGATAAATATTATTTATTTATAAAGAAAGATTCAAAAATAGTGTCTTTTGGTAATAATTCTAATAAAAAAGAACTCTTTGACAGTTTTAAAAATAAATATATTAATAAATATGATGGAATTAATTTGATTCTACTTAAAATTTACAAAGTTACATATAACCCAAAACAACCTATAAAAATGATATTTGGTCCTATTAAAGTTGATATAAACTTCTTTGAATTATCTAAAAGAGGTGCTATTAAAACAAATAAGTATGAAACTAGAAATAATCATCTATTTTATACAACAGAATACTTGGATAATAATAAGATATCTAAAAAAGATTTTAAAAAAATTGTTAATATGGCTAGTGATAATAAATTAGAAAAAAGATTACTTGCACCAAAAACTATTGAACAAATAATTATTAAATTATCCGTATAAAGTTCCGATTTGTTGACAATGTGGGCATTTACAATACCCTTTGCCTTTTCTATATGTTTCTTCACAATATGCATGTAGTTTAATATTACAGCGACAACATTTAATTAAATCAATGTTATCGACATGATCCCAGCATATTAAACAATCATTATTCACATTATCTATATTACAATTAGAGTATATGACGCCCATTTAGTAATACTATTATTGTTAAATAAAATAGTATTCAATAATTATTGAAAACTATTTTATTTAATACTATTTATTATATTATTAAATGAATGATATTATTATTTTTACTGATGGTTCCGCATTAAACAACCAACAAAAAGGTAAAAGAAAGGGTGGTGTTGGTGTTTTCTTTGGTAAGAATGACAACAGAAATATTTCGTCACCATTAAAGGAAACATCATCTATTAAAGTAACAAATCAAGTTACAGAACTATTAGCTTGTGTTATGGCACTAGAAACACTTTTATCATCACAAATAATTAAATCTAAGAAAATTACTATCTATACAGACTCTATCTATATCGTTAATATGATGTCAGATTGGATTAAAAAATGGGTTAAAAACGAGTGGAGAAAAAGCGACGGTAAATTAGTTGATAACATTGAACTAATTAAAAAATTATATTTTTTATCTATGAATATTGGTGTAAAATTTAAACATGTTAAAAGTCACCAAAAAGAACCATCAGACGATAGTGCTGATTATAATATATGGTTTGGTAACGATCAAGCAGACAAACTTGCTGTAGCCGCATCAAAATCACTATAGATATATATTATAGATATATTATATGAATATAATTAATTTGAAAGATTCAATTATTTACTTTAATGAACAGAATATAATCGAATATTTAACACTATTAAATAGTCTTACAACTGTTTATAGTAATGATCAAGAACTACAAAATATGGTAACTAACTTTAGAACGACTGTTTCAGAGTTACCATCAAATACAATGATTTATGTAATTATGAATGATAAACAAGTTATTGGATCAGGTACATTATTAATAGAACAAAAAATTATTCACAATTATGGAAAAGTTGGACACATTGAAGATATTGTAATTGATAATAATATGAGAGGTCAAGGATTAGGAAAAAAAATAATAAACTATCTTATTAGTCAAGCTAAAATATATAATTGTTACAAGGTTATATTGGGATGTGATGATAGTAAAGTAGACTTTTACAAAAAATGTAAACCCGATAATAGTAAAATTAAAGTTATTAATCAAATTTCATATTATTTAGATACAATATGAGTTGAGATTTATTCGACAACAACAGATTTCGCTAAATTTCTAGGAAAATCTGGATTTATATTTCTTACTAATGATAATTTATATGCTAATAGTTGTAATGGTATAACTGATAATAAATCACCAAACACATTACTCTTTGGTAGTATCATACTATTTTCTATATTACAATCCGCATTATCAGTTATAAATAAAATGGGGGACATTCTTGATTTTATTTCTTCATATACATTTATCATTTTACTATAATGTTCATTATTTGGTGATATTAATATTACTGGAAAATCTTTTGATAATAAAGCAAAAGGTCCATGTTTTAAGGAACTCCCGCTATAACCTTCTGCATGAATATAACTTATCTCTTTTATTTTTAAAGCTGCTTCTTTTGCTATAGATTCAGACCGTCCTTTGCCTAAAATAAATAAATTATCTTTATTCACTAAATTTATAAATTTATTTACTTTATTCTTTGATAGTTCTATTGTTTTCTTTATTAGAATTGGTAATTGTCGTAGATTCGATATATACTCTTTTCTCTTATTAATATTTGCATCATGTATCTGACTAAACCATATTGACATTAATGATAAAACTATTACTTGGTTTGTAAAACATTTAGTTGATGCAACACCGACTTCTCGACCTGCATTTAGATAAACACCACAATCTACTTCTCTAGCAATCATAGAATCAACTACATTAACAATACCTATTAAAAATAAATTATTTTCTTTGCCAATTTGAATACATCTATGTAAATCTTTAGTTTCGCCAGATTGTGATAACATGATTAAAGCAGTATTGCCAACTTTTGGTATATCTATTTTACTAAATTCAGCACCATCAGAAATAGAAACATTATTAAAGCAACATAATTCTTTAAAATAACTACAACCAATTAATGCCGCATTGTATGATGTACCACATGCTAGAAATATTATATTATCTATTCTTTTTAATATTTCAATATGACCTTCTAATCCTCCTAATTTAACTTTATTCTCATCTAATAATCGCCCACCAAAACTTAATGCTCTTAAAGATGCATCATATTGTTCTTCAATTTCTTTAATTGTCCAATGATCATATGGATATGGTGATAAATCAAAATTTTCATTAATTGTATCTTTTAGTTTATATTTCTTATCAGTTTTAATATTTATTTTACCTGATTCATATGAAATCTCACATAAATCATTGCCTTCTAATATAAAATAATTAGATACTTTGCCGTCAAATCCAGACTGTTCTGAACTAATCATTACAAAGTCTTCATTTTCTGATATTAATAATGGACTCCCTTTTCTTACACAATAAAGTTTATCGGGTGTTTCTGTATTAATAATAACTAATCCCCATGTTCCTTCTAATTGCTGAAGACATGTTTGAATTGCTTCAGTAAATGTTACATTTGGTTGATTATAATAATATGCAATTAGATTTGAGATTACTTCTGTGTCAGTTTCTGATTGAAATGTAATATTATTTTTTATCAAATGTTTTTTTAAACTAGCATAATTTTCAATTATACCGTTATGTACTAATATTACTTTTCCATCATAACTTATATGAGGGTGAGAATTTATATCTGTTTTTGCACCGTGAGTTGCCCATCTTGTATGCCCAATACCAATATTGGCATTTGGAAGTAATTCAATATTATTATTTGATATATATTTTTCAATCTGAATTAATGATGTTTGATCTTCGGTACTAGCGATCTTAAAAGTATTAAAATTTGAATCATTTGTAGATACAGAGAAGCCTGCACTATCATAGCCTCTATTCTGTAACTGTTTTAATCCATTTAATATATATTGTAATATATTAATATTATTCTTTGATAAGAGACCAATAATTCCACACATTATGTTAATTTAGATAAATTTTTTAAATATAAATCAATTACCATATTCTTAGATAACCAATGCTTGTATAGTGTCTTTTTAAAACTTTCATAATTTAAATCGTATTTATTAAATAATAGTTCTCTTATATATACTTCTAAATCACCTATTTCAGAAGCTCCTAATAATTTTGTTAAATACATTGTTTTATTTATATATTTTGGCATTATTAGTGTTAAATCATATATTTTACCTAACCTATTACTATTTGATAATATACTAAACATACAATGTAATCCTTTTGCTTTTGGCGCGAGAGTATAATTATATATCGGTAATTTATTCTGAATACAATATTCCATTGATTGTTTATGTTTTTTATTATCATATCGTGTACCTTCTGGGTAAATTATTATAGTACCATTTTTAATATTTTTTAGCTGGTCACTTATTAATCCTTCATCATTCTCCCAATTTCTAGTAAGTCTAATATCATCCGATAATAATGGACCAACTATTGGTATTTTTATAATACTATCTTTAAAAACAAAATAATAATTTGGTATATTAAATTGACATAATATTACAATTATAATCAAAAAATCAATTGTTGAAATATGATTTGCTACTAATAAATCTATCTTATTATCATCACTTTTTTTCATTTCACCTGTAATATTAATATTATTAAAAAAATATTTTCTTAATACATCACTCACGCATCGCTGCCATTTTTCTTTTACTATTAATCTGCCATTATATTTATCACCTTTAAATACATAAGATACTGTATAATAAAAACATAAATAAAATACTATTTTTAAAATACCATAATTTTTTTTAATCATTAAAAAATACATTATTATTTTTTAATGATAATCACGCACTAATTAAAAAAGTACATTATTATAGGTATATAAGTCGCTTAAGCAAAAATCCAAATGCGAATAACTAAATAAATAATAGTGAGTTAATGATTATCACTCTCCAATAAAAATGTATTAATTAATTGTTGATATAATATTTTTGATTTTTTGCCATCTAATTTTCTACAATTTCCAAGTATCATTGTTTTTCCAAGCAATGGTTCATCTATTTTCTCAATTAATTGAGGATCGACATATGCCCATAATACTTTGGAACTAATTTCACCCTCATTCGAAATTGATACAAATTGTGCATTATAAATATCTGCAAATGGGCTTTTTGACAGTGAAAGCGAATAATATTTCAATACTTGAAATAAATTATTATTAATTAATTTTTGGAAACGAATATCATCTTTCATTAAAATATACGCAGAATTTGATATAGCAAGCCCATATGGACTTTCGATAGTCGCACTTCCCTCATCAGCACATTGATATACCTTATTACTATTTGACATATAAACACGTCCGTAACTATCGTGGTATCCTAATTCTGAAATAGTAGAATCTTGTAACACAACACGAACCTCATTTAAATGACTGTATTTTTTATCATTATCGGAGTTAATCTTTATTTTATTACATTTATAATAAGGGTGTGATTTATTTTGTAAATCTTTATCTTCAAACCAAACACTAACTTCAAGAGATATGCCTGTAATATGGCAATATATTGTAAAACATCCCATGATTACTTGATATTATATTCAGATTAATCAATACGAAAATCAATTTTTATCTGTCAATAGTTCTTTTATTACTAAAAAGGTTTTATTTAGTTTTTGCCAATAGTTCTTTTATTAATATAATATCCGCTTTATCTTTTTCTCTATTCATTTTCTTTTTCCATTTTAATAAAGATAATAAATTTAAAAATTGGTGATTATTTTTATCTTTCTCAAACCCGTTATTCTTTGTTAAATTTGATAAAGAAAATTGATTTGTAGGGAACCCAACTGTTGGACTTTTCATAAATGCTTCAATCGAAAAATCTTGTTCTTTTGACGAAGTTAATTCATTATACTCTTTTGTTAAATCAAAAAACCATCTTATCTGATTATTATAGAATTCAATTTTACCGAAACCTTTTTGTGTTGCATCATTTAATTTCATAAATTCATCTTGATCTAAATTTATATCCAAATCATTAATTGTTCTATGTTTTCGAATTGAAAATGAACCTAAAATATAATACTTTTTTGGATTAATTTTACATAAATCAATAAAAATATATTTTAGAATATTTGAAAGTTTATCATATTTTTTAACTGATTTTGACAATAGTATTTTTTTATTTTACTATTCATATATAGTATTTTAGATTATTAATTTTGCGTTATTTATTTAAGCCTGATTACTTGCGAATACGACTTTCTTAATTTAAATTTAATATTATTTTCTTCAAATACAATATTTTCACTATAATATTCATATTCTGTATTATAATAGCATATTGCTAACTGCGAATGGTTTTCATTAATATTCCAGTAATCTCTTACTAATGGATATACATAATGAATTAAGTGGTTCATCGTAAAATTATTACAAATTATTAAAGCTAAATTTGCATTTATATATTTCTTATTGATTGTTTCTAAATATTGTTTTATAGTTTCTATTATTTTATTTGGATTATTATTTGGTATTTTCTTAATTATATCTATAATATTTAAATTATATGATTCATTGCATGTTTCATGTTGTGTTATTAAATTATATTTATTAAATAGATCTTGTTTTGATATAAACTTAGTTATACCATTATGTTCTTTAAAATGAACAGAACATCTATTAGAATCTAAATATACATAAAATGGACAATTATTAATATAACATTTACTCATACTATAGTTATCTGATATATTTTCTAAATATATTTAATGAATAATTACTATCTAACTATTTAAAATATAAGAAAAAATATTTAGATATTAAAAATATCAAAACAGTAATTTTAAAGGTGGGTATATAATTGATACTAATATATTAGTTAATCGGATACTATTAATGATAAATTTACTTTATTAGATTAGCATAATATTGAACCATATTATCGTATTAATAAAATTATGAATAATGAAGTTAAAATAAATTATTTATTGTTGTTAATAAAAATTGGAAAGTGTAACGAGAAAATTTTTAATTTTTCGTTTCACTTTTTAACCGTTAGAACCTATTGATACTAGCAATTAGTAACACTATTTTGTCTATTTCTAGATTTAACGGTGCGATTATACTTAATTTTATTCTTTAACAATTCGAGTTTATCCAATTCAATTCGAACTTTTAGGTTTAATGTAATTTGGTCAACACACGAATCGCATATTATATGAATATCAGCGTGTTCATCTGAAAACCAGAATTGATTATCTAATCCGGTACTTATTATAGTCTGACAATGAGCACAATAAAACATATATTTATATTATATTGCTAATAAATAATAATATTTCAATTTTTAATAATAACATTCAATTGCTTATACTACCATTATATATATACATTAAGTTTTAGTCAATTTTCGATATATACTATATGAAATATCTATAAAAATAAAATTATATCATATATTATAATGTCAAAGAATAATATTAGAAAAATAAAATGTACAACCGACTGTATTAATAGTAATGAAACTATGATTCATCCGGTATCACTTCTTCAAATATATAATAAAGTTGATGATAAACAATGTTTACATAATAATATACTATCGAAAGCCATTGTAATAAAATGTGACAAAGATAAATTAAGTTTAGATGAATTAGTAAAACATATGGAGGTACCATCTATATATATTGATCCAATAGATATGGTATTATTTTATAATATTGAAACGATTGATAGTCTTGACTCATGGATTGATAGTAATTATAAAGATAAACCTTTTGATACAATTAATCGTATTTTTAATATGTGGATATATGTCAATATAATTAATTTGAAATTATTTAATAATGTTCTAGTTAGCATAATAAAAAAACTTCTAATTTTTAATTTTATTGATATTAAAGAAAAACATATAGATAATGAATTAAAAGATTACGTTGATTATTGGTTAAAAAAAATTAATAAAGAACAATTCGAATATAATTTAATAGGTGATTTTAAAAATTATCTCAATAAGAAATATGACGAGTAATAATATTCCAGAAATCCGAATTAAAAAATACTATCCGCCACCACCTATTATTGGTACATACTTTGAATATATAGATGTTAATAAAGATGAAAAACTTAGATCATCTGTTACTAGTTTCTTTCATAGAAAGATTATTAAATGGGTATCATCCTATCCGGAGTTTTCAAATTTAAAAAAATATACTTCTAAAATTTCATCTGATGCCGGATACAAACTAATCTACAAGCTAATTAGAAATTTTGTTAAAGAATATAATATTAACTGGTATGATCTTAAAGATTATTATGTAACCTTTAAAGATTATATTAAATATAACCTAATTAAAAAAATTGCACTTGCATGATTTATATTATTTCCATAAAACTCATTTTATTTACAATGTAATAAAATAAGTTTTTTCGTCAAATCTATTTTCTCCTACGACTAATAAATTTATACAATGCAACTTCACCTAATTGCTTGTGATATCTATTAGTATTTACAGGTTCATTATTTATATTTTGTTTTTCCACTCTATTTTTAGTTTCAGTAAAACTTTCAGGAATCATTGAATTTAATTGATTTAAACTAAAAATATTACTTGGATAATTTCTCTCATATTCACTATTACTTGATTGGTTGCGCATAGGATACGTATTAGATTCACTATTATTTGATTGTTTACGAATCGAGTCCTTATTAGATTCACTATTATTTGATTGTTTACGAGTCGAGTCCTTGTTAGGTTCTTCTTTTATATTAATTGTTATCTTATTACTTGGACTTTGAGTATTTGTTTTCTTAATATTTGTTTTTAATTTATTAAACATTAATATTTTGTTAGCCGAAGATGTATTATTTATAAATGATGATTCTGTATTTTCAGTATTACTTTCTTTAGTATTATTTCTTATAAAGATATTTGAATTTGAATTTATTTCACTTTCACTATCAGATTCAGATTCAATTTCAACTGAATCTTCACTGTCTGATAAAATTAAATTATTTATATTTGATTCAGACTTATTATCTTTCTTATTAAAGTTAGATTTTTCTACTTGTTCATATTTATTATCAAAATCTTTTATCCAAGAGTTAAATTGGTCAGAATCTAAATTTAAGTATGTTTCAGTTGTATCTTTTAATGACATTATATTAAAACTTATATTAAATTTTAATCAAAAAATTCGCAGCCTATTTTTATGAAATAAGTCTTTTTGTTTTGCAAATATATTCGGTGAAAATAATGAGACTAGTTATCATTTTACTTGATAAACCACTTTTAAAAACAACATATTGTTCTATACAAGTGGTGCCATATAAATTGTTATTTTATTTAATTAACCGATAAAATTCAATTTCTAAATTTAAATTAAATTTATTATTTAAAAAACTAAATGATATATCTGCAAGTGAATTAAAATCAAATGATTTTAAGACAAGTTCTTTTATTTCAGATGGTATATCTAAAATAGTAATAGTATCATCACTTAATTGAAATGTTTTTTCTTTTATTATAAAATTACACAGTCTAATAAAGAAATCTACTTTTAAACTTGTATTTTTAGCTTCATTTATATTTTTAATGTGAAGTAATAATATTTGATAACCTGTTACATTTAAATCAATTAACTTAATATCAAATTTATAATCAAATAATATAACTTTCCTAACAATAGTTGAACAAAATTTTTTCATACAGTTAAACATATTTGATTCAGAACAAAAAGTAACCAACTTAGTTATATCAGTATAATCATCCAATATATAATTTATTTTTCTATAAATAGTTGGATATTTGTCTTTAAAATGATCACATTTTATTATTAATAATAATTTCTTATATAAATTACTACTTGTATCGGATATTTCATCTCTACCATGATCTTTAATTTTATCATATATATCTTCGTAGAATGATACTCCTTCTTCTATTTGAATAAATTTATTATCTATTAATTGTTTTAATCTATATTCTGTGTTTATATTATAGTATAAAAGATGTCTCGGTCTTATTATATTAAATATAATAGATGATAATTGTGTATCTATTTCAGCTAACTTATCTGCAAAATTAATATTAATAAAGTTTATGATAAATGGTTTTAAGTTTTTTTCGAACTGTGTAGTCATATGTCCTAATATAAAATTATTATATAAATCAGAATAGGAAAGTTCATTATCATTACTATTAAAGTATATAGGTTTGTATTTTTTCAGATCATATAGTAATTTATTTAAATTAAACCAATTAAATGTTGATAGAACATCATAATGATTACTTAGTTTATTAATTGCTAAATAATAATTATTTGGTTCTAACATTTCCCAAAACTGTTGTTCAGTTGAGTCAATTGCCGACATATGTCTTATAAAGTTAATAATTTTTTGATGTTTCTTAAAGGATTCAATATTAGATTGTGACATTAATATAAGAAATCCCAATTTATCATATGATACACTTTTAAATACTAAAACATCAATAAAATTTAAAAAATGTAACCAATGACTATTAATATTAAAATAATTTAGTAAAAGATCTTTATATTCTTCAAAACTAAATTCTTTATTTATGTATTTATACAATTTTTTAATCTGTTGATAATATTTTTTATTCTTTTGATATATAACTTTATCAATGTACTTGTGTACAAAAAATATTATTTTAAAAATACCTTCATTTTTAAATGTTTCTTCGTTTAATGTACCTAATAGATAATTAAAACCAATTGAATCCCAACTGACATTATCTCCTAATAAATTCTTGTATGAATCTTTTTGATTGCAAAATTTAACTTTTGTATTAATAGATAGTTTTAAATTTTTAATAACTTCATTATTTGTTTCAAAACCTAGATTAAAATTATGAGATTCGAGTTTTCCCATTAATTTAAAATCATATGATATGGAATTATCTAATGTAAATACTGTCGAATAATTAGTTATAAAATGTCTACACCTTGATTCTATAATATATTGTAACTCCAAATTGGAATCAAAATTCTTTTTATTTATTATGTATTTTCCAGTTTCTATTTTCTTTTTTATTATCTTTGAATTTAAAATAAAGGTATTGTGCTTGGGATATACTAACTTGTATGTTATTTCTTTATTATCAGAATCACTTGAAGATTCGGAAAAACCAAGTGTTCCAGCGATGTATTTAAAATCAGATGTGTTAACGGTTACCTTCTTATGAGTAGCTTCTAACTTTTCGTGATTAAATTCTATTTCTATTTCAACAGCACCGAGTTCTTCCATAATTTGACAAAATCCTCTTAATTTATATTCAGTTAATTTCAATTGATACTTGCTCATAGGAACAAATAATAATTTATTTTGAATTTGAATTTTTTTATATACCATATTTTTATATATATCACCTTCATCAAAACATATTTGATATTTAAATTTAATATTATATGTCTCGGAATCATTTGTTAAGAGATACTTGTTGTGTCTATTTATTATTTTTTTTATTAAATTAATTGAACTAAACGGCAAAAACAAGATTCCTGGAAATTTATCAGGATTAATATATTTTAAACTATTTGATTTTAAAAAACAAAACCATCTTGTATTATTAACTAATCTAATTCGATAATCATCTGTGAATATAACTACATCAAATAGATAAAATAACTTAACTATATCATCTTTCTTATCTACAAGCTCTGCTGATGTATAATATGATTTCTCTAATGTTACTGTATCAATATCAGAACTCTCAATCTCATCTTTACTATCTGTTATGCTATTATCATTATTGTAGAATAGAAACTCATCATTTCTTTTATTTCCGACAAGTTTAATATTTATTGAATCACTGTTTGATAAAGTTTCACATTCTTCTTCTGATGATAATGTGTATAAAGACGGCGTATTTTTATCATTATTGAAATCTTCTATAATATCATTTAATTTATTATCATTGGGTATATTACTCATATTAAATATATATATATATAAATATTATATTACAATTTATAAAATTACCACCCATATTAGTTTATATAATAGATATAAGTGTATAATATATATAATGAAAGCACCTAAAGACAAACTACCATATTAAAATAAACTAATGGATTATATTAAAGAGATAAAGGTAAAGGATTATTTTAAAATACATAATCATTTTTCAGAAATTTATGGATACGATAGAACCATAATTTTAATGCAAGTAGGTTCTTTTCACGAATCTTATTCAACGGATACAGAAGGGTTGAATTTGGAAGAAATTGCACAATCCTTAGATGTCATTTGTACATGTAA
>Ga0233449_1000296_pt1 | contig 66027 bp, 59 predicted proteins | sample SI_124_October20_FD_183012 | JGI IMG/M metagenome (GOLD analysis project Ga0233449, IMG submission 183012) | Seawater microbial communities from Saanich Inlet, British Columbia, Canada - SI_124_October2016_200_MG | ecosystem: Environmental > Aquatic > Marine > Inlet | place: Canada: British...
GCATTTCGAAGCGTTTTACTGTCTTCACCAAATGCGCCTTCGTCTTCCCTGAACTGAAATCCTTCTATGGTGCCGATAAAGTGATCTTCAACATAGACGCTGCCATCCATTTCAATATTTGCCATTAACTTTCCTTTTTGGCGAAGTTCCCGCATTAATACGGTGGTTCTTTTACTTACAAATCGTTTCGTCAACCGTTCATGTAGCGCATCTGATAGCCTGTCTTCAATATCTCTTGTGCGTGACTGCCAATATTTTTGGTTTTCGCACCATCCATTTCGGTTAGAAATATAGGTAAGAGTTCGCATATGAGCAATGCGTGTAGAGAGTGTATCTATGTTACCATCCGTCCGCTCAAGTGGCTTACTCATTTCAGAAAACCAGTCCTCTTTTATAACGCCGTGATCCGCAGAAATCTGCTGATAAATGCTCGTACAAAGTTTTGCATGTTCATCATCAGACACCTGTCTAAAATCAGGAATTTGACACACTTCCCACAGCATTTTCACCGCCGCTGTGCCACCTAATTTACCCTTAACATTAGGGTCAGAGGATAATTTTACAAAAGTATCCATATCAAGCTTTTCCATGGTACGGGTCAGGCCAAATCGGTCCGGAGCGACCCTTAGAGAACGAATCACTGCGCCCGCGCTGCTAAAATCAATGAAACTGTTTCGCCACTGAAGCACTGTGAGCGGGGCAAATTGATGATTTTCAATGGCATATACCATTTCCGCTGAAAGCCCTGCCCGAAAATCCGTCCCTTCGGTCAAGCAGCCGAAGGTTCCGTTATTCATATATCTGCCAGCGCGTCCTGCAATTTGCGAAAGCTCAGGTGGGCTAAGATCGCGCATTTGCCGTCCATCAAATTTTGATGTTGCCGCAAAGGACACATGATCAATATCCATATTTAGCCCCATACCGATTGCATCGGTGGCCACCAGATAATCCACATCACCATTTTGATAAAGCTCCACCTGCGCGTTTCTGGTCCTCGGGCTCAGTGCGCCCATTACCACGGCTACGCCGCCCTTGGCCCGTCTAAGCATTTCTGCGAATGCATAAACATTGGCGGTGCTGAAGGTGATCAGCGCGCTTCGCCTAGGCAAGCGGCTCAGTTTTTTCGGCTCAACATAAATAAGTTCTGAAAAACGAGGACGAGTTATAAATTCAACATCTGGCACCAGTTTGTAAATTAACGGGCGAATAATCTCGGAACCAAGCAGCATCGTTTCCTGCCGCCCTCTGGCGCGAAGCAGTCTGTCAGTAAAAACGTGACCCCTGTCAAAATCTGCCGCGAGCTGAACCTCATCGATCGCCATAAATTCGACGGTTTTTTCGATCGGCATGCTTTCAACGGTACAGACATAATACCGGGCATGCTTTGGGATGATTTTTTCTTCACCGGTAATAAGCGCAACATGAGAAGCACCCTGCCTTGCGACAATACGGTCATATATTTCCCGCGCCAGAAGTCTGAGCGGCAAGCCGATCATACCGGAAGCATGACCAAGCATCCGCTCGACCGCGAGATGGGTTTTACCGGTATTGGTTGGGCCAAGGATAGCTTTTACATGACTTTTGCTATCAATGGCTCTGTTTGAAATATCTTTCATGGGCGCGGATTAGCACATTCGTGCGCTATTATCTAGCGTATTTCTTAAGGATTTCACGGACTTTATCAACAGGAAGCTCATCAATTGTCCTTGTTTCTCCTGTTCTGACATTTTTGCTCGTTACGCTTCTTGCCATCAGGAGCGAATTATAAACGGCTTCTTCTGTTGCTTCTGCCACTGCCTGAAATAACGGTGAAATACTATTATTGGGAACTTCTTCAAATTCTGCATTATTATTACGGCGCACCGCTGTGCGCCTCACGCTATCAGCCGTTGAAAAGCTGATTACATAATCCCCACTGCCATTGGTCATCGCGGAGCCTGTCCGCGCCAAGCCGGTAAGCGCGCGTTTGGCTAGTCGTTCAAGATTTCTGTCTGAAAGCGGTGCATCTGTTGCGACAACCATCATAATAGAACCGTCGGCAATATCGCTGTCCACATATCCTTTCAGATAATATTGGTTAAGTTCTTCGCCGACCGGGACCCCGTCCATCATCAATGTACCGCCGTAGTTACTTTGAACCAACACACCAACCGTATAACCGCCAAGGGTACCCGGAAGAACGCGCGACGATGTTCCGATACCGCCTTTCCATCCAAAAGCTGATGTTCCTTTACCGGCGCCAATATCGCCTTCTGCTACTGGGCCTCTTTTTGCGTCCTCTATAGACCTCATTATAATTTCAGGTGTCAGATGACGACCACGAATATCATTTAAGCCCGCATCATTGGTTTCACCAACCACGGTATTTACAGAGCGGACCGCTTCATTTCCGTCCTGACGCAACGTCCAGTCAAGAATAGCATCAGCCGCGCGGGGCACACTAAGCGTATTGGTAAGCACGATCGGCGTTTCAATTTCGCCGAGTTCGTGAATTTGCGAATAACCCATCATTTTACCAAAGCCGTTTCCGATAACGACGGCTGCGGGAACTTTATCCTGATAAATATTTCCGCCGTGGGGCAGGATCGCCGTTGCGCCTGTGCGGATGCTATCACCTTTCATCAAAGTAACGTGCCCAACCAGAACACCTTCCACATCGGTAATCGCGTTATGAGTTCCGGTATTAAGTATGCCCGGCTTTATACCAAGATCCCGAGCACGAACCTGTTCGGCAGAAACAGAGCTGTTAAAAACAAAAATAAATAAACAGGTTGAGAGGATAGTTTTATACATAGGGTAAGGACTCCATTAATTTTCAGCAGACTATAATATATACTGTCACTTTATAAAAATGATATTATTTAACACCATTAAACACTATTAAATGCTTTTTTATTCCTTAAAATGTCCAATTTACTATGTACAAATGTATTTTTACTGCGTATATTGTTCATTCATATCACAAATAGGTAAGAAATATGGATTTACAGAAAAGTGAGAAAAAACTGCTTGATTTGCTTAAAATCAATAGCAGAATGAGCGCTGCGGAGCTTGGCCGTAAGCTAAACTTGGCCCGTTCGACCATTCATACGATGCTCAGTCGCCTTGAAGAGAAAGTCATTGATTGCTATACGGTGAAGCTTAAATCCGATACCATAGATCATGATGCGCGCTGTTATGTTACAATAACCCGTGACCCTAAGAAATCCGCGCAAATTGAGGGTTCCCTTTATAATATGGCAGAGGTAGATTGCCTAGCCACTGTCGCCGGATCCATTGACTTTATGATATTGGTTAGAACCGATAATAACCAGCAAATGGATGAGGTACTCACCAACATCGCCATGCTCGACGGGGTGATAAATACTGAAAGCCATATAATATTATCATCAAAGTTCAACAGAATGCCACAATAATCACACATAATGAATGATATATTATATATTTGTTCATTATGATTTGACATATGTTCATATTTTATAATATATCGTTCATATATTCAATTTTTAATAAGAAAATAAATTTAACTCAATAATAATTTAGCATTAGACGATAATTTTATCGAAACAATAAACATTCGTCACATTTTAAAGAATTTTATACAGACTCAACAATTAAGTAAGGAATATCGAAATGATGAACACTCAAGAAATATACGCAGCACTCGGACTTAGCGATGCTGATGTTAAAGGCGGCGACCTTAAAGTTTATAGCCCAATTGATGGCGCAGAAATTGCAGCCGTTAAAATGGACACCGTTGCTGGAACTGAAGCAAAGATCGCTAAATCAGTAGAAGCCTTTAAAGCATGGCGCAATGTCACAGCCCCTCGCCGCGGTGAACTGGTTCGCATCCTTGGAAACATTCTTCGTGATAAGAAAGAAGCCCTTGGCTCCCTTGTATCGCTTGAAGCTGGTAAAATTTATCAAGAAGGTCTTGGCGAAGTTCAGGAAATGATTGATATCTGTGATTACGCCGTTGGCCAAAGCCGTATGCTTCATGGCCTAACCATCGTTTCAGAACGCCCTCTTCATAAAATGCGTGAAATTTGGCAGCCGCTTGGCCCTGTTGGCATTATCAGTGCCTTTAACTTCCCAGTAGCCGTTTGGTCATGGAATGCTGCCCTTGCTCTTGTGTGTGGTAATTCAACGATTTGGAAATCATCTGAAAAATCACCGGTTACTGCCCTTGCCTGTCAAAAACTTTTCGATATGGCTTGTGCTGAATTTGGTGATGATGCGCCAGCTGGTCTTTCGCAGGTTCTTACCGGTGACCGTGATATTGGTGAAACAATGGTTGCTAGTGAAAGCGTTCCGCTCATCAGCGCAACAGGAAGCTGCGCCATGGGCCGCATCGTTGGTGCCAAAGTAGCAGGACGTTTTGGTAAATCAATATTAGAGCTTGGCGGTAACAACGCTATTACGGTTACGGCACATGCCGATCTTGACCTTGCTTTTCAAGGCATCGTGTTTGGTACAGTGGGCACTTGCGGTCAGCGCTGTACAACAACGCGTCGTCTGTTCGTTCACGAAGACGTTTATGATGATCTTATTCCGCGTATTAAATCTGCATTCGCCGGTGTATCTATTGGTAACCCGCTTGATGAAAACACTCTGATGGGTCCGCTTATTGACGAAGACAGCTTTAACAATATGCAAAATGCCCTTGAAGTAGCGAAAAGCAACGGCGGCGAAGTGACCGGCGGCGGACGTACGCTAGCGGATGAATATCCAAACGCTTATTATGTCAATGCTGCCCTAGTAGAAATGAAAGGCGAAATGAATAATATCAAAACTGAAACATTCGCCCCTATTCTTTATGTCTTCAAATATACTGATCTTGATGATGCTATCCACCGTCAGAATGATGTGCCGCAGGGCCTTTCTTCTGCGATCTTCACAACAAACATTCTTGAAGCTGAAACATTCACTTCTGAAACGGGTAGTGACTGCGGTATCGCAAACGTCAATATCGGCACAAGTGGTGCTGAAATCGGCGGTGCGTTTGGCGGCGAAAAAGAAACCGGTGGAGGCCGCGAAAGTGGTTCAGACGCCTGGCGCGGATACATGCGCCGCATGACAAGCACCGTAAACTATTCAACTGAGCTTCCGCTGGCTCAGGGTATCAAGTTTGATACTGAATAATTAGCTTACTGAGGCGTTATAGCCTTAGAGACAAATTTTAAACTATGTTCAGGTCCGCTGGTGAGTGATCGCTCACCAAGCGGATTTGTTATTTCTGACCAATTTTCTGTAATCATTTCTGCCGATGCATTTTCCCCCAGATATACGCCTTCGCTTTCAACCACACGTATTCTTGAAAATGACCCAGCCCCTGCTGATATAATCTCCCCGTTTGGCGCATCATTTGCGCTCATAAAAATTACTGCGGGTGAGACTAGTTCCGGCTTTAACGTCGCAAGCGCCTCCGCTGGCATCAGATCTTCCGTCATTTGTGTCGCGGCAATGGGTACCAATGTGTTTACGTGGATATTATTTTTTGATAGCTCCAGCTTTAATGTATTCATCAGGCCAACAATTCCCATCTTGGCAGCGCCGTAATTACTTTGGCCGAAATTGCCATAAACACCACTAGAAGAAGATACCATAATGATCCGGCCATAATTTGCCTGCTGCATAGCCGGCAGTACCGCCTTGGTCGCATTAATGCTTCCCATTAAATGAACGTCTATCACCGCCTTAAAATCATCCAGCGCCAGCTTTGCGAAAGTTTTATCCCTGAGTATACCAGCGTTACTCACCAGTATATCAATACGGCCATATTCCTCCATAGCCTGATCTGCCATTCTCATCATATCTTCTGGGGAGGTCACGTTGCCATCATTGGCGATGGCTGTACCGCCGCTCTCTATTATCTGCTGAACAACAGTTTCAGCACCTGACAAATCATTAACGATCACTGAAGCCCCACGTTCAGCTAGAGCCATCGCATAAGCCCGTCCTAATCCTGCACCCGCACCAGTAACGATGGCGACTTGGCCTGTTAGATTAATTGTCATCTCTTCTCTCCGGTAATTTTCATGATCTATATCATATTATTTTGTTTCAATCGCCTGTAATATCCGTTAAACCTAATTGATATTAAGAATGATAATTAATAAGCATGTTTATATGACGAAATATTTAAGTGATTTGAAAATTGGTGAAACCAGTACCGTTCTGGGTTTTGACACCTCACGCGTTGACGATCAGGAATTTGCCACTGACCTGGAAGACCGCCTGCTGGAAATTGGTTTTGAAGAAGGGCTTGATGTTGAAATTCTCCATCAGGGGCCTATTGGCGGTGATCCGATCGCTGTAAAAATCGGCACCATGACCGTTGCACTGCGCAAAATGGAAGCCGCAGCAATTATTTTGGGAGACGGCCAATGACAGCGTTAAGAGCTGCACTTATCGGCGCCCCAAATTCAGGTAAAAGTTCGCTCTTTAATACCCTGACCGGTAGCCACCAAAAGGTTGCCAATTACCCCGGTGTTACCGTTGAACGTCGCTCAGGTATTGTCACAACGGAAGCCGGTCATGACGTGATGCTTATTGATTTACCGGGTATTTATAGCCTTAATGACCGTAGCCTTGATGAAAAAGTGAGCCGTGAAATTATCACCGGGTCCCATGAAAGTGAAGCCCAGCCGGAAGTTCTGATCTGCGTCGTTAACGCTTCAAACATTCGCGTTCATCTTCGCCTTGTGCTTGAGCTTAAAACGCTCGGCCTGCCAATAATTGTTGCCCTTAACATGCATGACCTAGCAACCCGCGACGGTATTGAAATTGACACGGCTCGCCTATCCCAGGAACTTGACCTTCCGGTCATCACGACCATTGCGGTTAGAAAATCAGGTATTTCGCGCCTCAAAGAATTTCTTGACCGCGACGCTAGTGCTTATTCAAAATCCACCAGCCATTTAAGTGATACATCAACCCGCGCCCTGCAAAAAGAAGCGGGCCGCATCACAAAGCTTGTGCAAATCGCAGAAGGCGGTCAACATAAAATGACCCGCATGCTGGATAAAATAGTGCTTCATCCTGTACTTGGCCCCATTTTATTTTTTGCCATGCTGTTTTTCATGTTTCAGGCAGTATTCAGCTGGGCCGAAGGTCCGATGGATATGGTTGAAAGCGCCTTTGCCGCACTTGGTGAGCTGGTCGCGACATATATACCGGAAGGTATTTTCAGAAGCTTCATTCAGGACGGACTGATCGCCGGTGTCGGTAGCGTACTTGTGTTTTTACCGCAGATTATCATCCTGTTTTTCTTTATTCTTATACTGGAAGCGAGCGGCTATATGGCCCGCGCGGCTTTCCTGATGGATAAATTAATGGCTAAGGTCGGCCTTAACGGTCGCGCTTTTATTCCACTTCTTTCCAGTTTTGCCTGCGCTATTCCCGGCATCATGGCGACCCGCACCATTGCAAATCACCGTGACCGCATCACCACTATTATGATTGCGCCGCTGATGACGTGCTCCGCAAGGCTTCCCGTTTATACCTTGCTGATTTCCGCCTTTATTCCCAACATCACCGTTATGGGCTTTTTTGGCCTTCAGGGCGTTGTGTTCTTCTCGCTTTATATGGCCGGGATTGTCAGCGCGATTATTGTCGCCGCCGTGATGAAAGCAACCATTACTAAAGGAACCCTTCAGCCGTTTTTGATGGAACTGCCAAAATATCAATTACCGCGTATGAGCCATATTCTGCTTGGCCTTTGGCAGCGGGTACGCGCCTTTCTACGCCGCGCTGGTACCATTATTTTATATGCCGCTATCGCTCTCTGGGCGCTAACTCTATATCCAAATGCCCCAAAAGACGCACCGGAAGCGGATATTTATTATAGCTTCGCCGGTATGATCGGCCGCGCGCTGCAGCATATCTTTGCCCCGCTTGGCTTTAACTGGGAAATATCAATAGCCCTCGTGCCCGGTATGGCCGCCCGCGAAGTAGCGATCAGCGCCCTTGGCACGGTATATTCACTGCAGGGCAACGAAGATCAAGTGGCAACAAGCCTCGCCACAGTGCTGCAATCCGCATGGCCCCTATCCACCGCGCTAGCGTTCCTCGCATGGTTCGTCTACGCCCCCCAATGCCTCGCCACCTTGGCCACAACAAGACGCGAAACAAACAGCTGGGGCTGGACAGCGTTCATGACCGGATATCTTTTTGGACTAGCTTATCTGATAGCGTTTATAGTCAATGTGACATCCAAAGCGCTGATGGCATAAAAAAAAGCCCCCATACGGGAGCCTTTTCAATTTAAAATTAGGACCGGTTACTTCTCCTGAACAAGCCTGTTCTTCAAACTTCCTATGCCTTCTACGGTTATTTCGTAGGTATCGCCCGGTTGCATGGGGCCGGTGTCTCCCATGGTGCCGGACCAGATTACGTCGCCGGGCTCTAGGGTGAAATACTGGGAAATATAATGAACCATGTAGTTGAAGTTAAAAATCATGCCGGAGGAATTAGCCCCTTGTGATTTTACGCCGTTATGACGCCCTTCAATATCAAGATCGGTATAATCAAGGCCGGTCACCAGATGGGGCCCAACCGGATTAAAGTCTCTTGATCCCTTGGCGCGGGTCCATTGAATGTCGTTAGCTTGCCAGTCGCGCTCTGATCCATCATTACCAATGGTCACACCGAAGATATAATCAGATGCATCCTCAAGGGCGACATTTTCGGCCCGCTTGCCGATCACCACGACCATTTCGGCTTCATAGTGAAAGTTGGTAGCACCTTTTGGTCGAACCATAGCATCTTCCGGGCCAATGATTGAGCCAACCGGAACCGTGAATAATCCCGGCTTCTTTGTCGTATCTTGGGTAATACCAAAGGTTTCTTTTTTATGGGAGCTATAATTAAAGGCGGTCATAAAGGAAAGCTTCGGATCAACGGGTGCTTTTAATGTGACGTCTGCGCGTTGCACAGATGATCCCGTGCGCGTACCGTCGAGATAAGGAGCAGCTCTTAGCTGATGAATGGTTGAGCCAACGATCTCACCCCAAGAGGTAGTGCCATTTTGCTCGTAACGCACATAATTTGCGGCAGACGCAGATGCGCTGATGGTAAGGGCCATAGTTGCCCCTACAAGTATAGACTTAAGTTTCATTATTTAATTTCCTTGAACTATTTTATTTTTTAATATGCCAACGCCGTCGATTTCAACTTCGAAAGTATCACCTACATGGAGTGTTTCTGATGTTCCTACTGTGCCAGACCATATGAGATCGCCGGGGTTAAGCACAAAATATTTTGATATATAACTGACCATTTTATCAAAGTTATGGATCATTTTTGATGTGTTGCCGCGCTGACGGACTTCACCGTTAAGGCGGGCAGTAAGGGTTAGATTTTTATAATCCAAGCCCGTCTCCAGCACCGGACCAACCGCATTAAAACCCTTCGCCCCTTTGCCGCGGAACCACTGTATATCAGCGGGGATCCAGTCACGGGCCGATACGTCATTCCCGGCGGTTACACCGAAAATATAATCTGAAGCGTCTTCTATGGAAACATTGTCAGCCCGTTTGCCAATCACAATAACCGTTTCCGCTTCATAGCCGATAATGTCACTATCAATGGGATGGATAATATCATCTTCCGGGCCGATAAGCGTTCCGGCAGGTACCATGAAAAGTCCGGGGTAAGACGTTGTTTTCTGACCTTCCGGGATATGATTTTCATAATTAAATCCGGTCATATAAACGTCTTTAGGATCAACCGGCGCCATCATTTTAACGGCCGTGCGCTTAACAGTTTTTCCGGTCGCTTCACCGTTTAGATAAGGGGCGTCTGAAAGCTGGTGGATCATATCCCCTTTAAGTTCGCCCCATGAGGTTTTACCGTCCTGCTCGTAGCGGACATATGTGTCTGAAAGCGCCACGCTCGGCAATAGTCCTATCAGAAGTAAAACCGCTATCATTTTGTTAAAATTAAATTTCATTTATCATCCCGTATTTATTTTTTTATGTCGCGGGATGGTAGTCCTTAATTGATAGAATGTCAAAGCGCACCTAAATAGATTTTTATGCTTTATTGTCGTTGAATAAGGTGCATATGATATTATAGTATAAGAAAAAATTTAACCTGGAGAAAATCCATATGAAAATCATAGTCCCTGTAAAGCGGGTAATTGATTACAACGTGAAAGTACGCGTTAAATCAGATCAGAGCGGCGTTGAGCTAGCCAATGTTAAAATGTCAATGAATCCCTTTGATGAAATTGCGGTCGAAGAAGCCATCAGGTTGAAAGAAGCAGGAAACGCCGAAGAAATCATCGCCGTATCCGTTGGACCGCAGCAAGCACAGGAAACGCTGCGCACGGCCCTTGCCATGGGTGCGGACAGAGCGATACTGGTCAAGACAGGCGCCGAAGTTGAACCGCTCGCTGTCGCCAAGATTTTACAAGCAATAGTCGGCGAAGAAAATCCGCAGATCGTATTGCTCGGCAAGCAGGCGATTGATGATGATTGCAATCAAACCGGTCAAATGCTGGCCGCTCTTCTCGGTTGGGGGCAGGGAACGTTCGCATCCGAAGTAAAAGTGGACGGCGGATCGGTTAATGTAACGCGGGAAGTGGACGGCGGACTGGAAACAGTGAAGCTGAGCCTTCCAGCGGTTATTACATCGGACCTGCGCCTTAATGAGCCAAGATACGCGTCGCTTCCCAATATTATGAAAGCCAAACGTAAAACGCTCGATGAAAAAACACCGGAAGATTACGGCGTTGATATTTCCCCACGCATTAAAATATTAAAGGTTGAGGAGCCAAGCGGCAGAAGCGCCGGCGTAATAGTGAAAAGCGTAGCCGAACTTGTTTCCAAACTGCGCGACGAAGCGGGAGTAATATAATGAGCACACTAGTAATAGCCGATCATGATAATCGGATCCTTAAAGAAAGCACCTTAAATGCGGTAACTGCCGCTGCTGGATTTAACAGTGACATTGATATTTTAGTCGCCGGTTCTGGATGCGCCAGCGTTGCTGATACTGCATCGAAAGTTTCCGGTGTCTCAAAAGTTCTCTTGGCCGATAACGCGGATCTTGAACATCCACTTGCCGAAGTTTTGGCCCCGCTTATTGTCGGCCTTGCGGACGGATATGATCAGATTTTGGTGGCGGCAACAACCACCGGTAAAAACTTTATGCCCCGTGTGGCCGCAATGCTTGATATGGGGCAAATATCCGATATTATTTCCGTCGAAAGCGATGATACGTTCAAGCGCCCTATTTATGCCGGCAACGCTATTGCCACTGTGCAAAGTTCGGATGCTAAAAAACTAATCACCGTAAGAACAACGGCTTTTGCCGCAGCAGACGCGACAGGCGGTTCAGCGAGCATTGAAAATATTGAAGGCGCCGCTAACCCCGGTCTTTCAAGTTTTGTCGGTGCGGAGCTTTCAAAATCAGAACGTCCAGAACTTACCAGCGCCAAGATTATCATATCCGGTGGGCGCGGTATGGGCAGCGGTGAAAACTTCTCGCTTATTGAGAGTGTCGCAGACAAACTTGGTGCCGCCATTGGTGCTTCACGTGCTGCCGTTGATGCGGGTTATGTGCCAAATGACTATCAAGTCGGGCAAACCGGTAAAATCGTTGCGCCTGATTTATACATCGCCGTCGGCATTTCCGGCGCCATTCAGCATCTTGCAGGAATGAAAGATAGTAAAGTGATCGTCGCTATCAACAAAGATGAAGAAGCACCGATTTTCCAAGTCGCTGATTACGGACTTGTAGCTGATCTATTCACTGCGCTTCCCGAACTGGATAAGGAACTCTCATAATGGATAAGGAACTGGCATAATGATTAAATCAGTCGGCGTCATTGGGGCCGGGCAAATGGGAAACGGCATTGCCCACGTTTTTGCCCTTGCCGGATATAATGTACTTGTTAGCGACATAAGCAGAGATGCCCTTGATAAGGCGACTAAAGTCATTGAAAAAAATATCCAAAGGCAAATTTCCAAAGATATTATTACGCAAGAAGATGGTAAGGCCGCCCTTGCCAGAATTGAAACAACCGTTGGGCTTTCAGATTTTAGCGATGTGGATTTTGCCATCGAAGCCGCCACAGAAAATGAAGACGTTAAAAAAGCTATTTTTAAAGAACTTAGTGATGTTATGAAACCGGGGGCCCTTATGGCAACCAACACGTCTTCAATTTCTGTAACCAGACTGGCGTCAGTAACAGACCGCCCTGAAAAATTTATCGGTGTTCATTTTATGAACCCGGTCCCGATTATGGAACTGGTTGAGATTATTCGCGGTATTGCAACCGATGATGAAACCTTCGCTATAATAGAAGAAACTATTGAAAGACTAGGCAAAACCAGTACCGTTTCTGAAGATTTTCCTGGCTTTATCGTCAACCGTATATTGATGCCAATGATCAATGAAGCCGCCTTCACCCTTTATGAAGGGGTCGGCACCGTTAAGGATATTGACCTTAGCATGGAGCTAGGGACTAATCACCCGATGGGTCCCTTGAAACTTGCGGATTTTGTTGGCCTTGATACCTGCCTTTCCATAATGCAGGTGCTTTATGAAGGCCTTGCCGATAGTAAATACCGGCCATGTCCTTTACTGGTAAAATATGTTGAAGCCGGTTGGCTTGGTCGCAAAACCGGCCGTGGTTTTTATGATTATTCAGGCGATGAGCCGGTTCCCACACGTTAGGCTAAAGGTTTAAAAATGAACAATTTACCAAGAACCCTTCTTGTCGTATCGGCTTTTGTAGCCGTATTTTTTGGCGCCTTTTCTTTTTATCTGGCAAAACAGGATTATGTAGCCGATAGCGTCATTTTTGATACCGATAAGAATATAGCCATCTACGGTTATGATACGGTTTCTTATTATAGTGAAGATAAGCCCGTTTTGGGCAATGAAACATTTCAGGCTAACTGGGCTGGTTCAATTTGGTATTTTTCTTCCCTTAAAAACCGCGACCTTTTTGCAGCAAAGCCGGAAAATTATGCGCCGCAATATGGTGGTTATGACCCGGTTGGTATATCAGAAGGCTACACCAATCCCACAGACCCCGAACAATATACTGTTTTGGCTGGCATGCTTTTTCTGCATTATTCGCCCGCTTATAAAGAGCATTGGCAACTGGAGCGGGGTAAAAATATGATCCTTGCCAACAGCAATTGGGCTTTTCTTAGGCCCCAATTACTGAAAAGACAAAATGACCAATAATTGTCAGGTTTGATTACCAGATACGCACCCGGTCTTCCGGCGCGATATAAAGTTTGTGTTCTGGCCCCACATCAAAGGCTTCATAAAAAGCGTCAACGTTAAAGACAATGCCGTTTATGCGGTATTGATCCGGTGCGTGAGGGTCCGTATTAATCAGTTCCACAAGTGATGCATCGCGCCATTTTGATTGGAAGGCCTGCGCCCAGCCAATGAAGAAACGCTGGTCGCCTGTATAGCCGTCAATAACTGGCGCTTCCTTACCACCAAGCGACTTTTTGTAAGCCTTATAAGCAATGCTCATACCGCTAAGGTCACCAATATTCTCACCAAGGGTAAAGGTGCCGTTTACATGTGTACCCGCTACTGGCTCATAAGCATCATATTGAGCGACGAGGGTATCCGTTCTTTCTTTAAACTTCGCTATATCATCATCAGTCCACCAGTTTTCAAGCGCACCGTCACCATTATAACGGCTACCGCTATCATCAAAACCATGGCCCACTTCATGACCGATTACACCGCCGATACCGCCATAATTTATTGCGTCGTCCGCCGGCATATTAAAAAATGGTGGTTGAAGAATTGCAGCCGGAAAGACAATTTCATTCATGGTCGGATTATAGTAAGCATTTACCGTTTGCGGGAACATACCCCATTCCGTCCGATCAATGGGCCCACCAAGTTTGGCAAGCTCGCGCCGATGAACGGTCAGGGCCGAACGTTCAATATTTCCTGAAAGGTCATCCGCACTTATTTCAAGCTCCGAATAATCTTTCCATTGATCAGGATAACCGATTTTAGGGGTAAATTTAGCCAGCTTGGCAAGGGCTTTTTGTTTGGTTTCGGCCCCCATCCAGTCAAGCTCTTTAATGCTTTCCGCGTATGCATCAATCAGGTTCTGAACCAGACCTACCATTCTTGCCTTGGCGTCTGGTTTAAAATGTTTTGAAACATAAACCTCGCCAACAACTTCGCCAAGATTTCCGCTTACTGTCGACGTTGCCCGTTGCCACATGGGGCGCTGCTGTTCAACGCCACTTAACGTTTTAGAATAAAAATCAAAGTTTTGATTATCCATTTCCTCATTAAGTCTGCTCGCCATATCATTAACATAGGACCATTTTAGATAAGATTTCCATGACGCCATATCAACGGACGTGAGAAGCCCGTTCAAGCCTTCAAGATAACTTGGCTGGCTCACAATGATTTCTGCAATATCCGCTGTCTCTGTAACTTCAAGGTAAGCATCAATATCCATATTGGACATCAGTGTTTTAAACTCAGCATTGGTATATTTGTTATACCTTTTATTTCCGTCACGGTTCTCTTCTTTTTTCCAGTGATGCCCCGCTATCTTTGTTTCCAAGTCCATAACCGTTTCTGCATCGCTCTCATTAAATTCAATGCCGGCCAGTGCCATCATTTTTCCAATATGTTCAACATATTTTGTTCTTATTTCAACGGATCTTTCATCTTCAGTGAAGTAATATTCCCGGTCCGGAAGACCAAGACCATATTGATAAGTATGTAGTGCATATTCAGTCGGGATTTTTGCGTCCACGCCGATGAAAAGAGCGATCGGCGCATTTAATCCATATTTGCCCGCATCAGCAAAATATTCTGACATACCCTTTAAATCAGAAATGCCGTCAATCATCGCTAGTCTCTGTTCAAGCGGCTTTACACCCTTAGCATTACGGGTTTCCATATCCATATAGGATTTATAAAGATCACCGACTTTTTGCTCGTTAGTGCCTTTCATCGCAGCGGAAGCGGAAGTTTCCTCAATAATAGCCCGTACATCTCTATCTGCGGCGTCTCTTAGTTTATCAAAAGAACCATACCTTCTTTTATCGCCAGGGATTTCCGTTCGGTCTAACCAGCCACCGTTCACATAAAGATTAAAGTCATCACCTGGATGAACGGACGTATTCATATCGTCAAAATTAATGCCGGATATTTCATCAGATCCAATCATCTGAAGTTCCTGGTCCGGTGCGTCTGCACTATCACAGGCCGCGAGGAAGCTTGAGATAACTGCTATATATATAAATTTTTTCATCGTCATTATTATACCTTTTACGGGTTTCCCTACCCTTTAATTAATGGGCGCAAGTCTGTATGATTTTTCGGCATTTCACAAGAAAATTTCTCTCAAAGTGAGATCATAAAAACCTTTATCAAGAAAATAGTTGCATTTATGAATATGTAATGTTATATTATATCGTCTCTTATTAAGATTGTGTTTTCAGAGACGATAATAACTTCCCCCTCTCTTTTCGGCCCTCTTTTAACAAAGTGGGCCGAATTTTTTCTAGATGATATGTTGGCTTTAATCTTTTTTAGGATATAATTTCCCTTAGTTAAATTTATTGGAAATTATCTATGTTTCAGGATGTGGTTGACCTTAGCGATTTTTATGCCTCACCGCTTGGCAAAATAACCACGCGGCTCATCCGCAAACAAATCCGCAGTCTCTGGCCTAGCGTGAAGGGTATGGACCTGCTTGGCCTCGGTTATGCCCCGCCTTATCTTGAAACGTTCCGCGAAGAAGCCAACCACAGCGTCGCCATTATGCCTTCATTGCAGGGTGTCATGCGTTGGCCACGCTTTAAAGATAATGAAAAGAATAATTACGGACGTTATAAGGGAAATCTTTCCACCCTTGCCCGTGAAACCGACCTTCCCATAAAAGAAGCCAGCATGGACCGTGTTATTTTGGTTCACTGCCTCGAGCATACTGACCACAGCAAACACATGCTCCGCGAAGTGTGGCGCACTTTGTCACCAGGCGGTAGGGTGCTGATCATCGTACCAAGCCGACTTGGCCCGTGGTGCAGATCGGAAGCAACACCGTTTGGACATGGCAAGCCATTTTCAACAAACCAGATCAAAAAGATATTATCAAAAAATATGCTCAGCCCGACAAGATCAACATCAGCTCTTTTTCTGCCGCCCTTTAAAGGCCGAACAATGCGGTCCGCCCTTGCCACGTTAGAATCAACCGGTCAAAGATGGTGGAGCCAGTTTGCTGGTGTGCTAATTATTGAAGCTGAAAAACAGATTTACGCCGCAAATAAGCCAGAGGCAAAAAAGAAGCTCGTGACAAAGCCCGTTATTGTTGGCAGTCAAATGACACAGAGCGAAGAATAAATGCCATTTTATTCGCGCGTCAGCACATAAAGGCCTTGAGTACCAAGCAGGTTTGATAGCAGTAGTGAATTAAAGAACATTTTGCTGCCGCTACTGTTTACCGCCATTTTCTTCTCAATCTTAATTTCGAGCTCATCACACAGGTCAACGAAATCGCGCATAGTGCAAAAATGAATGTTTGGGGTACTATACCACGGATAATCCAGCGATTTGGTCACAGGCATCCGGCCATGGAGCATCAAATGAAGTCGCACCCGCCAATTACCAAAATTTGGGAAGGAAACAATCGCCCTTTTGCTGACCCGAAGAAGTTCCTGCAATATTCTATCCGGCCGGCCCATCGCCTGCAGCGTTTGACTTAATATGACAAAATCAAAACTGTTGTCCGGAAAATGGCTAATCTCTTCTTCGGCATTTCCCTGAATGACAGAAAGCCCCTTTGCAACACTTTCATTTACCCCTTCAGGGCTAAGTTCAATGCCGCGACCATCAACGTTCTTATTAAGACGAAGATATTCCAAAAGCTCGCCGTTACCGCACCCCACATCAAGCACACGTGCCCCGTGCGGGATCATGTCCGCGATCAGCAGCAGATCAACCCGAATATCTGAGGCGCGGTGAATATTATGATCTCTATTCATTTAATTTTATCCCGCTAAAGCTTGCTTCAGCCGCTAGGAAGCCTGAAATAATATTAAACATTTCCGGGCAATCCAGTAAGAAACTGTCATGGCCTTTATCCATATCAATTTCAACAAAGCTGACTTTTGCACCGACAGCATTGAGCGCACGGACCATTTCACGGCTTTCTTCAGTGGTATAAAGCCAGTCCGAAGTAAATGACATAATGCAAAACTTAACCGGTGTGTTTTCAAAAGCAGCCGTCAGGCTGCCACCATAGTTAGTCGAAATATCATAATAATCCATCGCCCGCGTAATATAGAGATAACTATTTGCATCAAAGCGGTCGACAAATGAAATCCCCTGGTAGCGTAGATAACTTTCCACCTGGAAATCCGCATCAAAACCAAAGGTCAGTTTTTCACGGTCCTGAAGAGCACGGCCAAATTTTGATGTCAGACTTTTTTCTGACATATAGGTAATATGAGCTGCCATCCGCGCCACTGAAAGCCCGGCGTGAGGGCGGATATCCGTTTCAAAATAACGGCCATTTCGCCAGTTTGGATCAGCCATAATCGCCTGACGGCCCACTTCATGAAAAGCAATATTCTGCGCTGAATGACGCCAAGTGGAGGCTATCGGTATCGCCGTTCTGACACGGGTTTCATGATTTACGGCCCAGTGAAGTACCTGCATTCCTCCCATAGAGCCGCCAATTACAGAAAATAGTTTATCAATTTTCAGATGATCAATAAGTCTGACCTGCGCCGCTACCATATCAGCAATGGTAATAACCGGAAAATCAAGGCCGTATGGCTCACCCGTTTCCGGGTCATCTTCTTTAGGGCCGCTACTTCCGCTACAGGAGCCAAGCACATTGGGACAAATTACGAAATATTTATTGGTATCAATAGGAAGCCCCGGGCCGATCAGCTTTGGCCACCAGCCTTCTTTGCCGGTTAAGGGATTTTTACCGCGGGCATATTGATCGCCCGTAAGGGCATGACAGATGAGAATGGCGTTGCTTTTATCCTCATTTAATGTTCCCCAGCATTTATAGGCAACCTTAAAAGGTGACAAAATTTCACCGGAAGAAAGACGTAAAGGATCGTCATTTCCCAAAGTCACTACTTCGGAAAAGCCATCATCTTCATCAATATTATTTACGCCGTCAGTCATTATTATTCTTTAAATTGATATATTTAATCCTGTTAGTTTTCTACTCTAGCATAGTGGTAAGTCAACCGTTCTTTATCAAGCGAGCTAAAAAACAGGTTAAAATGAGGGGAAACTTGCATTTTTTTGTGGTTAATCATGCTATATCCGTGTAAATCAAAACTCGAATAGTTAAAAAAACCAATGAAAGTTACATCATGAGCGGCCCAAAAACACATAGCTGGATTGAAGATTTAAACGTTTATGCGGCGGGTAAAGCCAAAGCAAAAGGTGATATAAAACCAGTTAAGCTGTCGGCCAATGAAAGTGCTATTGGCTCAAGCCCTATGGCTGTGGAAGCGTATAAGCAGGCCGTAACAAAACTACACCGCTATCCAGATCCGGTTTATACAGAATTAAGAATAGCTCTTGCTGAAAAATATGGCATTGAAGGCGGACGTATTTTTTGCGGTGTTGGTTCCGATGATCTTTTAAAAGTAGCCTGCCGGGCTTATTTGAGCCCAGGCGATGAAGCTATTTATGTTGATCATAGCTTTCTTATGTACCCGATCGCCATTAAAAGTGTCGGCGGTGTACCGGTTATGGTCGATGACGAAGATTATACCACTAATGTGGATAACATAATCAGTGCCGTCACCGATAAAACGCGTATCATATTTGTCGCCAACCCCAATAATCCAACCGGCACTTACATCGCGAATAGTGAAATTGAGCGGTTATGGAAAAATATTCCGGATCATATATTGCTTATTCTGGATAGCGCTTACGCCGAATTTGTCAGCCATGATGATTATGAAGCTGGCATCGAACTGGTTGAAAAATCAAATAATGTAATGATGACCAGAACTTTTTCAAAACTTTACGGTCTTGCCTCACTTCGCTTGGGCTGGGGTTATGCCTGCAAAGAAATAGCCGATACCATGGATAAAACCCGTGATCCGTTTAACGTTCCAAGCAGTTCGCAGGCTGCCGCTGTTGCGGCCCTTAAGGATGTTGAATTTGAAAAACGCGCGCTTGCTTTTAATGAAAAGTGGCTTAGCTGGTTAACTGATGAAGTATCGGCGCTTGGGTTAAGAGTTATCGCGAGCACAACAAATTTTATCATGATTAAATTTGAAGATGAGCAAAAATCCGCCATAGACGCCAATGAGTTTTTACTGAGCCGCGGTTATATTTTAAGATATTTTAAAAATATGGACCTTGACGATTTCCTTCGCTTAACGGTCGGCACGAAAGATGAAAATAAAGCAGTGGTAGAACTGCTAAAAGAATTTCTTGGAAAATAAAATGCCTCTTTATGAAAAAATTTCCATTATCGGGCTTGGGCTGATTGGCTCATCATTAGCGCGCGCTATAAAAGAAAATAATATCGCCGGCGCACTGATCGGCTTTGATGAAAATCCCGATCATAACAAAGTGGTGAATGACTTGGCGCTGGTGGACCTGATCGCCGCGGATCTCGTATCCGCCGTGAAAGATGCTGATCTGGTTATTCTGGCAACACCGGTCGGCGCTTATAGTAGTATCGCTGAAATAATTGGTGATCATCTTAAAGCCGGTGCCACACTTTCAGATGTAGGCAGTATTAAAGCAGCTGTTTTTGATATGATCAATCCGCATATCTCGAGCGACGTCCATTTAATTCCCGCTCATCCTGTTGCCGGAACGGAACAGTCCGGACCAAAGGCTGGGTTTTCGAGCCTGTTTCATGATCGTTGGGCCATCCTTACCCCGCCCGAGGGCGCGGATCAGGGGACGATAGATAAATTATCCAAATTTTGGCAGGCCGTCGGCAGCAATGTTGAAATTATGGAACCAAAGCATCATGATAAAGTGCTGGCCATTACCAGCCATGTTCCCCATCTGATTGCCTATAACATTGTTGGCACGGCAAGGGATCTTGAAGAAGTAACAAAATCAGAAGTGATTAAATTTTCCGCCGGTGGTTTTCGGGATTTTACCAGAATAGCCGCATCAAACCCGACCATGTGGCGCGATGTATTTCTTAATAATAAAGAAGCCGTGCTTGAAATGCTTGGGCGCTTTAGTGAAGACCTTACCGCACTACAACGGGCAATTCGCTGGGAAGACGGCGATGCGCTTTATGACATATTTGAAAAAACACGCCGCATCAGGCAGCAGATTATTGATGCCGGTCAGGAAGAAGATGTCGCCGATTTCGGCAGACACCAAGATGAATAATTTTATTCAATAATCGGACCGAGTTCCATAAGCATAATCGGCCCGAGATAAAGCTGACCGTTCTGCATACTTATGGGAAGCTCTATTTCCCCCGGCGTATTATTTCCCTGCGCAATGCTTCGCAGAAGCATTCTGGTGGTGCCTGATAAGTTTTCATTTTCTGAATATTCTTTTAGTAAATTTTCAAAGCCGGAAACTTTTGTATCAAACGCGCCGAGCGGTTTAAAACTTTCATCCAGTGTCACATCCCCGCTTAAACTAATGCCTGCTTGTGCCGTGCCATATTCAAAAGTGCTGATGCTTAACGTACCGCCCTCATCACGCCATTTTGAAAGGCCCGCCTTGGTATAATCCGGCTGCTCGTTTGCATGTAAAAAGGCTTCCAGTTTAATCTGATCCGCTTTTTGCCCTAATATGGTTGATGCAAATTCCTTAATAGTGGCGTTTTGCGCTTTAAAAAATATTGCGCGGTTAATAGGAAGGTCGAAACTGACCTGTTCCTGCGCTTCGCCAACCTGCCTACGTAAATGAAATTCTGCCTTTTCCAGTTCTGAATTTTCAGCACTATTTTGTGGTCCGGGACGATTCCAGCTCACTTTATCCGCAATGAAGGATAAATTAATAAGCTCTCTGGTCTCAATATCAAAGATTACTGATGATTTAACTTTATCAAAGGCAACGTTCGCGACAGGGTCAGCAAGCTCACCTAAAACAGCATCAAAATAATCCGTAACAATGATCGCGTGATTAGGTTTCCAGGGCTGAAAAACCACCGCTACCTCAGGCACCATAACCGAAGCCGGCTCGGTGCCGATCATCCCCGCGGGTAAAATGGCGTTTAAAGATGATGCCTCAACAACAATTCTATACGGAAAGCCCGAAACTGAAACATCACCGGCGAAAACTTTTATACCGCCCCGCCGTTCTTCACTTTCCTCAATCCAGCTTAATACTGTTTCTTCGACCTCCCCAGCCAATTGAAACCAGAAAACACTATAGGCCCCTATCAGTAATAAAACCGAAGCTATAATTATCTTTATGCGCATAAAACTTTTCTACTTTCTTAAAAGCCGCGGTTTAATTTTCAAGTAAATTAATGCTTGCCTGTTCAATATTCTTTTCAAGGAGTACCATAAATTCTGCTTTGGCCTTTCCCGCTTCTATCGGCTCGAGAAAATCAAAAGTAATAACACCGCCAGCGACCAAATGTCCTTTTTTGGGCCAATAAACACCCGAGTTAAGCGCTACTGGCACCACGGGCCTTTTGGTATATTTATAAATGCCAAAGATACCGGATTGATATTCCACGTGATCACCAGGTATGGTTCTTGAGCCTTCCGGAAAAATAATCAGTTGGCGATCATCGTTTATGGCCTCGGCTGATTGCTTCATAAGGCTCTTCAGCGCTTTTAAGCCGCCATCACGGTCAACAGGGATCATACCAGTATTTACACAAAAACTACCATATAGCGGAATTTTAAGCAGTTCTCTTTTCATCACAAATGCTGGATGGCTCACAACCGTATGCATAACGAATGTATCAAATGATGACTGATGTTTCATGGCAATGAGCGCACCACCGGAGGGGATATTTTCCACTCCTCTGACGTCAAGGCGAATATTCATAATGAGGCGAAGCAGGAAGCGTACACCATGTGACCATAGCCGCTGAAAAGCAATCAGGCCATTACGGGGCATCCACATAAGCGGCAAATACAGAACACAAAAAAGCGTTGTCCAAATATAAAAAACTGCCTTAAATAAACTAGATCGCACCATGCGTTACTCATATCCTCTTTTGCTTTTCATTCTTTATTAAACATCATTGTAAAATTGATCCGACGTCCGCGCCCGAAGCAAACTGATAATATATTTGCTATATTCCTGTGACAAGTTGAAATAATTATAGGACTGGGTGCGCCAATTACCAACCGGGTGTTCGATAAAAGAAATTTCCGGCATATATCTTCTAAATTCAACCATCGCCCGCGGCATATGATCAAGCGATGTAACCACGCGCAAGCTTTCAATATTATTCTTAGCGACCCATTGCATAGTTTCAATGGCATTGCCAACCGTATCGGCCGCCTCATTACCACTTTCAATACAGCAATAGGCCAAGTCTTCGCTACTGCCTAATAAATTTAAAAGCTCGCCCCTTGTCACTTTTTCATCGACGCCTGAAATATAAAGTTTTTCTGCAAATTGTTCTTCGAGCAGTTTTACGGCAACATTTAATCTATTCTGGCCGCCAGTAAGGACAACAATTGCATCCGTTTTTTCAACATTGGTGTTTTGTTTGGAGGCGAGCTCACTCATATACCAAAAATAGCCGCCAAGCCAGATTAACAAAAGACATACTATGATCGTGAAAAATGTACGCATGAGAATATTATACCATCCTCCCCAGCGCTCGTATAACAGTTATTCTTGCCGTGAGCATCGTTAGTAAGGCAAAAAAGATCGGAAATAAAAGCAGCGAAGCCAGCTTTAAATAAGGAAGAGTGGGCATTTCAACGAGGCCAGATGCCAAATTTTGAATTAGGCTTAATAATCCAAACACCGTAAGGAACGAGAAAACAAGCCCGGCAATCCCCCCTTTAAGCCCATAATACATAAATCTATTCTGGTAAGCTTTTGCTATCATTTGGTCTTGGGCCCCCATCAAATGCATAATCTCGATCGTATTTTTATGTTCTGACATGCTCGATTTCGTGCCAAAAATTACAATAGAAACTGAGGCCAGCAATATCATCACCAAAATACCGAGCGCGGTATATTCAACCGTATAAGCAAGATTATAAAAATGACCAAGCCAACGAGCATGATCATCAACATAAACATTTTCACTGATTCCTTTGATTTTACTTTCAAGCGCATCAAGATTTACATAAGCATCCTCTGCTGTTTCCAGGTCAATCATTACGGGAATGGGTAGATCATCGGTAACATTTCCGGCCCCTAACCACGGCTCGAGCAGCTCAGATATTTCTTGATCGGATAATATTCTAACCGTTAAAATACCCGGTGTGGTTCTTAGAAGCTGTTGAATTTCAAGTGATTGGACAATGATTTCATCACGGTCTTCGCCCGTTATTTGCACGGTGATGCGCCCTTGAAGAGAGCTGGCCCAGTCGTCAAAACCAGAATGTAAAAGCAAACTTCCTGTTGCTGCGAGCGCACTTAAATAAACCATAATAGCCATGACCCACGGCAGCAATTTGGTTGCTTCACGGTTTTTAACTTTTGGAAGAAAATCAAATGAAGCGCTCATGACTGACCCGCATCTTTATCTAAATTTAGACCAATATTCTTTTTTGTGCCTTCAAGGTGAAGCAGCTTACCACCTTCCAGATGAAGGCGCGGCGCACCAATTTTTTCGACTAGGTTATTATCATGAGTAGCAATGACGATCGTCGTGCCGAGCTTGTTAAGTTCAACGAAAAGATACATTAATCTTTCCGACATTTCAGGGTCAACATTTCCCGTCGGCTCATCAGCAAGCAGTATATCAGGGCGACGGATAACTGCCCTTGCAATGGCAACGCGCTGCTTTTCACCGCCCGATAAGGTTGATGGATTAGCAAGCATGCGGTCATCAAGTCCAACCCAGCTTAATAGTTCTTCCACATGTTCGACTATTTGTGGGCCACTACCACCGGCAATTCTTAAAGGAAGCGCAACATTATCCACAGCTGACATATGATCAAGTAGTCTGAAGTCCTGAAAAACAACCCCGATACGGCGGCGTAATTTAGGAAGGTCTTCGCGTGCCGCTTTAGCCACATCACGGCAGAACATAATTATTTCGCCGCTATTTGGGCGATTTGCCAAATACATTAATTTAAGAAGAGATGTTTTGCCGGCCCCGCTTGGCCCTGTCAGAAAATGCATTGAGCCAGTCTCTAGCTTAAAGGAAATGTCATTTAGGACATCAAAGCCTTTATTGTAGCTCATACTGACATTTCTGAATTCAACCAATTAAGCACCCTTTAAAGCGAATTTTAATTTTATTGTTTAGATCATAGTAATTATAATAATGCAATTCCAATTGGTTTATAATGTGGCAAATATAAAATGACCCTTTTGAGATAATATTTTTTGCATTTTAAAGGGTTTTATTAAGACTTCTTTTGCAATTAGTTGATTATATTCTAAAAATAATACTAAACCCCTTATTTGTTATCTTATTGATAATCATTTAAATGCATACTATAACGTGTTTTAAAGCTTAACTTACTATGGCGAGACGTATTTTTAATCAATGATTTTAACTTGTCCTGAATGTAAATCCAGATATGTCGTAAATCCATCCGCCCTTATGCCGAGCGGACGTACCGTTCGCTGTGCAAAATGTAGCCACAACTGGTTTGAAAAAAAACCCGAAGATGACGTGGAAGTCGTCCCCCCGCAAGAGGATGTCGCTGAAGAAAATAGTGAGGCCGCTGAGCCAAAGGACAATATTGTTGATAAATATAAATCGACTGAAAAAGAAAAAGAAAATAAAGAGTCCAAAAAATCTGAAGAAAGTAGTGAAGATTTTGATTTTCCCATCAGTACGCCTAAGAAAAGACGCAGGCCTGTTCCTAAAGGATCTAATCTTCCCGCACTACAAAATCAAAAATACGGCTCTAATAAACTTGGCTGGATATCATTACTGATCTTCGTAACTGGTATGGTCAGCGCCTTTCTGATAATGCAGGACACAATAACCCATAGTTGGCCCGCCTCGAAAAAATTATATTATGCTATCGGACTTGATGGAAGCGACGCGGTAGACGTTCAAACAGAACCGGAACTCGACCCCATAGAGGAACGATTGGTAATTGGTGGGCTATCCCCTAGACGGGAAACCATAAATAATATCTCAAACTTAGTAATCGCCGGAACTGTAGAAAATATTTCAGATGAAATTCAAACTATTCCCGAGCTTAGAGTAAGACTGCTCGACGAAAGCAGGAATGTGGTCCGTGAATGGAGTTTTAGCCCTGAGACAAATACTGTAAATCCCGGCGAGAAGGTAGATTTTGAAACCGCTTTACCGTCTCCGCCACCAGAAGCAAGAGACATTAGCGTCATATTTACGACAAACAATTAAGAAAAAATAACAAATTATAAAGAATTTCAGTGTATTGGTTTTATGTCGAAACAAAGTTGGACACAATATGGCACGAATTTTAGTAGCAGAGGACGAAGTCGCCGTACGTACATTTATATGTCGTGCATTGAAACTTCGCGGACATGAGACCTTCGGTGTTGCCGATGGTGGCGCCGCTATTGTTGAGCTGGAAAATAGTGACTATGACCTATTACTGACAGATATTATTATGCCGGTAATGGACGGTATTTCACTTGCACTGAAAGTAACAGCTGAATATCCGACAATGCCGATTTTAATGATGACAGGCTTTGTTCATGAAAAACAGCGGGCCCACAATATGGGTAGTTTGATCCATAATGTTATCAGCAAGCCATTTTCACTCGATGAAATATGTCATGCCGTTGATGAAGTGCTTACCCACAATCATCTTGTTCATTAATAGGCCCTGACCCTAAGATACCGGTTTTGAGCTTATTTCTTTAAGGATATTCTGAAGTTCGAATGAACTAGATATCGGTTTATTAAGCACTCTTTTCAGGTTACTCATTACCGCTATAAGTTCAGATTGAGACTGGGTTACCAGATGGGTTTCACTTCTTTTCATATTCGCTATGATATCATTAACCAGCTCAGAAGCGTTCTGGATAAGAAAGCCTGAATTATCACCGGCAAAAGATATTTTCTCGCCAAGCAATTTTACCGCATCACCCACTTTTGATTGCAGTAAGATCTGCTTATTTTTATCTTTAGGTTTTTTATTATTTTTAGGTCTTACTATTGAACTTTCAACAAGTTTTCCCTGCATTTGTTCATTATATGAACTGGCAAGTAAGGTTTTTTGAATTGTTATTAAATTATCAATTATCTGGCGGCTTTCCGAAAGGGCAAAATAATTTCCAAGACCTCCTTTGCTTAAAATAAGTTCATCATTTTGAACAAGGCCTTTTTTCATAAAATCAACAATCATCACGGCATTTCGGTATTTATCCTGATCGCTGAACGCCAATATGTAACTATATAGTTTGCGAAGCGCAGCCATATCAACATCGAGCGTGTAACGGCCAGAAACATTTGTCCGTGAAGCATTTATGTAATTTCGAAATAGATCATTGGAAACTCTCAGTTTATCGCGAATTTCGCCAAGTGTTTTTTTCTGATTTATACTAAGAGTGAGTTCATCGAGTGATATAATAAGCTCATTTTCGATGGGGCCAAGTTCGCTATCTTCAATTTTCTGTGCAATATCCCACAGTAAGTCCCTTGCCACTTGCCGGTCAGTTGTTTGGCTAGGGTCAACCAAACGCCAATAGGCTGAACGTAGTGCCATATAATAAATCGGCGGCAAACCTTCCTGATCAGAGAGCAGTCCTAACGCCTTCATCTGCCGTGAAAGAGCCCTTAAGTCATAATCAGGCTCGCTTAACTCATTTCTCAGTGAAATTAATTTATGGGCAATGGGTTGGGAATATGTTTTTTCTGGAAGTTCTATGTCTTTTAATTCTGCCGTCGAAACCTGACCAGCTTCGTCTTCAACAAGTATTTTTAAATCAGCCTTTAAGCCAGCATATTGCGAGCCCGTAAAATCCAGATAAAAGATATTGTTATAAGAGCTGACGTCGCGGATTGACAAATCTTGAAAATTCATTGAGCCTCTGCTCTCATTGCCAACTTCAATAGACGTCTTCATTATTTTACGGTCGTCTTTCAGGGCTATCTTTAAGGCGATATATCCTTTTTCGTTTTCATGATCCTCAAGTGTAAAGCTGGAAATGACAGGTTTCTCATCGTCAATAAGAATAATGGGCCACGAGCCTATGACATGGGAGCCTTGATTAAGAGACCAGGAAATTTGCTGATCAATTTTAACGCTTGCCTTAAAACTACCTTCTTCGGTCACTTCAAAAGGCACTTCCTTACCGTCTGATAATCTTACCGTCGGCTGCCATTTTAAGCCTTTGACATGAACATCTAATATACTGCCTTCATAAATTGGATTTATATCAGCATCTTCTGCGTTGCTGATCTTGATGATTTTATGACTAGTTTCCTGGTTCAGATAAAGCGGCGGGCTGAGCGTCGCGGTAATTTCCGGCACCGGGTAATCAAATAAAGCACGCGGCTTAAAGGCCAGCGTTGAAAGGCGAGAAAAACTATCACCGCTCATCAAAGCTATAATAACGGTAACGCTGGTAAATAGTCCCAGCCTTGAGATCAGTTTTTTTGGTGAGGTTTCTGTTTTTCCTTTAAGTCCCATCACCACATAAAGGATGCTGGTGGCCATAATCAGAAAATATATAATAATCTGCATTTGGTCTGGTCCGCTAGACCACATATCCAGTAGTGAGATAGAATAGTATGTGAGCCATAATATCAAAATCGGCACAGCCGAAGAAATCAGAATAGATACCTTGGTATTATTCTGCGGTTTTTCTTGTGAAGCTTTACTCTTTTCCTGTGACAGAACAAACCCTTTTAATTGCGATTAGAAAGCTTATTTTGACAGCCATTTGGGGAGTTTATCAAGTGCTATCATTTCGGTGTAACTCGGACGGGGCCTTACAATGGCAAATTCATCTTTATTTACAAGGACTTCTGGTATCAGTCGTCTTGTATTATATGTGGATGACATTACTGCTCCGTAAGCGCCAACGGAGCGAATCGCAAGCAAATCACCGCTCTCCATCGGACTTACCAAACGGTTCGTGGCAAAAGTATCCCCCGTTTCACAGACCGGCCCGACAACATCATATAATTTACTATCTTCATCGCTCTGCGTAATGGAAACAATACCGTGATACGCATCATACATACTTGGACGTACAAGATCATTCATCGCCGCATCAATAATAAGAAATTCTCTTTCCTCGCCTTTTTTGACATAAACCACTTTTGAAACAAGTATTCCTGCATTTCCAACTAGGAACCGACCCGGTTCAATGATTATCTGACAGCCTAGATGACTGACAACTTTTTTGACCATATCGGCATATTCACGGGGTAAGGGCGGAAAGTCATCCCCCTCATAAGGAATACCCAAACCACCCCCTAAATCAAGGCGGGTAATGTCATGGCCATCTTTCTTTAATAATTCAACAAGTTCACTTATTTTGGTGAACGCTTCTTCAAAAGGATCAAGTTCGGTTATTTGCGAGCCAATATGAAGGTCAAGCCCAACAAGTTTTATACCGGGAAGTTTAGCCGCCTTTGAACAAATATCCTGCACACTCGTCCACGGCACACCAAATTTATTTTCCGATTTACCGGTTGAAATTTTTGCGTGGGTTTTCGCATCTACATCCGGGTTGACGCGAAATGTAATATCCGCAGTTTTGTTTAAATCATCCGCGATTTTGCTAAGTTGAAATAGCTCGGGTTCACTTTCCACATTAAACTGGTAAATACCCTGATTGAGGGCAAATTTCATCTCGGTGCTTGATTTAGCCACGCCTGAATATACTATTTTTGATGGTGGCACTCCGGCTTCAAGAGCTCTTCTCATTTCACCTTCGGAGACCACATCAGCACCCGCGCCAATATTTGCAAGCGTTTTAATAACTGCCTGATTGGTATTGGCTTTAACCGCATAACAAATAAGCAGATCAAGATCCCCGAAAGCCTCTTTAAACTGGTTAAACTGATAAATAAGTGATGCGCTGGAATATAGATAAAATGGCGTTCCTACTTCATCAGCAATAGTGGCCACTTTTATATTCTCAACATGCATTTCGCCGTCGCGATACTCAAAATAATTCATGATAGTTCCGTGCTGTTAATTTTCATTAGGGGCTTGATAGCCTTCCGGTGGCAATAAATCACCTCGCTTACCACAGGAATTTATCCCGAAACAAAATAAGCTGACCATCAGGATATTAAAAATTAGCTTCATCATTATCCAATTCTTTCTTTAGCAAGCGCCGCCTGTTTCATAACTTCAGACGGGGCGGTTCCGCCGTAGCTTACCCTGCTGGCAACCGAATTTTCAACACTTAGCACGCTAAATATATCTTTCGTAATTAGCGGTTCAATTGTTTGCATTTCCGCTAAAGTCAGACCATCCAGATCACAGCCTTTTTTTTCAGCCAGTGAAACGAGTGAGCCGGTTATATGGTGAGCATTCCTAAAGGGAAGCCCAATCACACGAACCACCCAGTCCGCAAGATCGGTCGCTGTGATAAAACCTACTTCAGTGGCTTCAAGCATTTTATCTTTATTCACGGTCATGTCTTCGACCATGCCTGTCATGGCAGCGATGATAAGTGAATATGTATCCACCGCATCAAAAGTTGCTTCTTTATCTTCCTGCATATCTTTTGAAAATGTTAGTGCCAGCCCCTTCATAGTGATCAGTAGGCTGTTTAAAGAGCCAATGATACGGCCGGCTTTGCCGCGGCAAAGTTCTGCCGCATCAGGATTTCGCTTTTGCGGCATTATCGATGATCCGGTGGTGAAGCTATCGGACATTTCAATAAATTTAAATTGTGCGCATGACCAGGTAACCATTTCTTCTGCCAGCCGTGAAACATGAACCGCGCTAATTGACGCCGCCGCCATAAATTCAAGTGCAAAATCGCGGTCCGATACACTATCCATGGAATTGGCCGTAGGGCGATCAAAACCGAGCGCCTCTGCCGTTTGGTGACGGTCTATGGGAAATGACGTACCGGCCAGTGCCGCCGCCCCGAGCGGGCATTCATTCAGTCTTTTTCGTGCATCTGCAAACCTTGCCCGGTCACGGCTAAACATTTCAAAATAAGCCAGCATATGATGACCAAATGTAACCGGCTGCGCACTTTGAAGGTGGGTAAAGCCGGGTATAATAGTATCCGCATGTTGTTCTGCTTTTTCGATAAGAGCAATTTGCAGCGCCTTTAGCGCTTCATCGGCCTGATCACAGGCGTCACGCACCCATAATTTAAAGTCCGTTGCCACCTGATCATTTCTTGACCTTGCTGTATGGAGCCTACCCGCAGTGGCGCCGATAATTTCTGTCAGCCGCGCTTCAATATTCATGTGAATATCTTCTAGGGCCGCTGAAAAATTAAAATCCCCCGCTTCAATTTCAGCTTCAATCTGCCTCAGTCCGTCCTGAATGGCTTTTGCGTCCTCGCCTGAAATAATCGCCTTTGAGGCCAACATTTTACAATGTTCAATTGATCCTTCAATATCTTGCCTGTATAAGATCTTATCAAAATCAATTGAAGCGTTGATCTTTTCCATTATATCGGATACACCGCCTTCAAAACGACCACCCCAAAGGGTATTTGCTTTTGCTTTTTGTTTATTATCAGTCATAATTCAATTCTTTAATTCTTATGCTAGAGGGAAAAATGAAAAATATATCAATTTATATCCTATCCTTCATTGCCCTGTGCATTGGTGTTTTTTCTATCTATAACCTAGGGAATACGCCAAATAACGATATACCGCAAGGCCTTACCGCAGGGGCTATGAAAAGATTTTCTTTTCATGACCAGCAGACCCCTGCAACGACTGCGATATTTCACGATCAGGACGGTACTGAAATTTCCTTTTCTGACTTTAAAGGCAAGGTAGTACTTGTTAATTTTTGGGCCACTTGGTGCGCGCCGTGCATAAAAGAAATGCCTGATCTGAATGAATTACAAAAGTCCCTCGGCGGTGAAAATTTTGAAGTTGTTCTAATATCCGAAAATCTCGATGGCATTGAAAGCTCTCTACAGTTTTTAAAAGACAATAATATCACTAATTTAAAGACCTATATCGATACCAATAGGAATGTAGCCCGAACTTTAAAAGCAAATGCCCTTCCGACCAGCTTTATTATTAACGCAGAAGGTTTTGAAATAGGAAAATTAATCGGCCCAGCCGAATGGAATTCGGGCGATGCAAAAGCATTAATAAATTACATTATCCTTAGACGAAAAGACTTGACTTAAATGTTATATTGTAACATAGACTAGTATTGTTTAATAATAACAAGAAAAAAATTATGAATAAACTAATGTCTGGGTCAAGTCTGGTTCTGCTTTCGATGATATCGGGAGTAAGCATTAATGCGTCTGCACAAGAAGCAGAGCCGCCGGAAATTCATGATCACGGTCATGATATTGATGTGGTTTTTGCCACCGCATCCCCTCATCAAAAAAGTCGCTTTGACGTCCTGCAGGGAAGCAATATTTTATCGGGTGATGAACTTGATGAAAGCATTGCCGGTTCTATTGGGGAAACCCTTTCAGGCTTGCCAGGTGTATCATCGACATTTTTTGGCCCCGGTGCCAGCCGTCCGATCATTCGCGGCTTGGGTGGTGACCGTATTCGCGTACTGATAAACGGTATCGGCAGTATCGATGCGGCCAGTACAAGTCCTGATCATGCGGTAGCTGGTGATCCGCTCACCGCTGAAAGAATTGAAATAATGCGCGGAGCAAGTACACTTTTATACGGCAGCAATGCTGTTGGTGGTGTCGTCAATATTATTGATAATCGCATCCCAATAATTGTTCCCGACATGGGCGCTACCGGTAAAACACGGCTTTCCATTGATACGGTCAGCAATGACCGCTCAGGTGGCGGCGCGGTAAACGTTGCGCTTAGTGAAAATGTCGTTTTGCATGTTGATGGATACTATAGAAGAACGGGAAATTATAGCATTCCCGGATTTTCTGAAAGCGCGGCATTAAGAGCCTTGGAAGAAGAGGGCGAACATGAAGAACAGTTCGGCAGCGTTGAAAATTCTGACGTAGATAACAAGGGCGGTACCTTTGGTGCTGGCTGGATCGGTGAAAATGCCAACTTTGGCGTATCTTTTAATATAAATGACAGTGACTACGGCGTGCCGGGACACGGTGCCCATGGTGAAGAAGAAGTGGAAGGCGCAGAAGAAGCCGTAAGAATAAACCTGGATCAAAAGCGGTTCGATTTAAAAGGCAATCTTTATCAGAACTTTCTTGTTTTTGAAGAAGCTCGCCTTCGCTTTGGCTACGCTGATTATAAACATATTGAACTTGAAGGTGCTGAACAGGGAACCAGCTTTAATAATAAAGGCTGGGAAGGGCGTTTTGAGTTGATCCAGAAAATGATCGGTGATGTTCACGGATCAATGGGCATTCAATTGCGTGACCGTGAGTTTTCCGCAATAGGCGAAGAAGCCTTTGTTCCACCAAATGATACCTTTCAATGGGGCATTTTTGCTGTAGAAGAAATTGAAGTTGAGCCAGTTACTTTTGAATTTGGTGCAAGGTATGATCACCAGAACACAATAAGCACAGTGCATAATATGGAAAAATCCTTTCATAATTTCAGCTTTTCAGGTGGTGCGGCGATCCATATTGATGAAACAGATCTAGTCGGCATTAGTGTAAGTCGTTCAGAACGAAGCCCTACGCCGGAAGAATTATTTTCAAATGGTCCCCATCTGGCCACCAATGCTTATGAAAGGGGCAACTTAAATCTTGGAACTGAAAAAGCCCTTAGTGCCGAACTTACCTTAAAAAGAGACCAAGGCCCGTTCAGTGGAAGTTTTAATTTATATCATACCTGGTATCAGGATTTTATTTATGAACATGAGACCGGATTGGAAATGGAAGGCCTGAGCCTTCTTGAGTTTAGAGCAAAAGATGCCAAATTTTATGGTGCTGAACTGGAAATAGATTATACCATTACTGAACAGGAAAACTATTCAATCCTTCTTGGTGCTTCTGGTGATTTTACCCATGCACGCTTTACCGATGGGGCAATCATTCCGCGAATTCCGGCAACAAGCGCCACTCTAAAGCTTGAATATCAAAGTGATCCTTTTAATATATCCGGCAAAGTCCGCTTTGTTGGCAGTAAAACAAAAACTGCCGCTGGTATATTGCCAACAGATGATTATACATCGTTCGATTTGTCACTTACCTGGCGACCACTAGGCTTTGGCAGTGATCTGGATGTTAGGCTACAAGCATTGAATATTACCAACACAGAACGCCGGCAACATACTTCGTTTTTAAAAGATCTCGTCCCTATGCCCGGAAGGAATTTTAAACTTTCCCTGGATTATGGATTTTAACATAGCAACAATTTGTTTTGATTGTTGCTAATAAATTTTTTATAATTAAGAATACTCTTAAGTTCACCAAAAAATATATATTTCATGGCGTAATCAGCGTTTTAACATAAATTTAACACATAAAGTTTTATGATATAAAAAAATCAGGGTTAAGTATGGCTGCATTAGATAAAATATTACGTGTGCCAAACGGTGTAAATGACGATATACTGCTTGAAGTATGCGTGCCTTCTTGCGATGACTGTATTTCTCGCCATGTATCAATGTGCAGTGCCTTAAAAGATAACGAAATTCACCAATTATCTGAAATATCCCAAAAGCTCTCTAAAACTTCAAAACAATATATATGCGAAGAAGGCGAAAAAGCCGACTATCTATATAATATTCGCGAAGGATGCGTACGAATTTCTAAAATGCTCCCCGACGGCAGAAGGCAAATAATTGGCTTCCTGTTTGCTGGTGACTTCTTTGGATTGAGCTGTGCTGATGGCTATAGTTATACGGCTGAAGCGATTACAGATGTAGATTTATGCAAGATGTCACGTGAAAATATACTTGAAAAATTTAATGACATCCCTGCTCTTGGGCAAAAAATAATTGATATAACCCAAACAGAGCTTCATGCAGCATCAGAACAGATGTTACTTCTCGGCAGAAAAAAAGCCAAAGAAAAACTCGGCACGTTTTTACTGTCAATGAACAACAAATCCTTACAAAGCAGTAACATTCCAGAGGATCAGATTTTCCTGCCCATGTCACGTTCTGATATTGCAGATTACCTTGGCCTCACCATTGAAACTGTCAGTCGGCAATTCACCATATTGGTTAAAGACAATGTTATTTCTCTTGATGAAAACCCGAATGTGAAGATACTCGATAATCGCCAACTTGAATTAATCGCATCCGGCGCATAAATTAATCACGAAATCCCTTGACACTAGCGGTTTGCGCGCTATATTTCGCCCACTTTTAATAGTGGGACTAGATTCTCATATTTAAAGATGACATTCGTCATAAACCGGTCTCAAAATATGAACCATTGTTCGTTACCGGCTATGACCAGAAGATAAAATAGGAACAAATTATGTTTGCAGTCATCAAAACTGGCGCCAAGCAATATAAAGTTGCAGTTGGCGACGTAATTAAAGTAGAGAAACTAGACGGCGCCGCTGGCGACAAGGTTTCACTAGATAACATACTTATGGTCGGCGACGACAAAGGCGTAAAAGTTGGTACTCCAACGATATCAGGTACATCTGTAACCGCCGAAATTCTTGAACAGGCCCGTGCGGCCAAAATTATCGTTTTCAAGAAAAAACGTCGTCAGAATTATCGCCGTAAAGCAGGGCATAGGCAGGAACAAACTGTCCTAAGAATTACCGAGATCGGTAAAGCTGCTGCGAAAAAAGCTGCACCTAAGAAAGCAACCGTAAAAACGGAAGAGCCAAAAGCAGAAGCAAAGAAAGCAGCTCCTAAGAAAGCCGCTGAGAAAAAAGCACCTGCAAAAAAAGCGGCTCCAAAGAAGGCAGCGGCCAAAAAGCCAGCCGCCAAGAAAACCGCAACTAAAACTAAGGAGAAATAAGAATGGCACATAAGAAAGCTGGTGGTAGTTCACGGAACGGTCGCGATTCAGCAGGTCGCCGCCTTGGTGTTAAAAAATATGGCGGTGAAGCCGTTATCCCAGGAAACATCATTGTTCGCCAACGTGGCACAAAGTTTTACCCGGGAGACAATGTAGGAATGGGTAAAGATCATACACTTTTCGCTCTTACGGAAGGCAAAATTAAATTTTACAAAGGCAGACTGAAGCGTAACTTTGTTACCGTCGAAAACGACGCCTAAGAATAAAATTTAACGCCATAAGAGATTTGAAAAAGGAGATTGATCTATCACTCTCCTTTTTTTACGTTCAAAAATAATGTATTAAACTATAGTCAACAACGTTAACAAAAAAAGATTAGAATGCATCATGAAGTTTCTTGATCAATGCAAAACATATATTAAATCCGGTGCGGGCGGCGTAGGCTGCCTGAGCTTTCGCCGTGAAAAATGCGTTGAGTTCGGTGGCCCGGATGGCGGTAATGGAGGTCGTGGCGGCCATATCATCATCGAGGCCGTTGAAGGACTTAATACTCTAATTGATTATCGTTATCAGCAGCATTTCAAAGCACCAAGAGGAATGCATGGCATGGGCCAAAACCGTGCCGGAGCCAAGGGTTCTGACATTATTATGCCGGTTCCAATTGGCACCCAGATTTTTGATGAAAATAACGATGCGCTTCTTGCGGACCTTACCGAAGCAGGGCAAACAGTTCTGATGCTTGAAGGCGGCAAAGGCGGGCGTGGTAACACCAGCTTTAAAACATCCATCAATCAAGCTCCGCGCCAAACTACCCAAGGCGGTGCCGCCGAAGAAATGTGGGTTTGGATGCAACTGAAATTGATGGCGGACACCGGGCTTGTTGGGCTCCCTAACGCAGGAAAATCAACTTTTCTTTCTGCGGCAAGTCGCGCAAAACCGAAAATTGCCGATTATCCCTTTACCACATTAAAACCGCAGCTTGGCGTTGTTTACGTGGATAATAAGGAATTTGTCATTGCCGACATTCCTGGACTTATTGAAGGCGCACATGAAGGTCTTGGCCTTGGGGACCGTTTCCTTGGTCATATTGAAAGATGTGCGACAATTCTGCATGTTATTGATGGTACAGGTGAAGACGTTGTTGATGCCTATAAAACCATTCGTCATGAACTTAAAGAATATGGCGAAGGACTTTCTGACAAGCAGGAAATCATCGCCTTAAATAAAGTTGACGCGCTTGATGATGAGCTGATTAAAATGCTCAGTGAAGAACTTGAAAAAGTAACGACGTCGCCAATTATGCCGATCTCCGGTGTAACCGGTAGCGGTGTAAAGGAAATGCTACGCGCTCTTCTTGAAAATGTTGATAAAGTGCGCATTAATGAGAAAACAACAAAAGAGAAAGTCGTGATTGAGCTTGAAGAGGAAAACTCAGATGCTCCCGCCCAAACATGGTCGCCCCTTTAAAATGAATAACTCATCGATCAATGACATAATTGCAAATTCAAACAGAGTAGTGATCAAAATCGGTTCTGCCCTATTGATCGATTCTGATAACGGTAAAATTAATTCTAATTGGCTCTCGACAATTGCCGAAGATGTCGCCGCACTCAAAAAGCGGGGCAAACAGGTCATATTGGTTTCATCTGGATCCATTGCGCTTGGCAGACAAATACTTGGCCTTAAAATGAGCAAGAAACTGGTTGAAAATCAGGCCGCTGCAGCGATAGGCCAGATTGAACTGGCCTCTAGTTTTCGTGAAAAACTGGCCTGCCATGACATTCCGGTAGCACAGGTTCTTCTTACATATAGTAACACTGAAAACCGTAGCCAATATCTAAATGCCCGAGGAACTATTAACAGGTTGCTTAAACTCGGCGTCGTGCCGGTCATTAACGAAAACGACACCGTTGCAACCGACGAAGTGCGCTTTGGCGATAATGACAGGCTCGCCGCACGGGTCGCTTCCATGTGTGAAGCCGATACATTATTCTTGCTTTCTGATATTGACGGCCTTTATAACGCTGATCCAAAATCAGATAGTAATGCAGAATTTATTGATTATGTGGAAGAAATCACCCCGGAAATAAAAAAAATGGCTGGCGATCCTGTATCAACGGGATTTGGTAGCGGCGGAATGATTACAAAAATTGCCGCGGCCGGCATAGCCACGACAAGTGGATGCAATATGGTCATTATAAATGGCACGGTGAACAATCCGATTAATGAATATATCAAAAATGGTCGCGGCACATGGTTTAAAGCATCAACCACGCCCCTCGCATCAAAGAAAAAATGGATCGCTGGTGCTTTATCACCGGTCGGCACAATCGTTATTGATGAAGGAGCGGCAAAAGCGCTTAGAAACGGCAAAAGTCTTCTTCCTGCTGGTGTCGTGAAAGTAGAAGGTGATTTTAAGCGCGGCGATACGGTTAAAGTAACCGGCCCTGATAACAGAGAGATCGCCCGCGGGCTTGTGGCATATGCATCAGAAGAGGCCACAAAAATCATCGGCATTAAAAGCAGCGATATTGAACAAATTTTAGGCTATGGTGGCCGTGAAGAATTGATCCACCGCAGCGATTTGGTAATGAGTTAAGGTTTGGAAAGAATAATGAATAGCGAAAATGACATTAAAAACCTTATGCAGGACATAGGCCGCCAGGCAAAAGCAGCGTCTGAAATACTCGCGCTATGCTCTAGCAGCGACAAGAACACGGCGCTTTCGGCCGCAGCAAAAGAAATTCGCTTGGCCAAAGATGACATTATCACCGCCAACAATAAAGATATGGATATCGCAAAAGGACGCGGACTAACCGGTGCTATGCTTGACCGTTTGCTGCTTGATGATGAACGCATTGATGCAATTGCCACAAGCATTGACGCTATCGTCAAATTAAAAGACCCGATCGGCGATATACTGGATACGAAACAACCGCCAAATGGCCTAAACATATCGCGGGTAAGAGTGCCGCTCGGTGTTATTGGCATCATTTTCGAATCGCGCCCTAACGTGACGGCCGATGCTGGTGTGCTTTGTTTAAAATCTGGTAACGCTTCTATTTTACGCTGCGGTAGTGAAAGCGCCCATTCAAGCCGCGCCATTCATGGCTGCCTTGTAAAAGGATTGCTTGAAGCTGGCCTTCCTGAAAAATCGATCCAGCTTATCCCTACCCAGGACCGTTCTGCGGTTGGCGAACTGCTCCGGCTTTCGGATTATGTCGATATCATTGTACCGCGCGGCGGCAAAGGACTTATAGAACGAGTGCAATATGACAGTCGGGTGCCGGTGATGGCCCATCTTGACGGTATTTGCCATGTTTATATAGACGGCGCAGCGGATATGGAAAAAGCTATCAATATCACAGTAAATGCCAAACTTCGCCGTACCGGTATTTGTGGATCTGCGGAAACATTACTAATAGATGACGCTGTAGTAGAAAGCCACATGCCCGCAATTCTTGACGCCCTTTATCAAGGTGGCTGTGAAATTCGCGGCGATAAAACGGTTTTGTCCGCATTTGATAAGGCCATAGAAGCCAGTGAAGAAGATTGGTCCACAGAATATCTTGACGCTATTATTTCAGTTAAAATTGTAAGCGGTGTTGAAGGTGCCATTGATCATATTGCCAAATACGGCTCAAACCACACTGATAGTATTATTACTGAAAATAGCGAAAATGCTGAAAAATTCTTAAATGAAGTGGACAGCGCCATCGTTATTCATAATGCTTCAACCCAATATGCTGATGGCGGTGAATTTGGCATGGGAGCTGAGATCGGCATTTCAACCGGAAAAATGCATGCACGCGGGCCCGTTGGTCTTGAGCAATTAACAAGTTATAAATATCAGGTAAGAGGTAATGGACAAGCCAGACCATAACCAAAAGATCGGAATTTTAGGCGGCTCATTCAATCCCGCCCACGCGGGCCATCTTGAGATTAGCTTGCGGGCACTGGATATTCTGAAGCTTGACGTCGTTTGGTGGTTGGTATCACCGGGAAATCCGCTAAAATCGGATATGGAGATGGCGACATTTGAAACACGGATGAAATCCGCTCAGGAAAAGGCAAATGATCCGCGCATTATCGTTTCGGATTTGGAAAATACCCTTGGCACGACCTATACAATTGATACGCTCGAAAAGATAACAGAAATGCATCCAGAGCATCATTTTGTCTGGCTAATGGGTGCCGATAATCTGGCTGAATTTGACCAATGGAAAAGCTGGCGCAAAATTGCAACGACGGTTCCATTTGCGATTTTTAACCGTCCAAGTTATTCTAAGCCCAGTTTAGAAGGTATCGCTGCTAATGAACTGGCTGAGCACAGAATTGATCAGTCGCAGGCGAATACATTATACAGTTTAAAGCCACCGGCATGGGTTTATTGCGAAAGAACCAACAACCCAATGTCATCAACAGAAATACGCAGTAAAAATAAGTTACAACAAGAGGTTACATACTTTAAAGTGCAAGAAACACAAGAGTTAAAGGACAATTTAAGTCCGCAAAAGCCGTTAACGACGACTGAACTTCAGGAATTGATTATCAATTCTCTCGAAGACGATAAAGCAGAAGATGTCATTCAAATAGATTTAGCTGGAAAGACAAGCATCGCCGATTCGATGGTTATTGCCTCTGGTCGCTCAACGCGGCAAGTCTCTGCGATCGCTAATAATCTTTACCGCAAACTCAAGCATGCCACCGATGATGGTTGCAAACTTGAAGGCATGGCTAAGGCCGACTGGGTGCTGCTGGATGCGGGAAATATCATCATCCATATCTTCCGTCCGGAAGTACGCAGTTTTTATAATCTGGAAAAAATGTGGGCGGCTGATTTTACCCCTGAAAAGATGCTGGCATCATCGGTCGGTGCTGAAGACGAATGAACATTATAATCATTGCCGTTGGCCGCATGAAGAAAAGCCCGGAAAATGATTTAATCAGCACCTATATCAAGCGTTGCCCGTGGAATATCAAATTCATTGAAGTTGAAGAAAAACGTCCCCTAAAGGGTTCTGAGAGAATGGACCGCGAAGGGGCGCTTCTGCTTGGCGCCATTCCAGATGGATCAACTGTCATTGTTCTTGATGAGCGGGGTACCGAGCAGCGAAGCACAGCTTTTGCCAAGAAAATAGAAAACTGGCAGGATCAAGGTATTTCTAACCTGGTTTTTCTGATCGGTGGTGCTGACGGATTTGACGAAAAAGTAAAGAGCCGTGCAAACGGGCTTATATCGCTCGGGGTTATGACGTGGCCTCATATGATGGTGCGCGCCATGCTCTGTGAGCAACTCTACCGGGCTTCGACAATTCTTGCCGGCCACCCTTACCATAAAGACTGATTATGTTTTCCTTTAAATTTAATTGATTGTATAGTCCCAAACATGACAAATATGACCTTAAAGACCACCAAACCCGTTATACTGTGTATTCTTGATGGATGGGGTGCGGGTGAAAGTAGTGATAATAATGCTATTATCATGGCAAATACGCCCGTTTATGACGCTATGATTAATAGCTCTCCCAACTCCCTACTTCAAACATCCGGAATGGCTGTCGGGCTTCCGGGTGGGCAGATGGGTAATTCTGAAGTGGGTCATATGAATATTGGTGGCGGCAGGGTCGTTAAACAGGAACTGCCACGCATCTTTGATGCCATTAAAAATAATGATGTCAATGATATCGACTGCGTTAAAAAATCAATCGACGCCCTAAAGAAGAGTGGCGGCACAATACATATCCTTGGCCTTCTCTCACCAGGCGGTGTCCACAGTCATCAGGACCATATGGTCGGACTGGCCCGCCTATATGAACTCGCTGGGGTACCGGTATGCGTTCACGCTTTTACCGATGGCCGTGATGTGCCACCGAAAAGTGCGCTGGATTTTATTCAGAAATTTGAAACCGATATTGCCGACCTTGAAAATGCGCATATCGCCAGTATTTGCGGCCGCTATTACGCCATGGACCGGGATAATCGCTGGGATCGTGTCATAAAATCCCATAATGCCATTAGTTCCGGTCAAGGAATTAAAGTATCAAGCGCCGCTCACGCCATTAACGCAGCCTATGATACGGATCTAACCGATGAATTTATCGAACCGAGCATTATTGGTGACTATAGTGGGATGCGAGACGGGGACGCCGTTATTATGGCCAATTTCCGCGCTGACCGGGCCCGCGAAATTATGGCAACTTTTGTTGATCCAAATTTTGATGGTTTTGAAAAATCCGCAAATCCCCATTTGGTAGCCGCACTTGGTATGAGTAAATATTCAGATCATCTCATTCAGTATATGGACTGTTTGTTTCCAACCGATCCCCTAAAAGATACTTTAGGTGAAATTGTATCTGATCATAAATTAAAACAGCTGCGCATCGCCGAAACAGAAAAATTTGCCCATGTGACCTTTTTCTTTAACGGCGGCAACGAAGATTTATATGATGGCGAAGACCGTATTCTTATCCCGTCACCCGATGTGGCCACTTACGATTTAAAACCGGAAATGTCCGCACCAAAAGTAACCGACGAGCTGGTAGAGGCGATAGCTTCCGAAAAATTTGATCTTATCGTTGTCAACTTTGCCAACCCCGATATGGTCGGTCATACCGGCGTGCTAAACGCAGCCATAAAAGCCGTTGAGACTATTGATAATAGTCTGGGAAGACTAAAGTCCGCGCTGGAAAAAGTTGGCGGCTCAATGCTCGTCACTGCCGACCATGGTAATATTGAGCTTATGAAAGACCCGAGTACCGGCGGGCCGCACACGGCGCACACTACAAATATGGTACCGTTCATTCTGGTGGGGAGTAAGGCCGCATCAGATGAAAAACTATCTTTGAAAGATGGCGCTTTATGTGATGTAGCACCAACAATTTTATCCCTAATGGGACTTGAGCAGCCCGTCACTATGACCGGGAGCAGTCTGATTAAGGTTGGAGATAGAGATTGTTAAAGAGAAACTTCATATTTGATATCAGCACTCAAAGGGCCTTACTGGCCTTTTTGATGATATCTTTTATGTCATTTTCTTACGCAACTGCGCAAATTCGTGAAGACAAACAGCAAAATAGTGAAAAACTGGATGATTTAAGAATACAAATCGAACAATCAACAGAAAAAACACAAGATTTAGAGCAGCAAGCCCGTATTATCAGGCAGGAAATACTGGATATTCAACAAAATTTGATAAAATCAGCCGCCAAAATCCAGGCTATCGAAGACGATATAATCCAAAAAGAATCAAATTTGAAAGAACTTCAGGACAGAGAAATAGAGCTTGAGGAAAGATTAAAAGTTAAAAATTTTGAAATGGCCTCAACTTTAGGGGCCATGCAACGCCTTAGTATTCAAAAGTCCAGTGTCGTTGCCTTTAAGCCGGACGAGGCCGTAAACACACTTCGCACCACGTCGCTGCTTAGGGTAATTCTTCCTGTTTTGAAAAACAGGGCCGATATCTTGCAGGAAGATTTATCCGAATTAAATAGCGTCCGTGAGGAAATTTCCCAACAAAATATCGACCTGCGCGGCGAACTGACAAGGCTTGTTATTTTCAATAATGATATTGATGACCTGCTGATCAAGCGGATGATCAGACAAGAGGCGCTAGAATATTCCACCCAGCAGGAACGTGATAAATTAAAGAGCTTCGCAGAAAATGCTGAGGATATTCAAGACCTTATCAATCAAATAGAAAAAGAAATCGTGCAGCGGGAAGAGGCCGCCAAGCGGGCCGAGGCCAATATAAAAGACAAGCCAAATGTTTCTGATAACGGTGTTGCTAGTGCCACTATCCCCATGCCCGCGGGGGGCATAACGTTCGCCAGCGCCAAAGGCCGTCTGCCTATTCCGGCTCGCGGGACCATTGGTCAGGTATTTGGACAATTGATGTCCACCGGGCAACGCTCAAAAGGCATTACTATTGATACAAGAGCAGGGGCTACTGTAATTGCACCACATGAAGGCCGGGTTGAATTTGCCGGAAATTTCAGAACTTACGGTCAGCTCTTGATCATTTCACATGGAGAGGGGTATCATACTCTTCTTGCAGGTATGGAAAATATTAATAGTATTGTGGGACAATGGATATTAAAAGGGGAACCAGTAGGACAAATGGCCACTGATTTAGGTCCGCCTAATTCTCGCCAAAAACTTTATGTAGAGTTTAGGCAAAGCGGAAAACCCATAAACCCTCTGCCGTGGATAGTTGCCATGGACCGGGGCGGGAAGTGATAGAAAGGTACTAATATTATGAGACAATTAATTAAAACAACAGCCGTTACAATAGGACTGGTTTGCGTTTATTTCGCAGCGCCTGCTTATGCTGCAAAAACAGAAACCTACAATCAGCTAAATTTATTTGCTGATGTCTTTGAACGCATTCGCTCACAATATGTAAAAGAAATTGATGATGAAGAACTCATTGAGGCGGCCATTAACGGCATGCTTACCTCTCTTGATCCCCATTCCACTTATCTTAACTCAAAAAGATATGAAAATATGCGGGTCCAAACCAGCGGTGAATTTGGTGGTCTTGGTATCGAAGTAACCATGGACCGCGGCGTCATTCTTGTAGTATCCCCTATGGATGATACGCCTGCTGAACGTGCCGGTGTGGAGGCGGGTGATTATATTACCAAAATTAATGGCGAGCAGATCAACGGACTTACCCTTAATGAAGCCGTCGATAAAATGCGCGGTAAAGTCGGAACAGACATTGATGTTACTATTGTCAGAAAAGGGGAGAGCGATTTAATCGAAATTACCCTGACCCGGGCTATCATTGAAGTAAAATCCGTGCGCTATCACATTGAAGATGAAATTGGCTATATCCGCGTTTCTTCCTTCACAGAAAAAACAACCAGCGGACTTCGCGAAGCACTAGCCGAAATCAAAGCAGAACTTGGTGACAATATGCAAGGGGTCGTGCTTGACCTTCGTAACAATCCGGGCGGACTGCTTGATCAGGCTATTGCCGTATCAAACACCTTCCTTGACCGCGGTGAAATTGTTTCTACAAGAACCCGTAATGACCGTAATATTCAGCGCTATAACGCACAATCCGGTGATAGCATCGACGGCAAATCATTTGTTGTGTTGATCAATGGTGGCTCAGCGTCCGCTTCTGAAATTGTTGCTGGTGCGCTTCAGGACCACGAAAGAGCCGTAGTCGTCGGCACCCAGTCCTTTGGTAAAGGGTCCGTGCAAACGGTAATCCCGCTTTCAACTGACGGCGCTATGAGCCTGACGACAGCATATTATTTCACGCCTTCTGGAAATTCGATTCAGGGCGAGGGTATCGTGCCGGATGTGGTTGTCGAGCAGCTTCAATTAGATGAAACAGAAGCCAATCAAAATAGCCGTACAGAAGCCAGCCTTCGCGGTAGCTTAGCAAACCCAAATGCTCCTGAAGTAGAGGGTGTTGAAGGTGATGTTGATGTTGATGTTGATGCTGATGCTGAAAGCGAAGACAGTGCCGCCTCCGAAGAAGAAGAGGAAGAAGAGCAAGAGATAATAATGACGACGGCTCAGGAAGATTATCAGCTTAATTTTGCTCTTAATTTAATTCGCGGAATGTTTATTGCCAAAAACAGTATGTCAGTTTCACAAACCAATTAAGAAATTAGCATCTAGAGACTAATAATATGGCTGATGAACCGGAACTAAAAACAACAACCCGCCAGCGGGTCCTTAATCCACTTCTTATGGCGTGGGGCTTAGTCGTTATATTGCTTAGCCTCACTGTAGCTTGGGTATATTTGTCAGATGATCCTGCTGAAAACATTGAACTAGTCCCTGAGCCGCAAATAGTGGCTACGCAGGAGGAGAGTGGTTCAACTGTTGTAATGGATTTACCTGAACAGCAGGAAGAACAAGAGGTTCCCATAAACGCGCCAGCTGAAATTGACGAGCCCCCTGTGCAAAGTACGCCGCAGATCTCTTCAACCTCAATCCCTGAAACACAAGTCAATCAGAGTGACCTTAGCCTTGCTGAGACGCAAACTCCGCTATCACAGGTTCCCAATGATAATCTTGTCATGCAGGGCGATAACGGATTATTACCCGTTATGGGTCCTGACGGCCTGATCGCTTGGAAAGAGTATGCTAGACCCTTTCAAGAAACTGATACAGCACCGCGTATTTCTATTCTGATAACCGATGTTGGTCTAAACACAAAAAGCAGTACTGCAGCCATCGATACTTTGCCGGGACAAATTGATCTTGGCTTTTCCGCTTACGGGCGTAATTTGCAGAACTGGATGGATAAGTCCCGCGCTAAAGGTCATGAAGCTTTTCTTATGATCCCGACAGAACCCATTAATTATCCGGATAATGATCCCGGCCCTCATACACTTATTGCCGAAGCCACTGAAAGAGACAACCTGTTAAGACTTAACTGGCTTTTATCACAAGTAACGGGTTATGTCGGCGTTGTTAATCATATGGGCTCAAAATTTACCGCCTCTGAGGAGGCCCTTACGCCGGTACTCACGGATTTACAAAGCCGTGGCCTGATGCTTATTGATAGCCGTTCGACCCGCTTTAGTATGGCCGCTAGAACGGCACGCCGTCTTAATATGCCGCGGGCTATCAATGATCGCTATATCGATAATGTCATCACGTCTGAAGAAATACAGCGCCAACTTGCGGAACTTGAAAATACCGCCACTACCTTTGGCGCGGCACTAGGACTGGCGCGCGCTACACCGCTTACCATTAATGAAATTGCCCGTTGGTCCATGTCTTTAAGTGAAAAAGGTATTGAGCTTGTGCCAATAACCGCAATCGCCAACCGCCAACCCATTAAATAATTCAGGTTGGGAAATTAATACAAAATATGGATCAAAGATTACCTTACCGGCCCTGCGCAGGCATTATGCTTCTAAACAAATATGGCAAAGTTTTTGTGGCCAGAAGAATTGATACGGATATTGAAGCATGGCAAATGCCCCAAGGGGGAATTGATGATGGTGAAGATCCGCTTGACGCCGCTATGCGTGAACTTGAAGAAGAAACAGGTGTGACGGACATTAATGTGTTAGGTGAATATGATGGCTGGCTTAGTTATGATCTTCCGGGCGAGCTTTACGGGAAAGTATGGAAGGGGAAATTCGGCGGGCAGATTATGAAATGGTACGTAATGCGCTATAATGGTGAGGATCATGATATAAATATTGAAACCGAACATGCTGAATTTTCAACATGGAAGTGGGCAGAAATGAGCGATCTTGAAGGCATCATCGTCCCGTTTAAAAAAGAAATATATAAAAAACTTGCTGAAAAATTTAAAGATTTGGCGGGATCCTGATTAATGCATGACCAGAACCATAAATTAGCGGCCATATCCGTTATTAAAGACAGTTATAAAAACGTGTTGGTACATTTGAAAAGTTACTTGATAATTTCATATGCTGTCATGCTGCCGCTCTTTTTAATTCAGGCATCGGCGCCGATTAATATGGACCCGAACGGTTCCTTCTCCTGGCCCCTTACTTTTTCATTACTTGGTGCTAGTATTTTACTGATCTTATTTGCAATATATCTTTATCGGTTATTCATCTTAAGCAACGATCAGATTTTCAAAGTATCTATAAATGATCTTATGAAGATGATACTGAAATCATTTCTTTATTCGATCGCGCTTGGCGCAGTACTAATCCTTGCCTATTTAACTCTTGGGCTATTGTTTGGACTGGTTCTTTCGATCATTAATTCTGCAGCAGGCGGCGACCCTCTAAGCGGCGCACGGCTTGCGAATATCATTACCTATTCCATAATGCTCTTCATGCTGATTGTCATCTTCAGGGTACAGCCAACTTTTATCAGCATCGCTCTTGGTCATAAAACTATAGCAATGAAGAGTGCATATTATTACACCCGTGATAATAATAAAAATATACTTCTTATTGCACTGTCCTGCTATCTTCCGCTCATTATTTCAGGACTTTTATTTGCATTAAATAGCGAGGTAAATGACGCGAATAACTTAATATCTTTCCTAATTTCGCCCCTAAAGATGCTGCCTTATGCCCTGCAGCTTTCAGCAGGGTCATTGATTTATAAAGAACTTGTGATGGATGTGGCGGCACAACATGACTGAAGCCCCGTCACCACTCTGTATAAATACCAGCTTAAAAGACTCTTTTTCCTGTCTTTGGCATTACAAATGGAACCATTTGTTTATTTCATATGTGGCTTTTTTTCCGTTTACCCTTTTCGGACTACTAGGATTATTTGATCCTTTCTTTATGCCTCGTTCATCGCTTGAACTGGTGCCTGAGGGCTATAATCTTTCATTCTTCCTCTATATTCTTGCCACTTATTTCTGGGCTCTTCCCTGCATTATATTATGGCACCGACTATATTTACTAGGTCCTGAACATCTTCTTAGGCGTAAAATATGGCCGATACTGACAAGAAGCTTTGTCATGATGACAAAACTCCTGATCTTGGTTGGGATATGTGCGTTTCTAGCGGTTATACTTGTGGGACTGCTCTCTTTTATCATCGGCTTCATGGGGCTCAACGACAGTCTTTCAGATTTCCTTGAATTATCAGATAGCGAATTTACGCGCTATATGGTCATAATCTCCATAACGGGAGCCCTGACCTATCTAGTCTTCCTTCGGTTCAGTCTGGCTATTTGTGCCCGCACTATTGGTAAAAGAATTGGTCTTATTAATTCGTGGAAACTAACTGAGAAAAATACTTTTCGCATGTTATGCAGCTTCATGGGTTCTTTTATGCCCATAACCATATTGGCAATTCTTATCTTATTCGGTTATCAAAAAATTTTCGGAATTGACCTCTTTTATTCTGGTGAGATTTTAAGTACATTATCTTACATTCATATTTTTGTACTTGCACCAGTTCTTACACTTCCCCTTTCGGCAATATGTTCGCAGTGTGCATCTTTTTATCGCCACTGTGGTGGTGAGGACTATACAAAAACATAATAAAAAGAAGGGCAAGTAATGTTTAGAAGTGTTTTTAAGTTTATATTGTTAATATTTTTATCAGTTTTTATCGCAGTTAGCGGCGCATCAGCACAGCAAAGTAAATGGTATAAGGGTAACACCCACGTCCACACCACCTTAAGCGGTCACGCCGATACCACGCCGGACGAAGTGGCCAAATGGTATCTTGATCGGGATTATAATTTTCTGATCCTCAGTGAGCATAATAAATTTATTGACCCCGAAACCATAAATCTGCCCGAAGGAAGGCGTGAAGATTTTATCCTGATCCCCGGCGAAGAGGTAACAGACGATGACCATGTAGTTCATTCAACGGCAATGAATATTGAAGACTTGGTACCTTGGAATAAGGACGCAAACTCATCAGTAACGCAGGCAATCCAATTTCACGTCGATGCTACTCACGACCACGGTGGAACAACTATTTTAAATCACCCTAATTTTGAATATGCCATTAGAACGGGCGATATTCTGGGCACTCACGATCTTTATATGTTTGAACTTTATAACGGCCATAACGCCGTTAATAACTATGGTGATGAAAAACACATTTCAACCGAAGTAATGTGGGATAGCCTGTTAAGCCAAGGAATGAAAATATATGGCGTCTCATCCGATGACGCACATCAATTTCAAGTTATGTCTCCCAATGTCTCTAACCCCGGCCGCGGCTGGGTAATGGTAAAGGCAGATGAACTATCTTCTGAAGCAATGACAGAGGCTATGCTTAAGGGTGATTTTTATTCCACCAGCGGTGTATTACTTAAATCCATAAAAAGCAGTTCTAATCATTATGCCGTTACGGTTGATCCCGAAAAGACTGCCGAGGCCTTAAAATCAACCGTACTGCGGGGGAAATATGTTAAAGATGGCAAAGCAGGCTTTCGCATCGAATATATTGGCCCGGAAGGAGAAATTCTAAGCACTACTTATAATGAAAGTGCTAAATATTCTGTCAGTGAACCAATGACCTATCTACGGGTAAAAATCACCTATACCAGAGCCATTTCCGAAGGCGGCTTTGAAGAGTATTATGCTTGGGGCCAACCGGTCTTTGATGCAGAGCCATAAAATAAAAAAAGCCCCGTGAAATAATTTTCACAGGGCTTTAATTTTAATATCAGACTAAATTAAGCGGCTTCGCGCTCAAGCACTTCTATGATTGAGGCGATCTTGTCACGGGCTTTTTCCGCGCGGGCTCTCTCATCATCATTCTTGGCATCCTGCACATCTTCATCAAGGTCTTTAAGCTCGGCTTCATAAGCGGCTTTATCAACTTCGCTAAGCGGCTTGGCAATTTCTGCGAGTATAGTCAGGCCTTCTGCATTTACTTCAGCAAATCCACCAACAACAAGCAACTTTTCAGCGGCACCACCGTCATGCACTTCAACAATGCCTGTGCGCAGAGTAGAAACAACCGGTGCATGAAGCGGAAGCACACCGAAGTCACCCTCAGTGCCCGGCACAACAACCATATCAACATCTGCTGACTTTAGAAGTCTTGCAGGGGATACCAGTTCAAAATGAAGTTTATCGGCCATTTTAGAGTTGTCCTTGTTCCTTAAGCCGCGTCAGCAGCCATTTTCTTAGCTTTTTCGATCACGTCATCAATGCCACCAACCATAAGGAAGGCTGCTTCCGGAAGATCATCATGATCACCGTTGACAATTTCTTTAAAGCTGCGAATAGTTTCTTCAAGCTCAACAAACTTACCCGGTGTGTTGGTGAATACTTCAGCAACATGGAAAGGCTGTGACATAAAGCGCTGTACTTTACGGGCGCGTGATACCACAAGTTTGTCATCTTCTGAAAGCTCATCCATACCAAGAATGGCGATGATGTCCTGAAGTGATTTATATTTTTGAAGAATTTCCTGAACTTCACGGGCAATATTATAATGCTCGTCACCAACCACTTCAGCGGACAGAATACGTGATGTTGAATCGAGCGGATCCACAGCAGGATAAATACCAAGCTCGGAAATCGCACGGTTAAGCACTGTTGTTGCGTCCAAATGGGCAAACGATGCCGCAGGCGCCGGATCGGTCAAGTCATCGGCAGGCACATAAATGGCTTGCACAGAAGTAATAGACCCTTTGTTAGTTGATGTAATACGTTCCTGCAAAGTACCCATGTCAGTAGCAAGCGTAGGCTGATAACCCACAGCAGACGGGATACGGCCAAGAAGCGCGGACACTTCGGCACCAGCTTGTGTGAAGCGGAAAATGTTATCCACAAAGAAAAGCACGTCCTGGTTTTCCACATCACGGAAATACTCCGCAACCGTAAGACCGGAAAGAGCAACACGGGCACGCGCGCCAGGAGGCTCATTCATTTGACCGTAAATAAGCGCCACTTTACTATCGTCGCCTTCAAGGTCGATAACTTTACTTTCAATCATTTCATGGTAAAGGTCGTTACCTTCACGGGTACGCTCACCCACACCGGCGAAAACAGAATAACCACCAGAACCAATAGCAATGTTATTGATAAGTTCCATGATAAGAACCGTTTTACCAACACCAGCACCACCGAACAGGCCAATTTTACCACCCTTGGCATATGGAGCAAGCAGATCAACCACTTTAATCCCGGTCACAAGAATTTCTGATTCTGTTGACTGGTCAATAAATTCAGGCGCATCGGCGTGAATTGGTGATGTTTCCGTGTGACCAATTGGACCACGTTCATCAATTGGCTCACCAATAACGTTCATGATACGGCCTAGTGTTTTTGGACCAACCGGCATACAGATTTGTGAACCTGTATCCGTTACTTCCATTCCGCGCACAAGCCCGTCTGAGCTATCCATAGCAATGGTACGAACCGTATTTTCACCAAGATGCTGGGCAACTTCGAGAACCAGACGGTTCCCGTTATTGTCAAGCTCGAGAGCTGAAAGGATCGCTGGAAGGTCGCCGTCAAACTTAACGTCAACAACCGCACCAATTACCTGAACTACATGGCCTTTATTTTTTGTTGTCATAATTTTCTTAACTCCCGGGGCTCTATTGCCCGCTTCGTTTATACCTAAAGCGCTTCCGCGCCTGAAATAATTTCAATTAGTTCATTTGTAATCACAGCCTGACGTGAACGGTTATATGTTGTTCTCAGGCTATCAATCATATCGCCAGCATTTCGGGTCGCGTTATCCATCGCTGTCATACGAGAACCCTGTTCACTGGCTGCGTTTTCAAGTAACGCGCGAAAAAGCTGTACACCGACATTGCGGGGAAGCAGATCTTCCAGAATTTCATTTTCATCTGGTTCATACTCATAACAGGCACCACCAAGATCAGTACTGTTATCCGCATCAAACGATGCAGGGATCAGCTGAAGTGGGGTAACCACCTGAGTAAGAACATTGATAAATTTAGCAAAGAAAAGTGTGCAAACATCAAAATCGCCGCCATCAAATTTTTCAATAAGACGGGCAGAAATTGGTGCGGCATCATTAAAGTTAAGGTTTTTAACGTGAGAAAGATCAAAATGTTCAATCATTTTGTCTGAATAATCACGCTTAAGAACGCCCGCGCCTTTTTTGCCGATGGTAATAATGGTTACATCTTTACCGTCTTTAATAAGGCTATTGATTTTTGCTTTGGCCGCTTTAACAATATTGGTGTTAAACCCGCCGCAAAGGCCGCGCTCTGAAGTGGCAACAACAACCAACTGCTTTTGATCACTACCGGTACCGGCGAGCAGTTTTGGTCCGCCGGTTTGCCCTTTCATGCTTGAAGCAAGGGAAGAAAGCACATTTTCCATACGTTCAGCGTAAGGACGGGCTTGCTCAGCCGCGTCCTGCGCTCTTTTAAGCTTTGATGCAGAAACCATCTTCATTGCTTTTGTAATCTTCTGCGTCGAAGTTACACTGGCAATCCGGTTTCTGAGGTCTTTGAGGTTAGCCATACTGACTTATCCTATAGTTTCAAATGCTTTAAACAAAATTACCGACGAACGCGCCAATAATTTCTTTTAGTTTCGCTGTCGTTTCGTCAGAAACCTTACCTTCATTCGTAATCGTATTCATCACATCGCTATGGTTTGCATGCATTTCTGAAATAAGCGCTTCTTCAAAACGTGTCACGTTAGTAACAGCAATTTTATCAAGATAACCATTAACACCAGAGAAGATCGAAACTACTTGTTCGGCAACTGACATCGGTGAATATTGAGCCTGCTTGAGAAGTTCAGTCAAACGCGCGCCACGGTTCAGCAAATGCTGAGTTGAGGCATCAAGGTCAGAACCAAACTGCGCGAACGCCGCCATCTCACGGTACTGGGCTAGTTCAAGTTTAATTGTACCAGAAACCTGTTTCATGGCTTTAACCTGAGCCGCTGAACCCACACGCGAAACACTGAGACCAACGTTAATCGCAGGACGGATACCCTGATAGAAAAGTTCAGTTTCAAGGAAGATCTGACCATCGGTAATCGAAATTACGTTTGTCGGAATATAAGCGGATACGTCACCAGCCTGCGTTTCAATAATCGGAAGCGCTGTTAGGGAGCCGTTACCAGCTGCATCACCCATCTTCGCCGCACGTTCAAGAAGCCGTGAATGAAGATAGAAAACATCACCAGGATACGCTTCACGTCCAGGAGGACGACGAAGTAGTAGTGACATTTGACGGTAAGCAACCGCTTGTTTTGATAAGTCATCATGAACGATCAGACCGTGCATTCCATTATCTCTAAAAAATTCGCCCATTGCTGTACCTGTATAAGGTGCAAGGAACTGCATCGGTGCTGGTTCAGAAGCAGTAGCGGCAACAACGATGGAATATTCCATGGCGCCGCGCTCTTCTAATGTTTTAACGATCTGCGCAACCGTTGAACGTTTTTGTCCAACTGCAACATAAATACAGTAAAGCTTTTTGCTTTCGTCGTCGCCTGCGTTTACGCCCTGTTGATTAAGGAACGTATCAATCGCAACGGCCGTTTTACCAGTTTGACGGTCACCAATGATAAGTTCACGTTGTCCGCGACCTACCGGTACAAGAGCGTCAATCGCTTTAAGTCCGGTTTGAACCGGCTCATGCACAGATTTACGAGGGATAATACCAGGTGCTTTAACTTCAACACGTTGACGGGTTACGTCAGTGATCGGGCCTTTACCGTCGATCGGGTTACCCAGCGCGTCAACAACGCGACCAAGTAGACCTTTACCAACCGGCACGTCCACAATTGTTCCAAGGCGTTTAACTGTGTCGCCTTCTTTAATGTCACGGTCAGAACCGAAAATAACAACACCAACGTTGTCAGCTTCTAGGTTAAGCGCCATCCCGCGGACATTGCCCGGGAATTCAACCATTTCACCAGCCTGAACATTATCAAGACCATATACACGGGCGATACCGTCACCAACTGAGAGAACTTTACCAACTTCTGATACTTCTGCATCATCACCGAAATTAGCGATTTGTTCTTTCAATATTTTGGAAATTTCCGCTGCACGGATGTCCATTATCCAACCTCTTTCATTGTTGCTTCAAGATTAGCAAGTTTAGTTTTAAGCGAACTATCAATCATTTTGGAGCCAACACGAACGACCATGCCGCCAAGCAGCTCCTCGTCCACATCACTTTCAAGATTAACGTCACTTCCAACCATTGATTTAAGCTTGGCACTTAGCGCATCAAGCTGTTTGTTATCAAGCTTATAAGCCGTCACTACAGAAGCGTTCACTTCACCGCGGTGATGAGATAGCATTCTGTTAAATTCATTTATCATGTTTGCCAGTTGATCAAGACGGCGGTTGGCTGTCACCACGCCGATGAAATTTTCAACTGTTTTTGAAAACCCTGCTGCTTTTACCATTGCGCTCATTGCGGCGGCTTGGTTAGCGCGGGAAATAATCGGGCTCGTCGTTAGCATTTTAAGTTCATCACTGCTTTTTAGCAGCTCCCCTAACGCGGTTAACTCTTCTGCAACATTATCAAGATTTTTTTCTTCTACTGCCAGTTCGAATAACGCCACCGCATAGCGGCCGGCAAGGCCAGAAAGCGTTATGTTTTCAGAAGCAATATTTGCTGTATCTTCAGATGACACTTTTATGTCTTCCTTATTTTGTTACAAATGTTTTACACCGACAATCATTAAAGTAATGATTTGTAGCACATAATTTATAACCTTTTTTCCTTTATTTGTCCCGCATTGCAGAAGAATAAGCACTCGAAAAACTGCTATAAATAATGAGTAGTCGGGCGATACCTAGCACAGTGTTTCACATACTGCAAGAAGGCAATTTGCGCTATTTTGATTTTTTCTTTTTTTAGTGCAATTTTCTGCTTTAATTTAACTTATAAATTACCCAACTTAACGGGAGCCAGCGCTTTAAATTTGGTTGTCATATCCTTCAAAAACAATATAATGCCTTGAGATAAAATGAAAATTTCAATTGAATAAAGATATGATAAGGATCAGGAGCCTTAAGTGGGTGACTTTGTAATATATAGCCGAGCGAAAGTTGATGAGCAGCGCCAGCACGCCATTCTCAAAACTCTTGACGCTCAGGGCTCGAACAATCCTCAGATTTTAAAAACTGATTCTTATAATATCCTCATCTTTAAAAAAAGCATCTCCCCGCTCGCTAATCTTATTCAAAATGAAAATGGTGATTTCTGCGCCTCAAGCGGCACTTTCATTTATAAAGGGCTAACCGCGAGCGAGGCGTTAGAAAAATTCCTTAATGATTTTGATCCGGAGAATTACTCTCCTTTTGGATTTATGGGCATCTTTAGCCTAATCATAAAAAAAGCAGGCCGGCTCTATATTGTTACCGACCCGCTGGGCGGATCAAAGATTTTCCATAACAGTGATAATTCTATTTTCAGCTCTTCTTTTCTTGCCGTGGCTGAAAACACAAATTCGCTAACCATCGATAAGCAAGGCGTCTATGAATATGCTTTTCAGGAAACCACTTATGGAACCACAACTCCGTTTAATGAAATAAATACACTGGATAGCCAATGTATTTTTGAACTGACCGCAAATGACCTAAAAGCGCAGCCAAAAAATATTCCAATTGATTTCGAACCGTCAAGCGCGCCATATGATCAATTGATAGAACAACATAGCGAGCTTCTTAACAATCAAATGAGCCAGATTATTAGCGCGCACGGTAATAATATTTCGACCGCACTTTCCGGCGGCTATGATACGCGGCTTTTGCTCTCGTTACTAATGAAGGGCGGCGCAGACCCCGCACTTTATGTATATGGTGCAGATGATAGCGCCGATGTGCGCGTTGCAAAGAATATTGCGGCGGGTGAGCATTTAAACCTAAAACACATTAATAAAGCCGAACATCCAAAGCCATCACCAGCGGACTATCCCGCAACCGTCAAAGATAATTTCTACGCCCTTGACGGATATTCAGGCGAAGGCATTTTTGATTTTGGCGCCAATATGGCGACCCGTCGGCAGCGGGCCAAAAATGACACGCTGATTTTAAATGGTGGCGGCGGTGAAATTTTCCGCAATTTCTTTTATCTTCCAGACCGTCAGTATTCAGTGGATGACCTGATCAATATTTTTTATTCGCGCTACTCTCGGTCTTTTTGCACAGATGAGTTTTCTGAAAAAACCTACCGTAAAAATTTACACGAAAAGATTATCACCGCGTTAAAACTTGAGACGGACACCATGAGCAGGACCCAGCTTGAATATGCCTATCCGGCCTTTCGTCTTCGTTACTGGACCGCGCGTGATAACAACAACAATACCCGCCTCGGCAGTTTCCTGACCCCGTTTATATGTTATGAAACCATTACGGCGGCCCTAAAATTACCGCTCGCACTTAAAACCCACGGCAAGTTTCAGGGTGATCTGATTAATAAAATAAGCCCGGCCCTCGCCCGTTATAATTCTGATTATGGTTACGCCTTTAACGAGCCTGTCTCACGAGCCAAAAAGCTTAAAAACAACCTGACTATTTACCGCCCCGCAATCCTTCGCCGCTATAGCTACGGCGTCCAGCACAGAGCAGCCACCCTGACCTTACCGCCCGCACTAGACCCAGAATATATCGCCCCGTTATTCCCAACCGGCCCAAAATATATGAACCAGTATTTCAACCTACTCGCCATCAAAGACGCCGCCCTACTTGGACGCGTCCTGACGCTTGAATATTTATTCGGACATTTAAATATTTAAACCACGAAAGGCACGAAAAGAATCATACTTTATTTCGTGCCTTTCGTGTCTTTCGTGGTAAAATTCTTTTAGGACATTTAGGCGTTAAAATACCTCCCGTCATACCCGGCTTGATCGGGTATCAATTTCTAAAGGGATAAATTTAACGTGTTTCAAGATCGATCCCCGGGTCAAGCCCGAGGATGACAGTGGTTGCATAATCACTCGTACCTAAGCGCCTTGATCGGATTTTGCCGCGCGACGGCATACGAGTTTCCGGCAACCGTCGCCCAAGCGATCAGCAGCGCGGAGAGGCCAGCAATCAGGCACAGCGCAATGATCACCATATCATCGATGCGGTAAACGAAACTTTCCAGCCAGCGAGACATGGCGAGGTAGGCTATCGGCCATGCGATGATGTTGGCAATGAGGACAGGTTTTGAAAACTGAAACACCAACATCTGAACAATCTGCCAGACCTCTGCGCCGAACACTTTGCGGATACCTATTTCTTTTGTCCTGCGCTCGGCGGTAAAACTCGCTAGACCGAACAGGCCGAGGCATGCGATGAAGATGGCGAGACCGGAGAAGGCGGCGAACATGGTCATTTGTTTCTGTTCTTCAGCGTATTGCTCTGACATCAAATCGCTAACAAAGGCATACTCAAGTGGAAATGTGGGAATTATATCTTTCCAAAGATCACTTATTTGAGATAAAATTTGCTGATCGTCACCATTATAACGAATGGTGAGGTAGAAATAATTATTCTCTTGTAGGGAATATATTCCTCCGCGAGCTTCTGATTTTATACCCATAAAATTAATGTCAGGTATTACACCGATTATTTCATATTCATTTTGAATTAATTCATCGCTGCGAGAATTGCCACTGTCATGTTGTACTATTTTACCAATAGCATCGCTAGGTGTTAGGAATCCTAATTCATTTGAAGTGGTTTGATTGACGATAATTGGCAATGGAAGTTCACTACTAGCTACACGTTCATCATTTCTATCAAGGGAAAAATCGCGACCAGCTAGTAAGTCAACTTCGTATGTTTTTAAATAATCATACCCAAAGCTATAAATATATATATTTGTTTCCATACCTGTTTCCAGGTTTCTAATAGGGCTGGCTCTAAAAATATATGTTCTGGGTAACATTACATTGGATTTGGTGAAGCTTTCTATGTTAGGATTTTTTCTAAATTCTTCAAATAATGCAGTTTCTTTCTCTTTTACGAGATTATTATTTGATACGGTTAAATATAGCAGTTTTTCATCGTTGAATTTTAAGTCAAAATTTTGTGCATATTTTAACTGGCTATAGACAACGGCCATAGCAACAAATAATGAAATGGAAATGGCAAACTGTGTAACGACCAGAAATCTTCTAAATCGATTGGTATTTTTGTCGTCCGTAGATTTGTTCGATCTAAGGACGTTTGCCGGTCTATATCCGGATAATATAAATGCGGGATAAAGCCCTGCAAAAATACCAACAATAATTCCAAATAAGGCAATGATAATAATATCTTGTGTTAAAAATTCTAACTGAATTTCTTTGCCAGTAATTAGATTATAATATGGTAATGTTATTTCAGTTATTACCAGTGCAAGAAACAGTCCTATCATGGTGAGTACAATAGATTCACCGAGGAATTGAATAACCAATCTGTTTTTGCTAGCACCAACAATTTTTCTTAATCCCACTTCTTTAGCGCGTCTAGTGGCACGGGCGGTACTAAGATTGACGAAGTTGAAGCTGGCGATGAGCAAAATCAGAAGGGCAACAAAAGAGAAGATGATAAGGCTATCTTTATTGCCATGTGGGCGCATGTCTTGAGTGCCCGGGTCATTTAAATGAAGGTCCTTAAGTGGAACGGCATTAAAACCTATCGTATTGGTAATATCACCTTCAGCCATTCTGCCATTTCGGGCGGCATTCCTGTTGATGAAATTTGTCATTTCCGCATTTATTGCATCAATATCTGATCCGTCTTTTAGGCTAAAATATAATTGTGGTACCCATGTGGTCCAGCTATCCCAAATGTCTGGCCTAACGATATACTTCCTGTCAAATAACATAATGAAATCCATTTCGAAAATGCTGTTATCGGGAATATCTTCGATAACTGCGGCAACTTTATAATCAACATTCAAACCGCCAAACCCGCGAATTTGTGTTGTAATGGTTTCGCCGATAGGATCATTATCCCCAAAGTATTTTTGGGCCATTGTTTTTGTTAAAATGATATTTGAATTTTGATCCAGAGCCGTTTCAATATCGCCGTGAATGACATCAAAATTGAAAACATCAGTAAATTCCTGATCGACCAAATACACTCTTTCTCTATATGTTTGCCCAGCATAATTAAGCACCGCATCTTGCCCGATTGAGTGTGCAGCATTTTCAATTTCAGGAAAATCTTTAACGAGATACGACTTAACAATAGGGGGAAGGCGACTGCTTTTAACGGGCGTTGTTCCCGGAAGGCTAATGGTATAATGCATTCGATATATATTATCCGCATTTTTCCAGAAGCTGTCGTAACTAGTCTCATACCGCACATAGAGCGCGATCAGCATCACCGCCGCCAATCCTATAGCAAGACCCATAATGTTAATAATTGAAAAGAGCTTATGACGAATGATATTTCGCCAGGCGCTTGTTATGTAGTTTGTGATCAGCATTTTACTTCCCCTTTATTCTATCTCGAGATCCTGGAACCGAAGGTGACGGTACTTCAAACAAGTTCAGGATGACGTTTGTTGCCGGTGCGATTGCTCTGGCTCATATTCGTGGTTGATAGTGGATGAGTGCTCTCCCGGGCGACCGATCCCTATTAACAAATGTAATTTCCTATGGTGATATAACGCAAAGAGTGTGCCAGATAATAAATTGATTGTTTTCAGTGACTTGGTGGATTAGGTCTGAGGTAATATAGCCGAAACTGTTCGATTTCGGACAGAAGTGTGCGATAATGAACGCAGAAAATTTACCATGAAAAAAACGAAAAAGTAATTCTGTCATACCCGGCTTGATCGGGTATCCATTTCTAAATGGATAGGTTTCGCGAGTTTCAAGATGGATCCCCGGGTCAAGCCCGAGGATGACGATTAAATGTTGTTTCACGAGATTCTGGCCTTCGCCAGAATGACGAAAGATGGGCTTAATAAAAGCTGTAGGGGTCGATGTCTACTTGGATTTTTACGCCGCGGGCGGTTCTTGTTTTTCCGGTCCAGTGGCTGAGTTGGTTTTGTAGATTTACGGATGCATCGGCCTTGATGAGGAAGCGGTAGCGGTAATTGCCGCGTAGGTATGATAGCGGAGCGGGGACGGGACCGAGCACTTTTATATCATTTCCGCGCGGGGCGGACCTTGAGAGTTCTTTTGATAGGTTTAGGACTTTATTCTTGTCGGGGCCGGACAAAATAAGTGAGGCGAGTTTTCCGTAGGGCGGCAGATTTTGTGCTTCGCGTGCGGCGGCTTCACGTTCTAGGAATAAATCCTTATCACCGGATATTAGCGCCTGAAGAACCGGATGATCGGGCTGATAGGTTTGAAAAATTACCCTGCCCGCATGTTCGGCCCGCCCGGCCCGGCCTGCGACCTGCTCAAGTTGCTGCCATGTGCGCTCGGCCGCTCTCGGATCAGCGCCCGACATACCGAGGTCGGCATCAATAACGCCGACCAAAGTGAGCATGGGGAAATGGTAGCCTTTAGTGACAATTTGGGTGCCGATAATAAAATCAACCTCATGTCGCTCAATCGCTTCAACCATCGCTTTTAGCATTGTTGGTGATGAAATTTCATCGCTCGACATAACCGCGAGCCGCGCATCTGGGAAAAGTGTCGCGACTTCTTCGGCGACCCGCTCCACACCAGGCCCGCAGGCAACAAGGCTATCCTCCGCTTCACAGTTCGGGCAATGATCAGGCACTTTACGGTTAAAGCCGCAATGATGGCATTCAAGGCGGCCCCATTTATGATGCTCAACCAGCCACGCCGAACAGTGCGGACATTCCATACGCTGACCGCAACCCCGGCACAGTGTAAGCGGCGCATAGCCACGCCTGTTTAAATAAAGTAGCGATTGTTCACCCTTTTTGAAATTTTCGGCGAGCGCCTCCTGAAGCGGTTCACTAATCCATGATCCGGGCTTAAGCTTATGAGCGCGCAGATCAACGCTCGACATTTTCGGAAGCTCAGCAGGGCCGTGGCGCTCCCCTAGATATAGCCAGTCATATTTGCCGTTCTGCGCATTAATCATCGTTTCCAGTGACGGCGTGGCCGAGGCTAGTATCACCGCACAGTGGCTTTGCATCGCCCGCACCACCGCCATATCGCGGCCATGATACATCACCCCTTCGTCCTGCTTGAAAGTCTGTGAATGTTCTTCGTCAACAATGATAAGTTTTAAATTTTTAAGTGGCAGAAAAAGCGCCGAACGCGCACCAACTATTACCCGCGCTTCACCGCGAATGGTCGCCCACCATGCCCGTCTTCTTTGAGCAGGGGTCATTTCCGAATGCCATATTACCGGCTCGGCACCAAATCTTTCCTTAAAGCGGTCAAGCCACTGTGCCGTTAAGGATATTTCCGGTACCAGCACAAGCACCTGCGCCGACGGGTCCTTGAGAGCCTCTGCCACCGCTTCAAAATAAACCTCCGTCTTACCGCTTCCTGTTATTCCTTCCAAGAGGACCGTCCTAAAGGTACCGCTTTGCTGCTGGATTATTATATGCTCGGCCGCTTCGCTCTGCTCATCTGAAAGTGTCGCCCGTTCAAGGTCGATATCCGGTTTTATGAAAGCGTCTTCACCCATTACTTCCTGAGAGATCAGCATGCCCGCCTTGATCATGCCGCGAATAACGCCTTCACTGACGGCGGCATGTTCTACCCACGCCTTTACCGGCATAGGATAATCTGGGGGCATGTCGGATACGGCGGCATCAACGACTTTTTTACGGGCAGGCGTCATTTTTCCGGGCAGCTCGCTGGACAAGCGGTAAAAAATTTTCTTCTTCGGCTTATCAAACTTTCTCGGCACGCTAAGGGCCATCTTGAGCACTGAACCATAGGGCGAGAGGGTATAATTCGCTACCCACTCAACGAACTTCATCAAGCTCTCAGGCAGTGGCGGTAGTTCTGATTTTCTAATCACATATTTAAGTTTTTCTATCGGCACGTCATTCTCAGGTGGAACTAAATCCCACACCACGCCCTGCATTTCCCTTCCCGATAAAGGAACAGTGATAAAATCACCCACCCTTATGTGAAGGTCATCCACGGCAAGATAATCAAGCACACCGCTTAGAGGAAGCGGGAGCAGTACTTGAATTCTTTGGCTTGGAAAAAGCTCTGACAAAAATATTGGCCTAATGATTTGTTATTTTATACTTATTTATAATGGGTACATTATCGTAATATCCCCTTGCACAAAAGATAAAATAAGGGCACAAAAGATAAAAGTAAATCAGGCACTCATTTGACGGTAAAGGTACCCCTAAATATGAAATTTTTTATTGATACGGCAGAAATTGAAGAAATCAGACCGCTTGTAGAGCTCGGGCTAGTCGATGGCGTGACCACTAACCCGTCACTGATCTTAAAATCCGGCCGTGATATTTTTGAAGTAACAAAAGAAATCTGTGATCTCGTCGATGGTCCGGTCAGCGCCGAAGTGGCCGCAACCGATTACGACACAATGGTCCGTGAAGCCGGCGCGCTTTATGATATTGCCGAAAATGTCTGCCTTAAAGTTCCGCTTACACCGGACGGGCTTAGAGCCTGTAAACATTTCAGCGATCAGGGTAAAATGGTTAATGTAACCCTTTGTTTTTCAGCATCGCAAGCGCTGCTCGCTGCTAAAGCCGGGGCTAGTTTTATTTCACCGTTTGTTGGCAGGCTTGATGATATCGCTATTGACGGTATGGGACTTATACAGGAAATCCGAACCATATATGACAATTATGATTTCAACACACAAATCCTTGTCGCCAGCACCCGTCATAATCTTCATATTCTTGATAGTGCGCTAATTGGTGCCGATGTAGCAACCATTCCGCCAAAAGTGGTTCATCAACTCTTTAAACATCCACTGACCGATAGTGGCCTTGCAGGTTTTCTTAAAGACTGGGAAAAAACGGGGCAATCTATAGCGGATTAAATACTGAGAAAGAAAGATGACAGGAAAAAAGAGAAAAGTCAGTGAGGACAAGCAGGCGAAGGAAGTCATAAATTTCCTCAAGCGAAATCCTGATTTTCTGATTAAAAATCCTGAACTTTTTAGCGTCCTCACGCCGCCCAACCGCTCGACCGGTGACGGGGTGGTCGATTTTCAAAATAAGATGATCGAAAAGATAAAATCTAACCTTGAAGACCTTCAGAATAATCAAGGCAATTTAATTGACACCTCCCGCAATAACCTGACAACACAGGTACAGGTTCATGAAGCAGTGCTCAGCCTTATTGAGGCAAAAGACACAGACCATCTAACGCATATCGTTACCCATGACTGGGCCGATATGCTGCATATTGATGTGATCCGCATCTGTTTTGAAGAAGATCACCCAATCGCTCCGCCTTCGGCTAAAGAAATTGCTATATTGCCAGAAGGCAGCGTTGAGGATTTTTTAGGTAAGGATGATATCATTCAGCTTCGCGGTGATGTGGACGTTTCGGAAGATATTTTCGGCCCTGCCAAATCGCTGATAAATGCCGAAGCGCTGATCAAAATTCCCGACACCAAATATAATCCGCCCGGTATTCTGGCGTTTGGTAGCCGCGATGCGGATATGTTTTACCCCGGGCAAGGCACGGAGCTTCTACGGTTTCTTGGCAAATCATTTCATAAATGTCTGATCCTCTGGCTGAAATAATGTGGCTGAAACAAAAAAACTAGAACAAAAAATCTTCACCGGGCTCGAGCCACTCATAAAGAGCTGGCAGGATCACCTTATTTCTGAAAAACGGGTATCAGCCCATACTCATGAGGCCTACTTGCGAGATGTGCTGAAATTTTTGCATTTTCTGTCGGATCATCTTGCAAAGTCACCCACTAAAAATGATCTAGCCAGTTTAAAACCGGCTGATTTCAGAAGTTATCTTGCCGCACGGCGGCGCGACGGCCTAATCCCGGCTAGTATGGCGAGATCTTTCAGTGCCGTGCGTTCATTTTATAAATATCTGCGCCGAAATAATATTCTTTCCAATGATGCCATTGACGCGGTCAGCAGTCCTAAACTGAAGCGTCGCCTGCCCCGCCCGATCAGCGAAGAAGCCGCCAAGCGCACCATTAAAGAAGTGGGCGACTTTGCAAGTGATAATTGGGTCGCGCTTAGGGACATTGCCGTGCTGACCATACTTTATGGCTGCGGACTTCGGGTCGCCGAAGCCCTCAGTCTTAATAAGGGCAATCTTGATAAGGGCGATATTATGACGGTGGTCGGCAAACGCAAAAAAGAACGCCTCGTGCCGCTACTTCCCGCCGTAACCGACGCGGTAGACCATTATCTAAAAGCCTGCCCCAAAGATATAAAGCACGGTGAACCGCTTTTTATCGGTGTGCGCGGTAAGCGTCTAAACGCCCGTAACGTCCAGCTCGCCATGCAAAAAGTTCGCGTCGCCCTCGGCCTACCTTCAACCGCAACCCCCCACGCCCTAAGGCACAGCTTCGCCACGCACTTGCTAACCGCAGGCGGCGACCTCAGAACCATTCAGGAACTACTCGGTCACGCTGATTTAAGCACCACCCAGCACTACACCGATGTAGACACGGCCTATCTGCTGGATGTTTATAATAACGCTCATCCGTCTGCGAAGAAATAACGTTCTCAGCCCTAAATTGCACAACAACCGTAAGTATGTTAAAAAAAGTAATGTTTATAAATTCATGAAAATAAAGGGGAACATGTAATGTTGAAAATATTTGGTGGGGTAATTGCTGGTGCTGTCATAAGTTATGGTGCCTTTTCATATACAGAACAGTCCACGACAACTGAAGAAGTCACCGTTAATAAGGCTCTTCAAACTGCTGAAGCCGCTGGTTTAATGGATCCGCTTGAGGCGAAACTGGATCAGATTTTTATGGACGCTTATCCGGCAGATCGGCCCGGCGCTTCGGTGCTTGTCTCAAAAGGCGACAAAATTATCCTCAAAAAAGGCTACGGTCTTGCAGACGCAGAACATGGCATGGCCATTGAGCCACATATGACATTTCGACTGGGGTCTCTTACCAAACAATTCACCGCCGTTGCAATTTTGATGCTGGAACAGGAAGGATTACTCAAGGTAACGGATAATATTAATGTCCACCTGCCGGATTATCCCACCTACGGCGAAGTGATCACCATTGAACAATTGCTCTCGCATCGTTCAGGCATTTTTAATTACACCAATATTCCGGGCTTTTTTGAAAACAGCATTCATAGTGATATGTCCATGGACGAACTGATTGGCGTTTTCAAAGATTTTCCCCTCGACTTTAAGCCGGGATCAAAATGGAATTATAGTAATTCCGGCTTTGTCCTGCTCGGGGCTATCATTGAAAAACTTTCTACCCAGACTTACGCAGAATTTGTCAATGAGCGAATTTTTACGCCACTCGAGATGAGAAGTAGCCATTATGGCAGCAATATTAATATCATTCCTAACCGTGCGCGGGGATATCGTTTAACCGAGGATGGTTTTACAAACGCGCCCTATATCGCCATGTCAATTCCTCATGCGGCGGGATCACTTCTTTCGAATACGGGGGACATGCTGAAATGGCATAAAGCCCTTCTTTCCGGTAACGTTTTGCCGCGTGACGTGCTGGAAAAAGCATGGACCACCACCACATTAACGGACGGAGAAGAAACCGGATATGGATATGGTTGGGGGGTAGATCCCGCTTTCGATGTTAAAGTAATCCGCCATAGCGGTGGGATACCCGGCTTTAGCACCTATGGCCTCAGCATCATCGATGATGATATTTATGTCATTGTCCTATCGAACCTACCCGGCGCAGCCAATCTTGGATCATTAGTGGATCAAGCCACCACCGAACTAATGGCTGATTAAATCCCCTACTCGGCTGAAAACCAGATATCGCGGTAATAGCCCTTTGAAGGAAGTTTGCTGTTATCGCAGTCGGTCATGATGGCGACGCTGTCGATGGTGGTGAGATCTTCACCGAAGTGGTTTTTGAAATCTTCGCGTACATTGCGCACTTCGGTCACCCATTTTTCCGGCGCTGCGGGATTTCCGGACTGGGTCGCGATCATGATGTCGTTACCCGTGAAGGCACTTGGCCATGTTGCGCCTTTTGGCTGACTGTTGGCCCAGACATAATTGACCGCTTTGGCCCGCCACGGAAATATACTATTCGCGGCATTAACCACATAAAGCCTGACCGCATAATCATCACCAGCTTTTACGGTATCATCAAGCTGGGGGTGGACGCTATCCACACGCCATGACCAGTGCAGCATTGGTGTTTCGCTCAGGTCGATAGAAATTTTGCGGTAAAGCACGGATGCCTGATCCTCGCAGGTAGCCTCAAGCACATTGCCGGCTAATTGATAATTGGTATTTTTTTTAAAAGAACGCTCTTTCCACTGGGACATTTCAGCTTGTGTGAAGGTGCCCATGGTTGTTTTTTTGCTTTCCTGTGCATTCACCGCTACCGTGATCATTAACAGTACAACAAATGCTGATACCCTTTTCATTTTAAGTCCTGAATAATTAAACCGTTCCAAATATTCTATCTCCGGCATCGCCTAGCCCGGGGACGATGTAGCTTTTTTCATTTAATCTTTCATCAATAGAGGCTGTATAAATTTGAACATCAGGATGA
>Ga0233449_1000302_pt1 | contig 64422 bp, 65 predicted proteins | sample SI_124_October20_FD_183012 | JGI IMG/M metagenome (GOLD analysis project Ga0233449, IMG submission 183012) | Seawater microbial communities from Saanich Inlet, British Columbia, Canada - SI_124_October2016_200_MG | ecosystem: Environmental > Aquatic > Marine > Inlet | place: Canada: British...
CACCACAGGCAAAAGCCGCCGTGTTAGCCGCTGGAAACACGAAGCGACATTAGAAGTCATGGAAGCAAGGCTGGCCCAGAAGCCTGAGATGATGACCATTAGAAAGTCCACGGTCGAGCATCCCTTCACCGTATCCTGCTAACACACCGACTAAAAGAACAGTTGTCACTGCCCAGTATGACCAAACTAGTTTGCTACAATATTTCATAAATATTTCCTTTCATTTTATAATAATTGAAAAGCGGATGTTTGAAAGCAGTCCACATTTGTTTTAACTGGGTTCAAACGGCTTCGCGTGCTGCCAGAAAGGCCGTTTTGATCGCCACAAGACTTGCCTCTACATCAGCCTCGGTGGTAGCAACGGACGACACGCTAATTCGCATGGCAAACTGACCTTGCCAGGTTGTGGGGCCAAGCCAGAGAGTACCTGTATTCTGAATTTCTTTAAGCACTAGCCGCGTCATATCTTCTGATCCTGCGGAGAATACGATTTGGTTTAAAACCACATCATTCAGGACACTCAGGCCGATATTTTTTAGACCTTCAGCGAAATGTTCGGCGTGAGTACACGACTGATCGACAATTTCCGCTATGCCCTCTTTGCCAAGGAATTTTAAAGCAGCCCAGAATTCTACACCCCGCGCCCGTCGACTGAGTTCTGGTGTAAAATTATTTCCCTGACGATTTTCATCTCGCACCAAATAAGTGGCGGAGATGCCAAATACATCATCGACGGCTTGCGCGTCGCGGCAGAAATAGATGGCTGATTCGTGTGGCAGGTTTAACCATTTATGTCCATCTACACTCCACGAATCCGCCAATTCCATTCCCTGGGTTAGATGTCGTTTATTTTTGCTTGCTCTTGCCCACAATCCAAAAGCCCCATCAACATGCACCCATGCACCGGCCTGCTTGGCTTTTTTTGTAACAGCTTGGAAATTGTCAAACGACCCTGAATTAATATTTCCAGCCTGCACTAGGACGATAGATAAGTCATCAAGCTCTGGTAATTCATCCGGCTTGATTCTGCCTTCTTTATCCACTGCAACATATTCGATCTGATCTAGGCCGAATCCCGCGTATCCCAAAGCGGCCTTATTGGTTGGATGAATTTCCTCACTCATGATTATTCTCATTCTTGGAGCGCCCCCCAATCCCGACCGTTTCACATCATATCCTCGTCGCCGAAGAAGCGCCGAACGGGCGGACGCGATAGATGAAAATGTCGCCATTGTCGCACCCGTTACAAACCCGAATACTGCGTCTCGAGGCAAATCCAGAAGTTCCAACATCCATCGACCAGCAATATCCTCCAAATCCCCAGCGATCGGTGACAAAACCCACGTACCGGCATTCTGGTCCCATGTTGTTGCAAGCCAATTGGCAGCGACTGCGACCGGTAAGGCACCGCCTACCACAAATCCATAAAAGCGTCCGCCGGTGGTTGCGACCGTATTTGGCGATCCTGCTTCATGGAGCTGCTGAATAACAGCAGAAGCATTTTGCCCGAATTTAGGCATTGGCTCCTTAAATGTCTTTAAGGCTTGTAAAGTTTCACTAGAAGGTATGATTGGTCGGGAATTGAGGTTGTCCATATAGTCACGGCTGGCACGGTAAGCAACTTCAAAGACATTTTCTGTTTGTGGCATGATTTGTACTCCTTTTCCCAGATATTTTACGAATACTACGATATGGTTCTACACCTGAAGTTGACATAAAACGTGCAATTGTTGACAAAATAGACTAACTTAGGGCGAATATGACTATGATTGACCAAATTTCACTAAACGGCCCACGCGTCTGTGTGATCGCCTACAACAGTTTATGCACTTTCGAATTTGGCATTGCTGTGGAAGTGTTCGGCTTGCCTCGCCCCGAATTTGGATCAGACTGGTATCAGTTCGAAGTAATTAGTGCAGAAGGCCCAGAGCTGAATGTTATGGGGGGAGTTAAACTTCAGATTGATCAGGGCCTTGATGCATTGTATATGGCTGACATTATTGTTCTGCCCGGGTGGCGCGAACCTTATGTCAACGTACCTGAACGGCTGATTAAAGGCCTTCGCAAGGCTTATGAACGAGGTGCCCGCATTGTAGCGATATGTGGCGGAGCCTATGTTTTAGCTGCAACAGGCCTTCTCAAAGGACGGCGAGCAACCACCCATTGGCGTTTCCTGCACCACTTTGTTAAGGAGTTCCCAGATGTGGATCTGGACAATGCCCCTCTCTTTTGTGAGGAAAGTCGTCTTTATACTTCAGCCGGCAGCGCCGCCGGCATTGACCTTTGCTTGCATGTGGTGCAGCAGGGTTAATTTCTTTTATAAATCTGTGCTTATCAAAATATGCGCAAGGGTAGGTTGAATTTTATCTAATGGTAATCAAATCTTCAGTGGCGTGGGCTATACTTAAGGCTTAGTAGATAAAGTATAGTAAATTAGTATGAGTATAAAAAATGAATAATAATAAACAAGATTTAATAGACGATGTTCGTATTCTCGTAATTGATGATCAGTCAACAATGAGAAAAATTGTAAGTCAGCTCCTTTTCCAAATCGGTAAATTTAATATCTCTGAAGCTTCAAACGGATTACAGGCAATGAAATTGCTCAATGATCCTGGCCGTAGTAAAAGGCCTGATGTTATCATTAGCGATCTGCATATGGACGGCATGGACGGGATTGAACTGTGTAATAAAATTCGTCTCTCAAAAATACCGGGCGTGCGGGATATTCCCGTTCTAATGCTAACCGGTGAAAGTGATGATTTTATTCTTAAAGTATCAAAACAGGTCGGTGTTTTTAAAATCCTCTCAAAACCAATCGGCGCACCTGAGTTAAAGAAACATATCTCCTCAGCGCTCGGCTATCAGATATAAGCTGGAGCATTTCAAAAGTTTAGTATAGTCTGGCAAATTATTATTAAACAAAGCCTGGATGCCAGAATGATCATTATCGTTATTGCTATATTTTTTACGCTCGGCGTTATTGTCAATAGTTATAAGCATATTGATCAAGGTGAGGTGAGCAGATCTGATTTAATGAAAGCGCTTATCCCGGCGGCGATTGCGGTTATCTGCCTTAGCCTCAGGGTAAGCTATTTTGCCCTTCCCGAAGAAGCAATGGTCAGTACGGAATATTTAAATTACCGCAAAGCTCTACTTGGGGTGTTTCTGGCTTTAATGGGTTATATTCTGCGCTCGGCCATATATGGCTCAGTTTATATATACCGTAAAAAGGCTTAATCCTCTTTTTTCTTCTGCTCTTTTTCGATGTCGTCTTCTTCGAACAGGGCGCGGTATGATATGCCTTCGATGTCGTCATATTGTCCGGCTCGAAGCGTCCACATAAAAGCGACAAGGCCAACAAGGCCTAAAAAGAGTGCTGCTGGAATTAATAATATCAGAATATCCATAATCTGACCTTAAGCATCGTGGCTTTTATATAATTTTTCAAAGTTAAGCCGTAAGGCATTTCCGGTAACAACAATCGACGACATTGACATGGCAATGGCGGCAATAAGCGGCGTTAACATTCCTGCTGCAGCAAAAGGAACGGCAATAATATTATAAATGGCGGCCAGGGCAAAATTGGTAAAGACCAGTTGACGGCTGCTAACAGAAACCTGATAGGCGCGAACGATGGTGTCGAGTTTTTGTGACTGGAATATAAAATCGGCCGCGTTTTGGCTAATCTCAGCAGCCGATGAAGGGGAAATGGATACATCGGCAGCACTCAGGGCAGGAGCATCATTAATGCCGTCACCAACCATCAGTATTTTATCACCGTTATCTTTCATTCTTTCAATAATTTCGATCTTATCCTGTGGTTTGCAGCTATGCTTATAGCGGCTTATACCAAGCTCTTCTGCGGCTTCTTCAACCACATCTTTGCGGTCACCGGATAAAAGGATTACTTTCATCTTCCGGCGAATGAACCACTGCACCACATCATGAGCGTCACTGCGCATGCGGTCTTTAAAACAAAACAGCACCGGTGTGGCTCCCTTTGCTTTAAGCCATAATTCACTGTAACGGTTATTGGGCAGGTAATTGGCATTAATGCCGCACCATTCACGGTTACCGAGGCGCACTTCAAGACCGTTTATAGTTGCTTCAAGTCCCATGCCCGGCTCTTCGCGAATTTCGCTTGTTGTTGCAATTGTCGGAAGATCACGGTCATGACAAGCAACGATCAGCGCGCGGCACAGCGGATGGCTTGATGTTTTGGCAACACTTGCCGCCAGTTCAAGATTAAAATCCGATACGGTCTCATCATCGCCGTTGGCAAGTTCGGGCTGACCCAGCGTTAAGGTACCCGTTTTATCAAATATTACCGTATCAATTTCGGCGAGCCGCTCCAGTCCGTCTGCTGCCTTAACCAGTATGCCTGCTTTAAATAGTCTGCTTGACGCCACCACCTGAACCACCGGAACCGCAAGGCCAAGCGCGCAGGGGCAGGTAATGATAAGCACGGCAATGGCATTAATCAGTGATAGCTCCCAGCCAATATTAGATAGCACCAGCCAGCCAAGGAAGGTTGCTGCTGCAAGAAAGTGAACGAGCGGGGCATAAATTTGCGCGGCTCTGTCAGCCAGCTTTACATATTTAGCACGTCCTTGTTCGGCGGTTTCCATAAGAACGATAATTTCATCAAGCAACGTATTACCAGTTGTTGCTGTAATTTCAATCGATAAAGTGCCGTTCAGGTTTATTGTGCCTGCATAAACAATATCGTCTGTCTTCGTTTTTTGCGGAATTGTTTCACCGGTAACGATACTTGTATCAATGTCTGATACGCCGCTGACCACTTTTCCATCAATGGGAATTTTATCTCCGGCAATAACCTGAATAATCTGGCCCGGCACCAGCATTTCGACGGCCACATCCTCTGTGGTTCCATCGTCATGGAGCAGGCTTGCTTTGGAGACTTTATAGCTCATTAAATTATGAGCAACGCTTCTCGCGTGACTGCGCATTTTTTGATCAAGATATCTTCCAATAAGCAAGAAGAACAGCAACATCACCACAGCGTCATAATATGTCTGGTCACTTTGAATAATTGTTTCAAATAAACTCATGGCACACGTGAGAATAACCGCAAGCGAAATTGGCACGTCCATGTTAAGGCGCTTGCCCTTAAGCGCTGCCAAAGCTGACCTGAAGAATGGTTGCCCGGCGTAAGCCGCAGCGGGCAGAACAATTGCGGCCGAAACCCAGTGCATAAGGCTTCTTGTGCTTTCATTCATGTCGCTGCCGCCCCAGACCGCAACAGAAAGCAGCATAACATTGGCCGCCGCAAAGCCGGAAACAGCCATTGCCCGTAGCAGGGATTTACTTACTCTATCTTCCTCTGCAGAAATGTTGGCATTTTTAAAAGGAAAGGCTTTAAAGCCAATGTTATCAAGCGCAGTAATGATCTCTTCTGATCTCGCAAGTGCGTTATCAGTTTCTTGGCTCCATTCAACGGCGAGCCTTTGGGTGCTAAGATTTACACGGGCGTTTTTTATTTTTTTATTTTCCGCCAACGTACCTTCGATTTCTCGAATGCATTTGGGGCAATGTAACCCTTCAACAACAAAATGTTCAATTTTAAACACTTCCTGTGATGCTTGATGCATTAGATTTCCTTACTTTACTAATATCCAATCTTCTAGCTTATAAATAAGGTTATTTTGAGGTTTCACAACAATAAAAACATCCCATTGCCCAATAAGGGGTAATTTAACCGGTGCCCCGTATAGTCCATTTCCATTGTGACTAAGGGTAATCTCTTGATCAAAACCTTCCTGAACGGCTCTAACGAAAGTCGCCGTTACGTCTATTGGCGGCAAACTTTCTACCGGGCGATTAATTGTTACTTCAAGCCTACCTTCAGTAAATTCCGGTTTTCCTGAAATTGAAATTTCCCATCCAGATTGTTGCTGTGCGGCAGCATTACTTAATTCCTGATTGTAATTAAGGCCTTTCACATAGGCATCATCAGTTGTTAGTCCTGTCCATGTGTTAAGGGCAAAATATGCCATTATGCCGTTGGCAGCAAAAACAACCAGAAAGAATCCGACAAACCAAGCAAGGATTCTTTTTCCTGTATATTCTTTTGAATTAGATGCCATCATTTTGGTCCTTTAAATGTCGTCATTTGAATATCCTGCGCCGTGCCTTCAAGTTCGCTGGTGGTAAATGTAATTTCTGTACTATCGCCTTGAAGGTCATTTTTAGGAGCTGCGATAAAGAGCTTAATGGATCTAAGCTTATCCCGCCCTACAATAATTATCGGTGCCCCGCTTTCATTATAGTCGTTTATTCCTTCTGCACTAATTTCAGAATTATTAATACCATTAATGCCAATAGAATATTTCTTCTCTTCCTCAGATTTGTTCATAATTTTTATGGTGTAACCATTTCTTATGTCGCCATTTGATAATTGAACAAATAATGGGTTTCGGTCCCGCAGAATATTGACATCAATTTCTGATCTGTTCATGAGAGCGTATAGCATTACCGTACTAACAATCAGAAGAATAGCACTATAGATAACTGTACGGGGCCTTATGATGCGGAATATGTTTTTCCCACCGTCTTTACGTCGCTCAAAATTTTTGAGACTGTCATAAGCTATGAGCCCCTCAGGCCTTCCGATTTTATTCATGATGTTGTTACAGGCATCAATGCAAAGCGAGCATTGAATACATTCAAGCTGCAAGCCTTCGCGAATATCGATCCCCATCGGGCATACGACCATACACTGTCTACACTGTACGCAGTCGCCACGACCATCCCAGGTTTCATCCTTTTTATGAGGCCCGCGCGGCTCCCCTCTATCATAACGGTACATCACCGCGAGCGATTCTTCATCCATCATGACCGCCTGAATGCGTGGCCACGGGCACATATATGTGCAAACCTGTTCACGGGCAATACCACCAAAGACATAAGTGAATGCCGCGAGCAGGCCGATCCACAAATAAGCATCAAAAGAGGCGGTATTTGTTATGAGCTGGTTAACGAGGGTCGGCGCGTCCGAGAAATAAAACACCCATGCCCCGCCAGTGATTAAGGCAATAATGATCCAGACGGTGTGCTTGGCTAAACGTTTAAATAATTTATCAAAGGTCCATTTGCTTTTATCGAGCTTGATACGGGCGTTTCTTTCTCCTTCAAAGAAACGCTCAACAACCAGAAATAAATCTGTCCAGATTGTTTGCGGGCAGGAATAGCCGCACCACATACGTCCTGCCGTTGATGTAACAAGAAATAAAGCGATCCCGCCCATAATCATCAGGCCAGTGACATAATAAACTTCCTGCGGCCATATTTCGATGACGAAGAAATAAAAACGCCCACCTGCAATATCAATGAGAATGGCCTGATCTGGCATCCCTTCGCCGCGGTCCCATCTGATCCATGGGGCCAGATAATAAATTCCAAGAGTAAAAACCATCATGAACCATTTTAAGGTTCTGAATTTCCCTTTTGTACGCTGCGGATGAATTTTCTTTCGTGGCGCATAAAGTGAGCGGTCAGCCGCTTTATTAACAGCTTCAACTTTTGCACGTTCAATTTTCTGATGGCTGGCATCAGAAGGGGGAGTTTTGGCATTTTTTTTATCGTCTGCCATTTTGTTATACCCTGGTTAATTGGATAATATCATGAACCTGAGTACCTCCCAATATCGAGTTCATGATTTATATCCGTTTCAGTTTGTTTGCGTAAACTTATTCACCACCACCAAGTGTGTGGACATAAATGGCCAAGCTTTTGATTGTTGCCTCGTCAAGTCTTCCGTTCCAGCTTGGCATTACGCCACCACGACTATATGAAATAATATCAACGATACTATCCCTGTCTGTGACATAAAGTGATATTGCGTCCGTAAGGTCCGGAGCCCCAAACTCCCGAATGCCTTTGCCGTCTTCACCGTGGCATGTGGAACAATTATCAATGAATAGCTCTTGGGTTGCTGACGTTGATCTGATGCTGCTATCTGTTAAACCCTCAACATACGTTGTAAGATCGTCAATTTCCTGCCGCTCTAGTAGCTCATCGCGTAAGAATGCTGGCATGTCATTAAGTCTGGTGTCTTCATGGACACCGCGAATGCCGTAATTGATGGTAGTTTGAATTTCATCAAGACTTCCGCCCCAGATCCACTCATCGTCATTGAGGTTGGGATATCCAACAAAGCCGGCAGCACCTGTACCATGACATGGTGCACAGTTGTCACCAAATGCAGCTTCACCGCCTTCGCGGGCATATATAGAGAGGCTACTGTCATTGCGAATAGCCGCAATGTCCATTGTTGCCATTCGCTGGGCGTACTGGTTTCTTTCCTGAGCAATTACGGCAAGTTCAGCGTGAACTTTTTCACGTTGTGTTTCACCGCCAGCCCCATGGTAAAAGTCGTTAATTAATGGCCATGAAGGATAATAAAATTGGTAAGCAAAACCCCAAATCACACAAACAATGAATGTATATACCCACCAGCGAGGCATGGGATTATTTAATTCTTTGATGCCGTCCCATTCATGTCCAGTGGTATCAACACCACTTACTTCGTCTATTTCTTTTTTATCTTCTGACATGATTAATCCTCATCCAATAAGCTTTTGGCAGCGTCGTCGAATTTTTCTTTATTTGATGGCCATAGGGCGTATACAACGGCGATAACAAACATTGTCACCAGAAACACCAGACCCCAGCTTTGTGAAAAGCTTGAAACTTCTTGATATGTCATAAAGCTCTCCTATCTGTTATTTTCATTTTCATTATAGATTGAGAAATCAACCAAGGTGCCGAGCATTTGCAAATAGGCAATCAGGGCGTCCAGTTCGGTAATTTCGGAAGGATTTCCATCAAAGTCTCTCACTTGTGCAGAGGGGTACCGTTCTATAAAGGCATCGTAATCATCGCTGTCCTCATCAAGCTGAGCTTTTAAGTCAGCAACCGCATTAAGAACCTGATCATCCGTATAAGGAACGCCGATCATTTGATTGACTTTAATATCCTTATCAATTTGAGAAAACTGTAAGTCGCTTTCTGCTAGGAACGGATAGCCGGGCATAATGGTTTCCGGAACAACAGAGCTTGGCTTTATCATATGTTCGCGGTGCCATTCGTCGGAATATTTATTACCGACCCGGGCAAGATCCGGCCCGTTACGTTTTGATCCCCATAAAAATGGATGATCATACATACTTTCAGCAGCCAGTGAATAATGACCGTAGCGCTCTACTTCATCACGTGTTGAACGGATCATCTGTGAATGACAGTTATAGCATCCCTCACGAATGTAGATATTTCGCCCTGCTAGTTCAAGCGGCGTATAGGGGCGCATGCCATCTACTTTCTCAATCGTGTTTTCAAGATAGAATAAAGGCACGATCTCTACGAGGCCGCCGACGGATACCATCAATAATATACCAACCAGTAAAATGATGGAGTTTTTTTCAAAAATAGCGTGTTTAAATTTCATCATCTTACTCCTATTCGCCTAGTGCTTGTGCGGCGATTGCGTTGTCAATATTTTCCGGTGTGGCTTCATTAGCAGAATGACCGAGAATAGTGCGCCACAAGTTATAAATCATCACGAGGCTTCCGGCGATAAAGAGTAGGCCACCGACGGCACGAATGATGTAATAAGGTTGCATCGCGGCGACTGTTTCGACGAATGAATATTCAAGGAAACCAAGTTCAGTATAAGCGCGCCACATTAGTCCCTGCATAATACCGGATACCCACATGGCACAGATGTAAAGCAGGATACCAACGGTTGAGATCCAGAAATGCATATTGACAAGTTTTAAGGAGTAAAGCCCTTTGCGGTCCCATAACCAAGGTGTCAGGCAATAAAGAGCACCGAAGCTGACATAAGCGACCCAGCCCAGTGCACCTGAATGCACATGACCAACTGTCCAGTCCGTATAATGGCTCAGGCCGTTAACGGCTTTAATGGACATAAGCGGACCTTCAAAAGTGCTCATGCCGTAAAAGGCTACAGATACGACAAGCATTTTAAGGACGGGGTCAGTTCTTAGTTTATCCCAGGCACCGGAAAGTGTCATAAGACCATTAATCATTCCGCCCCAAGATGGCATCCACAGCATAACAGAGAATGTCATACCTAGTGTCTGCGCCCAGTCGGGAAGGGCTGTATAATGAAGGTGATGAGGACCGGCCCATATATATAGAAAGATCAGTGACCAGAAATGGACGATTGAAAGTCTGTATGAATAAATAGGACGTTCCGCGCGTTTGGGTACGAAATAATACATAATGGCAAGAAAACCTGCGGTCAGGAAGAAGCCAACAGCGTTATGAGCATACCACCACTGGGTAAGAGCATCCTGAACACCGGCGAAAATTGTATAGCTTTTCGGCTCAACAAATGAAATTGGAACCGTTGCATTATTAACAAGATGTAGCATTGCTACCGTTACGATGAAAGCCAGATAAAACCAGTTTGCCACGTAAATGTGAGGCTCGCGGCGGCGCCATAATGTACCAAGGAAAACGAACAGGTAAGTAACCCAGACAATTGTTAGCCAAAGATCAACATACCATTCTGGTTCTGCATATTCTTTGGACTGGGTAACACCAAGCAGATATCCGGTTGCCGCAAGTACTATAAAGAGCTGGTAGCCCCAAAATATAAACCATGGTGCAATCTCGCCGGCAAGGCGCGCTTTACAGGTTCGCTGCACAACATAAAATGAAGTGGCAATCAGAACGTTTCCGCCAAATGCAAAAATCACCGCAGATGTGTGAAGCGGCCTAAGTCTTCCGAAGTTAGTCCAGGGAAGATCAAAGTTTAAAACAGGAAAGGCCAACTGCCATGCAAGTATATCACCAACGAGAAAACCGGCAATGCCCCAGAAGGCAGAGGCAATGACACCGTATTTTACGATCGTGTTGTTATAATAAACACCGGACGGCGATGCTTTGGCATTGTCGTCATTAATGCGGCCGCCGAGATTAAATATGGCAATGATGCCTGCAAGAAAAGCGGCAATAATAATAAATGCATGAAATTGCATAGCGCCTGAAGACGTTTTGGCAGCAATTAAGATCGCAAATATTATTCCAAGCGCCAGACATGAAGCTGTTAGTGATTGCGTAAGTCTACTTACGACTGGTGGATCATTTTGAAAGGTCATTTTGAAACCTGTTATTAAAATTTATATGTTTTTATCCTTAAGGCGAGAAACCCCTCCCCGCAAATATCCATAAATTTGGATAATATATTGATTAATCTTTATGAGCCATAGATTCATTGACCTAAGTCAAAAATCGGAAAATGCCTTAAAAATAATCATGTCGTCGCAATAGAGTAGCATAAGGCCTCGAGCCATTAAAATCTTTCTTTGCAATTTTAATTAAAATTGTAGCAAATTATTTACGTGGTTTTCATACTTTATATCTAGAATGTAAAAATGTAGGGCAATAAATGTCAGATATTTTATGAGTACATCTGTTGTTTAGGAGTAAAATTATGGTAACCGGAGAAGATCAAATGAGTAATTATCCAGTAAAAGGTGATTTTGAGTATAAGCGCGAACTCGCGCATCAGCTTATTAAGCGTTTTGGCGTTACTGCTGCGAGGCAAACATGCGTTGAAAATAAATGGGACGAAGTGCTTCAAGCTGTAAACCTTGTAAGAACCCATTCTTAATCCATCATTCGAAGCTACATGAAGGCTTCGTTCTATCTGTTGCGCAAAGTCTTTAATTTTTTAGTGAGAAAATGACTTTGGCGAATCTCTTTTTTATAAAATTCCAAAATTAACCATTGAAAATCATAGCTATTGCTAGATTTGATCACATTTTTGTCACTTTTATGTGATATTGAATGGGAAATAATCTTTTTAAATATCATCACTTAAGATTAGGTGTTGTAGTTATAACTATCTGCAAATAATAGCTTTATTTAACTAGATGGCACTCTAAAGCCAGTTATAATTAGTAATTATAACTTCACAAAGTATGTTTTTTTTAAATTTGACGTTAAGCAGGTCTTGAAATTAGAATAGGTTATGAGATAGTGTACGCGCAGTCCAAGATATTAGCTCTGGGAGGAGCAGTGACTAAATATTTTTTAGTATCGATAAAAATTAATTAAACGATTTAACAAATATTATCTCTGGTTTTGAAAAAAAATATAGTATAATTATAAAAAACCAAAAAGATGAATACGACAAAAGGGAGGAGTAAGCGATGGGGTTACAGAATAGTTTAAAGGGCAAATATTATAACCTTATGGATAATATTCTTGATCTATCACTTACAAAATCACTTTGTAAAACTAATGCCACATTAAGTGGTTTAACCATAACAATTCAAATTAAGCTGTAGGAAGACGCATGATTAAGCATCGAGTAAGAACAGTTGTTCTTTCAGCCTTCGTAGCAGCAGGATCCTTATCAATAGGAACTGCGGCTATTGGGCAAACTGCATTAAGTGATATTCTTGACGAAGGAATATCTGCAAACGTAATTGCACAAGAATCGCAAGAGCGCGTAGACGCAATTGTCGACGATACTGATAAGATTATTACTGAATACAAAAACGTATTGAAAACAGTAGACGGTCTTAAAGTATATAACGCTCAAATGGATCGCTCCGTTGAACGTCAAATGCAGGCAATGGAAGAATTAACCGAAAACATTAAAAATGTTACAAACATTAAACGTCAAGTCGAGCCGTTACTGGTAAGAATGGTTGACGGTTTGGAACAATTCATTAATAACGATATTCCTTTTCAAATGGAAACACGTCTCGCTGGCCTTGACCGGGTTAAAGATCTGATGACTGACCCTGATGTGGACGCTTCTGAAAGATTCCGTAGCGTATTTGAGCTGTATCAAATTGAAAGTGATTACGGCGGGGTTTTCCAAAGCTACCAACAAACTATGGATATTAACGGTGTCGAAAGATTTGTTGATATGCTTATGGTTGGTCGTGTAGCACTACTTTATCAAACAACAGATGGTTTGGTTTCTGGCGCTTATAATAAAGAGACTAGAGCGTTTGAAGTTGTTGACGAAGCGACTTACCAAAGATCAATGAGTATTGCGATTAGAATGGCGAACGGTAAAGCTCCTCAAAATACTTTACTGTTACTACCAATAATAGCGCCGACGAAAGGAACTGCACAATGAGAAATCTAATAAAAATTATTGTTGCTTTAACGTTAAGTGGCCTTTTTTCTGTCGCAACGGCACAAGAAACAAATCTTGATGCTCTGCTTGAAATTGTTCGCCAAGGTAAAGTAAATGAAACCGCCGAGTACCGTCAACGTGAAGCCGAGTTTACTGGCGCACAAGACAGACAAGCTGGTTTACTTGCTGAATCTCAAGCATCTCAACGTGCTGAAGAGCGTCGTTCTGATCAACTTGAAGCACAGTTTCAATCAAACGATGATCAGCTCGCTGAACTTGAGCAGGATTTTACAAATGAACTTGGTGCTCTTAAAGAAGTGCTTGGTGTTCTTCAATTAGTTTCAGGTGACACACGTTCACGTCTTGAAGCTTCATTGACATCTACCCAGTTTGAAGGTCGCGAAGAGTTTATTACTAATCTTATTCAGAAAACTTCCTCTGGAACTCAACTTCCTAGCATTGAAGAAATTGAGCGCCTTTGGTACGAAGTACAGCGTGAAATGACTGAACAGGGCCGTGTTGTTACTTTTGACCGTGCTGTTAAAATGAATGATGGTTCTGAAGTAAATGTTCCTGTGACACGTGTTGGCATATTTAATATTGCCATGGACGGTAAGTACCTTAAATATGAACAAGGACTTGTTGCTGAACTTGATAGTCAACCAGAAGCGCGTTACAGAGATTCTGCTACAGGCTTGCAAGATGCGACATCCGGTTTTGCTGCATTCGGTCTTGATCCATCACGTGGTTCAATTCTTGCGCTTCTTATTCAGAAACCAGGTATTGAAGAGCGTATCGAACAAGGTGGTACAATTGGTAATCTAATTATTATCGTTGGTGGTATCGGATTGTTGCTTTTCCTTGAGCGTGTGATTTATCTATCAATTGCAAGCGGCAAAGTAAAAGGTCAAATTCGTAGCGAAACTGTTAGCGAAAATAACCCACTTGGTCGTGTACTAGCGGTTCATGAAGCAAACAGAGGCGCCGATGTTGAAACATTGGAGCTGAAAATTGATGAGGCCATTTTGAAAGAAATGCCGCCGCTTGAACGCTTCCTGACAATGATCAAACTAATCTCTGCTATCGCTCCTCTTATGGGACTACTTGGTACAGTGACTGGTATGATCGAAACCTTCCAGGCAATGACACTCTTCGGTACTGGTGATCCTCAAGTTATGGCCGGTGGTATTTCCGCTGCGTTGATGACAACAGTTCTTGGTATTTGTGTTGCGCTTCCAATGCTTTTCCTTCACTCACTTGTGAACGGTATGAGCATGAAAATCGTACATACAATCGAAGAACAAAGTGCCGGTATTATTGCCGTACACGCTGAACAGCGTGGAGGTGCTTAATCATGTTAGCCCTAGTAACTGCATATGAACTAGTTCGCGATTTTATGGAGAGGGGTGGCCCTGTTCTATTGGTGATCTTCATTGCTATATTAGTATTATGGGCTATGGTTTTGGAACGGATGATTTATTTCAAAACCGGCCATAATCGCCAAGTGAATGAAGTTATGGGTACTTGGGAAGGGCGCACTGAGCGCACTTCCTGGTACGCCCATAAAATTCGTGAAGGCATGATTAGTCAAATTAATATGGATCTTCGTGGAAATCTTTCTCACATCAAAACGCTTGTTGCCGTTATCCCGCTTATGGGTCTACTGGGAACCGTGTGGGGTATGATTGAGGTTTTCGACGTACTTTCAGTAATGGGATCAGCAAATGTTAAGGCGATGTCTGCGGGCATTTCCAAAGCGACGATCCCGACGATGGCCGGCATGGTTGGCGCCCTATCAGGGGTGTTTGCAGCTTCATACATAGAAGCACGTGTAAACAAAGAAGCCGAGTTGGTCGAAGACCATTTAACAATGGATCATTAAGAGAGATAAAATGCGTAAACATAAAAAAGCCCAAGATGAAGCTGCAATTGATATGACACCGATGCTTGACATCGTGTTTATCATGCTGATTTTCTTCATCGTTACTGCCTCCTTCTTGAAAGAAGCTGGTATCGAAGTTAACCGTCCTGAAGGCTCAAGCGGGGAACCACAAGAAAAAGCAAATATCATGATTGCCGTTACAGATGGCGATGAGGTATGGATGGAAAAGCGTCGCATTGACGTTCGTGCTGTTCGTGCTAATGTGGAACGTCTTAAGGCGGAAAATCCTGAAGGCACTATTGTTATTCAGGCAGACATAAAATCAACAACAGGTATTGTTGCAGAAATTATGGATTCGCTTAACTCAGCCGGTTATACGGACCATGTGCTAGCAACACAACTTAACTAAAGGAGAGTACAATGATTGCACGGTATGCTATTTCATTTAGTTTCGCAGCATTAATTACTTTTGGATTATTTTTCGGAATGCAGTGGCTTATTGCTACAGGTGATATCGAATTAGAAGACCCAGGTAAGAGAATTCGCGTTGAAATGGGTCAAGTAAGGGCCATTGAAGATGTACGTCAAATTGAACGTAAACCTGATATCCCTGAAGCAGTCGAAGCAGCTCCGGACATGTCTATTGATATGTCAGCATCAGTTGATAATGTTGGTGGTGGTGTTGAGATCGGTACTACAGCAATGGAAGTTGCGCCGATATCTTCTGGTGGTGGCGGATTTTCCGCGACGGACGGAGAATATCTTCCGATCGTTCGTGTTAATCCACAATATCCTGCTCGCGCCGCTGAAAATGGCGTTGAAGGTTACGTCCTTGTTATGTTTACCGTAACATCGGAAGGAACAACCGACGCTGTGACAGTTGTTGAATCAAGCCATAAAATGTTTGAAAGATCTGCCGTTAAAGCGGCTCAGAAATACAGATATAAGCCACGCGTTGTTGATGGCGAACCGATTGCTGTTACAGGTGTTCGGGTTCGTATCGAGTTTACTTTAGAAGGCTAAGCCGAGAAAGGGTATTTGAATATGCAAAATTTTAAGACACTAACGAAGACACTTTTGACGGCGACAGCCATAACAGTCATTAGCGCAACAGCTTCAATTCTACCAACTGTGGCCGATTTCACGGGACAAGAAGCTTTCGCGCAGACCTCTACAATGGCTTCAGAGGAACGTGCTGCTGAGGCTTTGGCCGCTCGTATTGCTCGTCCAAGAATTGGCTCAATGCCAGGAATGAATGAAAGAGCTTTTAAAACTCTGACTAAAGTTCAGGAATTTATGGAACTAGAACCACCACAATATGGTGAGGCTATGCTTCTGCTTAAAAAACAGAATCTAGAGAGACTTAATTCCACTGAGCTTACATCTTTTTATCAATTGATGGCTGCCGTTGCGCAAAATCAGGACAATATAGACGAGGCTCTTGGTTATTATAAGAATATTTTGGCAATGGAATCTATTTCCTATGCTCAAAGAGATCAGATGACATTTATTGTTGGTCAGATTGAATTTTCTAATGGTAATAATGAACTCGCAATAAGTTATTTTGAGGATTGGCTTAAATATCAGCCGACACCTTCTATTACTAATATTGTTGTGTTAGCGAATGTTTATTATGCATCAGCTTTGGATTTGGAAGATATTCCTGTTGCCGCAGAAAAATATTTCAGAAATTCAATTGAATTCCTAAATTGGGCCATTATAAAAGCAAAAGCTGATGGCAAGGAAGACAAAGAAAACTGGTATGCTGTTCTTAGAGCAATTCATAATAATCTCGAAGAAATTGATAAAGTTGTTTTTTACGGTGAGTTACTTGCGACTAGATGGCCTAAAAAGGAATACTGGACTCAACTATCCGGCCTTTATTCTCAGGCCGCTTCTGAAGATGGTATCTCCGAAGAAGATGCACTGTTACTGGAAAAGAAGCAGTTCGCTACTTTTGATTTGGCTTTCCGTCAAGGAATGTTAGATAGTGCGCGGGAACTAGAAACAATGTCCCAGTTATTTCTTTATCATGAAAGCCCTTACCAAGCGGCTAAAACCATGTCTAAATCTATAGAAGATGGTGTGTCTGAGAAGTCTCAACGGAACCTTGAATTACAGGCAACCGCCCATATCAACGGTAAAGATATGGCTGATGCTGTGGCTCCGCTTACGCAAGCTGCAGATATGTCTGATGATGGTAATCTGTATATGCGCCTCGCCAATGTTTATCTTAATTTAGATGAATATGAAGAGGCTGCGGCGGCTATTGAAAAGGCCCTTACTAAAGGCGGTCTTAGACGTGCTGATCAATCTAGCTTATTGCAAGGTCAAGCTTATTTAGCGCTTGAGAAATTTGATGATGCCCGCAATTCTTTCCGTGAAGCCGCGAAGGATGAGAGATCAGAAACCATGGCTCGTAATCTTCTTAGATATGTAGATGCAGAAGAAAGAAGAATTAAAGATATCAGAGAATATCTCTCTTAATATTCTTTTACATAGTGAAATTGAAACAGGGTGATTTTTATCACCCTGTTTTTTTATGGGCGCAAAAAAACTAAATATCATCAAACTCGAAGATTAGAACCAATTATTAGAAAAATAAAAAAGGGCGTTTAAATGATGCCTTTTTTATATGGTTACTTTTCTTGATTGAACTTGTGATATGTTCTATCGTAATGCTATTGATTTAAAACAATAATTTGTCGATTAAGATAAAGTATAGATTTTTGGATACTCAAATGAATGCAACGGTACATATCATTCTCATACTAGGTAATGTCATTATTTCCGTCTTTGCCTCTATTATGGCTGCGGTGGTCTTTCCTGAATTAGGACCAATTTCATCTAAAATAGTGGGCGGCGGTGTATTTTTATTAGGTGTACAGATCCATGTAATTTATGTCATGCGTTCTAATAAAGAGGACGCGACACAGAGGCTCATGGCGCTTCATCAGGATTATCAAGTTTATCAGGATCATTTGGAGCAAACCAAAGAAGAAACAACTAAACTTCGGGAACAAGTTAAGGTAAGTGCAAAAAGCCAAAATAATGAGATCGTCAATGAAATGCGTCTGCTGCAAACCTTGCTTAGTCAGGTGGTTGATAAATCAGGCAGGTCGATCTCTGGCTCAATAGATGTCGATGGTAAACCACTGTCATTAGAATTAAGTCACGGCCAAGACCGGGAAGCCGATGAAATTCTGAATGTGATGCATTATGCGCTTGAAGATAACAGAATTGATCTTTATTTACAGCCGATCGTATCTCTACCGTCCCGTAAGGTCATGCACTATGAAGCTTATTCAAGGGTGCGTGATGATAAGGGAGAGGTTATCTTTCCGTCGCAATATATCAAACTTGCTGAAGATTCTGGCTTGGTTAGTACTTTGGATAATTTACTTTTATTTAGATGTATTCAGGTTATTAGGCGGCTAGGAACAAGAAAACCCAATATGCGCTTCTTTTGCAATATTTCCTCGGTCTCGTTAAATGATAAGGATTTTTTCCCGCAATTTGTTGATTTCATGCTCGATAATCACGAGCTTGCTAACCGACTTGTGTTTGAATTTACTCAGCAAGATGTCCAGCGACAGCCCAATAGAATATGGGAATCACTTGCTAGTTTGGGTAAGCGTGGGTTTCGTTTCTCAATGGATAACGTACAAACGCTAAACCATGATTTAGCTGATCTCGCCGCCCGGTATTTCAGATATGTAAAATTAAATCCGGATCTTCTTCTTGATGATAATATTGATATTGAACGTGGCGATATTAAAGAAGCCTATAAAAGATACGACATAGAAGTCATCATCGAGAAAATAGAAGGCGATGACAAGCTCGTTGAAATACTGGACTGTGGCATTGACCGTGGACAAGGTTATTTATTTGGCGAACCGGTACTCAGTAGTGATATTACAAGCAAACTTTAAATAAATTCACCCAAATAAACTGTCGATATCTTGTTGTGATGTTTCTTTGTTTTCGGTTTTGACTACGTCAGCCTCAACATCATCAGCACTATCCGCTTCGGCCACCGCTACTTCTTCAGCAGCGGCTTCTACAGCAGGTTGCGCTTCTGGTTCAGCAGCTTGTACTTCTGGTTCAGCCTGGGCTTCTGGCTCAGCAGCTTGTACTTCTTCTGGCTCAGCCTGGGCTTCTGGCTCAGCAGCCTGTACTTCTTCTGGTTCTGGTGTTGCTTCCTCTTGTGAAACGGCTGCACTGGGTGCATCAAAGCCGCCATCTAAAAGGCTGTCAATTTCGTTTTGATCAATACCTTCACCTGCCAGCGCTGGACCATTGAGGAGATCTTCATCACTAACTTCGCTATCACCGTTATCCAATATAGAGGTATTTCCATTCCCAGCAGCAGTAATCCCGGTAACACCAAGGATAGAGATCAATTTGCCAACACGCTCTTCAACATCATTTAGAGTTTTAACAACCTTGCTGATCCGCTGACCTGTAATATCCTGGAAAGAGCATGCTTCAAATATTTTCATCACTTCGTTATTTATGTGATCTTTATATTCATCGAAATTATCGCTGTCGAAACTCATCAGATCTTCAGCGGCTTGCATGATCGTATCAGTAGCACCTTCTGTAGCTTCCACAATAGCGTCTAGTTCTTTACCAGCGCGTGGAATTCCCACACCATCGTCATCAGTCGCTGACAGAGAAGAAATCTCAGAACGAGCATCTTCAATATAATCAGCGAGGTCCTGACATTCTTTATAAAGTGTAAGGTCAATTGATTTAAAATAGCTTTCAAGCGAACGCATAAGAACTTCGGTAACCGCGGCAACGTCCGGAAGAGCAATAGGTAGATGATCGCCAGCCCGTAATCTATCTACAAGTGGCCCAATATGGTCTGGCAATAATCCTGATGACATTAAAAATCTCCAAGCACACTAGAGAGTTTTGATTTTAGTGTCGCGGCATTAAATGGTTTAACAATATAATTGTTAACACCAGCTTTTTTGGCAGCGATCACGTTATCTGTTTTTGATTCAGCCGTTACCATAATAAATGGTAGCGCCTTAAGAATGTCGTCAGAACGTACTTCTTTAAGGAGCTCATAACCTGTCATAGGCTCCATATTCCAATCAGAAATAACCAAATCGTAGCTTTTGCCACGTAATTTATTAAGTGCTTCTGCACCATCTGTTGCTTCATCTACATTATGAAAACCAAGTTGCTTAAGCAAATTACGAATAATTCTCAACATTGTTTTATAATCATCTACTATTAAGATGGATAAATCCATATTTACGGCCATTTTTTTCCCGTCCTTATTTATGGTTAAAATTATTTTCCACTAGTAGTATCAACGAAATCACCAATGAATAGAACCAAACTAGACCTAGAGACTAAAAAAAGGGTTAATAGAATGATAAATGATGCAAATATTATTAAAAATATATGTAATTTGTTAAAAAATACCCGGAAAATAACTATAATTAATGATTAACTTGGATTAGTCTGTTCAATTAAATCACAATTACCCAATCAACGAGATAATAAAAGACAGTATTCTATGAAGATATTCAGACATGTTCATTCTTTTCCCAGTGACTGTAGGGGATCTGTTATTGTGCTGGGAAATTTCGACGGATTTCACAAAGGGCATCAGAAAGTTATTGGTGCGGCGGGTAAGATTGCCAGTGAGCTCAGGACCACGTTAACTGTTTTAAGTATGGAACCACATCCAAGGATGTATTTTAATCCCAGCCAAAAAGAATTTCGCTTAAATTCATTTCGCACCAAATCACATTTGCTAGAAAATTTTGGCGTTGACCATTTCATCGTCCTGCCGTTTGATAAAAACCTCGCCACCATGGAGGCGGAAGATTTTGTGCTTGATTTACTGCTAGAGCAAATTGGCGCCCTTCATATTGTTGTGGGCTATGACTATTGCTTTGGCGCTGGAAGGCGCGGTGGGGTAAATGTACTTGGTTGGCTTTCAAGCCAAGAACAATTCGGCCTGACAGTGGTAGAGAAAGTCATGGAAGATGATCATATTTATTCATCAAGCAATATCAGAGACGCCCTTGAGGCGGGAGATGTCAGGAAGGTCGCTGACCGGTTAGGTCATTGGTGGCACGTCGAAGGACATGTCAGAAAAGGTGACCAAAGGGGCAGAACGATTAATTTTCCAACGGCCAATTTGTTTCTTGATGGCTATATTGAACCTAAATACGGCGTTTATGCTGTGCGGATTATCATTGAGGCAGGCGAACATATAGGTGTTTGGGATGCTGTGGCAAATGTGGGTAGGCGACCGACGTTTGATAAAAAAGATGTGCTTTTAGAAAGTCATATATTTGACTTTGATCACGATATATATGAACATCTCATTAAAGTGGAATTTGTTGATTTTATCAGACCGGAAATGAAGTTTGATGGTCTTGAAAGTTTAAAAGCCCAGATTGAAAAAGACTGTGTCACGGCCCGTGAATTACTAGCATTGCCGCAAAATCAGCAATCTTTTATTTCCTCTCCAAGGCTTGAGGAACACTTATAATAAAATAAGCTCGACATAAGGGTGCTCAAGTTGCTACACAGTTAAAAATTTTTTTATAATATTTATTAAGTGAAGCTATGACCAAAGATTACCGCGATACTATTTTCTTACCTAAGACAGATTTCCCTATGAAGGGAAACTTGCCTAACCGTGAACCGCAGTGGATGGAACGCTGGAACGATATTGGTATCTATGACCGTATTCGTGAAAGCAGTAAGGATAGTGAGCGTTATATACTTCATGACGGCCCACCTTACGCTAACGGTAATATTCATATGGGTCATGCTATGAATAAAATCCTTAAGGACATTATTGTGCGCACGCAGCAAATGCTTGGTAAAGATGCACCTTATGTTCCGGGTTGGGATTGCCACGGCTTGCCGATCGAATGGATGATCGAAAAGAAATATAAAAATGCCGGTAAGAACAAAGACGAAGTTGACCCGGTTGAATTTCGGGGCGAATGTCGGGCCTTTGCTGAAAAGTGGGTTGGTGTTCAAAAGGAACAGTTTAAACGGCTTGGTATTTTTGGTGACTGGGACGATCCGTACCTTACTATGAATTTTGACAGTGAAGCACAAATCGTGCGTGAACTTCTTAAGTTTCTTATGAACGGCGGTCTTTACCGTGGATCAAAATCAATTATGTGGTCGGTTATTGAGAAAACCGCCCTTGCCGAAGCTGAAATTGAATATAAGGATCATACATCACATATGATCGATATCGGTTTTAACGTGGTGAAATCAAATGTTGCTGAAATTATCGGCACAAAAATAGTTATCTGGACAACCACACCTTGGACTATGCCCGGTAACCGCGGCATCGCATACGGCAAGGATTTTGATTATCAATTAGTTGAAGTCACGCAAGTTGAAGAAAACTCACGCGTTAAAGTCGGTGAGAAAATCGTTCTGGCCAATGCACTGCTTGGAGAGTTCTCCAGCCGCGCTGGTGTAACGGCAACGAAAGAAATTACCACCTTTAAAGGATCAGACCTTGAAGGAACCGTCTGTCATCATCCATGGCACGGCCAAGGGTATGATTATGATGTGCTTGTGGTTGAAGGTTTCCATGTAACGACCGACGCCGGTACAGGGTTTGTCCATATTGCCCCTAGCCACGGTCAGGAAGACTTTGAAGTTGGGCAACAGTTCGGCCTTGAAACACCGTTTACTGTTGATGAAGGCGGTTTATACTATGATAACATCCCGATGTTTGCCGGTGAGCATGTCTATAAAGTTCATGATCATGTGTGTGAAGAAATGGTCAAAGTTGGCGCGCTTCTCGCACGGTCAAAAATTGTTCATAGTTATCCTCATAGCTGGCGATCAAAAGCACCGCTTATTTTCCGTAATACGCCGCAATGGTTCATTTCAATGCAAACCAATGATCTGCGTGAAAATGCTATGAAGGCAGTGGATAGTGTTCGCTGGATACCGGGTAATTCTAAAAATAGAATGAGTGCCATGGTTGAAGACCGTCCGGACTGGCTTGTGTCCCGTCAACGTGCCTGGGGTGTGCCGATTACTGTCTTTGTTCATAAAGGGACTAATGAGCTTTTAAAAGACGAAGACGTTAATGTTCGCATCGCGAGCGCCATTGAAGAAAGTGGTGCGGATGCATGGTACACCACGGATGCACAAGTTTTTCTTGGTGATCAATATAACGCCGATGATTATGAACAGGTAACGGATATTTTGGATGTATGGTTTGATAGTGGATCTACTCATTCATTCGTGCTTGAAAAACGTGATGAGCTTAGTCGCGGCGAAGGCAAACGTAGTGCAGATTTATATCTTGAAGGGACGGACCAACATCGTGGTTGGTTCCAATCTTCATTGCTCGAGTCGTGTGGAACGCGGGGTGATGCGCCTTATGATCAGGTATTAACCCACGGTTTTACACTCGATAAAGACGGCAAGAAAATGTCTAAATCACTCGGTAACGGTGTTGATCCTCTTAAAATGATTAAACAGTACGGTGCTGATATTCTTCGTTTATGGGTGACATCAACCGATTATTTCAATGAACACCGCATCGGTGAAGAGATTATTAAAAACCAAGCCGAAGCATACCGTAAAATCCGTAATACCATGCGCTTCCTGATCGGTAATCTGGCGGAATTTGAAGAATGCGAAATCCTGCCTATTGATGAAATGCCGGAATTAGAACGTTGGGTGCTTCACCGCTTGACCGAAGTGGATGAAAAGGTCCGCAAAGGATTTGATGATTATAATTATCACCGGGTTTATAACGCACTTTATAATTTCTGTTCCGTTGATCTGTCGGCTTTTTATTTTGATGTTCGTAAAGATGCGCTTTATTGCGATGCTAAAATGACATTGCGTCGCCGCGCGGCACGGACTGTCCTCGACCAAGTTTTCAAAATAGTGACAAAATGGTTCGCCCCTATTCTCGTCTTCACCGCTGAAGAAATTTGGCAGTCGCGCTTCCCAAGTGAAGACGGCAGCGTTCATTTACAGACTTTCCATGACATTCCAAGCACGTGGAAAGATGACGCCCTTGGTGCTAAATGGGAAAAAATTCGCACACTTCGCAAAGTGGTAACCGGTGCACTTGAAATTGAACGGCGCGAAAAAAGAATTGGATCAAGTTTGCAGGCAACTGCGCAGGTTTATGTGAAAGATAGCGGCTATATTGATGCCTTTGAAGGGATTGATCTTGCGGAAGTATCAATCACATCCAGCGCGACAATGATCCAGGGTGAGGCTCCTGAAGGGGCCTTTACGATGGAAGATACGGCAGACGTGGCCGTTATTAGCACGCTTTCGGACGGTGAAAAATGCGAGCGTTGCTGGCAAGTACTACCCGAAGTTGGCAGTATTTCGGGCCATGATGATATCTGCGGGCGTTGCGCCGATGCGGTGGAGGCACTCTAAGCAATGATTAAGGTCGGCGCAATTTCAGCATTAATTGCTTTTATGATCGACCGCATCAGCAAATGGTGGTTCATTGATGTTTTTGATCTGCCAAATAAAGGTGTTGTCGAAATTCTGCCAATATTTGATGTTGTAATGGTTTGGAACAGGGGCGTAAGCTTCGGATTTTTATCGGCAGAAGGTGATTTTGGCAGATGGGCTCTGGTCGTCCTTAACTTGATCATTGTTGCTGTGTTGATTTATTGGCTAAAATCTGCAAAGAATTTTTTATTATCCGGAGCTATTGGACTTGTTATTGGCGGTGCTTTTGGTAATATCTATGACCGGGTGAAATTTGGCGCAGTTGCTGATTTTTTCCAGTTTCACTGGAATGAGTGGTATTTTGCTGTATTTAATGTAGCGGATAGTTTTATATTTGTCGGAGCTGTGCTACTAATATTTAATTCGACTTTTGGCGGTGATGCCAAAGGTCAAAATGAACAAGAATGAAGTTTATGATTATGAAAAACAAATTTGTTGTACTCGCTGTTACTTTTGGTGTTTTATCAGCTCTAACAGGCTGTGGCGGCAAAAGTGCACCTGATGAATATATGGTTCTAAAGAATGCACCGCTATCTATGCCGCCTGAGTTTCATTTGACACCGGATGGCCCTACACAGGATCTTGAAGACGTAATTGATCCAAAAGAAATCGCAAGGCGCGCACTATTCGGCGAAAATTAAGCTCAAGTAGAGCTCCCTGACGCGCAGGATTTAAAATGTGAATGCTACGGAGAACTAAGCTTTGGCCATTCGCCTCCTTTCAGAAAACACCATAAACCAGATCGCTGCTGGCGAGGTTATCGAACGCCCGGCCAGCGCCGTGAAGGAACTGGTTGAAAATTCTATTGATGCCGGTGCAAAAAATATTGATGTGGTGATGCAGGATGGCGGGCGCACGCTAATAAGTGTCGCCGATGATGGCCATGGTATGAGCGCCGGTGAACTGACCCTTGCCGTGGAGCGGCATGCCACTTCTAAATTACAGGAAAATGATCTTTCAAATATCGTCACTATGGGTTTTCGCGGGGAGGCGTTACCTTCTATTGCTTCCGTAAGCAGGTTTAGCTTTAAAAGCAGAGAACAGGGCAGCGATGATGCTTGGAAGATATCCATTGAAGGCGGCCGCAAATCAGCACCCGAGCCAACAGCCTTAAATCACGGCTCCCATGTGGAAGTGCGGGATTTATTTTATTCAACACCGGCCCGACTTAAGTTCCTTAAAACCGACAGAACCGAATTTTCACAAACCCTTGATGTAATAAAACGCCTCAGTATGGCTAACCCGGATATTGCCTTTTCACTTTATAACGGTGAGAAACGCGCCTTTCAGGTATCCGCCGCGCAAGGTGAGCTGCTTGATACACGTCTTCGCCGCCTTGGGGCTATACTTGGCGCAGAATTCACTGAAAATGCTCTAGAGATTAATGCCGAGCGTGAAGGTTTTAAACTAACCGGATATGCTGGTCTTCCCACTTATAACCGTGGTAACGCCCAGCAGCAATATTTGTTCGTCAATGGTCGTCCCGTTAAGGACAAGCTTTTAAATGGTGCCGTGCGCGGCGCCTATATGGATTTTCTTGCCCGTAACAGACATCCGGTTCTCGCCCTTTTCCTCGAAGTGCCGACGGACATGGTCGATGTTAATGTTCATCCGGCTAAAGCAGAAGTTCGTTTCCGTGAAAGCGGCGTGGTCAGAGGACTTATCGTCGGCGCACTACGTCACGCATTATCAGAGGCCGGTCATCGCGCTTCAACCTCCGTATCAAATGCTGCCCTTGGTGCCTTTACGCCTGAGCAGCATAGCCCGACCATGCCGTACCATTCAGGCAGGCAGCAATATCTGCAAATGCCCACATCAAATATGTCTGGCGGATTAGCGGAACGCTCATATGACTATCAAGCGCCGCTTTCATCTGACACAGAAGCCTTTTTAGCCCCCATGGGCAGAAACGAAGCCCTTGAAATTGAAAGCTATGGCACTGCCCCGGAGGATTTGTCAAAATTCCCCCTTGGTGCGGCGCGTGGCCAGCTTCATGAAACCTATATTATTTCGCAAACTGAAAGTGGCATCATCATCGTTGATCAGCATGCGGCTCATGAAAGACTTGTTTATGAGCGCATGAAAAAACATATGGCTGGCGGCGATATCCCGCGTCAAGTGCTGCTGCTTCCCGAAGTGGTGGAAATTGAACAATCTGCCGTTGACAGACTGATGAGCAGACAGGAAGAACTAGAAGGCCTCGGTCTGATATTTGAAGCCTTCGGTGAAGGTGCTATTGTCGTACGTGAATTTCCGGCCTTGCTTGGCGATACGGATATTGCTGGTCTGATCCGTGATCTTGCCGATGAAATAGCAGAACTTAATCAGGCGTTATCCTTAAAAGAAAAACTGGAAGAAGTTTGCAGCACCATGGCCTGTCACGGCAGCGTGCGCGCTGGTCGCCGTATGGCCACCGCCGAAATGAACGCGCTCTTACGCGAAATGGAAGCCACCCCCCACTCCGGCCAATGCAACCACGGAAGACCAACATATGTTGAGCTAAAGCTTAGTGATGTTGAAAGACTTTTTGGACGACGTTAGACAGAGTGCTCAAGAATTGAGAAACTCGCCTCGCCCATTTTCTTACTTTTAATTTCACTAAAATAATCAGGTATTTCAATATTTTCGCTGGATGGATATTCAATGATGATGTTGCCGTTCTGTGAAAGTAATTCCTGCTCGTGAATGTTGGTGAGAACCGGCACTATCATTGCTTTATTGTAAGGAGGGTCGATGAATATGATGTCGAACGGGCCTAGGGCTTTGTTGATTTTTTTGCTGTCCGTGGTCAAATAAGTGGTATTTTCAGGTTTTTGAATTAGGGCTGTGTTTTGTTTGATCAGCTTCATGGAACGCGGATCATTATCGATGAAAGTGACATGCGCTGCACTGCGCGATAAGGCTTCTATGCCAAGGGCGCCCGTTCCGGCAAAAAGATCAAGAATTTTTGAGCCACGGATGCCGGGGCCACTGCCGTGCTCTAGCATATTAAATAATGTTTCGCGCATGCGGTCGGTGGTTGGTCTGATCCGCTCGCCATCTGGGGTGATTAGTTTTTTACCCCGATATTTCCCGCCGATAATTCTCATTTTCGTTTAGGGGTATATTTTCTGGCAGTAGCGGATTTATTCTGATCTTTTGGTGCTGCGCGTCTTTTAGGTTTGGGTTTGGCATTCTTCTTCGGTTTGCTCTTGGCCCAACCGGCGCCTTTGGTCTGCTTTTTCTCTACTGGTTTAACGTCTGGTATTTTGACGTCAAAATCTTTGAAATATTCTTTGCAGTTAATCAGAAGATCGCTGTTGGCGACTTCTTCAATACTGCCGCGCTGCAGAGTTTTAAGCTCAAACGGGCCGTAAGATGTTCTAAGTAGTCTGGTGACAGAAAGCCCGGCATATTCAAGCAGTTTACGCACTTCACGGTTCTTGCCTTCTTTAATGCTGATGGTCAGCCATTGATTGACGCCTTCTTTGCGGTCATCAAGTTCCACTTCAACGCTGCGGTAATTAACACCTTCGATGGTCACACCTTTGCTTATTTCTTCAAGCCGTTTATGGTGAAAACGTCCATTGACGCGAACCCGGTATGTGCGCACCCAACCCGTTGCCGGAAGCTCTAACCAACGCGCGAGACCCCCGTCATTGGTCAGTAGCAATAGACCTTCCGTATTAAGATCAAGCCTGCCGATGGAAATAACACGTGGCATATTGGCGGGCAGGGCTTCAAAAATTGTTGGACGACCTTCCGGATCATAATAGGTGGTAAGGCGGCCGGTCGGTTTATGATAAATCCACAGGCGCGGGGCTTCCGGCGCAGCAATCGTCTGATCATCAACGGTGATCCCTTCAACTGAAGTGACTAGCGTTGCAGGTGTTTCCACCACTTGACCATTAATTTTGACCATGCCAGCTTCAATCATCCGTTCAACGGCGCGGCGTGAGCCGACACCGGCCCGGGCCAGCATTTTGGCGATGCGTTCGCCTTTTGGTTTATCTAAATCTGTCATAATGGTGCCAACATAGGGCATAAAGCAAAAAATGCAATCTTTGCTTGACCTTTTTATGAGCCGCCCGCAAGCTGATGAAATGTCGTTATTTGATAATATGCATATGAGCCGAGCACTTGAAGCGGCCCGCGAAGCCGGCGCGCGCGGCGAAGTCCCTGTTGGCGCCGTTATAGTCCACGGGCCGAGCAACGAAGTTATAGTCGCGGCCTCTAATAAAGTGCTTGAGCTAAAGGATCCGACAGCCCATGCAGAAATGCTTGCTATTAGGGAAGCTTGTAAAATTCGCCAGAGCGAAAGACTGGTTGATTGCGATCTCTATGTCACCCTTGAGCCATGCCCTATGTGTGCACAGGCTATATCCTTTGCCAGAATAAGACGTCTTTATTTTGCGGCAAGCGATGAAAAAGGCGGCGGCGTTGAAAATGGTGCGATTGTATTTAGTGCAAAAAGCTGTCATCATAAGCCGGAAATATACGGTGATATAATGGCGGGGCAATCGGCCGCCCTGCTAAAAGATTTTTTTAAAGAACGCAGATAAATTTCAAGGAAGAAAGTTTATGGAGCAAATAATTGCACAGGCAAATAACCTTTATATTGCGACGTTAGGTTGGCTTGAAGCGAACCTGTTGACCGTCGATAGTGCAATTCAGCTTGGCATTATTACGATGCTTTTTCTTTTTAGTTTTGCTGTCTCGGCTCGTCTTTCACCATTTTTTCATAAGGCGTTTGAACAAAGAGCCTTTTATCAGAAAACCGAAAAATTCTGGAAAGCGCTCTATTTACCGCTTATCTGGTGGCTCGCGGTCTTTACGGCTTGGCAGGTTGCTGCCAGTTTAGGGAACCCGATTATTCTGCTTAGAATGGCGACTAGTCTTATATCTGTGTGGGTCGTTATAAGCCTTGTTACGCTGATGATTGAAAGCGAGGCCATATCGAAACTGATAAGGGTCGTTATCTGGGCCTTAGCGCTACTGAATATATTCGGACTTCTTCAATCGTTCATTGGTTTTCTTGGTGCCACAACATTCACTATTGGTGGAAATGCCCTAAGCCTGCTTGGCATTATTACCGGCGTTACCAGCATGATCGTTCTGATCTGGGCGGCGCTGTTTGTTTCCAAATTTGTTGAAACGAAGCTTAAGGAGGCGCCGAATGTTACCCCGTCAGCGCGGGTGCTGCTTAGTAAAATATCGCGAATTGTCCTTGTGGTTCTGGCCTTTATTTTTGCCATATCCAGTATGGGCATTGACCTGACAGCGCTTGCGGTCTTTGGTGGTGCGATCGGTGTTGGTCTTGGTTTTGGTCTTCAAAAAGTCGTTTCAAACTTTATAAGTGGCGTGATCCTCCTGCTGGATAAATCAATTAAGCCCGGTGATGTGATTGAAATATCTGGCACATATGGCCGGATCAATAAACTCGCGGCGCGCTATACGTCGGTGATTTCCCGGGATGGCCGTGAACATCTCGTGCCAAATGAAGACATCATTACCCAGCCCGTTGTCAATTGGACTTTTTCTGATAAAAAAGTACGCCGTCATCTACCGGTCAGTGTTTCTTATAATTGCGACATTGAAAAGGCTATGGAAGTTATGCTTAACGCGGCGACGGATTCTAGCCGTGTGATTAAAAACCCGGAACCCAAAGTTCTCATCAAAGGTTTTGGCGATAACGGAATTGATCTTGAGCTACGCATGTGGATCAGGGATAGTGAAAATGGCGTATCCAATATCGCCAGTGAAGTTTATCTCGATATCTGGCATAAGTTTAACGATGCAGGTATAGAATTTCCATACCCGCAGCGTGATATTCATATAGTTTCTGCAAAAGGCCTTAAAGAAAAAGAAGACATTTTATAAGAGAATTATTTCTTCTTTTTATCCATCACGTCTTTAAGAAACGTCATGAAATTTGAGAAGCCGTGCTCGACCTCTTCCATATGATCTTCAAGATGATCAATTTCGGAATGCTGGTTATCAAGCTTTCTTTTGCTCATTTCTTCTTTTAGCTCATTAAGTGTCGCTTTTGTCTGCTTGATTAGTTTCTTAAGTTTTTTCGTTGATAGGGATTCATACTCGTCATTTGTCATAATATTTCCCCTTCCTTAAAATTGATTTGTTATAAAAATAAGTGCTGCCGGCAGAGCAAAGAATATACCAACAATATAGAGCAGAGCTATAGCTTTTCGTTCTGTGGCAATTCGAGCAAGCCATAATGCCCCCCGTATTGGTATTTTACGTAGACTTTTAATCCCATAAATCAGTAGCACCGCGCTGGTATTATAGACCAGATGTACTAGGGCGATTTGCAGCGCAAACACCGCCGTTTCACCGGATATAGCCGTTGCTGCAAGCAAAGCGGTAATGGTTGTACCGATATTGGCGCCAAGCGTGAACGGGTAAATTTGCTTTAGTCTAAATACCCCGGAACCGGCCAGCGGCACCATCAAACTGGTTGTGGTTGATGATGATTGAACCAGCACGGTAATCACTGCGCCTGAGATAATACCCGTAACAGGACCTTTACCGATAGCATTATGCATGATGACTTTAGCCCGGCCGACCATTAATTTCTTCAGCAGTTTACCAATAACCGTAATAGCCATAAAGATAATAAGAATACCGAATGCAATGAGAAGAAAATAAGCAATATTTTCCGAAATCATATGGGATAAATCGGTAAATAAATCAATCACCGGCTTAGTGGCAGGCTTAATAAAATTAAGACCCTTTACGCTCATATTATCACCACCGACGAACATTTCAGCAAAATACCCGCCTATAGCCGAAAGGGGATGGAATAAAATTTCTATCGGCAGGAATATCGCCACGGCCATGACATTAAAGAAATCATGCACCGTCGCTGATGCAAAAGCGCGTCTGAATTCTTTTTTCTTCCTTACATGGCCCAGGCTAACAATTGTATTGGTAATTGTTGTACCGATATTGGCGCCCATAATCATCGGCACCGCCGTTTCAACGGGCAGCCCGCCAGCCACAAGGCCAACAATGATTGATGTCACCGTTGAGGATGACTGGATCATCGCTGTCGCGAGAATACCGATAATAAGGCCCATAAACGGATTGGTGGCAAATTGAAACAGATCAGCGGCCTGTCCTTTGGTTGCCCCTTTAAAGCCGGCACCGATCATGCCAACGGAACTAATAAGCAAATATACCAGCGTGGCAATAGCAAGCCACTGCAGTACTGTTTTTACTGTATTTGGGGCGCTCTCTGTCCCCGAATGTATTTGTGACGTTTCAGTCATAGTTTTAAATTTCCAGAATTGTTAATTTCTGGGAGCATGAAAGCACCTGCATGAAAGAAATGCAATAAAACTAATGTTAAACATTTATGACAGTTATTGTCTTAATCGTTTTCTTCGCGGATCACCGCGCGCCAACCAATGTCTCTGCGGCAGAAACCATCTGGCCAGTTGATCTTATCAAGCGCAGCATAAGCATCATTTTTTGCTTGTGTTACGTTATCTGCCAGTGAGGTAATATTAAGAACGCGGCCACCTGTAGCCAAAATGTCTTCACCATCTTTTTTGGTGCCGGCGTGGAAAATGACAACATTATCTGCCGATCCCGCTTGTTCCAGATTACCAATCAGCGTATTTTTTTCATAACTGCCCGGATAACCATTTGCGGCCATCACCACATTCATAGCCGCCTTATCGCTCCACTGGACCGAAATTTTATTTAAATTATCACCGGCGCAAGCCATAAGCGCTGGGACAATGTCCGATTCGAGCCGCATCATAAGCGCCTGACATTCCGGATCACCAAAACGCACATTATATTCAATAAGCTCTGGCCCTTTTTCGGTAATCATTAGCCCTGCAAACAAAACCCCTTTAAACGGGTGCCCTTCTGCGGCCATGCCTGTTACGGTTGGTTTTATGATTTCATTGATGGTCCGCTCCACCATTTCTGCGTCCATCACCGGTGCCGGGGAATAAGCCCCCATGCCGCCCGTGTTGGGGCCAGTATCGCCTTCACCAACTCTTTTATGGTCCTGTGCTGTGCCAAAGGGTAAAATATTCACGCCGTCCGTTAGAACAAAAAAGCTTGCTTCTTCACCGATCAGAAACTCTTCAACCACCAGCTCCGCGCCCGCTTCACCAAACTGACCGCCAAGAATGTCATCAATGGCCGTGTTTGCCTCAGCCAGAGTTTCCGCAATGATCACCCCTTTTCCGGCAGCAAGTCCGTCGGCTTTAATTACGATCGGCGCGCCTTTGGTTGCGACGAATTCTTTTGCGGCGTGCGCATCACTAAAGCGCCCGTAAGCGGCGGTCGGGATATTATATTTTGAGCATAAATCCTTGGTAAAGCCTTTTGACCCTTCAAGAATTGCGGCGGCGGCACTTGGGCCAAATGTGGTTATGTTTTCTGCGGTTAAGCAATCAGAAAGTCCTTCCACCAAGGGTGCTTCGGGGCCAATTACAACAAATTCAATATTTTTTGTGCGGCAAAATGAAACAACGCCATCATGATCTGACGTGTCAAGATCGGTACATATAGCGATATCACCCATGCCGCCATTTCCCGGTGCTACATAAAGATCATCCGATAGCGGCGACTGAGCAATTTTCCAACTTAGCGAATGCTCGCGACCACCAGAGCCAATGACCAAAATATTCATGTGCAATTTCCTTTTTTTATCCTATTCTCTCTTGTATCATAGCGAACTTAAGAAGCAATAATGAAAATGAAGCTAGATGAGTGATTATCCTTTTAACGACCAGACAAAGCCTAGCAACGCGCAGGAATATACGGTCACCGAATTAAGCCTTGCCCTAAAACGCACGGTCGAAGACCAGTTTGGCTTCGTTAAAATCAGGGGCGAAATATCCGGCTGTAAACGGGCCGCATCCGGACATGTCTATCTTAACTTAAAAGATGATAAGTCTGTCATTGACGGCATCATGTGGAAAGGTGTCGCCGGAAGGCTTACTTTTCGCCCCGAAGACGGGCTTGAAGTGGTCTGCTCCGGTAAGCTTACTACCTATCCCGGGCGTTCAAAATATCAAATCGTTATTGATAAAATGGAAGTGGCCGGTGAGGGCGCGCTGATGGCGCTGCTGGAAAAAAGAAAAAAAGAGCTCGCCGCAGAAGGACTTTTTGATCAGGAACGCAAACAGGCTATTCCGTATCTGCCAAAAGTAATCGGCGTAGTGACATCGCCAACCGGTTCTGTCATTCGCGATATCCTGCACCGACTTTCGGACCGCTTTGCGCGTCATGTTCTAGTCTGGCCAGTGCTGGTGCAGGGCGAAGGTGCCGCAAAACAAATTGCAGACGCTATTGATGGTTTCAACGCTATGGATGTGCACGGTGATATACCAAAGCCGGATGTATTAATCGTTGCCCGTGGCGGTGGTAGTCTTGAAGATCTTTGGTGCTTTAATGAAGAAGAAGTCGCGCGCGCCGTTGCCCGGTCAAACATTCCGCTTATTTCGGCCGTTGGCCATGAAACTGATACCACTATAATTGATTATGTGTCCGATTTTCGCTCGCCTACGCCATCAGCCGCGGCGGAGCGGGCCGTTCCGGTCCGTGATGATCTTATTTATACGCTAAAAGATTTTGATATCCGTCTTGAAAAGGCCACAAAAAGGCACCTAAATAATCTTGAACAGCAAGTAGAAGGACTTGGCCGCGGTCTTCCCAAACCATCAGAGCTGCTCGGTTTATCAGCACAGCGTTTTGATGAATTGAGTGAGCGGTTGCCACGCGCTCTGAAAGTCGGCGTTGAAAGACAGGCCATGAAGCTTGAGACGATTATAAAAGGTGAGAGAATGGAGCGGGCAATTTCAACATATATCCACCAGAAGAAAATCAAATATGAAACGCCGGCTCGCCTTCTGGAAAGCCTCAGTTATCAAAAAGTGCTTGAGCGCGGCTTCGCCGTCATTCGCGACGAGCAGGGAAAAACTCTCAGCGACGGTAAAGGTGTGGCTAAAGGTGAAAACCTAGGTATCGAATTTCGTGATGGAGTGGTTGGCGTTATAGTCAGCAACGGAAAGCCAAAATCAAAGCCAAAAGCAAAAAAGAAAAAGAAACCTGTATCAAATGACGAACAAGGGCAACTTTTATGAGAAAATTATTATTCACTTGGATAATATTCGTTTCGACAACTTTATCCTGCTACGCCGAAAACGCGCTTGGTATGCGCGAGCCTTTAAAACAGGGTGGCTATTATGTCGGCAAGGTTTCGCTCGGTGATAAAGTAACCTTCCACGGAAAAACCGTCAAACAATCACCAGACGGCACCTTCGTTATCGCCTTAGGGTGGAAATATAAGGCAAAGGCTAATATCCGCGTCGATCATAAAGCAGGCGGCCATACCATGCATCAATTGGATGTAATGCCCCATGATTATGAAACCGAAGAAATCAGCGGCCTTCCGCCAAAATATGTTGCTCCGCCTAAAGAAGTGCAGGCACGAATTTCAAAGGACGCCGCAGACGTGCGCAGGGTTCGCGCAATGGACAGTGATCTGCAAAATTTCAGAGAACAAATGATCTGGCCGGTTGAAGGGCGGATCAGTGGCCGCTTTGGTTCCCACCGCATTCTTAACGGCGAACCGAGAAGCCCTCATACAGGGCTTGATATCGCGCCGGGACAAGGTGCCTTAATTGTGGCTCCTTTAGGCGGTAAAGTAACTTTGCTCAGTGATCAATACTTGACTGGAAATACTATGGTGATAGATCACGGCCACGGCATTAGCAGTGTTTATGCCCATATGGAGCGGGCCATAGCTAGTGAGGGCCAGACCGTGAAGCAGGGCGACCCGATCGGAACCGTCGGCATGTCGGGCCGGGCAACAGGTCCCCATCTGCACTGGGGAATGAATTGGTACGGGGAGCGGCTCAACGCCGGCGTAGCGCTAGGAATTGAATGATGAAGATTAAAATAATACTGCTTTTATTATCTGGCCTCATAATGATGCCACTGTCTTCTAATGCGCAAACGGAAGTTTTAGGCGGTGAACTTGAATTTAACGCCTCCCTTAAAAGCGATTACCGTTTCCGCGGCGTTTCAAAAACGGATAATGATTTTGCCGCCCAAGGTGGCGTCGATTGGTATTCAGACAGCGGCATTTATGTGGGCGCATGGGCCACCAACGTTTCTGATTTTAAAAGCGCTGATCTTGAAACAAACTTTTACGCGGGTTACAGCACAGAAATAAACGGACTGATTTATGATTTTGGCGCTACCGCTTATGTTTATCCGGGCGGCACGGATGCGCGCTATATCGAAACTTACGGCTCGATCGGTGTTGATTTTGGTCTGCTGACCAGCTCGGTTGGTATTGCTTATATGCCCAGCCAGGATAATATCGGTAATCAGGATAATGTTTATTTTTATAATGATACCCGCGGCACAATGCCGGGCACCCCCTTTAACATCAACCTTCATCTTGGTTATGAAGACGGCGCCTTCGGTTCCGGCAAATGGGACTGGAAAATCGGCACCAGCGTATCCTTCGAAATGTTCGAACTCGGAATCGCCTACGTAGACACCAACCTACAAGCCGGCAAACGCTCAGACAGCGGCGTAATTTTCAGCATTGGCGCCTATTTTTAACGAATTTTGAGTGTCTGCTTTCGACGACATAAGCAGACATTCAAATAAGTTTGAAAAAATTGTAAATACTGATCAGGGCTGTTAATTATCAACTACTTTTTCAAAAGCACTTTTATAAAGGCCTTTTATTTTTTCGTCTTCTGGTGATAGACGAATAGCCTCCTGGTAGGCATCTGCGGATTTTTGCCATTCTTTTAGAACTCCATATGATCTTGCTAGATTGAGCCATCCATTTAGATTATCCGGATTTTCTTTTAAATCTTCGGCAAGGCCGTCCACCATGCTTCTGATGAAGGCATCCTGATCACCCGCTGACATGCTAGAGACTTCCATAATTTGTTCTTGTGACGGCTGTTTCATTGGTCGGCTGGTTGTTGCATTATTTAATTGCCCGGCCGCAACCTCCATCCTCTGTTTTATTTGACTTATCCATGGGGCATTTGTTGGTGCGCCATTCAGCAAACTATTTAGACGGTCAAATGCTTCTTGGGCTTGCCCGTGCTGAATTTCATAGAGAGCAATATTATATTCTACCCTTGGGTTTGTAGGTTCTGTTTTAGCAGCCTCTTCAAATAATGCTTTTGCTTTATCAGATACATTACCCTGATTAAACTCAGTGAGCGTTTCACCATAAGAGAGTAGCAAATCAATATTACCGGGCTTCTCATCAAGTCGTTCTTCAAATAATGTCACTGCCCTTTGTGGCTGCCCCAGAGCGACGTAAGAACGACCAAGTAATATCCATCCACTAATGTCATCAGGGTTTTGATTTAACTTTGCTTCAAGGCGCGCAGTTACACTGCTCATTGACATTTGGTCTGCTGTAGGCTGCGGTTTTCTTGACATAGGTCCCGTCCAGACAGGGTCACCTAACGTATCATAATCAATTGGCTTATTGTTCATGGCTGACGAAATATTTTGCGATTGATCAATAAAATAATAATTTAAACCTGCCGGGAAAGCGAAGGCGCTGAGTACCAAAAGTGATATAATTTTTTTCCAGTATTTCGCTTCTGCTGTTCGGGGCCATAACGCATATATAATTATAGCTGAACTAACCGTTGATGCTGCGATAAGGATGAGCCAATTCATATCATTATTCCTTTATAGCCAAAAGCAGTGGGTTTATATGATTTTCAATATCTTCTCTAATTAAACGACCTGATTTGTGAAAGAGAACTTGTCCAGCATCATTTATTACATAAGTTTGGGGGATGCTGTTGATACCCCAGGTCGGCCCTAATTCACCCATCGCATCAATAGCGGTAAGTAAATAAGGACTTCCCTGAGCCTTGAGAAAATCTTTTGCAAGATCGGGATTATCCTGAAAATCAATCCCCAGAATATCAATCCCTCTCTCGGCCAAGTCCATTAAAAAAGGATGCTCGACCTTGCAGGGCCCACACCAAGATGCAAAGAAATTTATCACATGTATCCCCTGATAACTTAAATCTTTCTGGCTGATCATGATACCGTCAACGTCAAGTGATGGCAGATTAAATTCGGGAATATTTGAAATTGAATTTGCTGAGACAGAAAGATTATCATGAGCGGTCCATATCCATGTTATCTGGATACAAAATATCAAAAGGGCAATTAGTATTAAATATTTTTTCATTCGGTTTTTTCTATAAAATTTCCGCGTTTATAAAAAATATACTGACCTAACCTCGTTACATTTGAGTTTACTATTACATATAATTTTAATCATTAATAAGATTTTGTTTTGATCTCGTTGTTATAATCTTTTCATCATTGCGTAAAACCAACCACATAAATTGGTTTAATTCATGATTGTGTCATAAATTGGTCACTTTTATATCGCAGTGTATCTAGGTAGTTTGTTTCTTAAGTGCTTATGTTTAATATGTAAAATAATAAAGTAAGAAGCAAATTTATGGCGGAATTTATTCAATCAGAATGGTTTATATACGGAGTGCTGATCGTCAGCATTATGAGCGTTTATTACCTGACAAAAACCAAAAGAGAAAGAGGTAATAAAAGGCGTCAACAAGATGAGTTTAGCGCAGGTCTTATTGAACCACCATCGCTTCATCCTGTAATTGATCCTAACAAATGCCTAGGCTGTGCTTCATGCGTAACAGCTTGCCCTGAAGGCAATGTGCTTGGGGTAATAAATGGCAAAGCCGAACTTATTGCGCCGACCCACTGCATTGGCCATGGGGCATGCCAGAAAGACATGATTTTTTTTGAAAGATTGTTGTCATTCATGAATTGCCAGTAAGCTTCGGTTGTTAAGGCGAAACCTTGAGGCACATTTACTTGCAAACTGGATAAATGTTTAATCATCTCGCCGAGTGACGCATTTTTACCGCCAACTAGCGGAATATCCTTGAGCTCTATTTCTTTAAAATCTTTGGTAAAAATCACATCATTCATAATTATCCATCCTAACCACGAACCCGATTTAATCGGTAACGTGCATATAAAACATCACAGTATCATGTTATTTTTCCCTGAGTTTTGTAGAGTGTATATCAATCAACTGAATTGGTCAAAATGACAAACTGCGAATGTCTGCTTTGGGTCGGAAGCAAACACTCAGAGGGGGCTACAATCGCTGAAAATAATGGAGCGCTGACTTGTCCTCTGCAAAATCTGTTTCGAGGGATTTGTGCATCTTTTATGTATAATATTTATCGTCAAGAGCAAAATTAAGCCTATAAAAACCAGTAATGAATAGTATTGTTAGTCTCAGGTGTCAGGAAATTAGTTAGAGGGTTGTTCCGATGCGGGCTCTTCTTCCGGTAATTCTTCACCGCGAATTTTAGCAAGCAATTCTTCCGCTCTGCGTTGTGATCTTGTGCTAAAGCTAATTGTGTTCCGTTTTGTCTTTATCATGACGGGAAGCCAGTCAATAAGTGGAAGGTTTTGCATAAAGCGTTCATATACTAGCAATGCGTCGACTTCCGTGTAGCTAACATCGCGTCCAGCCCCACTATATTGATCTGGAGTGAGTACTCCGACATAGCGATTTTGATATCCAGTTTCGGCGTCCATTCTCATGTGGCTAAAGGTCTGAGAAATTTCGATAAAATCATAATAGTCCGCGATCTGAGCACGCAGTTCTTCGTCCTCAATTATTTCAAGTTTGCCACTGAACTTAATTTCTTCAAATGTGTTGTTGTTAACATTTACAACAATCGACGCACCCACTGATGCAATCGAAGTGATGAATCGGGTGGGATCTTCTCGAACTAGGTCTTCGTTCTCGGCAGTTTCAAGCAGAAACTGCGCATTTTCAATGCTTCTTTCATTGCTTCTAAGTACGCCATTAAAGAAGCGGATATCCTGTTCCAGTTCATCGGCAATACGGTTGAGATAGCTTTGCCCTTTGACAAGTTCTAGCCTCTGCTCATTCCAATTGGAAAACTGAAGGCCGATAATTATACCAAGGACAACCACCACCATTTCAAGCCCAACCACAAACCAGTTCTCGTCTGTAACATGCTTCATAAAGCGACGAAGTATCATTTAATTCTTCTCTAAGTTTTGAGGAGCTTACATCAAATGATTCATCTGGTCAAAACGATCATCTCGAATGGCTGCTTTGGGTCGAAAGCGGACATTCGTTAAAATGAGATTAGTGGGCCCCGATTACGGCAAAAGATTGGCACATGTTACATTCTTGTTTGTCTCATTCAAAAATTCGGTCAATCACGACACTAACAGTTGCTGGCCCAGATGGGTCAAGCCCAATGTAACTAACAGTCGCAATGTTGCCACGAAAAACAGGGCGCGTAGACGGGTCAAAATAAAGGTTTGGCTTTAAGGTTCGAATTGCCCCCATATTCCCGAGTGAAAGTATGTCACCTGCTTTTAAGGGCCGTCCGCGTTTAAGGAGACGATTGCGCAGATGCCTAACGCGGTATAGAGGTTCATACGCATCTTTAATAGAACCTTCAGCAAGAAGATCACCATTTTCATTGGTCATTTGAAAGCTAAAGTTATTGAGCCTATTAATCCAGTCGGCAGTTGCCTTGGTTTCGATTAGATCACCGATGATGGCGTTTCTAAAATCGTAATTTGTCGCTATCCCACCAACATTAGAGCTACCGTCAGATGGTTGAAGTAAATCAGGCATTTCAATAAATGGCCGAAAGCCAGATAACGCAGCAAGGATTTCCTTATCCGTTTGCGCATCATTAATATCAACACTACCTACTATTGCCGCAAAATCGGCTTCAACGAAGCTCATATTACAGCAATCAACTGAAATATGCTTTCCGCTCTTATGAATGCCTTTTGAAAACATCGCTGCCGTGACTGGTCCACTTAAGCCATTGACAGGACCATTGTCATATTCGCCCTTAGCAAATGTGCCGACTTTATATCCAGCTATCTTTCCTTGCGTTTTCAGAAGTTCCTCTACATATAAATCTGCAATCTGATAGGCTACTACTTCAGATATATCATCTGCGGATATAGGAGAAATAGGTTTCGCTTGATTGAAGTTATCAATGAAACTTACAGCAAGCTTTTTTTGGTCTACTGGATTAGTGAAGTCAATATTTTCTTCTCCAGAATTGCCACACCCGGTAAGAGCAATAAAGCCGCCTATTAAAATGATTGAATTTATTTCTCGCATAATCTTCATGATGCTTCCAATTAATTAAGTGTTGCAAGTTTAATGCGGGCATCTGCGAGCGTAGTGCGACTTGAATTTCCACCTTCAGAATTTTCGATCAGAAGCGAAAAGTATTTTTTTGCCGTTTCCATGTCACCTAATTCAAAAGCGGTATTACCTGCGCCATAAATGCTGTTGTACCGTCCTGGGGAACGTTTTAATGAAAGTTTGTATGCGGCATGTGCTTCCTCAACACGGGAAAGCTCCAGATACATATCACCTAATAATTCTTCAGCAGGTAAAATATCGCCGGGGTTAGACGGCGCATTTTTGCTTGTTGCTTCTTGTTTTGATGCTTCCTTCATTAAGGCTAGAGCATTTTCAGTATCGCCATTGGCAAGATATTGCCATGCACGCGCACCAAGCAGCTGGCTATCAATTTTCATTCTGTAATATTCAAGACCATTCATTGGTGGCAATGTTGCGGCCATTTCTGCTAGAAGCTCAATATCAGCGGTTGCTTCATCAGGACGGCCAAGGCGAGAGAAGCCTAAGGCGCGCGCAAAATGTGTGTTGCCAATGTCTCTCTTATCCGCATCTATCCATGGGAAATATGCAGGTGATTTTGGCGTAAGAGTAATGGCAGTTTGCCAATCTTTACTCTCCATTGAATTTCTAGCGGGAACTGCTGTGAAAGCATACGCGATGGCACGTTGTCCGCTTTTTTCATATTCCTGAATATCAAGGGAAAATAAATCTTCCTCGAGTTTCGCTGCGGCTTCGTCGTCACCTTTTTGCAGATGAGCAAATACTAAATAGTCCATTGCGTGTGGGTAATGTGAATTAACGGCCCCATTATCAATACAGATTTCAAGGGCGGTACCGGCAGAGATATTATTCCATTCGATAGCGCTATCCCATTTTCCCAAGCGCGTATATGTGTGTGTCATCATATGAGAGGCATGGGGCACTTTAGGCGTTATTTGACCATAATGATCCGCTACTTCAAGCGCACCACTGGCTAGATCGGCCGTGTCAAAGGCATGAATTACATAATGATGTCCGCCCGGGTGGTTTGGCATGGTTTTCAATACGTCAAGCGCAACCTGCCCTGCTTCAAGTCTTTCAGAGTCATTTTTTGAAATAGCAACTTTAAAAAGCGCATTAAAGGCTTTTGCATCCATATCTTCTGGCATTTCATCAGATATATTTTGCCAAACAGCTGACATCTTGGCAAATCCGTTGACCATGTTTAGATCAGCGCTTTCCAAGTAAAAAGCTTCAGTGGTCTTTAAAAAATTCTGTTCACGTTCTGTGATGCCGTTGATTGATTGCCCTCTTCTTGTTAATTCAAGGCCGCGCGCATAATCTTCTGCTGACAGTGCATCACCCCAAAGTGGATGGATCATAACCATGGCCTGGCCCCAATATGACATTGCGCAGTTAGGGTCAGCATCATCAGCCATTGAAAAAGCAAACTGGGCTTCCGGATACATCATGTTATGCATAAGTGCGACACCACGCTCAACTAATGGGCTTGCTTCTGCGGTACAGCTGGTTGGGAAATTTACATCACCTACCGGCGTTGAAAGAAGATCAAATTTAGGACCATCAGCAGCTTGAGAAATTTCCTCAGATATTTCATCAGAAACCTCTTCAACTTCGCTATTATTACTACATCCCATTATCAAAGTTGTGAAACAGAATGTCATAAAAACCCAAGCTTTATTCATATCTTAAATACCCTTTATATTGTTTACGCGCGCCTTATGATTGGAGAGTGATGTTGGTTTTATATATAAAACTTATATTGTTATATAAAACAAAAATAATTATATGATAATTTAATTTAAGCGCAAGAAAATTCGGTCTAAGCAACCTTGATAGGAACATTGTGTATATTAGCTTGATCTTTTTTTCCCAAACTAGACGTATATAAAGGATCAAGCCCCAATAGATATGTGCACCGTCCAAATGTCTGCTTATGTCGTCGGAAGCGGATATATAATAATTGTGGATATTTGCTATTATCACCCTGCTTGAGCACCTCCTGACGACCCAAAGCGGATATTAAAAATTAGTAATGACGAGTAAATTTCTTGAAGTCTTTTTAAAAAAGGCAATGATCTTATGCTTCGGTGTAATTCTGGTAATTTCTTTAAATTGGCAATAAGCTGTGATAACGTCCGTGCCTTGATATAAAGCACTAGGGTAATGGGAAAAAAGATTGATTAATAAGGCATCCTCAACATCGGGCAATGAGAATGACGCTTACGATGCGTTTCAGGATATGTTGCAAAATAAAATTCTTAACAGTCCGATGAAACCAGTGCAGTTAATGGCGATCATAATGTGCTTTGTCCTCAATATGATTGACGGTATGGATGTTCTTATTGTTTCCTTCACTAGTTCTTCGCTTGAGGTTGAATGGGGTTTATCGAAAACACAGCTCGGTTATATATTTGGCGCTGGCCTGTTTGGGATGATGATGGGTTGCATTTGTCTGGCACCAATTGCCGATAGAATTGGCCGATTTAAATTGTTGTTCATCTCGACGGCATTGATCGCATCTGGAATGCTAGCGACCGCCATAATTAATTCGTTAGAACAGATGCTCGTTCTTCGTTTTATAACCGGGCTAGGGATTGGTAGTATTTTACCAACTATGGCGGCGGTTGCTTCGGAGTTCTCGAATGAGAAGAACCGCAATTTCAGTGTCGGTTTTGTGCAAGGTGGGTGGTCAATCGGCGCGATACTTACCGGTTTTTTTGTTGCTTGGGCGGTGCCTCAATTTGGTTGGCGCATCGTTTACGCTACCGCGGGATCAATATCACTCATTATGCTTCCGTTAATCTACTGGTTTATGCCGGAAACGTTATCTTTTTTAGCCAAACACCAACCCGAAAATGCTTTGAAGAAAATTAATGGATTGCTTAAGCGTATGGGCCAGGAGCAAATTGATCACTTGCCCAAAAAACCAATTGAGGCGAGAGCCAGAACCCCTGTGCGGGATCTTTTTAGTAATAATTTAAAGCGAGCTACTTTGTTGCTTTGGAGCGGGATATTTTTCGCGTTTATGACGCTTTATACGTTAATCAGCTGGATACCAAATATAGCCACGACATCAGGTATGCCTTTTGAGTTAGCGACATACGCAGGTATGGCGTTAAACGTGGGGGCGTTCATTGGTACGGTTGGCATAGGGTGGCTCGCGACATGGTTAAAAATTAATCGTCTAATATTTATATACATGCTGTGCGGTTTTATTTTCATGTCAATTTATGCGAATTTTGACATGAGTTACGGTGTTATGTTTGGTTTGATATTCTTTATCGGGATTTCAGCTCAAGGCGGCATCACTGGATTTTATCCGGCAGCCGCAAGAGCTTACAGTTCACATATACGTACAACGGGCATCGGTTGGGCGATCGGTATTGGCCGTTTTGGTGCCATCATTGGACCAGCGCTTTTTGGCATTTTGTATGATGCGGGAATTGCAATTCAAACCATGTTTATAATATTTTCATTTCCACTATTACTAGCGGGTATCGCGGCGTTGTTGATCCCACAGGAAAATTTGGAATAAGATAATGCGGGTAAAAAATAATTTCATAAAGCAGGTAAAGCACATCAAAGAAAATGCTGGTGTTGTTGTCGCCGTTCTTGTTGATGATGGTTTTTCGAAGCAGGAAATTGAAAGACATATTAAATGCGGTATGGGAGTAGCAGAAATCCGCATTGATATGTTTCAAAGCTATGCACCAAATCACATAATAAAAGAAATTGATAAATTCGCCGAAGTTCCGACATTAGCGACCATAAGAAAAACTGAAGATGGTGGTTTTTGGAATAAACCTGAAACTGAGCGGATAGAATTGTTCAAATCAATAATACCCCATGTATGGGCCGTTGATATCGAGTTATCAGAACCAGAAACGCTGTCTGCATTGAAGGAATTTCTTTGCGATCACAGCTGCGATCTAGTGGCGTCCTACCATAATTTTGATCAAACACCGAATGATGATTTTTTACACACATTGATCAGCCAAGCAAAAAAAGTAGGCGCAGATGCCGTAAAAATAGCTTGTATGGTGAAAAGTGAAGCTGATTGCATCCGATTAGCGACTTTGTTTGAAAAGGACTTAGATATTCCCAAAATAATTATTGGAATGGGGGCGCTCGGTATGCGTACTAGAGTTTCATTTCCAGCTCTCGGTTCCTTACTCACTTACTCGCCATCTGACAAAATATCTGCCGCATACGGGCAAATATCATTTTCAGATATGATTGAGCAGCTTCGCGAATTTTATCCAACATTTGTTAGAAGATAAAAATTTAACTCTTTCTCGTTATTTCGCCAGAAGCAATCGTTCACAATAGTAGAGAAATAAACTTCATTAACTTTTAAAGCGCATTTGTTTTCGGTCAAAAAAATATTTGGCAAAAATATCAACTACGTTAAAGTTTATTGTAAATTGTTTTTGCTCATGTTAGCGTTCCTTGGGAGCTTGGAAATTACCATTTATGGATGGCAGTTTACAAAATGAAAAGTATTAAATTATTTTTGAATAGAGGCCGTTATCTGCGGCATATAGCAGTCCTATTTCTTTTGATCGGATACGCGCAGGCGTCTTTTTCTCAAACAACACAAGACCTAGCTAATAATTTACCTGCTAAAAAGTTTGAATATCCTTGGGATGTTAAAGTATTTGATCTACCTGTTTCAAAAAATGGTGTTGCTTATCGCCTTTATATCCGTGCGCCAATTGAACCACCCCAAGAGGGCGAGAAACCTTCAAGCTTTTATTTTCTAGACCCACTTGCACTTTTTACTCCGGCTGCTTCAATGAGTTATAATTATGAATATTTCAATTATACCCCCAGTGCGTATTTCATCGGTATTGGTTATCAGGATGAAGCAGACGGTACATGGAAAGAGGAAAATCGCACACGCGATTATACACCGACTGCATTCGCTCCTCCAGATGCGTCTCACTTCCTTTCAGGAAACCCGGTAGATTACGAAAATTCTGGCGGCGCTGATGCTTTTCTTGATGTGGTTAGAGATGAAGTGATACCCTTTATTGAAGCTAAATATGAAGTGGATGCTGAAGATAGGGTACTTATCGGAAAGTCGATGAGCGGCTTAGCCGCTGCCTACTCTCTTATGACTAGACCCGGTATGTTTAAGCGTTATTTAATTATAAGCCCGGCAATTTGGTGGGATGATTTTTTATATCCTCGGATGGAGCGAGCAATTATGAAAACGGCGGAAGCGACAAAAGATGCCGAGTACCCCATTGAAACAAGAGCTTACTTTGCAGTTGGTGACGGCGAAGAAAGAATGAGCCTAGTCACTGATCTTTATGTGCTTTTTAATTCTTTGCAAAGACGATTTAATCCCAATTTAAAAGTGAACATTGAAGTTCTCCCTGATGAAGCGCACGAAGGCGTTTTCCCCAATGCCTTCATGAGGGGTATGGTTGGGGTATATTCTGATGAAGAAAATAGGAAAGCCTCTGCATCAAAACTTAAATGGAAATAATTCTCAGCATTGATGATACTTAATGGATGCGCTAACGGCTACTTATGTCGTCGGAAGCAGACACTAAAAATTGTTACTATCACAGGTTATTTTGTTTTGCAGATTAGCATATAAAACCAGCGCATCTTTATGATCATTTTGGCTGAAATATTTTAGCTTTTGACCACTATGATCAAGGGTGTATTCGCTGATTTGGCCGCGTTTTACGGATGATAGAATTTTGCAGGGGAAGGTGGCTTCTCCGCCTTTTTCATTTAGGCTTGCTACGGGGAAATAAGCTTTATTTTGGTCTGTGAGCAGGCCAAGCTGGAAATAACGGACCACTTGGGGCGGGGCTTTTACCCGAGCGGATGAAAAATTCATAAAGCCCGAAAGCCGGAAGCAACACAGGCGCCAGCACAGGAATATACAAAAGCCCTGAACAAACACGAGTAAAGTCATTCTGGTATTTGGTCAGCAACAGCGCAATAGGTAGAGCGAAGATCAGATTAATGGCAATCACCAGTGCCGCAACGATAAGTGAATTAAGCAGGCCTGAGAGAACAAGTTCAAAATTCTGCAGTTCCACCAGTCCTGAAATATTAATTTCATCCGGTATGATCTGCGGGAATGGAATTCTGGGCGCGAGCAACCAGAAGCCAAGATGAAAAAACAGTATAAGATAAAAACTATTGAGCAGATTTAATGAGAGCCATTTTTGTTTCATTTTGCGCGCCTCATATAAAGTCTGAGCGCAAATGATATTAGAATGCTTACCATGAATATGATGATCACTTTTAAATAGCTGGCAATATTTTGATCAAGGTCAATGCTTTGAAAATCGCTTAAGGCTGATACGGAGAGAAACTGCGGGCTGTTGGCTCCCAGTAAAAACGGCACTTCATAATTACCCAGCACAAAGGCAAAAATAACAATGAATATGGACATGACCTGCACTGAATTAAGTGGGATATATATTTTTTGAAATATTTCCAAAAACCCCGCGCCAAGATCCTTAGCGGCAAATATATAACCGGATATTTCCTTTTTATGGGTCGCCATCAGGTAAAGAATAACAAACGGCACCTCTTTCAAGATATAATTGAGGATAATGCCAATACCCAATTGATCATTAATTAACGTAATCCCGCCAAGATTAAACAGCCGCGCCAGAAATCCGCTGTCAGAAAAAAACAGATAAATAATATAGGCAAAACCAAGGTGTGGGACCACCAGCACAATATTAAGAATGCCGTATTTAAATTTTTGTTTATCCGAATTGATCAGATGAAAGCTGATCAAACTGCCGATGAGAACGGCGAGTGCCGTTGATATCAGGCTGATGATTATGGAAAAGGATAAATCGCTCACGGAAATATAATCAAATGAACTGAGGCTGAAAGTGCTGATGCTCTGCGCGACCACTTTTGAAAATGCGTATAAAAAAAGCCCGAATGGACTGACGCAGATTAAAAGTATCAATAAAGCAATGATCAGTTTTGAATTATTTGTTTTTTCCATTCTGTCTCAATCACCGGAATAAAGGCGGCCGGTAATTCCTGTGCCTTTGCTTTGTTGAGTATTTCCAGATCCAGTGTTGCGTCGCCCAGATCAACGGAATTTAATACTTCTTTATCTTGCTCTGAAAGCCTCTCCAGATCAAGAACACTAAAATCACCCCAGTTATCCGGGTTTAGTTTAGAGGCTTGTGCCGTTATGCCAAGCAGAAAATTTGCCGCGGTAACGGCGCTCTCTTTACTCGGTGCATTAAAAGGTATCGTCACATAATGAGTATTAGCGAGCGCCCCGTCATCCAGCACGAATGTCTTTGTAGTTTTTGGGAAGATGCCCTTATCAATCATTCGTTGGGCGGTGGACGGGTAATAATCCATTGTCATCCAAAGGGTGCCGTCTGAAAATTGTTGATGAAGCTTGCTAACCGTTTCAGGGTAAAATTCGCCTTCACGGTAAAGAAAAGGGGCAATGTCTTCAAGCAGCGTCCACAGTTTTGGTAGCTCTGCCCGAAGTTTGTCCTCGTCACCAGTGCGGGCTAAATTATTATAGCTTTCCCGGCCTAAAATATTCATTAAAGTCTGCCGGATAAAAGCACTGCCGGTAAAATCTGGTGGTGCAGAATAGGTAAACTTGCCCGGATTTTCTTTTATCCAACGCACCAGTTCACTGAGCGTTTTGGGCGGAGTTTTTATTTTTGCCGCATCATAAATAAAGACCATCTGCGCCGCTCCCCACGGCATTTCGTGGCCGTCATGAAGGGTGCCAAAATCGTTCGCTATGGTTGGATCGTCCAAATTTACAAGTTTTGAATTTTCAAGCTCATATAAAAATGGCTTCCAGGTAAGCCCGTTATCTTTCATCACTTTAAAATTTTCGCCGTTAACCCATAACAGATCAACAGAGCCATTTTCACGGCCCCGTCTTTTATCCCGGATCAGTTTTTGTACCGTGTCCTGTGCGTCATTAATCGGAACCCTGATCAGGTCAATGTCATACTGCTTTTTAAGCTCGTCAGCGACGAATGTATCGATCCAGTTATTGATATTTTCATTTCCGCCCCACGCGGCAAAGCGCACGGTTGCACTTTGGGCAAAAAGTGAAGTAGAAAGCAGGAAGCTAAGCAGTGTGATGATCAATAGTCTCATATAGTTTGATATCTCCTGTCTTTAGTGCCTCTGCGGCTATTGATAAAAGCTCAGCTTTAAACTCAAGCGAATTTATAAGCGGGAGCTGCGATACATATGTAATTCTTCGAAATATCTCCGCGGCGCAAAACTTAGCAACCAGTGAGCTGTCATGCTCACCATAAAGCTCATTTAAGGTATCATGCGCAACTGAAAAGTTATTTGAAAGCACCATATGAGCCAAAAACACACCGAGATCGATCTCGGGCAGTCCTAAAAATCCAAATTCAGGATCAATGACAAACAGGCCTTTTCGGTTTCAATCCAGCTCATAGGATAATAATCGCCGTGAATTAATGTGCGGCTTTTTTTAAAATATAACTCGCCCAGTTCAGTCGCGGCTTGTCTCAGTTCATCATCATTCTTATAGGGTTTTGCGATCGCCTGAAGGCCCTCTGTAACCGTATCAAGGTCAATAGCCTCATCATCCGCTAAAAAAGGAAGGTGAAAAATATAGGCGTGGTTTAGTTCCCTCATGGCGAGATTATCAAATTCTATGTCATTCGGAATTTTAAGGCTGTGAAGCGAGACAAGATAACGCACGAGGTTTTCGCAAGTTGCTTTATCAAGTTTTTGTTGTTGCGCGTAAAGATATTCAAAATCGGTCGCAGAGCCAAGATCAGATATATAGGCAATTCTTTTTTCTTTATCGAGGCCAAGAAGCTCCGGTGAGTGAGCCGCCAGAAAGTCATTCTTTGCGGCGAGTTCGTAATATTTAAATTCCGATAATATTCTCCGTTCTGGCGCAGGAATATCGGGGAAACGCGCACAATAGGGCGGGGACTGTTTTATGATAACCGTGTTTTGATCATCAAAGGTTAAGCGAAATGTAAAGTTCATATTACCGTCACCAGCAATATCAATATTTGCTACTTTGACCTTTTTGCCAAGGACATTTTCAATATGATTTTCAAAATCATTTGTTGTCCACTGATTGATATAATGTGTCATAAATCCGGCAAATACCTTATTTTGTTTGATATTTTTATAATTGAAACAAATGCCGATCACAATTTATTTTTTTGTTGTTCACTTGTTAATTCCATGATGCTCTCTTATAACGAAATTAACGAGGAATTAGAGAAACTATGAAAAAAGATAAAAGAAAAAACCTTAATTTCGATAGTAGGGCCGTTTACTGCCCGCCTGATGAAGCGACAAAATCCATCAGCCCCAATATCGTTATGTCATCTAGCTTTCAGTATGATGCGGAAATATTTCAAAATATTGTGGATGGTGCCCGTAAAGAAGTGAACATTTATGGTCGCTGCGGTAATCCAACGGAATATCAGTTTGAAGAACAGATGATGATGATTGAAGGCGCCGATGCCTGTCTTGCTACGGCGTCCGGCATGGCCGCTATTTCCGTTACGCTGCTTGGACTGCTTAAAAGTGGTGATCATATTGTTTGTGACTGGACCACATATAGTTCAACCCATGAAATGCTTGATCACCGTTTGACCGATTATAATATTGAAACATCCTTCGTTGATACGGCTAATATTGATGCAGTTCGTGACGCCATTCGCCCCAATACCAAAATCATATATTTTGAAACCATCGCCAACCCGTCCATGAAGGTGGCACCTGTTGCGCCGCTCGTTGAGCTGGCCCACGCGCGGGATATTGTCGTCGTCTGCGATAATACATTTGCTAGTCCTTATGTTATGCGCCCTCTGGAGCATGGTGTGGATATCGTGCTTGAAAGTGCGACAAAATTTATTGGCGGTCACAGTGATGTTATTGGCGGTACAATCTGTATGAAGTCAGATCTGCTTCCTAAAGATTTTCTGGAACAAATCCGCTGGAACACCATGGTAAAACTTGGCGCGCCAATTGCCCCCTTTAACGCATGGCTTTTATCGCGCGGCATTCAAACCTTGAGTGTACGCTTAGAGAGAGCCTGTAAATCAGCCGCCACGCTCGCGGAACATTTTGAGGGGCACCCTCTTGTCAATAAAGTGTGGTATCCGGGACTAGAAAGTCATCCACAACATGAAATAGCAAAGGCGCAGATGCCGAAATTCGGCGCGATGCTTACCTTTGATGTCGGGGACGGGGACCGGGCGCTTAAAGTGCTTGATAATTTGGAACTTGGCTGTTTTTCAGCGAGCCTCGGCGGTGTTCGCACGACGACGCAGATCCCGGCCTTGATGGCTTTTCTTGATATTCCAAAAGAAGAACGGCTTGAAATGGGTATATCAGACGGCATGATCCGCGTTTCAGTGGGACTTGAAGATGTGGATGATCTGATCGCGGATTTTGGTGCCGCTTTATCAAAAATGTAGCGGGATTGCATAATGGAATTAAAAAAGACACTTAGTTTTTGGGACGTATTCGCCATCGCGCTTGGTCAGGTTATTGGCTCGGGTATTATGGTGCTGATTGGTATTGGTATTGAATTTACCGCCTATGCGGTTCCGTTTGCCTTTATTCTATCGGCGACGCTTTCACTCATCAAACAAACACCAATTGTCTTTATGGGTTCTGCGATGCCAGCAACCGGCGGGCTTTATGTTTATTGCAAGCGCGTGCTTGGTGATAAAATGGGTTTCTTTTTCTTAGCACTTCTTCTTATTACTCATATCCTTATTGCGCTGTTTGCCCTTGGTTTTGCTAATTACGCGGCGGCCCTAATTCCGGCGCTAGAAGCAAATATTAAATATGTAGCTCTCTCCATATTGGTTATCTTTTATCTGGTTAATCTGGTTGGGATCAGGCAGGCGGCGGCCGTGCAAAAAATTATGATTGTCTTCTTGCTTACGGGTTTATCGACGCTGATATTTTTTGGTATTTTTGAAGTTGATTACAGCAATTTCACGGATCAGGAAAAACTTTTCCCAAGTGGTTGGTATGGATTTGCCCTTGCCTGCGTTGTGATGTCATTTGCCACGGGCGGCGCATATTATGTGTCGGAACTCGGCGGGGAAATGAAAAACCCGCACCGTGATCTTCCCCGGGCAATCATTTATAGCACTTTAATTGCGGCTTGTTTCTTCGCGCTTGTCTCTATCGTTGCCGTGGGCATTCTGCCCGTTGAACAAACGGCGGGTAAAACTTTGGCGGAAGTTGCTATGGCTATTCTTCCAGCGCCTGTTTATACCGCCTTTATCGTCGGTGCAGGATTATTTGCCCTCGCCACCAGCATAAATTCAACATTTTCCTGGGCGACAAAATCTGTGCTGATCGCCTGTGACGATGGCTGGCTACCAAAAGGGATTGCCACGGTCAATAAAAGGTTTAATACACCGCACATCCTGCTAACAATATTACTACTTATTGGCTCCGCGCCTATTCTGGCAGATTGGGACCTTACCTATATCATTATGCTCGGTAGCGGGCTTGTTTTTATCTATGATATGGTACCGCTTATTGCAGCCTTTATGCTCTCCAAGAGACTTCCTGAAGTGTTTGCCGCAGCAAGGATAAAAATGTCAGACAGAACCTTAAAAACAATAAGTGTCATCGGCATTTTAATACTCACAGTTCAAGCGGCCTTAACCTTTTCTGATATTGACCGGACAGGATGGATATTCATCATTGTCTATATTATTTTTGTCATCGGTTATATACAAATTCGCTCAAAATATAGACAGCTATCAAAGCAAAGCTAATATTTTCTCCGCCTCTTTAAGCAGAAGATCAATGGATGTGTTGTTGAGCAGAACCATATCCGCAGTGGATTTTAACGGCGCGATATGATCATGATAAGCCGGCAGAACGTCCCTGTTATACTGCTCTGTCACGCTTTCAAGCGTTCGTCCCCGCTCAGACATATCCCGCTCAATGCGCCTCTTAAATGCCAATTCAAGATCCACATCAACAAAGATACTGATATCTGCTTCAGCGCTGAGAAGGGAGCCTGAAAACAAGCCGTCAATTATGATCGTGCCTGCCGCGCTGACCTGCTCATACCCGGCACGTTCGCTGACCGTGAAATCATAGACAGGCACATTTGCCGTGCCGTCGCTTTTTAAAGCACTGAGATGCTCTTTTAAAAGCGCGTTATCAATGGCCGTGGGATAATCAAAATTGTAAAAGCCATTTATTTCAATCTGCTCGGCTTTACTAAGATAATAGCGATCAAGACTAAGCAGCAGGCTCCCGGGAAGGTACCGTTCAATTTCTTTCGCCAATGTAGATTTCCCCGAGCCACTAGCACCGGATATAGTAATTATTTTCATATCTTTTGTTTCTGTTTGAAAAACTCGGTTAAAGTTATAATTCATAAGCTACTATTGTCAATTGATCAGCCTATAGCTACAGTGTTTTAAGCTATGGGAGAGAAAAACTATGAGATTTATATCGATAATCATGTTGGTGCTTTTTAGCGGCAGCGCTTTTGCGTCCGGGGATGTCCATTATCAGGTTTCCTTTGATAATGCGGCCCATCATGAAGCGGAGATATCGGCGACTTTTACCGGGATTGAAGACGCTATCTTGGAAGTTCGCATGAGCAGGACGTCACCGGGGCGTTATGCGCTGCATGAATATGCTAAGAATGTTTATAATGTGAAAGCGGTGAATAGCAAAGGCGAGCCTCTCAGCATCACGCGGCCTAATCCCTATGAGTGGGATATTTCTGATCATGACGGTGAGGTTACCGTTAGCTATACCCTTTTTGCTGACCGGGCAGATGGTACATATAGTCAAGTTGATCGCACCCATGCTCATCTCAATATTCCGGCAACTTTTATCTGGTCAAAACAATTTGTAGATAGCCCGGTTCAGGTAAATTTTATGCCCTATGATGATAGCTGGAAAGTGGCTACTCAGTTGGTCAAAACGGGTAATCCATTTGAGTTTACAGCACCTAATTTCGCCTATTTCATGGATAGCCCGGTCGAGCTTAGTGATCATCAGGTGAGGGAGTGGAGCGTTCGTTCAAACAATAAAGATTATACCATTAAACTCGCCCTTCACCATGACGGCACCGAAGACGAACTGGATGAATATGCCGCCCAAGCGGAAGCGGTGGTTGATGAACATGTCAAAGTTTACGGCGAACTGCCAGATTTTGATTATGGTGAGTATGTCTTCATTGCCTGTTATCTGCCTCATGTGAGCGGAGACGGGATGGAGCATAGAAACTCAACCGTCCTCACCAATTCATCTTCGCTTGAAGAAAGTGAGTTCGGCCAGCTTGGTACTCTTTCCCATGAATTTTTCCATATCTGGAATGTGGAACGTATTCGGCCAAAAACGCTTGAGCCGTTTGATTTTACCGGACAGAATATGACAAAAAACCTGTGGTTTGCGGAAGGTTTTACCCAATATTATGGCGGTCTGTTGATCAGAAGAGCCGGTGAGAGCAGCGTTGACGATTATCTTGAAACAGTATCGGATATTGTAAATCAGGCAAATTCAGTGCCCGGCCGACTTTATTTTAGTCCGGAAGGCGCTAGTATGATGGCTACCTTTACTGATGCAGGCACTGCCATTGACCGAACTAATTTCCGTAATATATTCTTTAGCTATTATATTTATGGCCGCTCGCGTGCGCTCGCTCTCGATCTGACTATTCGGGCAAAATATCCCGGTAAATCGCTTGATGATTATATGGCGTTGATGTGGGCTGATTTTGGCAAAAATGAAAAACCATATGACCGTGATGATTTGCGTGTGACGCTTGGAAAATTGCTTGATGATACGGCTTTTGCTGATAAGTTTTTTGCTGATTATATCTCTGGTAAAAAGGTTCCAGATTATGAAACTTTACTGAAAGCCGCCGGGTTGGTAGTGAATAAAGAAAATGAAGCTGAGCCCTATCTGGGACCAGTGAATTTTAACTTTAAAGAAAGAGACGCTATTGTCTCAAACCCGGTACAAGTCGGCTCGCCACTTTATACAGCCGGCGTCGAGCGCGGCGATCAAATTGTTAAGTTAGGCGGACGCTCTATCCGGTCTAGCAGAAGTTGGGATAGGGCCCTTTCTCGACATGACGTAGGGGAAACAGTGACTATTGAATATATTTCTAAGGGCGAAAACATATTGGCAGAGATCACCTTCATAGAAGATCCGGAAATGATCGTTGAAAAAATGGATAGTAGCGAGGATCAAGAAGCATTCCTCTTAAGCTGGATAGGAGAAGACTAACGAACGATCCGGCCCGGGTTCATGATGTTTTTTGGATCGAGCGTTTTTTTGATGTCGCGCATGACCTTTAAGTCTATTTCGGGCTTATAACGCTCTAACTCTGCTACTTTTAAAATGCCGATGCCGTGTTCGGCACTAATGCTGCCACCCATATCGACAACAATATCATGGACAGTGCGGTTCAGATCAGCCCATTTTGCAAGATAATCCTGCTTTTCCATATCCACGGGCTGTGAAAGATTGAAATGAATGTTACCATCGCCGATATGACCAAAGGGAACCGGACGAATGCCGGGCATGGCATTTTCAACGGCCTTCGTTGCACGCTCTAAAAACTCCGGAATTTTTGAAACGGCGACGGATATATCATGCTTTACGCTGCCACCTTCATGTTTTTGTGCTTCTGACATATGTTCGCGTAAATTCCACAGCTCCCGCATTTCCGCGACATTCTTAGGCACGACCCCGTCCAGAACTAGCCCTGCTTCCATAGCTGTTTCAAGAATTTTCTCCATCACCGCTTCCAGATCAAGAAGATCACGTTCAAGCGATGTGGCGCATTCCATCAGGATATACCAGTCGTATCGCTCACTAAGCGGGTCGCGGCAGCCGGGCATATGTTTGATAGTAAAATCGAGACCTATACGAGGCAGTATTTCAAATGCGATTAGGCTGTCACCGCTGATGTCACGGGCAAGGGCGAGCAGTTCCACTGCGGCTTTCATGTTTTTTATGGCGACAAAAGCCGTGTTTTTCTGCTTGTGGCGCGGGAAAAGTTTTAACGTTGCCGCCGTTATTATGCCGAGCGTCCCTTCGCCACCAATAAAAAGCTGTTTTAAATCATAACCGGTATTATCTTTACGAAGGCCAGTAAGGCCGTTCCAAATGTCACCGTTTGGCAGAACAACTTCGAGCCCGAGCACAAGATCACGCATCACGCCATATTGCAGCACATTAATTCCGCCGGCGTTTGATGATATGTTACCGCCGATCATCGCTGATCCCTCAGATGCTATATGCATTGGAAACTGGCAATTAATCGTGTCCGCTAATTTGTGTGCATCGATAAGGATCACGCCGCTTTGCACAGTCATGGTGTGATTAAGCGGGTCTTTTGCCAGCACTTTATTCATGCGCTTTAAGCTTATGATTATTTCGTTACCGGAACTATCCGGGATGCTGCCGCCAACAAGACCGGTATTGCCGCCTTGCGGGACGATTTTTATGTCATGTGCATAACAGTAAGAAACAATTTCTGAAACAATTTCTTTGCTGTCAGGCATTAATAAAAGAGCTGTTTTACCTGAAAACTTTCCGCGCGGCTCAATCACATGGGGCGCTATTACGGCTTGATCATCTGAATAGCTTTTCTTTCCCGAAATGGTTTTTAAGGCTTGCAAATGATTTTGATCGATGGCCATTTTATTTGTTATCCCTCGGCGCTGCTGCTCGTTTGAGCCTATCATTTATTGCCATGCCAAGTCCAGTAGGCGGGATATGGGCGACGGCAATGGTATCAAAATCCATCTGGTCAAGTTTTCGCATCATTGAAAATAAATTTGCCGCAGCTTCAATCAGATCACCCGAAGGGCTTAGATTAACGGTTGATGGGCCGCACTCACCAAACCCCAGAAAACATTCACCGGAAAATACTTCACTAGCGTTAAGGCGCATTTTAGAATTTGGTGCATAATGACTTTCAAGCTGTCCGGGTGAATTTGGCGTATCTGATGACTGAGCATTAAATATTACGTTCTCACTGGTCACGGCTTCAATTTCAGAAATGGTAATATTACCGGGCCTGAGTATTATTATCTGCTCCCCTTCGATCTGAACAATCGTCGATTCAATTCCTTTTTCACAAGGTCCGCCATCAATAATCATTTCAAGCTCTTCGCCAAACTCGCCGTCTACATGTTGGGCAGTTGTCGGACTTATATTTCCTGATTTATTGGCGCTTGGTGCGGCAATTGGGCCATCAAAATGCTCAAGTAGTGAATGAGCAACATCATTTTTTGGCACCCGAACAGCGACCGTATCAAGACCTGCTGAAATCAAATCAGATAAACCACTATTTTCTTTAAGGGGAAGAACCATAGTAAAAGGGCCGGGCCAGAATTTGTCAGCAAGCTTTTGCGCGAGAGCATTCATTTTGACATACTGCTGCGCCTTTTCTGCACTCGCGAGATGGACAATCAGCGGATTAAAGCTTGGCCGTTCTTTTGCCGCATAAATTTTTGCAACGCCACTACTGTTCGTCGCATCCGCGCCGAGCCCGTATACGGTTTCGGTCGGAAATGAAACAATATCGCCTTGCTTTAATTTAGATGCAGCAAGAACGTATGTTTTAATCGATGGAATATATAGCCGTCGTTCAGTCATTCTATTACAATATACTTGATTCAGTTTCCTTAATACTGTTCTATAATTGCTGTGGCTCCAGTTAACAAGCCTGTATGGGAGAATAAATGAGCACTTTAAAGGGAAAAACTGTTTTTGTTACCGGCGGAAGTCGCGGTATCGGCCTAGCAATTGCCCTTCGCTGTGCTGCTGATGGGGCTAATGTGACCATTGCTGCAAAAACTGTTGAGCCGCACCCAAAACTCGAAGGAACTATTTATACGGCGCTAGATCAAATTGAGCGGGCCGGTGGTAAAGGCCTCGCCTGTCAGGTTGATATACGCGATGAAGAACTCGTCGCCGCCGCCGTTGAAAAAACGGTTTCAACATTTGGTGGTATTGATATTTTAATAAATAACGCAAGCGCCATATCGCTAACCCCGACAGTGCATACTGAGATGAAGCGTTATGATTTGATGCATAACATCAACACGCGCGGTACTTTTATGGTTTCCAAGGCTTGTATTCCTCATTTGCTAAAAGCAGAAAACCCGCAAGTTCTTAATATTTCACCGCCGCTTAATATGGAACCAAAATGGTTTGGCCCTCATGTGGCTTACACAATGGCAAAATTTGGTATGAGCATGTGCGTGCTTGGAATGGCAGAAGAATTTAAAAAAGAAGGCATTGCTTTCAATGCTTTATGGCCTAGGACCGTCATTGCAACGGCAGCAGTTAGAAACCTGCTTGGGGGGGAACAGGCCATAAAAGGAAGCCGCAAGCCAGAGATAATGGCCGACGCGGCCCATATAATTTTTAATCAGAATGCAAGAGAAAATAGCGGTAATTTTTATGTTGATGATGAGGTTATGGCCGCTGCCGGAATAACGGACCTTGGCAAATATGCCGTTGATCCAGACGCCACATTATTACCAGATTTTTTTGTGGATCCTATTTAGATAAAAGAGGGAAATATGAACGATAGACCATGGCTAGACCATTACCCGCAGCATGTAAAATGGGATATGGAGTTTGAGGGAAGACCGTTAGGCTCAATCGTAGATGATACGGCAAATAAAATTCCGTCAAATATTGCTATGGATTTTATGGGAAAAACCTGGACCTACGGTGAGCTGCAAAATCTTATTAATAGCACCTGCAAATCTTTTCAAAATATGGGTGTTAAAAAGGGTGTAAAAGTGGGTTTGTTTTTTCCAAATTGCCCACAATTTATTATTGCCTTTTTCGCCGTATCAAAAGCCGGCGGCACCGTTGTTAATTATAGCCCGCTTTATTCAGAAAGTGAGCTGTTATTTCAAGTGGAAAATAGTGAAACCGATATCATGGTTACCCTTGATCTTGATGCACTTTATTCAAGAATTAGATCAGTTTCAGAAAAAAGTCGCATTAAGAAGCTTATTGTCAGCTCATTTTCAACTATACTGCCTTTCCCTAAAAACATACTTTTTAAACTGTTTAAAAGCAGTGCTATAGCGAAGGTTGTCAAAGACGATCTTCATGTTGATTTTGAAGAATTATGTGATAATGATGGGGATTTTAAGCCTGTTGACATAAATCCTGAAGAGGATATCGCCGTCCTTCAATATACCGGCGGCACGACCGGTGTGCCAAAAGGAGCAATGCTCAGCCATTCCAATTTATATATCAATATGCTTCAAACAAAAATTTGGTCGTCAGATCTTGAGTTTGGTAAAGAAAATACAGTGGCTTTTTTGCCATTTTTCCATATTTTTGCGCTTACCGTCGTGCTGAATGTGGGCCTTAATATAGGGGCGCGCATTGTCATTGTTCCAAAGTTTGAACTCGAAGACGCGGTTAAGCTGCTGACCAAGGAAAATATTACCCTCTTTTCTGGTGTTCCGACCATGTATACGGCGCTGGCTAATCATAAGGACGCGACCAAGATCGGTATTCATAAATTTAAAACGGCCATGTCTGGCGGTGCGCCACTGCCTGCAGACCTTCGCCAGCAATATATTGATCGTTTCGATATTGTAATAACAGAAGGATACGGCCTTACAGAGGCGTCCCCTGTTACCCACTCGAGCCCGACGGGGGATAGCACAGCCGGATCGGTCGGCCTACCGCTTCCTGGAACCGATGTCAGAATAATGGACCGTGATACGGTTGGACATTTTTTACCCATAGGCGAAGTTGGTGAAATTTGCGTCTCCGGCCCACAAATAATGAAAGGATACTGGAAGCGTGCTGATGCCACCGACAAAGTGATGATTGGTGATTTTCTCAGGACCGGCGATGTGGGTAAAATTGATGAAAATGGTTTTACTTTTATTCTTGATCGGGACAAAGATCTGATTTTGGTTGGCGGCTTTAATGTGTTTCCCCGAACTATTGAAGAGGCAATAAATGATCACCCGTCAGTGGAAGAAGTAACTGTCATCGGCATCCCCGATGATTATCTGGGTGAAACGCCCAAAGCCTTTGTAAAATTAAAGGACAGTGCCCAGCCTTTAAATGAAGAGGAGCTACTGGCTTTCATAAAACCAAAAATTGGTAAGCATGAACGCCCGTCACAAATTGAATTTCGTCCGGAGCTTCCCAAAACCATGGTCGGTAAGCTCTCTAAAAAAGAACTTGTTGCCGAAGAAAAAGCCAAATATGAAGCGGCTAAAGAGGCTAAATGACCACAGCGCTGATTACCCATAGTGATTGTTTAAATCACGTAGCACCGCCCGGTCATCCGGAATGTGAAGCAAGGCTAGAGGTTATTCTTTCCGCTCTTGAAGGTCCTGATTTTAATGCCCTTGAGCGGATTGAAGCGCAAAAAGCCACCATGGAACAAATTCAGTTGGTCCATGATGAGCAGCATATTGAGCATATTGCAAACAATGTTCCCATGGACGGAAATGCCATGATAGACGGTGATACTTATCTATCATCAGGATCCGAAGAGGCCGCATTTCGGGCGGCTGGCGCTGTCTGTCAAGCGATCGATAGAGTTATGGCAGGAGATAATAAAAACGCTTTCTGTGCCGTGCGTCCGCCCGGTCATCATGCGGAACCAGATCATGCGATGGGTTTTTGTTTGTTTAATTCGGTGGCGATCGGCGCACTTTATGCGCGGGCAAAATATTTTTGTCACCGCGTGGCGATTATAGATTTTGATGTTCATCACGGCAATGGCACTCAAACGGTCGCTGAAAATACCAAAGGCCTTTTTTACGCATCGACACACCAGTCGCCTTTATACCCCGGCACCGGCCATGTCCATGACCACGGTAAAGGCGTGATCGTAAATGCGCCGCTCGCCGCCAGCAGTGGCAGTAACGCTTTTCGAAAAGCATTTGAAAGCCGCATCATCCCGGCGTTAAAAGAATTTAATCCGGATTTCATTTTAATTTCGGCCGGGTTTGATGCCCATAGCCTTGATCCGCTTGCCGATCTTAATTTAGACACAGAAGATTATTATTTTGCGACCGAACAATTGCTTAAAGTCGCTGATGAATGCTCAAAAGGCCGCCTTGTATCCTCATTGGAAGGGGGCTATAATCTTGGAATTATTGGCGAATGTGCACAGAGGCACGTTTGTGCATTGATGAACGGGTGAATTTTCCGCTATAAGTGATTTAAGGGAAGATTTTCGTTTTACGGGAGTAGGAAGTGACTAAAAATTCAGAACCATCCGCTGAAATTGCCGATGATATAAAAGATATGAAATTTGAAGAGGCCCTCGCGGCACTTGAAGATATCGTGAGAAACCTTGAAAGCGGCGATGTATCGCTTGAGCATTCAATAGATATTTATACGCGCGGAACGAGGCTAAAGGCCCATTGCGAGGAAAAACTTAAAGACGCCACCGCGCGGATAGAAAAAATCACCAAATCAGGAGATGGTACCCTTAAGAGCTCACCGCTTGATGATGGAACCTGACAATATGTCCATAACTGACCCTGAAATGGCCAAAAATTCCCTTAAGGAATTTGCCGCATCTTTCCAAAATACTATTGAGGATTTCTTACCTGAAGCAGAGGGTATGGAAGATCAGGTGCTCAGTGCTATGCGTTATGCCCTGCTCGGCGGTGGGAAAAGGCTTAGACCATTTCTGATCATGAAGTCCGCGTCACTTTTTTCAATTGAAATGAATTATGCTGCCCGTGTAGCGCTGGCTGTGGAATGTGTGCATACATATTCACTTATCCATGACGACCTTCCTGCTATGGATAATGATGACATGCGCCGCGGTCAGCCCTCAGTACATAAAAAATATGATGAAGCCACAGCGATCCTTGCGGGCGATGCGCTGCTTACGCTTGCGTTCGAGATATTATCGTCTCCAAAAACCCACCCTGATGCAGAAGTTAGATGCGAACTAATAGCAAAACTGGCAAAAGCCATAGGCGCGCAGGGCATGGTTGGCGGGCAGATGATTGATTTAAAAGCTGAAAATCAAAGCTTGATTGAAAGTGAAATAACCCGTATGCAGCATATGAAAACCGGAGCGTTAATCGTTTTTTCCTGTGAAGCAGGCGCAATATTGGCTAAGGTAACGGGAGAAAGGCGCGATTCATTAATTGGATACGCTGAAAATATTGGACTAGCGTTTCAAATCGTCGACGATCTACTCGACGTTGAAGGCAGTTCAGAGGACATAGGAAAAACCGCTGGAAAAGACGAACAGGCGGGAAAAGCAACACTAGTATCCCTTATGGGTACTAAAAAAGCTAAAGAGAGTGCAAAAAATTTATTTGAGCAGGCCATAAGCGGCTTAAAGAGTTTTGATGAAAAGGCAGATATCTTAAGATCACTTGCCGCATTTGTTCTAAACCGCGCTCATTAGATTTTATTAAGGCGAAGTATAAAATATGAATGGTAAACCCGAGACCCCATTACTCGATAAGATCAAATTTCCGGCCGATGTTAGAAAACTGGCGCCAGAACAACTGAGCGATCTTGCCGATGAACTCCGCGCTGATATGATTTATAATGTATCGCGTACCGGTGGTCATTTGGGCGCTGGTCTTGGTGTGGTGGAACTTACAGCGGCAATTCATTATGTTTTTAATACCCCCGAAGACAAGCTGATCTGGGATGTGGGTCACCAATGTTATCCTCATAAAATACTGACGGGTCGCCGTGATAAAATGCATACAATCCGAAAGGGTGGGGGAATAGCTGGTTTTACAAAAAGAAAAGAAAGTGAATATGATCCCTTCGGTGCCGGTCATAGCTCAACATCCATATCAGCAGGTCTTGGGATGGCTGTTGCTAGAGATCTTGCTAGTGACGGCGAAAGCGAGCAAAATGTCATCGCAGTAATAGGTGATGGTGCCATGAGCGCCGGAATGGCTTATGAAGCGATGAATAATGCCGGTGCGTTAAAAAGCCGTCTTATTGTAATTTTAAACGACAATGATATGTCCATTGCGCCGCCCGTTGGGGCAATGAGCGCCTATCTTGCACGGTTGCTTTCATCAAGGTCTTATTTAAACCTTCGTGAATTTGCCAAAAATATCGTAAAAAAATTCCCGCGCCCTATTAGTTCCCGCGCGAAAAAAGCAGAAGAATATGCTCGCGGTATGGCAACCGGCGGAACGCTTTTCGAAGAACTGGGTTTTTATTATGTAGGCCCGGTTGATGGCCATAATATGGAACATTTGCTTCCTGTGCTTGAAAATGTTCGCGATGCAGGCGGGGGACCAATTCTTATTCATGTGGTAACGGAAAAGGGCAAGGGATATTCCTTCGCCGAAAATGCTGCAGATAAATATCACGGTGTTTCCACATTTGATGTGGGAACCGGCGCGCAAAATAAATCAGTCCCCAAAGCGCCTAGTTACACTGGTGTGTTTGCCAAGGCGCTGATTAATGAAGCCCGTAAAGATGATAAGATAGTCGCCATTAACGCGGCCATGCCGTCTGGCACAGGACTTGATAAGTTCGCAGAGGAATTCCCGGATCGCTGCTTTGATGTGGGTATCGCTGAACAGCATGCGGTTACATTTGCAGCTGGTCTTGCCTGCGAAGGCTATAAACCGTTTGCGACTATATATTCGACCTTCCTGCAGCGTGCCTATGATCAGGTAGTCCACGACGTGGCGGTGCAGAACCTGCCGGTTCGTTTCGCTATTGACCGTGCGGGCCTTGTCGGGGCTGATGGGCCAACCCACGCCGGATCATTTGATATCACTTATCTGGCGTCGCTACCTAATATGGTGGTGATGGCCGCAGCCGATGAAGCAGAGCTCACCCATATGATCGCAACAGCGGCAAACCATGATAGTGGTCCGTCGGCTGTGCGTTATCCGCGCGGTGAAGGAACCGGAGTAGCACTTCCCAAAAATGGTGAGGTGCTTGAAATAGGTAAAGGCAGGTTAGTCCGTGAAGGAAAGCAGATTGCAATTCTTTCCCTCGGCACCCGCCTTGAAGAAGCGCTAAAAGCAGCCGATGAATTTTCGGCTAAAGGTCTTTCATGCACAGTGGCCGATGCCCGCTTTGCCAAACCGCTTGATCTTGAGATGATCAGAAAACTGGCCCTTGAGCATGAAGTGCTGATCACCATAGAGGAGGGTTCTATTGGCGGCTTTGGTAGTCATATTCTCGATTATCTAAGTAATGAAGGCCTTATGGAACAAGGCCTTAAAGTGCGAACTTTAAAACTTCCTGATATATTCATTGATCAGGACAGCCCTGATGAAATGTATAAAACGGCCGGCCTCACTTCGGAAGATATTATAAAAACTGCTCTTCATGCGCTCGGTCATAACGATTTAAACTCTACACAGATCAATGGCTAAAAAGCGCGTAGACCAGTTGCTCGTCGAACGTGGGCTTGCCGAAAGTCGTACAAAGGCCCAAGCTTATATTATGGCAGGAAATGTTTATTCGGGTGAGCAGAAAATTCTAAAATCAGGCCAGCAAGTTAAAGAAGATATAATACTCGACGTGCGTGGAAAAGAACATCCATGGGTCAGTCGCGGTGGTCTTAAACTGGTCAAGGGACTGGAAGAATTTAATATTGATGTCACGGGTATGACCGTAGTTGATGTGGGGGCTTCGACT